>Ga0190271_10003178_pt1 | contig 10232 bp, 10 predicted proteins | sample Popmic356T_FD_133747 | JGI IMG/M metagenome (GOLD analysis project Ga0190271, IMG submission 133747) | Populus adjacent soil microbial communities from riparian zone of Weber River, Utah, USA - 356 T | ecosystem: Environmental > Terrestrial > Soil > Riparian zone | place: USA: Utah | collected... | reverse complement strand
TCCGTGTGGCCTTCGACGTCGATGAGCGTCTTGTCGAATTCCTTGAGGACCAGCGACACCGAATCGAGCACCTTGTAGAAGCCCGCGTTCAGATCCGAGCTTGCGGTCTTGAACGTGATGTTGCCGGGCATGTTGAGAATGAGGTCATTGCCAGCGCGAGTCACGGAAACGCCCGTGCCCTGGAGCTGCGCGCGCAGTTTTGCTTCCTGCCTGTCCATGTAGGCGCCAATGCCGGCACCCGAAAGCGCACCGACACCTGCGCCGATGAGCGCGCGTTCGCGGCGTTCCTTGGAATTGTCGCCCGTGGCGGCGCCGATGACGGCACCCGCGATGGCGCCGATGCCAGCACCCTTGGAAGCGTTGTTGACCTTCTTCTCGCCGGTGTAGGCGTCGGTGGTCTGGCATCCCGCAAACGTGAAGGCGGCGGCGATGGCTAACAATGTGGTGCGTACAAAAATCGTTTTCATGCAGTTCTCCTGAATCGTCGGGCAAACATAGCGGCGTGCATCTGAACGCCGAATGAACCGGGTTTCCGTGAACTGGTTCTCAGTCGGCCGCTCTATTCAACGTTTTCGGGGGAAGCCGGCGGCGAAGTGGCACGCTTGTAGCCGCGCGGCCGGATCGCAACCGTGTTGCGAATTACCGTGCAGCACACGCCATCCTTGCGTACATAGCCATATTCGAACGTCGGGGTTGCACGCCCTTCGTGTTGGAGCCCCATCCTAATGTCTTGCTCCTGTGCCGGTGTAAGCGCAAACCTCATCTCGAGGTCGGAGTTACCGCCGTGATCAAAGGAAATCGACATGGCGCGCGTCCACACCGAGTAGCCCGGGAAAACCCTTGCGCATGCCAGCGCCGCGATGGGATCGGCGAGCGCCGCCTGGTAGCCGCCAAACATGACGCCGCCGGGATTGCGCGACCGCGCGTTGAGCGGCAGCAGAATGCGCACCGTGCGCCAGTCCTTCGTGATCTCGAGCACCTTGATGCGCATTGGCACGAACGGCGGGTACAGCTCTAACAGCCGAGCGTCCGGCAGAATTCCGCTGCTGGACACGAACTTCATGAAACGCTGCATCAGCGGCATGTCGGCTTCCTTGTTTGACAGAGCGTCATTCTTGCAGAGGTCGCGGGGCCGGCGTAGCGTCACGTCCCATGCGAACCGTGGAACAGTGGTTTGGGGAATATGGCGAGAGCCACAGCAATCCCCGTAACGAGATGCTGCACATCATCTGTGTGCCGCCGATCGTACTCACCGTCATCGGCTTCCTGTGGTCCATCCCGGTGCCCGCGGCATTCGTGGAGATTTCGCCCTGGCTCAACTGGGCGACTATCGCGATCGTACTTTCGATCGTCTACTACTTCAGCCTGTCGGCGACATTGGGGTTGGGCGCGGCGATCGGGCTCAGCATCATGGCGTACATCGTGAGCTGGCTCGACACGCTGGCCTGGCCGTTGTGGGCTACCTGTCTCATCATCTTCGTCATCGCGTGGATCGGCCAGTTCATCGGCCACGCCATCGAAGGCAAGCGCCCGTCATTCATGAAGGACATCCAGTTCCTGCTGATTGGCCCGATCTGGCTGCTCGGGCACCTGTACCGCAAGCTCGGCATCGCATACTAAAAATAAAGATTGGCGGCGCGTATCATCGCGCGATGCTGAACCCACTCGATCTTTACGACGTCCGCGGCCTGCTGACCGAAGACGAACGCGCCGTGCAGGACTCGGTCGGCCGTTTCGTCGACGAGAAAGTGCTGCCCATCATCCAGGACTGCTTCGAGAAGCATCACTTCCCGAAAGAGCTGGTTTCCGAGATCGCCGACCTCGGGTTGTTAGGCTCGTCGATCCACGGGTACGAATGCGCCGGCCTGAATGCCGTCAGCTACGGCCTCATCTGCCAGGAACTCGAGCGCGGTGATTCCGGCATCCGCAGTTTCGTCTCGGTGCAGAGCTCGCTGTGCATGTACCCGATCTACGCGTTCGGCAGCGAAGGGCAGAAGCAGCGATGGCTGCCCGAAATGGCGCGTGGAAAGAAGATCGGCTGCTTCGGCCTCACTGAACCGCACGGCGGGTCGGATCCATCGAACATGAAGACGCACGCGAAGAAGAAAGGCGGCGACTGGGTCATCAACGGCTCGAAGATGTGGATCACCAACGGCGCCATCGCCGACCTCTGCATCTGCTGGGCGATGACAGATGATGGCATTCGCGGGTTCATCATCGAGAAAGGCATGAAGGGTTTCGCGGCGCCGGAAATCGAACGCAAGTTTTCCCTGCGTGCCTCGGTCACTTCTTCACTGTTCTTCGACAACGTGGTGGTGCCCGAAGCCAACCTGCTGCCCGGCGTGAAGGGACTCAAGGGACCGCTGTCCTGCCTCACTCAGGCGCGTTACGGCATTACCTGGGGTGTCATCGGCGCAGCGCAGGCCTGCCTCGCGCAGCTGCTCGACTACACGAAGACGCGCGTGATGTTCGGCAGGCCCCTGGCGGCGACGCAGGCAATCCAGCTTCGCCTCGCGGAAATGGCCCGGAAAATCACGACCGCGCAGCTGCTCAGTCATCAGCTCGGCCGGCTCAAGGACCAGGGCAAGATGCAGCCGGCGCAGGTGTCGCTGGCGAAATGGAACAACTGCCGCATCGCGCTCGATATCGCGCGCGACTGCCGCGACATGCTTGGCGGTTCAGGGATCAGCGCCGAATACGTGCCGATTCGCCACGCCCTGAATCTCGAAAGCGTCATCACCTATGAAGGCACCGAGACCATCCATCAGCTCACGATCGGGCGTGAACTGACAGGTATCAACGCTTTTTGAGGGCTAACGCCCACGTCGGAAAACGCCGCCGAAGCGGCGGCGTAGGTGAAGTGTTAAGAACAGGAACGCAAGCAGTAGATAGTCGATGCCGCCGCCGCCGCCCGAGCGTGGCGGGGTGGATGGCGGCGGTGTTGGGGGCGGCGTCGTGGCGGGCGCTGTTACTGTCACGGTGTTGCTCGCGGAATTGTTGGCGAGCTGCGGATCGGTGCCTGTCGAGACGACGGATATCGTCGCCAACGCCGCGCCCGCGGTCGTGGCGTCCACCGACACCACGGCGCTCGCGCTGACACTCACCGCCAGCGTGGCTGCGTTGCAGGTCACCGTCTGCGCATTTCGCACGCAAGTGAAACCCGATGCCGTGGACGAAACGAACGTCACGTTGGCCGGCAGCTGCAGCGTGGCGACGACCGAAGCTGCCTGGCTCGGACCGTCGTTCGTCACCGTGAGGGTGTAGTCGTACCGCTCGCCCGTGAGCCGTGCGGTCACGCTGCTCGCGATCGCCGCCCGCACATCCGCGCGCCGTTCGATCGTCACGGTGTTGGTGGCGGAATTGTTGGCGAGCTGCGGATCGGTGCCCGTCGAGACGACCGACACGCTTGCCGCCGCGGCACCCGCGGTATTGGCCTCGACGGTAACCGCGGCGTTGACGCTGGCGTTCGCCGCCAGGGTAGCCACCTCGCAGGTCAGTGTTTGCGCGTTGCGCGTGCAATTGAGACCGGACTGCGTGCTGGAAACATACGTCACGTTCGGGGGCAACAGCAGAGTAGCGACCACCGAGGCCGCCGCGCTGGGACCATCGTTGGTCACCGTCAGGGTGTAGTCATACCGGGTTTCGGTGAACGGCGCGGTCACGCTGCTCGCGATCGCCGCCCGCACATCTGCACGCCGTTCGGTCGCCAGGGTGATCGTGTTGTTAGATTGCGCGCTGTCGGGCTCGTAGGCGCTCAACTGCGCGGTGAGCGATTCACCCGGCGTGACGGGCGTGAACGCCACCGAGATGTCGGCGGTCGCACCGGCGCGGACGATCCCGAGTGCGCACGTGAGCTGGCGCACGGTCAGCGCGCAGCCATGGCCGTTGTCGGTCACCGTGTAGCCCGCGGCTGCTTCGGGGAACGTCACGACAAGCCGGCCCGTCGTCGCCGCATACGTGCCCAGATTTTTCGAGCGGATCAGCAAGGTGCGGGGAACACCGATGGCCAAGGGGCCACCCGCGGAACTCGAAACCTCGAGATCCGGTGAAATCTCCATCTCGTGGATGCCGCCGTTGTAGATAGCTCCCGCGAGCAGGCTCCGGCGTCCCGGGACGAGCGTGAGGTAGATGGGGTAGTTGTTCGTGCCATAGTCCGGCATGCGAAGCGTTTCCCACGTCGCGCCGCCATCCACCGTGCGTGACGGCGCCGACGGATACGAGGTATCCATCACGTAAACAATGTCGGTGTTGTTCGGATCGATCGAGATACCGAACACATTGGGTGCGGTGCCGGGGTTCATGGTCACCGTGGTCCAGTTGGCGCCGGAATTCGTGGTCTTGTAGAAACCGCCCGAAGTTCCGAGGTACAGCACGGCCGAATTGCCTGGCTCGAACGCGAGCGTCCACCCGAACGTCTGCGAGATTCCCGTGGCGGAAGGTGACCAGTTCGCACCGCCATTGGTGCTGCGATACACGGCGACCGTGCCTGAGTACCCGAAGTCCGCGGTGGCAAAGAGGTTGCTGGAATTGGAAGGATCCACCACGAGGCTTTGGATGCGCGGCAGTCCGTTTCCACTCAGCGCCCAGTGAGCGCCGCCATCGATGGTCTTCATCGCGCCCTGGTTCGCGCTGATGGCGTACCCGATCAGCTCGTTCGTGGGGTCCCAGATGAGCGAGGCGATGTCGTCAGGCAGCGTGCCGACCGAAGTCCACGTCGCTCCGCCGTTGATCGAGCGGCCGAAGACTCCGCCAACAGCCATGTAGAGCGTGTTGCCATCGACGGGCGAGGCCGTGAGTGCGCTGGAACCATACAAATTGCTGAAGACGCCGACTGGCAACGTCGGGATCGAGTTCCACGCGCCACTGGCCGCATCGCGTCGGTAGGCACGATGAAGGCCGTACGTGGGGGCGTACAGCGCACTAGCCGCGCCTCGGCTCACGACGAATCGGTTGATGCCGGTTTCGTGAATTCCGTCCACGCGCTCGGTCCAGTTCACGCCGCCGTCCGTTGAGCCAATCAGAGTCGCGTTCGACACCGCGAGCACGCGCTGCGTGTCGGAAGGGTCGAAATCGAAGTCGAGTGGCGAAGTGACCGGCAGGCTGCTGCGAACGGTCCAGGTTGCGGCGTCGTTGTCGGTGCGCACGAAGTCGTAGTCGTAGCTGATGGCGTATGCGCGACCCACGGTGACCGGATCGTATTTCACGGAGTAGACCTGCGCGGCGCCGCCGATCGTCCAACTCGTTCCATAGTTCGTCGAGAGGTAGGGTTGGGCGCCGTTACTCATCGCGAGCAGTGTGCCCGGCACTTTCGGTGAAATTGCGAAACGTTGCATCGCCACCGGCTGTGTGATCGGGTTCCAGGTGAGCCCGCCATCCGTCGTCGAATACGCCGAGCCGTTCGTCTGGGCATATTCAACGGCAGAGCCGGCGGCACCCGTTTCAAGCTGGTAGATCCAGGTGTTCAGGGGAATTCCGTTCGAGCGCGGGCTCCAGGTGAACCCGCCGTCCATGCTTCGGTAGATAGTCCCGTCCAGGGCGGCGATCCACGCGGCGCCGCCGGTGCGCGAGAACGAGACGGCGTGCGGCTGGATCGAGTTCATCGAAACGCCGGGGACGATGTCGTTCACCTGCGTGAACGTGAGCCCGCCATCATTGCTGCAGTAGATCGCCGTGAAGCCCATGACGATGATCTGCGCCGGATTGGCGGGATTGACCGCGATGGACGTTCCGACTCCGTTCAGGTTTCCGTAGAGCTCCCCGACACGCGTCCAGGTGACGCCATGATCGGCTGTCCGGTAAATGCTCCGCATGGACACCGCGAGGGCGACGCCATTTCCCAGGTAGCGCACGGCACGGAACGAGCCGCCATCAGGCCCCGCAGGCGTCCACTGATTCACCCCGGCCGAAGCCGACCCCGCGACAATTGCTCCCGCAACCAGCCATCCCAATACGAACTTTTTCATTTTTGTTCTTCTTCGGCCAAGGACCTTTGACGCACCCAGCAAGCTCGCTATCCAAGAGTTTGTGTCGCGTCGGCTCGAACGCTAACACATCAAATTCACGTATTCGGCGCCAAGAACGGCACGCGGGTTTCCTGGAACGCCGGCATGGATTCGCAGCGCGAGGCGAGCATGGCCAGTGACTGGAACATCACCTCATCGTCGGCCACCCTGAGCGCGTCATTGAGGAAGGTGAACGCGCATACCGCGGTGATGTCCGCCTGCGTCATCCGCTTGCCTACCAGCCACTGCGCCACGCCGCGCTCGCCCAGGTAGCGATCGATGGCGGCGAGCGAAGAGCTCATCTGCAGCCGGCAGCGATCGACCCAGGGCTGATGCCGCTTCGTCTCTGGGCGAAAGACCCGCTCGTAGACCTGCAGCAGGCCTTTTTCCGCCGCGCCCGTGGCCATTGCCATGAGATTCAGCGCCTGGCGCCGTTCGGCACCGGCCCTCGGCAGCAACGCGCGCTCAGGCCCCGCCAGTTCATCGAGGTAGTCGAGGATGGCGCTCGACTCCATGAGGGATTCGCCGGAGTTGGTAACGAGAGTGGGTACCCGGCCGAGCGGGTTGTAGTTGCGGATCCGGTCGAAGTCCTTGCCCACCGACCAGTTGCCGTGTTCGTACGGTACACCTAACAACTTCATGGAAACGGCAACCCGGCGCACGAAAGGCGAATCGAACATGCCGATCAGCAACATCAGGTACCCCTGTAGAAAAACCAATAGACGATCCCGGCGGTGATCACGAGATCCACGACAACGAACCAGAAGAAGAACTTGCGGCGCTTCGCCTGCTGCTGCGCTTCGAGCTGCACTCGCAGGATCGGATCCTGTGCAATGTGCGCATCGACACGTGCCCTCGCCTCCCTGCGCCCTGCTCCCTCGGACGTGCGGACCACCTGGATGGCTTCGATGACCTTGCCTTCGCTGAGCAGCGTGGCGGCTTCGAGCGGTAGCGGCTTGAACCTGGGCTCGGCTCTCATGACTGGCTGCAACCCCGCAGGCTGCGCTTTCGCGTTAGGTCATACAGGAGGTGGAACATGTCAGGTCATTCCTCTGTTGCCGAGCCGCAGCTAAACGCCACGCCGCTGATCGACGTGATGCTGGTTCTACTGGTGATCTTGATCATCACGTTGCCGGTGGCAACCCATGGCGTGAAACTCAATTTGCCACAGGGCCCGGCCGCGGCGCCACAGCCAGCCATTCGCCTGGATATCGCCTTCGACGGCGCAATTTACTGGAACGGCACGGAAGTGGCGTCACTCGATGAGCTCGGCAAGCGTCTCGTCGCGGTGGCTGGCAGCGCGAACGCGCCGCGCGTAAACGTGATACCGGAGAGGCGTACGCGCTATGAAATTGTGGCGCAGGTGCTGGCGCTGGCCCAGCGTTCGAGAGTGACCCGGCTGAGTGTCGCGCCGTTGCCTGACTAACGCCTTCAGAATCCTCGTTCGGCGCACATCGTCGCCTCGGCGATCCACGCGAACAGCAGGGCACCAAGGGCGAACCAGTGCCAGAACGCGCCGTCCGAGTCGTTCTCCTCCGCCAGTGGCTCGCGGGTTTCCGGCTCCTCGTTCATAAAATGCCGAGGCACCGCGCTCACAACGGTAACCAGTGCGTGGCCGTTTCGCGGCGATGCAGGTAGACGAAGCGCGCGCGCGCCAGTCGCGCGGCGAAGTCATTGCTGCGCGTGCCGACGCGTTCCAGGAAGCGGCGCCAGCGCTCACCCTGCTGGGTAGCGAACTGTTCAGCGGCATATGTCCGGTCGCATGCGTTGGGCTGGTCGGTCATGACGGCATCCTTTGTTTTGAGCCTGAGCGACATTTCGCGCCCGCCAGCCGCCCCACCTGTGATGCCTTGATGGCGCTCCGCCGACCGAAAGTGACCAAATGTGGCCATGCCACCGGCCTCCATTCCGGTCGCTTACACTTGCGCACCCATGAAAAAAACGATTGCCATCGTCGAAGACGAACGTGCCATCCGCGACAACTACGCCGCGGCTTTCTCGCGTGAGGGATACGCCGTGCGCGGTTATCCAAACCGTCGTGAAGCCATGGCGGCCTTCGCGTCGCGCCTGCCAGACCTCGCGGTCATCGACATTTCGCTGGAAGACGAGCCCGAAGGCGGTTTCGAGTTGTGCCGCGAACTGCGCGGGCTATCACCCGAGCTGCCAATCATTTTCCTGACCGCTCGCGACAGTGATCTCGACGCCGTGTCGGGCCTGCGACTCGGCGCCGATGACTTCCTGACCAAAGATTTGTCACTGGCCCATTTGACCGCCCGCGTAAACGCGCTGTTCCGACGCGTCGACGCGCTGCGTCGCCCGACCGAGGAAAAGCAGGTCATCCGCCGCGGCGCTCTCTCGCTCGACAGCGAGCGCATGTCGGTGGAATGGAGCGGCCAGGTGGTGCTCCTTTCGTTGACGGAGTTCTGGATCGTCTACGCGCTCACAAAACATCCGGGACACGTGAAAAACCGCCAGCAGCTCATGGACGCCGCCAACGTGGTGCTCGACGACAACACGATCACCTCGCACATCAAGCGCATCCGCCGCAAGTTCCAGGTAGTCGACGAGAAATTCGATGCCGTGCACACCGTGTACGGCATGGGTTACCGCTGGGTCGAGTAGTCAAAGCCGTGGGCCGCATCTCCGAACTGATCCGGATCGGACCGATTTCCGGCTTCCGGCTGCGGACCAAACTACTGCTGCTGGCGCTCACCACGCTCGCACTGCCCTGGGCCGGCTGCCAGTACGCGCGCGAGATGGAAACCGTGCTGCGTGAGAGCGAGCAGCAGTCACTGCTGGCCGTCACCACCACGATCGCCGGATCGCTCAAGGGCCGGCAGGAACTGCTGTTCCGCGCCGATTCGCTGCCGGCCCAGACCATGGAGAATCGCAACGGCAATTCCCGCGACATCACGCCCGTGGTGTTGTCCGGTGCGCCGCTCATCGACGGGCGTGCGGATGAATGGGACACCGACTCGCGCAACCTCATTCGCGTCTCCGGGCCCGGTGGCGACTCGTTGCAGCTGCTGGCCGCCACCCACGAGCGGTGGTTGTACCTGGCGCTGCTGGTGCGCGACGACAAGGTCGTCTTTGACGCCTCGATGCTCGCGCCGCTGGATTCCGCCACCATCGGCGACCGCATCTGGCTGGCCTTCGACGACAAGCGCGGCGGCCAGAGCCAGCTGTTCTTCGGCAGTACGGGTGGCGGCAAGCTCGTCGGGCGCCGCATCGAAACCCGCGAATACGGCCGCGAGGAAGCGGTTGGGGAGCCGCGCATCGAGGCGGTGTGGCAGCGCTCACGTGACGGCTACGTGCTCGAGCTCGGCATCCCGTTGTCACTGCTGGGGCAGCACATCGGCGTGCTCATCGACGACCGCGACCGGCGCGGCGCGGCGCGCACGAGCTACGGGACGCTCGAAACCTCGGATCTGCGTGCCACGGGCAGGCTCATCGCCGCATCCCCGGATCTCAACGACCACCTGCGTCAGTTTGCTCAACCCGGCGTCGAGCTCACGGTGGCGTCATCGACCGGCGCGATACTCACGCGCATCGACGCGCCCGCGCTGCCGGGCGACTACACGCGCATGCGCGGATTCCTGCCGCGCATGTATCGCCTGTTCCTCGACGGCGACGCCATCCCGCGCGGCGTCTCGCAGGCGGAACGCCAGCGTGCCGCGGAAAACCTCACCACGCGCGTGGCGCGGGGCAAGCCGGAAACCGCGCTGTTCGCCGGCCGCTATGAAAACAGCGTCATCGTCGCCGCCGCCGCGCCCATCTACTCGGCCGATGGCAAGCACGTTTTCGGCGTCATCCAGCTCGCGCAAACCGCGGATCGCTGGCTGACGCTGCGTGACCGCGCGCTCACGCGCCTGCTGAATCTCACGCTGTTCGTCACGCTGTTCGCGGTCGTGGCGGCCTTCTGGTTCGCCGGCCGCATGACCCTGCGTATCTCGCGGCTCGGCGCGGCGAGCGAAACGGCCCTGGGGCGCGAGGGCAATTTGTCGCGCATCCTTCCCGAAGCCGACGCCCGCGACGAGCTCGGCGACCTTTCGCGCAGCTTCTCCTCGCTGCTCGGACGCCTCGATGAGTACACCGGTTACCTGCGCACCCTGGCCGGCAAGCTCGCCCACGAAATCCGCACGCCGTTGACCATCATCCGTTCCTCGCTCGAGAACCTGGAGTCCGAGGGCGACTCCGCCAATGCCAAGGTCTACCTCTCCCGGGCCCGCG
>Ga0190271_10003177_pt1 | contig 10238 bp, 13 predicted proteins | sample Popmic356T_FD_133747 | JGI IMG/M metagenome (GOLD analysis project Ga0190271, IMG submission 133747) | Populus adjacent soil microbial communities from riparian zone of Weber River, Utah, USA - 356 T | ecosystem: Environmental > Terrestrial > Soil > Riparian zone | place: USA: Utah | collected... | reverse complement strand
TTCGTCGAGGATGCGACCGCAGTGGACCCCGAGGCCCGTGCCGCGGCGGCGTGGCGCCGGGACCGGCTCATCAAGGCCCTTCAGATCCTCGATCCCGAAGAGCAACAGGTCCTTTGGCTGCGCTTCGGTCTCGATGGAGATGAGCCCTGGACCCTGTCCGATGTGGGCAAGGTCATCAACTCCACCCGGGAACGGGTTCGCCAGATCGAAGCGAGAGGGCTGGCCAAACTACGCCACCCCAGCTGCGACATCGACCTGCAAGCACTGCTTTAGCGGTCTGTCGCTAGCGACCCGCCTTTGACCAGTGGGTCGTTGCTCATGCAACCCATGATCTGGCCACCTCTTTTTGCGCTGCAACATAAGTCTGCGTCTCCTCACTCGTGAGTCTGCTCGCGAATACCGATTCGCATTTGTTGCAAGAGAGGCGGAAGCCGATCACTTCGGCGTTCTGATTCCTCTCGAGTGCCAGGAGATTGGCTTCCTCGTGCCCGCAATTTGGACAAGGAAATCCGACGGCAAGATTCATTATCGATCCCTCCAGATGGTCGTGCCCATCACGACGCATTCAAATGGTGCGTCGCCGGGCGTCATCTGGGAAGGGGGATCATTCCTTGGGGAACTGTCCCCATGTGGCGTTATTCGTTGTAGGTATTACGTTTTGCGCAGAGCCCGTTCGAGACGGGCGAAGCCCTCGTCGGCTTCTTCCTCGGTGATGGAAAGCGGTGGGGCCAGGCGGAGCGAGTTTCCGTAGAGGCCCCCCTTTCCTATGAGAAGGCCTTCTTCTCTGGCAGCCTCCAGGACCGCGGAAGCCGCTTCTGGCGACGGCGCCCCGTCGGATTTCACCAGCTCGAGGCCGATCATCAGACCTTTGCCGCGCACCTCGCCGATCACTTCGAGTTCCTCGGAGAGGGGCACGAGGCTCTGCATCAACCGGTTGCCGACCTTGAGAGCGTTGGTCTGCAGGTCGTTGTCGAGCAGGTAGTCGAGATTGGCGAGCGCACCGGCCGTGGCCAGAGGGTTGCCGCCGAATGTGGAGATTCCGAGGGCCGGATAGGAATCCATGAGCTCAGCCGACGCCACCACACCGCCGATGCTGAGCCCATTGCCGATCCCCTTGGCGAAAGTTAGGAGGTCAGGGAGGATGCCATGGGCCTGATATCCCCAGAAGTGCTCTCCGGTCCGTCCCCAACCCGTCTGCACCTCATCCGAGATGAAAAGGATGCCGTTCTCGTCGAGGACCTCCTTCATCGCCCGGAAGAAGCCAGCGGGCGGTGTCACGAAGCCGCCCACACCTTGAATGGGCTCAGCAATCATCACCGCCGGGCTGCCGGCGGCGGCCACGCCGAGCAAGTCTTTGAGATCGGCAACGCATGCCGCGATGAAGTCCTCGTCGGGCAGGTGCCCGAACGGACTGCGCAGCTTGTAACCACCGTGGACATAGGTCACCTGGAATGGAGAGAAACTGGTCCCGGACCAGGCCTTCTGGCCGGTGACCGCGATCGCGGAGTGTGACTTCCCGTGATAGCTGCCGCGGATTGCCAACACCTGGTTCGACTTCTTGTTGGTGGTGGCAATCATGAGGGCAGCATCGTTGGCTTCGGTGCCCGAATTCGTGAAGAAGACCTTGGCATCTGGGATGCCGGACAACCCGGCGATCTTCTCGGCAAGCTCGATCTGGGACTCGATCAGATACAGGGTCGAGGTATGGAGCATGCGATCGGCTTGAGCCTTGATCGCCTCCACTACCTCCGGGACCTTGTACCCGGACATGGTCACCAGGATTCCACCGAAGAAATCGAGATACTGTTTGCCTTCTGCGTCGGTGACATAGCGGCCATCTCCATCGACGATTGCGATGGGCTGCTCGTAGTACAGCGGAGCCCAACTGGGCAGGACCGCTTTGTGTCTTTCGAAGAGCTCCTCATGGAGTCCCATGCCTTCTCCCTTGGCCTCAGGCCCTCAAATATCGCAGAAAAATCGATCGATCGCCGATGAGCTGCCTGTCCAATCTCATATCGAGCGGAGGATCGGCGAGATCACCATGGGCAATCCTGGCCGACCGGCCACCGATCATGAGGGGGGCGATGGTCAGAGCGAGCTCGTCGACCAGGTGCTCGGCCACGAACTGTCCGACGAGTGTGGGCCCACCCTCACAGAGAATCACCCTCGCGGCACTGAGCCGAGCGAGAATCGCCTTGGGTGTCACCTCCTCGAATATCACCACATCGGCTGCATCCCCCAGCATGGCCAGCTTGGCCGGGTCGGCATTGGGTCCGGTGATGACCATCGGCCGGTGTGCTGGGTCGGAGAACACCCGGGCGTCGGGGTCGAAGCTCAGCCGTCCTGACACGATCGCCAGAACCGGGACCTCGGTAAGGCCGGCCGCGACTCTTCGCTCCCGACGCTCCTCGTCGAGGGCGACCGGTTGGTAGTTCTCGGCCTCGACCGTCCCAGAGCCGACCAGTATCACGTCCGGCACCGCCCTCAACGCCTGAAAAACGGCTTTGTCATCGGGGTCGCCAAGACTGGAGGACTTACCTGCAATCGCCGTCCCCCCGTCAGCCGAGCTTATGAAATTGACCAACACCCACGGCCGGCCATCGGCTTTCCGGTCGTCACTCATGTATAGCCCGACGAGATCCTCGACAGGTTCGCCGGATTCGGTCTTGCGAAGCATCGGCGAGAAGTTAGCCCTACTCCTCGACGATGAAAGCTGTTGCCATCCCGAACATGCCCTCGTCCCGCTCTACGTGGGTGAGGATGTGGCAGTGCCAGACCCAGACACCCGGGTCTTCCAGCTGCATCAGGACCGAGTAGCGCTCACCTGGGGAAACGTTGAGGGTGTCGATCCAATAAGGACTGTCCAACGGGACGCCATCCTTGGCGTACACAAGTTGACGGAATTGATGTTGGTGCATCGGGTGGATCTGCAGGCCTTCGTTGAAGTAATGGACGACGACCCAGTCCCCCACCTTGCCGGTATACGGCTGAGTGGCCGGGAACGACTTGCCGTTGAGGCTGAGGCCAATGACCCCGGCGTCGTTCAGCACCATCGGAATCTCCTGCGAAACCACGAGGTCGGCGGGGATCTCGACGCCAGAGATGGTCTGACCGACGGGCATCGCTACCTCGCCGACCATGAACGTCCCGAACATCCCGTTGGGAACCTGCATCTGCCCGTGATGGTGGGCGTGGTACATCGCCACCATTGGCTCCCGGGTGGTGAACTCATAGACAAAGCTCTCACCAGGTTTTATCAGTGGCTGTGTGAGGGGGGCGACCCCGTCCATACTGTTGGGGACCTTCACTCCGTGCCAGTGCACATCGGTGCCCATCGGAAGCTGGTTCTCCACGACCACCCGAACCTTGTCCCCAACGTCCACCTGAATCTTCGGGGCAGGCACCATCCCGTTGTATGTCCAAGCTTCGACCACCTTGCCCGGCTCGACCTCCCAGTCGGTGATCGCCGCCGTCAGATGGAACTGCTTGGTGCCATCGGCCAGGACAGTCGGCTCGAGCGGCTGATTGCCCTCCCCCTCGGTCTCGGCGGGAAAAGCCATCATCGACTCCTCCATCAGGCGGTCGAGCTCGGCCCAATCGGCTTCAGTGCCCTCGTGGTCACCGTGGTCGCCTTCACCTGGACCGACCGCCCCCTCGACCACATTGATCGTCGTCTCCATCCCCGCCTCGCGATGGCCTGCAATCGAGCAGAAGATGACGTAGGAACCAGGGGCGAGCTCGCCAACGTCCAGTTGCGCCGAGTCTCCAGCGGCGAGGTCCGGAGTGGTCGGACCGCCTTCGAGAGCCAGATTGTGCGCCGTCGATCCGTTGTTCGTGGCCTGAAACACCGTTGCCCCAGCCGGGATCTCGGCCAGGCCGTCGATGGCGAACTCCGATAGGGCATACTCGACGATCTGCTGCTCAGCAGGCTCACCTTCCTCGCCGGTTGCACCGGCCGGTTGTCCCCGGAAGGCAACTATCGCGGCCAGTACGGCCACCGCCAGACCGATCAAAGCAAGGATTATCAGGAAGCGATCGAAGGCTCGGGCTGGCGACAGATCCCGCGCTTCATCCCGTTCTGGAGTCATGGAGCAAAAGTTATGGAGCCTTTCATGGCCCCAATAGGGCAAATCGGCCCTAAACGCGTGTCCACCCCAGGGCGAAGATCGGGTATCACATCAATGGAGGTTTGCTGATGAGAGTGCGGGAACTGGTCGCTGGCGAAGTGGTGTGGGTCGCTCCCGAGGCAACATTGCGCCAGGCAGCCGAGGTGATGGTCTCCGCCGAAGTCGGCTCTGTCGCCGTCGCAGTCGACGGTGCCCTCGAGGGCATACTCACGGAGAGGGACATCCTCCGCGCCGTCGCCGGTGTCGCCGATTTCGACGTTGATTCCGCCAGCACCTGGATGACGGAGTACCCCGAATCTTTCACCCCGGAGATGGAGGTCGACGACGCCGCCGATTGGATGTTGGCCACCGGGTTCAGGCATCTCCCGTTAGTCGATGGCGGGGAAGTACTCGGCGTTATCTCGATCAAGGACGTCCTCTGGGCGCTCACGGATGAAAAGAGGTGAGCCGTGGAGCCGATCGATGAAACCGAGGCCCTCGAGTTCCTCAGAGATGCGATGGTGGCCCATCTGGGGGTCATCGATGACGGCAAGCCCTATGTGACGCCGATGTCGTTCGTCCTCGACGGGCGGCGCCTGTTATTTCGCACCAAGCCGGGCAAACGGTTCGAGGCAATAGAGGACAATCCGAGAGTCTGCGTCGAAGTCTCCCGCTTCGACGATGAGTCCGGGGACTGGGTGAGCGTCGTGGTCAACGGGACTGCGATCGAGCGAACCGACGAGCCGACCACGTCGCACGCCGTCGAGATGCTGCTCGAGAAGTATGCGGCGGTCTTGGGCTCGCCGCTCGGCACGGGTGGTCTGCAACCAATGGCCAGCTTCCCCCACGTGGTCGAGGTCAGTATCGATGAGATCTCCGGCATGAGCTCGGGACGGGGATTCTCATACCGGACCCGTCCCGGCCGTCTCTGATGTTCGTCCGCTACGAGACTGAGGTGCCCCTCTCTATGCCGACTGTGGAAAGTGCGTTCGACGGCATCGAATCCCAACTCAGTGCCCTTGCAGATCTCGCTTACCGGGAGGGCGAAGAGCTGCGTTCCCGGGTGGGGCCGGGCCCCGGGAATCTCGCCAAGGAGGTGCGGCTCGAGATCGGCTCTCCGCAGATCCATCGGACCGGTCTCATCTATCCGGTGAGCTGGTCGGCCGTGGGAGCTGAGGCGCTGTTTCCCCGGCTGAACGCCGATCTGGTCATCTCCCACATCGGGGTCCACAGGACCAAGATCATCATGGATGGCACCTACGATCCCCCGCTCGGGCAATTCGGCAGGGTCGTGGACAGGATCCTCCTGCGACGTATTGCGGAATCGACGGTGAAGTCCTGGGTGGATCGCCTCGCTGAGTCATTGATCGCCGTGCACACGGTCAGCTGATCGGGAGTCGCACGTCGACGGTCGTGCCTTCGCCCGGCCTGCTCGTCACATCGATGCGTCCGCCCACAGTGGCAGCCCGGGCGGCCAGATTGGCTAAACCCATCCCGGTCGTCGACGAAGCCGGGTCGAAGCCAGCACCGTTGTCACGTACCCATATGCGGCACCAGTCCGGGTCGGCATCGACGACCACGTCGACATCCGCCCCTCCGGAATGACGGAGAGCATTGCTCAGCGCCTCGCTGACGCACTTGACGACCTCGTCCTCCAGATGCCCGGTTGGGAGGCGCGCGACAGCTATCTCGAGAGTCACCGAGGCCGGATACGCCGAGCCCATGCGTGAGACGAGTTCCTGGAGGCGGTCGTCGAGTTGACCTCGGTCACCGGTCGCTCTCAGCTGGAATATGTAGGCGCGCAGTGATTCGACAACAGCGTCTAGCCGGTCCACCGAGTCCTCGATCGTCGAGGCCGCCGTCGGGTCGGTTACTCGTTCGGAGATCCCCTGCAGGGCGAGGCCGACCGCAAAGAGGTCCTGGATCACCGAGTCATGGAGGTCCCTCGCGATTCTCTCCCGGTCCTCACCGACTGCGATCGAGCGGAGGCGCTCCTGAAGCCGTGCTGTCGTCACCGCCGAGCCGGCAATTCGGCTCAACGCCTCGACGAGCATCACGTCGTCATCGGTGAACCCACCGTCTTTCTCGGTGAGGTAGAGATTGCCGAATGCCCTGCCACCCGCTGCCACCGGTACGCCCAGGAAACTGCTCATAGGCGGGTGGTTCGGCGGAAAGCCGTAGGAGTCCGGATGATCGGCGATCGAGTCGAGCCGTATGGTTCTGTTCTCCCGCACCAGCGTCCCCAGCACTCCCTTGCCCGTGGGGAGCGCCCCAATCCTTGCGGTCTGCTCGTCTGTGAGGCCCTCATGGAGGAATTCAGTGAGAACACCGTGCTCGCCGATGACGCCAAGAGCGGCATATCTAGCCCCGGTTGCCCCCTTAGCCTCTGCCACCAGACTTCTGAGCACCTGCTCCAGATCGCCCGCCCCAACCACGGCTGCCGCCGCCTCGATCAGCTCTGGCAGCCGGTGCACACCTGTTGGCTTGGACATCGGACGGCGACCATACAGCTACCGTTTTTCTCGATGACGAAACTCAAAGTTCTATTGGTGGACGACCACGAGATCGTCCGAGCCGGAGTCAAGGCTCTTCTCGACGCTGAGGACGACCTCGTAGTCGTGGGTGAAGCGGGAACCGCGGCAGAAGGGGTGCGACGAGTCGGCTTTGACGAGCCCGACGTTGTGGTCCTGGATGTGCGTCTCCCCGACGGGAGTGGCGTCGAGGCCTGTCGCGATATCCGCTCCCGATTCCCAGACGTGAAGGTGTTGATGCTGACGTCGTTCGCCGATGAAGAGGCCTTGATGTCGGCGATCCTTGCGGGTGCCTCCGGCTATGTCCTCAAACGAGTAAAGATGACCGACCTTGTCGATGACATTCGGAGGGTGGGCGCCGGTGAGTCCCTGCTCGACCCGGATATGACCGAGCGTCTGTTCGCCCGGCTCCGCAACGGCTCGAACGAAGACCCTCTTCTGTCGAGACTGAGCAAACAGGAACGAACGATCGTCGGTTATATCGCCGACGGGCTGACCAACAAGCAGATCGCCGATGAGATGTTCTTGGCTGAGAAGACCGTCAAGAACTACGTATCCAACCTCTTGGCCAAAATGGGAATGAGCCGTCGGAGCGAGGCCGCGGCCTATGTGGCTCGGATCGAAGGCGAACACGAGGGCACCGAGTCGGCCCAGGGCTGGGGAGAGGGTTGATGAGGCGAACGCCTATACCGACAACTTCTGGCGAATGGTGGCTAGTTCTCCCTGCCAGACATTCTGGACCAGGATCGGCTTGAAACCCATCTCGACGTTGATACCGAGCATCGGCGCATTGGATCCGGCGTTCTCGGTGTCGATGCGGCGCACACTCGGGTACGTCTCACGGAGTTTGAGCGCCATGGCGGCCTTGACCCAACGCCCGAGGCCCTTGTTGCGGTGTTTGGGGTCCACACCGGTGTCCCACTGTTCGACGAGATCGGGCTGGAGGCGTCTGTAGGCAACATTCGTGTATCCGGCCAGCTCGCCAGTCGGCTTGTGCCGGGCGACGTACGTGAGGATCTCCCGTTCCGCTTCCACGCCGTACTTCCGCTCGAGGTCACGCCAGATCTCAGGTGTCATGATCTCTTCCTCTTCCTCGACGTAGTCCTCCTGGGGAGCCGAGTTCATCACGAACATCAAATTGCAGTACGCCTCGAGGTACTGGTCGTCGAGAGGGCTGGGCAGGAACAACAGCTCGTAATCGGAGGCGCGCTCGGCCGCCCGTGCCCTCCATGACTCCATGAGCGTCCAGTCGATCTCGGCGAATGACAGACGGCTCACCTTTTCCCGATACGCCGACTTCATGCCGGCACGCCTGGCCAGCGCTTCCTCGGGCCGCCCGTCGGGGATACCGATGGCCAACCGGGTCCGACCATCAGTCTCGGCAGCGTCGACCATCGCCGTCGCGATAGCTCTTCCGTAGCCGGATCCACGGTGATGGGGATGCACGAAGACCCAACCGAACGCGTTCGCCAGGTTCTGGACGAGGTCGACATGGAGACCGGATGTGGCAACGATCTCTGGGCCTTTCCATACGACCCAATGAGACACCCGCTCGCAATCGAGTGGATGACGCCAGTCGAGTAGGCGCTGAGCCGCTGGCTCTGGTGGATCACCAGGCAGAACCTCTTCGTCGAAGGCGAGATGCAGCTCATGCATCGCTTCGAGGGTCTCCTTGGGCGCTGTACGCGTGTCGACGTATTCGATGTGGGAAGACATGACCTGTCGAGGCTAGAAATCGTCGGCCACAGCTGCGGGTGAATTATGAGGGGGCGATCGACGCGGCCTGTTCCACCCACTCCTCGCGGGTAATTCGGTACACGACGTGACGGCGAAGCCGATCGTCGTCGCCAAGCCGGGGATGATCGAAGTCCAGCTCGGGAGCGCGGGTCATGCCCAATCGAATCATCACTCCTTGGGATCGCTCGTTGGCGGCGACCGTCCAGCTGAGGATCTCGTCCAAGCCGGCCTGATCGAAGCCGAATTCGAGTGCTGCCCTGGCGGCTTCGGTGGCAAACCCGTTCCCCCACTCGGCCCGGGCGAAGCGCCAGCCGATCTCGACGGCAGGAGTGAAGTGAGTGCGGAAGGTCGGGACGGCAAGACCGGCGAACCCAACGAGCCTCGGCGCCCAGAGCGTTTCCACGGCCCACAACCCGAAGCCGAACTCCTCGAAATGAAGCTCGATCGTCTGCATCAGTTGGTCCGACTCCTGGGCGGTGAGCACACCGGGAAAATGCTCCATCACTTCCGGGTCGGCGTTGAGCGCGGCAAACCGGGCTCGGTCGTTGTCGGTCCACCTTCGGAGAACCAGGCGCTCGGTGCGGATCGTAGGCCCGGTCTCCATCGGGTCAGCGTAGGCAACGCCGGTTCGAGCGGGGACTATCGCCGGCGGCGGAGCGGTGTCAGGTCAGTCGACCTTCTTCCCAATTTTCTCGGCGGCATCCTTCACGGAATCGCCGGCTTTCTTGGCAGCGTCGCCAACCTCGTCGGCCGCGCTGGAAGCGGCCTTCTTGGCATTGCCGGCAACCTTGCCTGCAGTGTCGCCGACCTTGTCCGCCACGTCGGAAGCGGCCTTCTTGGCGTCATCCATCGCGTCCTCGATGAGAACACCCGTTTCCTTGAGACGGGGGATCACCTGGTCCGCCACGTCGGATGCACGGTCATCACCGATGATCGGCCCGAGCTTCGACTCGAACTTGGCACGGGCCTCGGACTCGGTCAGGCCGTAGAAGTCCCTTCTCCGATCCGACATGAACTTGGTGATCGCGGCGACGATCCCGACAACCAACAGGATCTTGAACAAGGTCCTGAAGGCATGGCTTTCGTCGGTCGTGTCTCCGATGACTTTGGTGTCTGTCATCTCTTTCACCTCCATCTTCAACCATACAGAACGGGCACCGGGACTTTTCGCGGCCTGACGACGAGACCCTTCAACTGACGACAGGGCTTGCGTATGTTCGACCGTGATGTGAGCGGACGGCTGGTTGCAGGCCTGATCGTGGTGGGTCTGGCAGTCGGGATCTGGGCCCTATGGCCTCGGGAGAACTCAGATCCCTCCCCTACAACTGTGCCCATTGCGGTCGAGACCACCACGACGACTCTTCTGACGACGACAACCAGTGCGCCACCGACGACATCAACTACCGAAGACACCCACATCGTCGCCACCGTCGAGGAAGCGGAAGAGATCCTGCGCGCACTCTGGTTCGGGTGGTTCGAGGGGATCTACAACCAGGACGAGGACCGGATACGTGAGGTGGTGGGGACGCAGGCGATGTTGGACGCGGCGCGGTCTCAGTTTGGCGTGATGGAATTCGAGGCCGCACCCAACGCTGCGGCTATCGAGTTCGAGAAGGCTGAGATCCTTAGGTCAGATGCAGATTGCTTGGCGCTGTGGGTCACAGCCAGCGCTCCTTTCCTTTCCTCTTCGCCAACCGTGACCTCGGCTGAGGTCTCAAGATGGAACGGTGCTTCTTGGGTACTGGTTTCGACGTGGCGATACCGGGATGACCTTTGGGAGGCGGATTGCGAATCAGAATTGGTGCCATTGTCGTAGCGGCGGTCGTCGGGCTGGCTCCTTCCGCAACGGCTGATACCTTCAGCG
>Ga0190271_10003176_pt1 | contig 10239 bp, 8 predicted proteins | sample Popmic356T_FD_133747 | JGI IMG/M metagenome (GOLD analysis project Ga0190271, IMG submission 133747) | Populus adjacent soil microbial communities from riparian zone of Weber River, Utah, USA - 356 T | ecosystem: Environmental > Terrestrial > Soil > Riparian zone | place: USA: Utah | collected... | reverse complement strand
GCGATCCTCAACGAATTGCGCTCGCGCCAGGTGATGAAGGGCCAGGGCCGCTTCGCGCTCGACGTGCTCTATGCCCGCGCCAAGGCCAAGCTGTGGGCCAAGGTCGAACGCTTAAGAAAGCTGGAAGGCCTGCGGCTGTCCGATTTCGGGACCCGGCGGCGGCACGGTTTCCTGTGGCAGCGCTGGTGCGTCGAGGCGGTCAAGGAAGGCTTGGGATCGTCGTTCACCGGCACCTCCAACGTGCTGCTGGCGATGGACAACGACCTCGAAGCGATCGGCACCAATGCGCACGAACTGCCGATGGTGGCGGCGGCGCTCGCGGATAACGATGACGAATTGCGCTGGGCGCCGTACCGGATCCTCGACCAGTGGCGTCATACCTATGGCGGCAACCTCCTGATCGCGCTGCCCGACGCCTTTGGTACAAAGCCGTTCCTGCGCGATGCGCCGGACTGGGTAGCGGACTGGACCGGCTTTCGCCCTGACAGCGCGCCGCCAATCGCGGCGGGCGAAGAGATCATCAAATGGTGGAAGCAGAAGGGCCGCGATCCCCGCGAAAAGCTCCTGGTCTTCTCGGACGCCATGGACGTCGGATCGATCGAGGAGACCCACCGGCATTTCACCGGCCGGGTGCGGGTCAGTTTCGGCTGGGGCACCAATCTGACCAACGATTTCGTCGGCTGCGCGCCTGACGGTTCGGACAACCTCGACCCGATCTCGATCGTCTGCAAGGTGACCTCGGTCGACGGCCGGCCGGCCGTGAAACTCTCGGATAATACGGAAAAGGCCACCGGCACCGACGCCGAAATCCAGCGCTATCTGCGCGTGTTCGGCAATGTCGGCCGCGTTCGCAGCGCGGTGCATGTCTGAAAGATCGGGATGCGCGGTCCGCGCATCCGAAAGCGTTACTGGGTCACCGCCATCCCGCTTGCGAACACCCGGCTGGCGAGCACGTCGGACGCCTCCAGCGACATGATGTCGTCGGCGCTCAGCACGCGGTCGAGATCGGCGACCAGGCGGCTGGCCTGACGCAGCCGCATGCGATCGAGCGCGTTGCGGATCGAGCGCGCGTTGGAAAACAGCGGCTGGGTCTTGCGCAGCGCGATGTAGCGGACGAACGCATCGCGCGCCCCGGCGCTGAACCTGTAGTTCATGTCCTGCAGCATCAATTCGGCGATCGCCAGCAACTCTTCATCGGAGTAATCGGGAAAATCGATGTGATGCGCGATCCGTGAACGGAAGCCCGGATTGCTGGCGAAAAACTTGTCCATCCGGTCGCCATAGCCGGCGAGGATCACCACCAGATCCTCGCGCTGCGATTCCATCACCTGCAGCAGGATCTCGATCGCTTCCTGGCCGTAATCGCGCTCGTTGTCGGGCCGATGCAGGTAATAGGCCTCGTCGATGAACAGCACGCCGCCCATCGCCTTCTTCAATATCTCTTTCGTCTTCGGCGCGGTATGGCCGATATATTGCCCGACCAGCTCATCGCGCGTCACCGACACCACATGACCGCGGCGCACGAAGCCGAGCCTGTGCAAAATGCTGGCGATCCGCAGCGCTACCGTGGTCTTGCCGGTGCCGGGATTGCCGGTGAACGACATGTGCAGGGTCGGCACCTCGGACGTCAGGTTCATGCGCTTGCGGATCCGTTCGATCAGCAGCAGCGATGCGATCTCGCGGATGCGGGTCTTGACCGGTTTTAAGCCGATCAGCTCGCGGTCGAGCTGGTCGAGCACCTCGCCGATGCCGACCTCGACGAATTCACGGCGCAGATCGACCCGCTCGACCGGCGGCGCGTCGGCAGCCAATGGCGCTCCGGCTTGCAGATTCATTTGTCACCGTAGCGCGCGCCCTCGGGACGATCGGCGGCATAGGATTTCGTGGTGTAGCGGATGTTGCGGCCACTGACCTCATGCCGCTCCAGGTGGAAGCCGGGTTCCTGCTTCGGCCGGTTGACGATGAACGACAGCCGCAGCGATTCCCAGCCATGGCTGGAGTCGAAGGCCGACATCCGGATGTAGCGGTCGCCATAGACCTTGCGGCACTCGTTCAGCTCCATCATCACGCCGGCAGCGTCGCGCAGATCGAACATCGGCAGCCCCCACATCTCCCAGAAATTGTTGCGGGGATGCGGATCGTCCGTGAATTCGATGTTCACCGCCCAGCCTCTGGCCAGGCAATACTGCACCTGACGGGAGACCTGCTCGTCGGTGAGATCGGGCAGGAATGAAAAGCAGCCTTGGGTGACGCGCATGATCGATCTCCTTACATCGAGACGCTGACGGTGGGCGCAAAGTCGGGCATGTCGGTCGACTCGTAGTTGAAGGTGACGTCCTTCCAGACTTCCAGCGCCACCCGGTTGGCGGTGGCCCCGGCCTGGATGCCCATGGGATGGCCGATGGTGCCGCCGCCGAACTGCAGCACCACATCTTCCCCCAAATGGTCGAGCAATTGATGCATCTGGCCGGCGTGGATGCCGCCCGACGCCACCGGCATCATCTTGTTGAGGCTGGCCCAGTTCTGGTCGAAGAACACGCCGTGCTCCAGCCGCATCGGGTTGAAGTCCTCGCGGCAGATATCGTAATAGCCGCGCGTGGTGGCGGGATCGCCTTCCAGCTTGCCGACCACCGTGCCGGCATGGATGTGATCGACGCCGGCGAGCCGCATCCATTTGGCGATCACGCGGAACGAGACGCCATGGTTGCGCTGTCGCGTATAGGTCGAATGCCCTGCCCGGTGCAGATGCAGGATCATGTCGTTGCGGCGCGCCCATTTCGCCATCGACTGGATCGCGGTATAGCCGATCACGAGATCTATCATGATGATGATCGAGCCGAGTTCCCTGGCGAATTCCGCGCGCTCGTACATGTCCTCCATGGTGCCGGCGGTGACGTTGAGATAGGTGCCCTTGATCTCGCCGGATGCCGCCTGCGCCTTGTTGACCGCCTCCATGCAATAGAGAAAGCGCTCGCGCCAGTGCATGAACGGCTGCGAGTTGATGTTCTCGTCGTCTTTTGTGAAATCAAGCCCGCCCTTCAACGCTTCATAGACCACGCGGCCGTAATTGCGCCCGGAAAGGCCGAGCTTTGGCTTGACGGTGGCGCCAAGCAGCGGGCGGCCGAACTTGTCCATCCGCTCGCGCTCGACCACGATGCCGGTCGCCGGACCCTGAAAGGTCTTCACATAGGCCACCGGCAGCCGCATGTCCTCGAGCCGCAGCGCCTTCAGCGGCTTGAAGCCGAACACGTTGCCGATGATCGACGCCGACAAGTTGGCGATCGACCCGTTCTCGAACAGATCGAGATCGTAGGCGATATAGGCAAAATACTGTCCCGGTGAATTGGGCACCGGATCGACGCGAAAACATTTGGCGCGGTATTTTTCCGCCGCCGTCAGCCGGTCGGTCCACACCACCGTCCATGTGGCGGTCGAGGATTCACCGGCCACAGCGGCGCAAGCCTCGATCGGATCGACGCCGTCCTGCGGCGTGACCCGGAACAGCGCGATGATGTCGGTATCCCTGGGCTCGTAATCGGGCTCCCAATAGCCCATCTTCCTGTATTCCATCACGCCGGATTTGTAGCGATCCTTGCCGCGGATGGTCATCGACTGGTCATTCATGCTCGTTCTCCTCAGGTCCGGCGGATCCGGCGGAAAGTCTGAAAATCATTCGGCGGCGGCGGCGATGCCGCCGATGCGCGGGTCGAGTGCTCCCGCGCGATAGCGTCTGGCCATCTCGGAGAGCGGGATTACCTTGATGCCGGAGGCATGGCCCGCCGTGCCGAATTGCTCGAAGCGCGCGCGGCAGAGGTCGCGCATCTCGTCCATCGCGGGCTTGAGAAATTTTCGCGGATCGAATTCGCTCCGGTTTTCGGTCGCGACCTTGCGGAACGCCGCGGTCATCGCCAGCCGGCAGTCGGTGTCGATATTGATCTTGCGCACGCCATGCCTGATGCCGCGCACGATTTCCTCGACCGGCACGCCCCAGGTCTGCGGCATCTCGCCGCCGAACCGGTTGAAGACGTCCTGCAGCGGCTGCGGCACCGAGGACGAGCCGTGCATCACCAGATGGGTGTTCGGCAGCCGGCGGTGAATTTCCTCGACCACCTGCATGGCGAGGATGTCACCGTCCGGCTGGCGCGAGAACTTGTAGGCGCCGTGCGAGGTGCCCATCGCGATCGCCAGCGCATCGACCCCGGTGGCGCGGACGAAATCGACCGCCTGGTCCGGATCGGTCAACAGCTGGTCGCGGCCGACCTTGCCCTCGACGCCGTGGCCGTCCTCCTGTTCGCCGCCGCCGTGCTCGAGTGAGCCGAGCACGCCGAGTTCGCCCTCCACCGAGGCGCCGATCCAGTGCGCCATCTCGACCACGCGGCGGGTGATATCGACGTTGTAATCAAAGTCCGCCGGCGTTTTGGCGTCGGCCTTCAGCGAACCGTCCATCATGACCGACGTAAATCCGTGCTTGATCGCGGTGGCGCAGGTCGATTCCTCGTTGCCATGGTCCTGATGCAGGCAGAGCGGGATCTGCGGATACATCGCTTCCAGCGCCTCGATCATTTTCGACAGCATGATGTCGTTGGCGTACGCGCGCGCGCCGCGCGAGGCCTGGATGATGACGGGCGCATCGACCGCTGCGGCCGCTTCCATGATCGCAAGCCCCTGCTCCATATTGTTGATGTTGAAGGTTGGCACGCCGTAGCCATGTTCGGCGGCGTGGTCCAGCAATTGCCTCAGGGTAATGCGTGCCATCGCGGCCTCCGTGTCGTTGCGCGTTTCGTTCCCAACATCATGCTTCGCCCGCCGCCATCGCCGACCGCGCCAGACACCGCAGCGCCGCGGTCGCGACCGCTTCGGCGGTGATGCCGAATTCGCGGTACAGCACCTCCGCCGGCGCGGATGCGCCGAACCCGGTCATGCCGACGAACTCTCCGCCGTCGCCGAGCCAGCGCGCCCAGTCACCTTCGAGCGCCGCCTCGACGCCTATTCGTGGAGCGTTGCCCAGCACCTGCGCGCGATACTCGGGCGGCTGCCGGCGGAACAGATCGAAGCACGGCGCCGAGACCACGGCGGCGCGGACATTGTCCGCCAACAGAAGCCTTGCCGCCGCGAGCGCGATCGACACTTCGGAGCCGGTGGCAATCAAGGTGACGTCGCGACCGCCCGGCGGTTCGACCACCGGATAGGCGCCGCGCGCGACCAGATTGCCGGCGACGGCCGCGACACGGAAGGCCGGCAAGGCCTGCCGCGACAGGCACAGCACCGAAGGGCTGGCCTCGGCCCGCAGCGCGCAATCCCAGGCCTCGGCGGTCTCGACCGCGTCGCCGGGCCGAAATACCAGCAGGTTCGGAATCGCCCGCAACGACGCCAGATGCTCGACCGGCTGATGGGTCGGACCGTCCTCGCCCAACCCGATGGAATCGTGGGTCATCACATGGATCACCCGGATGCCCATCAGCGCAGCCAGCCTGATCGCCGGGCGGCTGTAGTCGGCGAAGGCGAGAAAGGTGCCGCCATAAGGGATGAAGCCGCCATGCAGCGCGATGCCGTTCATCGCCGCGGCCATGGCGTGTTCGCGGACGCCATAGTGAATGTAGTTGCCGGCCAGGAAATCAGGGCGCACCGCCGCCTGCGAACTGGCGCGGGTGAGATTGGAGTGCGTAAGATCGGCCGAGCCACCCAGCAAATTCGGCAAGGTTTTCGCGATGGTGTCGATCACCTGTTGCGAGGCCTGCCGGGTGGCGATGCCTGGCTGTTCGGTGAGGAAGCGATCGCGGAGCTGCGTCATCGCCTCGGCATAGGCGCAGGGCAGCTTTCGATTGAGCGCATCGTGGAACGGCGAGCGCGGGGCGGCATTGAGCCGCCGGGTGCGCTCGATCCAGTTGTGTCGGGCGACCTGGCCGCGCGTCCCGATGCTTCGCCATTGCTCGGCGACGGAACCCGGAATCACGAACGGCGGATGCGGCCAGTCCAGCGCGGCGCGGGTTTTGGCGGTCTCCTCGGCGCCGAGCGGAGCGCCGTGAATCTTTTCGGTGCCCTGCCGGCTCGGGGCGCCGAACCCGATCACAGTGCGGCAGGCGATCAGCGACGGGCGGTCGTTGTGACGGGCGCGCTCGATCGCGGCCGCAATCGCTTCGGGATCATGGCCGTCGATCCGGCAGGCCGACCAGCCCGACGCCCTGAACCGCGCGATCTGGTCGTCCGAGCATGACAGCGAGGTCGCGCCATCGATCGAAATTTCATTGTCGTCGAACAGCACGATCAGCCGGCTGAGTCCGAGATGCCCGGCCAGCGAGATCGCCTCATGGCTGAGGCCTTCCATCAGGCAACCGTCGCCCGCGATCACATAGGTATGGTGATCGACCAGATCGTTGCCGAAGCGCGCATTCAAAAGCCGCTCCGCCAGCGCCATGCCGACCGCGGTGGCGAGGCCCTGCCCGAGCGGGCCGGTGGTGGTCTCGACACCCGGCGTATGGCCATATTCGGGGTGGCCGGGTGTTTTCGAGCCCCACTGCCGGAACGCTTTCAATTCGTCTGACGTCATGCCCTCGTAGCCAGTCAGATGCAGCAGCGCGTACAGCAGCATCGAACCGTGTCCGGCCGAGAGCACGAAGCGATCGCGGTCCGGCCACGCCGGATCGGCTGCATCGAATTTGAGGAAGCGCGAAAATAGCACGGTGGCGACGTCGGCCATGCCCATCGGCATCCCCGGATGCCCCGATCTGGCTTTCTCGACGGCGTCGACGGCGAGAAAGCGGATCGCATTGGCCATTTCCGCATGCGAGACTTCGGGGCGGCCTGCCAGGCAGGCGAGTGCTGGTGCGTTCATATCGTGCGCCTTTTGCGTTCCATCAGTTGCAGGATCAGCGGGGTGAGAATGAGCTGCATCGCGAGGTCGAGCTTCGATCCGTGGATCACGATCGAATTGGCGCGCGACATAAAACTGTTCGGGATCATCGACAGCAGATAGGGGAAATCGATGCCGCGCGGGTTCCTCAGTCGGATCACCACCATCGATTCGTCCGGGGTCGGAATCCACCGCGCAATGAACGGATTCGAGGTGTCCACGGTCGGCACGCGCTGGAAATTGATGTCGGTTTCGGCGAATTGCGGGCAGATGTAGTTCACGTAATCCGGCATCCGCCGCAGGATGGTGTCGGTCACCGCCTCCTGGGAATAACCGCGGTCGCTGCGGTCGCGATGCAGTTTCTGGATCCACTCCAGATTGATCACCGGCACCACGCCGATCCTGAGATCGGCATGCTGCGCGATGTTGACCTTGTCGGTCACGACCGCGCCGTGCAGGCCCTCGTAGAACAGGAGATCGGAGGCCTCCGGCAGCGGATCCCAGGCGGTGAACGTCCCCGGTTCCGCGCCATAGAGCCTGGCCTCGTCGTCGTCATGGACGTAGTGCCGGGTGGTTCCGGTGCCGGATTCGCCGTAGTCGCGAAACACCCTCTCCAGTTCCTCGAACAAATTGGTCTCGGGGCTGAAATGACTGAAATGCCTGTTGCCGCGTTCGGCCTCCTCCAGCATTTTGGTGCGCATTTCGAAGCGGTTGTAGCGATGAAAGGCGTCGCCCTCGATATAGGCTGCGGCGACCTTTTCGCGGCGGAAGATGTTTTCGAACGTCTTCTTGACCGAGGTGGTGCCGGCGCCCGATGAACCCGTGATCGAAATGATGGGATGGCTGCGCGACATGGTGGCCGGCCTCAGCGAAACAGGCCGCGCCGCGCAAACAGCGGCGCGTCGCTATGGTCGAACATCGGCTCGGTGCCCTCGTGAATGACGGTGACGTCGCGAACTTCGCGCAGCGACCCCATGATCAGCGGCACCCGCTGGTGCGGTGTTTTCGCCGCCAATTCCAGGATTCGGCGCCGCCCGGTGGTCGCAGCACCTCCCGCCCACTCCATCACCAAAGCGATCGGATGAGCTTCATAGAGCAGCCGCAGCCGGCCTTCGCGATAGCCGGGGCGGGCATCGGCCGGATACAGGAACACCCCGCCGCGCACCAGGATGCGAAGCGCCTCGGCCACCAGCGAGCCGATCCAGCGCATGTTGAAATCGGCGCCGCGGTCGCCGCTGCTGCCGGCGAGGCATTCGTCGATATAGGCCCGCACCGGCCCGTGCCAGTGCCGGTGATTGGAGGCGTTGATGGCGAATTCCGGCGTATCGGTCGCGATCTTCACGCCCCGTTCGATCAACAGGAATTGCTGGGTGCGGCGGTTGAGAATGAAGATGTCGACGCCGGCATTGAAAGCGAGAACCAGCACGGTTTGCGGCCCATAGACGAAAAATCCGGCGGCGCATTGCGCCGTGCCGGGCTCGAAAAAGGTCGAGAGCAGGTCGTTTCCTCGCGGCCGGATCGAAAAGATGGTGCCGATCGAGATGTTGTTTTCGAGATTGGCCGACCCGTCCAGCGGATCGATCGCGACGCAGAGCGGTGCCGCGGAATTGAGGGTTTCCGGCAGTGCTGATTCCTCGGACAGGACGGCCGCGACCGGAGCGCCACGCAGTGCGTTGCGCATCATCTGGTCGGCGGCGACGTCGATATCCTTCTGCCGGTCCCCGTCGGGATTGGTCGCGCCGTTGGCGCCAGTGATACCCGCCAGCGGCCCATCCGCGATCAGCGCTGCGAGTTCAACCGCCGCGGCGGCGATGGCCAAAACCACGTCGCCGACCGCAGCGCCATGCGGCATCTGCGGTGCCAGGCGATCGAAATGCGAACGCAGGGTCACGCGTTCGTCCATGGCCGTCTCCTTGTCACCCTCTTTGGGGCGCGCGCCACGCGGTTCGCCGGTCGGCAAGCCGCGGCTCAAGGAGAACGCAGTTTGCAGAATTAGTAAAATTTTGTTATCTTTGGTCGTGGCAAAGATATTCTTATAAAGGTGGCAGCCGATGGTGGGCCGGTTCCGGCGCGAAATGACCATCCGGCAGCTGCGCGCGCTGGCGGCGGTCCACGCCAACAAGTCGGTGACCGCCGCGGCCAGGCAGCTGCACCTGACGCAGCCCGCGGTCACGCTTCAGCTTCGCAACCTGCAGGCGCTGGCCGGACTGCCGCTGATCCAGCGCACCGGCGACGGCATGCTGCTGACCGAGGCCGGACACGAAGTGCTGGCGCTTTCCGGACGCATCGAGGCTGCCATCACCTCGTGTGAAACCTCGCTCGACATGATCGCCGGCAAGACCGCCGGGCGGATTTCGATCGGCGCGGTCAGCACCGCGAAATATTTCGTGCCGTTCGCGATCTCCGGATTTCTGAGGAAGTATCCGGATATCGATGTCACGCTCTCGATCGGCAACCGGCAGGAGATCGGCAACGCGCTGCGCGGCTATGATCTCGATATCGCGATCATGGGCCGTCCGCCGGTCGACATTCCCATGAACGTGCATCTGATCGGCGATCATCCCCATGTCATCATCGCGCCCACCGCTCACCGGCTGGCGCGAAAGGCCCGGTTGTCGCTGAGCGACCTTTCCCGGGAAACCTTTCTGACCCGCGAGCCCGGCTCTGGAACGCGCGGGTTGATGGAGCAATTGTTCGAGTCCGCCGCCGTTCGCCCGAAAATCGGCATGACGATGGACAGCAACGAGACCATCAAGCAGGCGGTGATCGCCGGTCTCGGCATTGCGTTCATTTCCGCGCACACGGTGGCGACCGAACTCGACGAACGCCGGCTGGTGACGCTCGACCTCGAGGGCCTGCCCGTGGTCCGGCAATGGTTCGTGCTGGCGCGCAAGGACAAGGTGCTGCTGCCGCCGGCGCAGTCGATGATCGACTTCCTCGGCGCCAACGGCGCCCAGTTCCTGCCGCGCAGCCACCGCCGTATTCGCCTCACCCGCCCCTCGGGCCGCGCCAGGCGCAACCAGGTTTGAGAATCGCATGCTCTCCCGGCTGAAAATCTGGGCGCGAACCCTTCGCCGCGACGCTCACGCGATCTATCTCGCGTCGCGCGATCCGCGCGTGCCATGGCATGCGAAGGCGCTCGCGGTCGCCGTCGCCGGCTACGCCCTGTCACCGATCGACCTCATTCCGGATTTTATCCCGGTCGTCGGCTACCTCGACGAGTTGATCATCCTGCCGCTGGGCATCTGGCTGGTGGTGTCGCTGATACCCGCGGAGATCATGGCCGAATGCCGCGTCAGGGCGGATGAGGCCGGGCAACGTCCGGTCAGCCGGGCCGGGATGATCTTCATCATCGCGCTGTGGCTTGCCGGCGCGATCGCGCTGGCGTG
>Ga0190271_10003175_pt1 | contig 10240 bp, 7 predicted proteins | sample Popmic356T_FD_133747 | JGI IMG/M metagenome (GOLD analysis project Ga0190271, IMG submission 133747) | Populus adjacent soil microbial communities from riparian zone of Weber River, Utah, USA - 356 T | ecosystem: Environmental > Terrestrial > Soil > Riparian zone | place: USA: Utah | collected... | reverse complement strand
TTCGTCGGACAGCAGCCCATCGGCCACGCTCTTGTCGAAGTCCGGGCGCACGATCTCGATCTCCATCGACTGGATGTCCTGGATGGACTTCAACGCCTCACGCGCCAACCCCATCTTGCGCAGGTGGCTTTGGACGCGCATGAAATGCAGGGAGTACACCGGCCCACGCCGGTCATCGCGCACGACGTCGCCGATGATGTACCCCACGTTGAACTGCAGCCGGCTGTCGTCGGATCGCCTGGGGCTCTCCACGGTGACGAGAATCGGGTACAGCTTCAGCGGGTGCGGATGCTTGGTGGCCATCAGGTACTTGGCCAGCAACTCGGCCTCCCAGAAGTTCAGCTGGGCCCGGCGCTGCCACTCGCCCAGCACCGCGACGCGCTCCTTGGGCGTCTTGGCCCGCCAGGCATCGCCTGTTGGCAGCGTCAGCGCCTTGTCCAGATCCACGCCCGGACGTCCCGGGCGCAGCTCCAGGCGAAGCCGGCAGAAGCGCTGGAACCGGGGGTCGAACGTGGAACCGGTGATCGCCCAGGTGGCACAGACCATCCCGGACCACGTCCAGTGCTGGAACAGGTTCATCCAGCCCCGGTTGTCGATGTGGTCGTGGTACTGGTCCAGGTCGAACTCGAGGAACACGTCCTCCATCAACTGCAACATCTCGTTGCAGACGTAGAAGCCTTCGCGCCGCTCGTCGTCGCTCGGAGGCAGCCAGTAATTGATCGGCCGGCGGTCCACCGCCGTTCGCTGGGCCGTACCCATCTCGGGCGCCAGGTCGAACGGCAGGCCGATGAGATTGGGCATGGCCGGGAACATCTGCTCGTCGAGAAAGCGAAGCGACGGCGTCGTCCGCACGGTGGTCCAGATGTGGTTGAGCGCCTCGGAGTAGCGCCGTACGGCGTCGACCGGCGCGGGGGCCGGTCTCGCCCACACCTGCGCGAGCCGCGTGAACAGATCGACGGCGTCGATACTCGATTCGCGGGGCGCCAACGTCCCTTCCGGCGACGGGGCCACGGCGGCCGTGACCTCGACGCCGACGGCGGGCCCGAACACCTCGCGCGCCACGTGGAAGCCCAGCGCGCGATAGCTCTCGAACTGCGACTCGTCGAAGAACTGATCCGAGGTCGGCTCGTGCGGAAACGCGAAGTTCTCCGCCGCGTAGCGCCGGACGTCTGCCGGCTCGTCGCCCGTCAGCGAACTCTTGATGTACACGAGCGTGCCGGCCACCTCGTCGTAGCCCTGCCGGTCGTAGCGGATGCGCCCGATGGCGCAATGCCACTCGCTGACCTTGCCGCCCGGCAGGGGGTGGATCTTGCTGACATCGATCTCGATGTCGACGCCGAAATCGGCGCGGCACTTTTCGATGGCGTTGCCCAGATCCCCGAACGTGACCGCACCGTCTTCGCCGGCATCGCACGCGATGATGTAGCGGCAGCGCCGCCGGACCAGCTCGTAGATGCCGAGGTTCTCGAAATGACCGCCGTCCGACAGGTACACCCACTTGCGCGTGTCGGTGGTCATGCCCAGCAATTCGTAAAGCAGCTCCCGCAGCGACAGGCGCTGCTTGGAGTCTCTCCACACTGAGCGGTCCAGCGGGTTGCGCAGCCACCAGCCCAGCCGCACGTTGAAGACGGTCATCAGGAACGACAGCGTGGGCGACGAGTGGTAGCCCATGTTGGGCGACGCCGCTGCCCCGGATGTGGCCACGGCCAGGCCCACGGTCAGGGAGTGGGGGTCGCCGGCGTGTTCCCCCGTCGGGGCGTAGGCGCTGAGGCGTGTGTCGTGATCCGATCCCTGCTCGTCGGTCCGATACTCGAAGCCACAGTGGTCGGGCGTGAAAACGAACGATGCGGCCTTGCGCTGCTGCCACGCCAGGTTCTGCCCGCCGACCAGGTTGAGCGCGGTGTTGAAGATGGGATAGGGACGCGCGATTCCCATCTTGACGGTGTCTGTGAGGGGCAGGTCGTCGTCGCTGTCGAACCCCGTAAAGGGGTTGGCGTTGCGCTCTTCCCGGGGAGCCCCGAGGAAGCAACGCACCAGCCGGTTCCGGTAGAACATGTGCAGCGAGAACTCGTTGAGGTCCACGATCCAGGAGACGATGAACGCCGCGCACCCCGTCCCGCCGGCCAGGAGCACCAGGGTGCCCACCTCCAACCAACCCGCGTCGAACATCGGGCCGGCGTCCCCGAGGCTACCGGGCCGCCATGCGGCGCGTGCAAACGCGGAGAGCTTGCCTTCCAGTTCGACGAGCGAGAGCGAAAGCGACGACGACGGCACCTGGACCACGCGGCGAAGGATCCCCGAGAGGAGCAGGAGGTAGCCGACGACAAATACGATGGGCGCGATGCGGCCCAGCCACTCGAGCACCGTCGTGCCCTCGCCGTTCGCGGTGCGATCCGAACGTCCAGCCGCAACGCCCGCCCCCGTGAGAGCAACCCAGGCTGCGCCGACGACGCTCCAGACGCCGGCCTGATGAGCGGCGACCCAGGCCGACTGCTGCGCGAGGTAGTCCGGCAGGTGCGGGCCGCCGAGCGAAATCACGCCCACGACAGCCAGGAGCAGGACCACGAGAAGCTGCACGCCGCCCACCCGTCCCCACCACTCGCGCGTCTCCTCGGACATGAACTGGCCCGCAAGGCCCAGGTGAACCGTCACACACAGGAACAGGCTGGCCACGCCTGCCGGAACCAGCAGGAGAGCCAGCCGCCACTCGTATTGGCTGCCGGCCACCCAGCCCAGCAGAACCCGGCCTCCGTAGACCCAGACCGCCGTGCCCAGCAACCCCGCCGCGAACGCCGTGCCCACCAGCACGAAACCGGCCCAGACCGCGCGGCCGAGCGCGTCCTCCTGCGGTATGGCTCGTGACGGAACAGCCACCGCGTCGGAATCACCCGTCGTCGGTACGGGCATCCCGTCCAGTCCGGGGTCGGTTTCGGTGACGGTCCCCTTCGATCGGCCGCCGAAGTAGCCCAGAATCAGCCCGACGAACCACGCTCCGGCATAGGCCACCGCACCCAGCACGACGAACGTCCCGTCGTCCACGACCCGACTGGCCCGGGTCGCCTGCGCCCACACCATTGGGCTGGCCAGGCCGATTGCCACAATCGGCGGCAGCACGGCGATGACATAGACGCGCACGGCCCGCGTGCTCGAGGCGCCGCTTTTCGTCCAGCCTCCAGATGCCAGCGGACGGGCCATGTTCGCCGCTCCCGCCAAGGTGGTCAGGCTCAGGAGCGCCGCCCCGACCACGACCACGACCGCGCAACTGAACACGCCAGACGCGCCGTGCCACGCCACCATGATCCAGAACAGCAGGGCCAGGAGCCACGGCACGAAGAGCGGCACGGCCAACGACAGGCTGAGAACGGCAAAATTCAAGATGAGGTTGCGGAGACTGACGCCAACGGCGGCCCAGGTATCGCCGCTGAAGAGGCCCAGGCGCGGCGTCAGGTAGTTGCTGAACCCCCGCAGGAAGCGCACCTCGCGCGGCTCGCGATACGGGAAGTCCAGCACCGCGGCGCCGACCTTGTTCGCCAACGCGGCCTGCAGCCACCCGCCAATGTATCCGCCACCCGACACGGTGGAGACGTAGTCGAGCGACTCGAACAGGCCGAGACGCTTCATCGACTGCAGCACTCCCAGCCCAAACGTGGCACTGCGGATGCCGCCGCCCGACAGCGCCAGGCCGACCAGCGGATCGTCGGCCTGTTTGCCCAGTCGCACGCGCCGCTCGTGGTCGTGAACGGCCTTCGACCGGATGGGCGCTTCGGGCACTCGAATGGGCATGGATGAGATGGGAGTAATAGTAAGGCCGCGGCAGACGTAATCAACTCAGCGATATCACGGGGTACGTGGAGGAGACACTCGGTGTACCCTTTGGTCGCCTTCAACCGACCTTCAGGAGACAGGATTCATGCACGCACACGCACCAGACCGTCAGGCGGCAAGACACCAGGCAGCAGCGGGCGTAACGCCTTCAGGATCTCGAGGGCGGAGGGGACGGCTGGCTCGCTATTTCCTTGTGGCGGGGCTGACGGCGCTCGTGGCCGCGCCGGCCTACGCCCAGGCGCGCGGTGCCCAGACGTTCGAGCCCACCGTCGGGCAGCCGGGCAAGGACGTCGTGTGGGTGCCCACGCCGCAGGCGCTCGTGGACCGCATGCTGGACATGGCCAAGCTGACGCCACAGGACTTTCACATGGACCTGGGGTCTGGCGACGGTCGCACGGTGATCACGGCGGCCAAGCGGGGCTCGCGGTCGGTAGGGGTCGAGTTCAACCCGGACATGGTCGAGCTGGCCAAGCGCAACGCCGCGGCCGCAGGCACGGGCGACAAGGCCACCTTCATCCGTGGCGACATCTTCGAGACGGACTTCTCCAAGGCCCAGGTGCTGACCCTGTTCCTGCTCCCCTCCTTGAACCTGCGCCTGCGCCCGACGATCCTGAACATGACGCCCGGCACCCGCGTCGTGTCGAACTCCTTCACGATGGAAGCGTGGCAGCCCGACGAAACACAGAACATCGGCGGCGACTGCACCAGCTGGTGCACCGCACACATGTGGATCGTCCCCGCCAAGGTCGACGGGACGTGGCAGGTGGGGACCAACGCACTGGCCTTGACCCAGGAGTTCCAGATGCTCAGCGGCACGCTGGGCAGCGGCGCCATCACCGAGGGCAAGATGCGCGGCGATGAGATCACGTTCACGGCCGGGGGCACGAAGTACACCGGCCGCGTGAGCGGCAACTCCATGCGCGGGACCACGGCGGCCGGCGCCGCCTGGACCGCCACGCGGAAGTAGACGCCCAAGGGGCTCCAGGCCCCATTACGAAAACCGTAATGGGGTCGGGAGTCATTCCAGAAACGGGCAGCGGACGAGCTGGCATGCCCGTCGCATTCGGCGGTCTCGTCGGCCTGCTGGCCGGCTTCCTCCTGGGCCTCGGCCTGACAGCGGTTCCCACCGCGGCCACCGCCACCATCGTCGGCATATTTGCCACAGCCGGCGGCATCTTCATCGACCTGATCCGCATGACGATGCTGCCGCTCGTCACCACGCTCCTCGTCTCAGGGCTCGGCTCCCTCGACGGATCGCGCGGCCTGGGACGTGCCGGCGCACGCGCCGTAGTCAGCAGCGCGATCCTCCTCGCCGGGGCCATCGCGCTGGCTCTCGTGGTGGCCCCACCCCTGCTGGCGCGAGTGGACATCGACCGCGACGCCGCCATCGCACTCCGAAATGCGTCCACGGCGCCGACCGGCGGCGGGCCCACGACCCTGCCGACCGTGGCTCAATGGGTCCGGGGCCTGGTGCCGCCTAATGTCGTCCGCGCCGCAGCCGACGATGTCGTGCTCTCCGTGGTGATCTTCGCCGTGCTTTTTGGCCTGGCCCTGTCGAAGCTCGCGCCCGAGAAGCGGGATCCGGTGTTGGGCGTCGTCACCGGCATGGCCGCCGCCATGCAGCGGCTGGTGGGCGGACTGCTGAAGGCCGCGCCCTTCGGTATCTTCGCGCTGGCCGTGCCGATGGCGGCCGGGCTGGGCGTCTCGGCGGCCACGGCGGTCCTTGCCTATATCGCCCTCGTGGTCGCGCTGACCCTCGGTGGAGTGATCCTCGTGCTCTATCCAGTCGCAGTCGCCACGGGACAGTTGTCCATGGCGGCCTTCGCCACATATTGCGCGCCCGCGCAAGCGCTGGCCTTCACGTCGCGGTCTTCGCTGGCCGCGCTGCCGTCGATGCTCGACAGCGCGGAAAGAGCGGGTCTGCCAGCCCGCGCCCAGGCCATCCTCCCGATCGCGCTCTCCACCTTTCACTTCGGCGCCGGCATCGCGCAAACCGTGGGCGCGCTCTTCATTGCGCGGATCTATGACGTGGAACTGGGGCCCACGCAGTTGGCCACCACGGCCGTGGCCACCTTCTTTGCATCGATTGCAGTGCCGGGGGTGCCCGGCGGGAGCATCATTGCGATAGCCCCCGTGTTGATCGCGGCGAACCTGCCGCCCGAGGGACTGGGGATTCTCCTGGCCGTCGACACCGTGCCCGACATGTTTCGGACGGTGGCGAACGTGACCGGTGCCATGGCGGTCACGGCCTCCGCCGTATCGACAGACGACTGACGATTTTCGCAGTGGGGTCGGGCGTCATTTTCGGCGGCTGGCCATCCAGCCGTAGGCGGCGGACTCAGACTAGGCGACGCGGTGCTCCGTCATCGCCAGCGTGAACGTCTGCTGGCCCAGCGAGACAAACAGGTCCGCATCAGAAACCGAGATGGCCAGCGAGGTGCGCCGCTCGAGTTGCGCGGCCAGGCTCTCGATGGCACCGCGGTCGAACGCACGGATCGGGATCTGGTCTGCGCGATGGATTTTCGCGCCCGCCAGGTTGCCCAGCAATTGTCGCGTGTCGCGGTGGGTGTAGACGGCGGCTCGCCCGGCCAGCTTCATGCCCCGGTGCAGCCGGGCCGCGTCGGGCATCCCCACTTCGATCCACGCCGTGACGCGTCCGGTCAGGTCGCGCACCACCAGCGCCGGCTCGTCGCCCGACGACACGCCCTCGGTCAGCTCGAGGCCTTCCTGAAACTCGAGGCAGTAGGCCAGCACCCGCACCAGCATGTACTCGACCGTTTCGGAGGGGTGGCGCGCCACCCGCAAATCGAGGGCCTCAAAGACGCCCCTGTCCATGTCGGACAGGTCGATGGTGAAGTTGTAGATCGTTGCCGTGAGGGCCACGCGGCATTGTACTGGCCCGGCTGGGGCGTCCAAGGCTCCCGGCGTATACTACGCACTCCGTGGCCGGGTGGCGACGGGCATCGACGGAGAGCAGACAATGACGACAAGCCAGTCCCGGCGTCAATTCCTCAAGGTCAGTGGTGCCGCGGCCGCGTGTGCCGCCTTCGGTTCCGCAGCCGCATCTGCCGCCGGCGAACCGACGCTGGGCCTGATCTTCCCGCCGCTCAATTGGCCGATTCCCCCCGATGCCAAGCTGTTGTATCCGAAAGGGATCAACTTCATCGGCAACGGCGTGGGTCTGCCGGGCGGGATGACGATCGAGGGCTACGAGGAAGCCATCCCGCGTGTGATTCCCGCCGCGAAGGAACTGGCCGCGAAGGGCGCCAACGTCGTGTCGGTGTTCGGGTCGTCGCTGACCTTCTACAAGGGGCGCAAGTTCCACGAGGACTTGATCGCACGGGTGGCGAAGGAAACGGGCACGCCGGTCACGACGCAGAGCGCGGGCCTGCTGGACGGTCTGCGTGTGCTCAACGCCAAACGCGTGGCGCTGGCCACGGCCTACACGGACGAGGTCACCGAACGCCTCAAGGTCTTCCTCGAGGAGTACGGTTTCACCGTCACATCGGCCAAGGGCCTTGGCTTCGTGTCGATTCCTGATGGCGCGGCCACGCACGACATCCTGATGAAGCTGGGCGCGGAATCGTACGCCCGCTCCAACAGGGCCGATGCCCTGGTGCTCTCGTGCGGACGACTGGACACGCTGCCCGTGCTGGTGCCGCTCGAAGGACAGATCAAGGTGCCGGTGGTCTCATCGACGCCGCACGGCTTGATGAACGGCGTCCGGCTGCTCGGCGTCAGTCCCAAGGCGACCGGGTTCGGTACGGTCTTCGCGAAGGCCTAGACGGGCGCGTACTCGACGCGCCCGTCGGCATGCCGCGCGAACCGCCCCTGCGTGCGGGGATGTACCGGGGCATTCTCCGCGAACGGCCACCCCCCAAACTGCGTGCGCCGATAGTCCGCAAAGGCCTGCTCGAGATCCGACTGCGTGTTCATCACGAAGGGACCGTACTGAGCCACGGGCTCCGCGATGGGCTTGCCCTGCAGCAGCAGGACCTCGACGGGACCATCAACCGCCTGGATCTCCACCGGCACGGTGGGGTGCACCCGGATCGCCGCGGGACAGGGCACCGTCGTGTCGCCCACGCGTAGCGCACGCCCCGCAAACACGTGCAACGTGCGGGCAGTCTGCGGCCCGCGCGCCGGGGGCACTGTCCACGTGGCGCCCTCCGCAAGCGCGATCGACCAGATGGCGACGTCGGCCTCCTCGCGCGCGGCCCAGGAATTGGGGGGCGGCGGCAAGGGCGTCACACCCTCGAGCGCCCCCGCAATGACGGTCGCCACGATCACCCGCCCTTGCGGGTCGGCGGTACGGAGCCGCGGGATGTCGCCGTCCCACAGCATCGTGAAGTAGGGCTCCACCAGCTTGTCCCTGGCCGGCAGGTTCAGCCAGATCTGGAACAGTTCGAGCGGATTGGGACCGTTGGCATCAAGGAGCGGGAACATCTCGGAGTGCACCACGCCCGCACCAGCCGTCAGCCACTGCACGTCGCCCATGCCGAACCGGGCCGTGGCGCCCAGCGAGTCGGAGTGGTCGATGTAGCCCGTCCGCACGATGGTCACGGTTTCAAAACCGCGGTGCGGGTGCTGGGGAAAGCCAGGCACCTGATCGCCGTGGTACATCCGCCACCCATCCTTGCCCCCAAAGTCCTGGCCAATGTCCCGGCCCGCCAGCGACGCATCCGGTCCCAGGCGGTCGTTGCCCTTCGGGAAGTTGTCGATGTGGTGCACGCAGAACAGAAACGGGTCTGCGGTCTGCCACCGGCTGCCCAGGGGGGACGCGTTGATGATGGAGTTGGACATGTCCCCACAGTACTGCGTTGTCCCTGCCGACAGCGCCGCGGCACACGTCCTCCCCGACACCCGGCCAACCGCATCTATCGAGGACCCGACCCGAGCCTCCTGCCGCTTGACCGCGTGAAAGTGGTCGACTTCGCGGAGCCGGGTCGGTACCTCATCTGGTCAGTCCTGGTTCAGCTGGCAGATTCACCACAATCAAACGCCAAGACAATATATGTGTATGAATAACTTGACATTGATGCGCCTAGATGTCAAATATATTGGACATCACCATTCGTTGGAGTGGCACATGTCCTTCAGAGAAAAAAGCGCGTGGATCTCCGCCGTCCTCATCAGCCTGTTCCTCCTCTCCTACTTCGTGCCCACCCTCGGCGGCCACGTGAGCGGGGCACAGCGGCTGCACCACTTCCTGCTGGTCGTGCTGACCTTCGCGACGCTGGAGATCGTGCTCCACGCCGTGATCGCCATCCGGTCCCCCCGGGACGCGCGCGCACCCAAGGACGAGCGCGAGCGCTTGATCGCGCTCAAGGCCGCGCGAATCTCCTACTACGTCCTGATGGTCGGCGCGCTCTCCTCGATCTTCACAATTCACCTGGGCGCGGGGGCGGCCCGGATCGTCGGCCACATGTTCCTCTCGGTCGTTGTCGCGGAGCTCGTGCGGTTCGTCAGCATCATCGTCTTCCACCGCAGGGGCGTGTAACGTGAGCTGCGCGGTCCTCAACCGCATCAAGGAACTTCGCTTCGATCGAGACGAGATGACGCAGCAGGATCTGGCCGACCGGATCGGCGTCACGCGACAGACTGTCAACGCGATCGAGCTGGGCAAGTACTCGCCGTCGCTCGAGGTGGCGTTTCGAATCGCGGCGGTGTTCGGCGTTCCCCTCGAACAGGTGTTCCAGTTCGACGAGAAGAAGGGAGGCTGAGCTCCGATGGACGTCTTCCGATACGACTTCGACTACGCGTGGCCGTGGACCTATGGCCACCTGATCGCGGCCGCCCTCTTCGTCGTGCTGGCGTGGCTCACGCGTTTCATCGGGTTGTCGCGCGGGTACACGGTGCTCTTTGGCCTGCTGGGCGCGTGGGCCGTGGGCAGCGCGTGCATCATCCACGGTCCGCTGCGCTTCAGTCGTCCGCTGACCTTGCCGACGCAGGCCTTCCTTCCCTCGTCCGGCGGCCGTGTGCTCGACGCGGGCGCGGGTTCGGGCCGATCGGCGCTGATGGTCCTGCTGGAAAGGCCAGGCGCCCGAGTGGTCGCCTTGGACCGATTCGCCGGCTACTACGGCATCGTGGACAACACGCCCGCCCGGCTCCAGGCCAACGCGCGAGCGGCTGGGGTGGAGGCGCGGCTCGAGGCCACGGTCGGGGACATGCGATCGATGCCCTTCGAGAACGCCAGCTTCGATGCGGCGGTCAGCGCCTACGCCATCGATCACCTGGCCTCGGCCGACGTGGCGCGGACTTTTGCGGAGGTGAACCGCGTGCTGAAACCGAACGGCGAGTTGCTGCTCATGGTGGTCAACCCCGACCTCTGGGTGCGCGTGGCACTGCCCTTCCTGCACGGCCACGGCTACTTCGGCGCGCGGGCGTTCCCCGAGCGGTGGCGGGCGCGCCTGGC
>Ga0190271_10003174_pt1 | contig 10240 bp, 9 predicted proteins | sample Popmic356T_FD_133747 | JGI IMG/M metagenome (GOLD analysis project Ga0190271, IMG submission 133747) | Populus adjacent soil microbial communities from riparian zone of Weber River, Utah, USA - 356 T | ecosystem: Environmental > Terrestrial > Soil > Riparian zone | place: USA: Utah | collected... | reverse complement strand
CTTCGACGTGCCGTCCTTCCTCCGCTAGCGCCACGGTGCTCGACGACCGCGTCGAGGTCGCGTTGGACGACGGTCGGCGGGCCGTCGTCGTGCTCGCCGGCAGCAATCTGGGCGATTTCGCTGCCACATCGGACCCGGTGGCTCTGGCCGCCACGCGGCGCCGCGTCGTCGATCTGCCGTGGACCTGGCTCACACAGGTCCACGGTGCTGACGTCGTGCGCGTGACAAGGCCTGGTGAGCACGCGGGCGCTGCCGCGGACGGTGCCGTCACGACCATCAGCGGCGCAGCGCTCGCAGTGCAGGCCGCCGACTGCGCGCCCATCGCTCTCATCGCTCCGGCCGGGGCAGTCGGGGTCGTGCACGCAGGTTGGCGGGGTCTGCTCGACGGAGTCGTCGCACGCTCCGTTGCCGAGCTGAGGGTCGCGGCCGGGGCCGACGAGGTGCGCGCTGTACTCGGACCGTGCATCGGGCCCGAGTGCTACGAGTTCTCTCCATCCGATCTCGAGCCGTTGGTGGATCGCTTTGGCGCGGATGTCGCGGGGCGAACGACATCGGGAGCGCCGGCGCTCGACGTACCCGCTGCGGTCGCCGCTGCACTGGCCGAGCTCGATGTGTCGCTCGCCACGGCCTCCGCTCAGTGCACGGCATGTGGCGACGGTGGCTGGTACTCGCATCGGGCACGCGGAGAAACGGGCCGCCACGCCATCGTGGCGTGGATCGACCGACAGTGAGCGTCGCCGATCGCCTGGTGGAGCTGCGCGGGCGCATCGCGACCGCTGGTGGCGAACCGGGGCGCATCTCCATCTGTGCGGTCACGAAGGGTCACGACGTCGCGGCGGTGGAGGAGGCATGCGCATGTGGCCTCGTCGATGTCGGCGAGAACTACGCCCAGGAGATGCTCGCAAAGGTGCAGGCCCTGGCAGCGACGGCTGCCGAGCCACGCTGGCACTTCATCGGCCGACTGCAGCGCAACAAGGTGAAGGCCTTGGCGCCCTTCGTCTCGCTGTGGCAGTCGGTGGACCGGCCAGAGCTCGGTGCGGCCATCGCCCGACACGCACCCGGGGCGGCGGTCCTGGTCCAAGTCGCGGTGTCCGACGACGTCGGCAAAGGCGGGTGCCCGGAGTCGGAGGTGCCACGTCTGGTCGATGCGCTGATGACCGACGGGCTCGACGTGCGCGGACTCATGACCGTCGGACCCACCGATCCCTGGGTCGATCCACGCCCTGGCTTCGATGCCGTGCGCTTGCTCGCCGACAGCCTGAGCCTGGCTGAGGTGTCGATGGGGATGAGCCGCGACCTGGAGGCTGCTGTCGCAGCAGGCGCGACGATCGTGCGGCCGGGGACGGCGCTGTTCGGCGAGCGTCCCCGTACGCACCGATCCGGGCAGTAGCATCGACGGCCACTGCGAAGGGAGCCGTATGTCGAGCATGTGGCGCAAGGCCATGGTCCACCTGGGACTCGGTGACGACGACGAGTACGACGACTACGAGTCGGCGCCCGTGCGGAGGAGCCCTGCCCCGCTTCCTCCTCAGGACGACGAGCCCGAGGTCGCTGCATCGCGCCAGACCAGACCTGTGGCGCAGCCCACTCAGGCACGTGCAACCCAGCCACGCTCGGTGCAGCCCGTCGCCAACCGCACCGCCACCGTCTCGACGCTGCCGGCCCAGGAGGTCTCGGGCGGCACCACGGTCCGTCCCTCCAGCCAAGGGGGAGGCCCCATGCGATTCCCCAACCAGGGCGGTCCTCCGGACCAGCCGACGGTGCGACCAGTCGCCGCCGAGGACGGGCGCGGGGCGTCGAGCCCTGCCATCAGCGGCGTGCGCACGATCCCGCGACCGAGTGCCAAGCCTCACGTGGTCGCGCCGCGGTCGTTCTCCGACGCACAGGAGGTCGGCGACAACTTCAAGTCCAAGCAGCCGGTCATCATCAACCTGCAAGGGGTCGATCGCGACCTGTCCCGGCGCCTCGTCGACTTCACGAGCGGGCTCTGCTACGGACTCGGCGGTCAGATGGAGAAGATCGCCACCGACGTGTTCCTTTTGACGCCCCTCGACGTCGAGGTCTCGCCCGAGGAGCGCCAACGCCTCCAAGAGCGTGGCCTCTACGACGCCTGACGCGCCCATCACATGCAACTGATCTGTTGGCTCATCGGCGTCTACATGTTCGTCGTCCTCGTTCGGATCGTTCTGTCCTGGTTCCCCGTCTCCTACGGATCGCCGATGGTTCCGGTCTCGCGCGCTCTCGCCGCGGTGACCGATCCGATCCTCGATCCCTTGCGCAGGGCGATCCCGCCGGTGCGCCTGGGAGCTGCGGCCATGGACCTCTCGCCGTTGATCTTGATCCTCGGTCTATCCATCCTGAGGTCCATCATCTGCTGAGCACAGGGTGTGGCACGTGGGCACCCGAGCCCGTGGCTACGATCCGTTCATGGATCTGACTCCGGAACTTCTCCGCACCGTCGAGTTCAACGACGCCAAGAAGGGCGGCTACGACCACGACGAGGTCGATGAGTTCCTCGATCGGGCGGCAGCGGATCTGGCTCGCCAGCACGAGCAGACCCGCGAGTCCGAAGGGCGCATCGCGACAGCAGAGCGTCGCGCCCAGGAGGCAGAGGCTCAGGCCAAGGACCACAGCGACTCGGACGAGACCTTGCGCCGCACGCTCGTCCTCGCCCAGCGCACCGCCGATGCCGCGGTCAAAGAGGCTCAGGACGACGCGGCGCGCATCATCGGAGAGGCCCGGCAGAAGGCAGACGGGATGATCGCTTCGGCGGAGGAGCAGGTGCGTCGCGAGGTCGGCGCAACCCGCGACCGACTCCAGGCCGAGATCCGCGAGCTCGAAGCCCGCCGGGCCGACCTCCACGGTCGCATCACCGACCTCAGTGGCCACCTCGATTCCGAACGCGACCGCATCGGGCGCCAGCTCGACGAACTGCGCGCCACCCTCGGTGCCGACTCGATGGCCATGGTCTCTGCGCCAACCGACGAGCCGTCGTTGTTCGACCCGGCCGGCGATGCAACGTCCGACGACTCGCCCGCGCCGGCAGCCGCAGAGCCGACCGCCCCGGAGCCTGCACCCGATGTTCTCGATCTCACTCCTGGGTCGGCACGAAGCGACGACGCTGACAGTTCCGGCGAGGACCTGTCAGAGCTGCCCCCTCCGCCCGAGGACTGGAGCGCAGGCGCCGCGGCCGATGAGGCTCCCACCAAGATCGACGAAGAGGCCGACACCGAGCCCGACACCGAGGCCGACGCTGACCTCGACGGTGGCGGCCCTCCCACCGAAGCAACTCCCGTGGTCGACCTAGGGACTGACGTCGGCTCCTCCCACCTCGACGAGCTCCGGCGCGCCGTCAGCGACGGACCTGACAGCACCGACGAGGACGACGCGGCCATGGCCGCCTTCTTCGATCAGGATGACGACGACGACACCGAGCCGAGCCGGCGCTTCGGGCGACGCCGCTGACCCTGCAGGTCAGTTCCGGCGGATCTCGATCGTCACCGAGCCGCCCTCGACCTCGCCTGAGGTGACGTAGCCGTCGCCGGTGGGCGCTCCGTCGAGCACGCTCGTGGCGAGCACCTGCGCAGCGATCCAGTCCCGGTGAAGGGCCACGGCATCGGCCACTGCGGCCCCGGTCTCGATCCGAAGCTGAATCCGGTCGGTGACCACGAGGTCGGCGTCCTTGCGTGCCTGCTGCACGAGTCGGACGAGGTCGCGGGCCCGACCCTCTGCGGCGAGCTCGGGCGTGACGTCGACGTCGAGCACCGCCACGGCGTCGTTGGTGCGAAGGGCCTGGCTGACCTCGCCGTCTCGCGAGCTCAGGCTCAGGTCGAACTGCTCGGCGGTGAGGACGTGCCCGGCGACCTCGACCGTGTCGCCAGTCGCAGTCCACTCTCCCGCTCGAGCAGCGGCCATCACCTTCTGCACGTCGCCGCCGAGCAGCGGGCCGAGCACCCGTCCGTTCGGTCGCAGGACGAAGTCGGCGTGGGCGGCGAGGTCGTCGGTGAGCTCCACCGCCTTGACGTTCACCTCGTCGCGCACCAGCTCGGCATAGGGGGCCAGCCGTTCGGCGTCGGCTCCGGCCACGGTGAGGCGTGCGAGTGGCAGGCGCGTCCGGAGGCCGTGCTCCTCCCGGAGGAACAGTGCCGCGGTGCAGACGTCGCGCACGCGGTCCATGTCGCGCACCAGCTCGGGGTCGGCCGGCAGCTCTGCGGCGTCGGGCCAGTCGCTGAGGTGCACGCTGGGCTCCCCGGTGAGGTTCCGGTAGATCTCCTCGGAGATCAGGGGCAACAACGGTGCGGTGACACGCATGAGCGTCGTGAGCACTGTGTAGAGCGTGTCCTGGGCATCGGCGGACTCCTGGCCGCCTTCCCCACCCCAGAAGCGCTCCCGTGACCGGCGGATGTACCAGTTGTTGAGAGCGTCGAGGAACGTGACCACCGAGTGGCAGGCACCTGCGATGTCGAGCGCGTCCAGCGCCGACGTCGTGTCGGTGATCAGTGCCTGAGTCTTGGCCAGCACGTAGCGGTCGAGCACGTGTGTCGAGTCGGTGCGCGCGGTCGCTCGTCGACCGTCGGCGTTCGCGTACAGGGTGAAGAAGGAGTACGCGTTCCAGATCGGCATGAGGACCTGGCGGACCACCTCGGTGATGTCCGACGCGTCCTCGGACATGCGCAGGTCGCCGCCGCGCAGGATCGGCGACGACATGAGGTACCAGCGCAGCGCGTCGGCACCCTGGCGATCGAAGACGTCGTCAGGGTCGGGGTAGTTCCGCAGTCGCTTGGACTGCTTGCGACCGGTGGCGTCGAGGACGATGCCGTGGCAGATGACGCTCTGGAACGCTGGAGCGTCGAACAGGGCGGTCGCCAGGACGTGCAGCGTGTAGAACCACCCGCGCGTCTGTGGGATGTACTCGACGATGAAGTCGCCGGGGCTGTGGTTCTCGAACCACTCGCGGTTCTCGAACGGATAGTGGACCTGGGCGAACGGCATGGAGCCCGAGTCGAACCAGCAGTCGAGCACCTCGGGCACGCGCCGCATCATCGACGTGCCGGTGGGGTCGTCGGGGTTGGGTCGGACGAGCTCGTCGATGGCGGGGCGGTGCAGATCGGTGGGTCGGACGCCGAAGTCCCTCTCGAGCTCGTCGAGCGACCCGTAGACGTCGATGCGCGGGTACTCGGGGTTGTCGCTGCGCCAGATCGGGATGGGTGAACCCCAGAAGCGGTTGCGCGAGATCGACCAGTCGCGCGCGCCGGCGATCCACTTGCCGAACGCACCGTCCTTCACGTGATCGGGGATCCACGTGATGTCCTCGTTGAGCTCGACCATCCGGTCACGGAAGTCGGTGACCCGCACGTACCAGGAGCTGAGCGCCTTGTAGATGATCGGCGTGTCGGTACGCCAGCAATGCGGATAGTTGTGCTCGTAGGTCTCGTGCTTGATGACCCGACCGAGATCCTTCAGGTGGCGGATGATGGCCGGGTTGGCCTCGAGCACGTTCTCGCCGGCCCACTCGGGGACGTCGTCGGTGAAGCGTCCGGCGTCGTCGACGGGTACCACGAGGCCGATGCCTGCTTCTTCGCCGATGCGCTGGTCGTCCTCGCCGAACCCCGGCGCGATGTGGACCACGCCCGTGCCTTCGGCCGTGTCGATGAAGTCGCCTGCGATCACCCGGAACGAGTTCGGGGTGTCGGCGAAGTAGGGGAGCAGCGGCTCGTAGGTGCGGCCGACGAGGTCCGAGCCCTTGATCGTGCCCACCTGCGTGGTGCCCTCGAGCTGCGCCGTGTACTTCTCGACGGTTGCTGCGCCGAGAACGTAGTGGTCGCCGTCCTCCTCGAGGATGGCGTAGTCGAGGTCGGGCCCCACCGCGAGCGCGAGGTTCGACGGCAACGTCCAAGGAGTGGTCGTCCACGCCAGCACGTGCATGGGGCCTGGGTCGCCGGGAGCGGGATCGAGCGTGAACGAGACGGTGAGCGCCGGATCCTGGCGCGGGCGGGTGGCGTCGTCGAGGCGGATCTCGAAGTTCGACAGAGGCGTCTCGGCCCCCCAGGAGTACGGCATGACCCGGTACGCCTCGTAGACGAGCCCCTTGTCCCAGAGCTGCTTGAACGCCCACATGACCGACTCCATGTAGGAGAGGTCCATCGTCTTGTAGTCGTCCTCGAAGTCGACCCAACGAGCCTGGCGGGTGACGTAGTGCTCCCACTCCGAGGCGTAGCGCATGACCGAGGCGCGACAGGCCTCGTTGAACTTGTCGATCCCGAAGTCCTGTATGGCGGCCCGACCTTGGACCTTCAGTTCCTTCTCGATCTCCATCTCGACGGGCAGCCCGTGGCTGTCCCATCCGAAGCGACGCTCGACCCGATGTCCCCGCATCGTCTGGTAGCGGGGGACCACGTCCTTCACGAAACCGGTGAGGAGGTGCCCGTAGTGGGGGAGACCGTTCGCGAACGGGGGTCCGTCGTAGAAGACGTACTCGTTGGCGCCGTCGGGCCCCGCGTCGCGTGACTCGATGGAACGTTCGAAGGTACCGTCTGCGGCCCAGGAGTCGAGGATCCGCTGTTCGATCGTCGGGAACGACGGACGCGGGTCGACAGAGGGGTACGGCTGTTCGGACAGGGGCTCAGACGACATTGTTGCCTCGTGGGTCGGGACGGCCGGGGCAGTGTACCGGGGGCCCCTCGAGGGGCCGGACCGAGATCGGTCCGGAGGCGGTGGATCGCAGGTCCGGGCGGGGACGATAGGCTCCCCCGACCATCGACCGGCCCGGGAAGGGGCTTGGGGTCGCAGGTATGCCCGCGACCGCTCGAGACCGACGAGAGGAACCCTGATGGCCAGCACGTCACCGGCGAAGAAGGCTCCGGCCAAGAAGGCGCCGGCCAAGAAGGCACCAGCCAAGGCACCAGCAGCGAAGGCTCCAGCCAAGGCCCCCGCGAAGAAGGCGCCAGCAGCGAAGGCTCCAGCAGCGAAGGCTCCGGCCAAGGCCCCCGCGAAGAAGGCGCCCGCCAAGAAGAGTCCGTTCGGCGCCAAGTTCATCGCCGACCAGAAGGCGAGCCTCGAGTCCGAGCGGGCCCGCTACACCCGCCAGGCCACCTCGCTGCGTGAGGAGGCCGATTCGCTGATGGTCGACATCGATCCTGGCGACGTGCAGTTCGACGAGGAGTCGGGCGAGGGAACGAACCTCGCTGTCGAGCGCGACCGCGACCTGGCCCTCAGCGCCCAGGCGCTCGCCGCGATCGACGAGATCGACGCCGCGCTCGGTCGCATCGAGGACGGCACATACGGCGTCTGCCTCGCCTCGGGCCAGCCCATCCCCAAGGAACGGCTCGAAGCGATCCCTTGGGCATCGGTTCGCGTCGAGTACAAGGTCGGAGGCTTCAGCCAGCGGTGAACACAGCCGACCGCGCGTCGGGCTCACGCTCCTCGATGCGCACCGCCAGGCGAAACGTCCTGGTTGCCGTCGGCGTCGCCGCAGTGGTGATCATCCTCGACCAGCTCACCAAGACGTGGGCGGTCAGGGCGCTGTCTGACAACTCGACCATCGACATCGTCGGGAGTCTCCGGTTCAACCTCGCGTTCAACACCGGCGCGTCGTTCAGCATGGGATCCGGCCTGGGCCCGTTGTTCGCGGTGATCGTCGTCGTGGTCGTCGTCCTCTTGTTGCGATACAGCCGCCACGTCACCAGCGCGGTCGGTTTGGTGGCAGTGGGCATGGTCGTAGGGGGCGCCATCGGCAACCTCCTCGACCGGCTGTTCCGTGAGGGGGACGGCTTCCTCCAGGGCGGCGTCGTCGACTTCATCGATGCGCAGTTCTGGCCCATCTTCAACATCGCCGACATCGGAGTCGTCGTCGGGGCGGCCCTGTTGGTCGTCACGTCGTGGATCCACGCCGAGGACGAGGTGTAGGCGTGCCACGTTTCGATGAGGAGCTTCCGCCGGCGCTCGGCGGCGAACGGGTCGATCGCGTCGTGGCGATGATCGCGGGCTGCAGCCGAGCCGAGGCCGCCGAGCTCGTGGCGTCCGGCGCGGTCGAGGTCGACGGCCGAGTGGTCACCACCCGCTCGGTCAAGCTGGACGCCGGGGCACTCGTGGCCATCGAGACCCCGGAGCCTGACGACGGGCCGGCGATCCTCGCCGACCCCGCGATCGACATCACTGTCGTGTACTCCGACGACGAAGTGATCGTGGTCGACAAGCAGGCTGGCCTGGTGGTGCATCCGGGCGCCGGGAACGACACGGGCACACTGGTGCACGGACTCGTGGTCGACTTCCCCGAGATCGCGGAGGTGGGCGAGCCCGAACGTCCTGGAATCGTGCACCGGATCGACAAGGGCACCAGCGGGCTCCTCGTGGTCGCCCGCACCGAACGCGCCAGGGAGTCGCTGGTCGATCAGCTGTCGCGTCACTCGGTCGAACGCGAGTACCGAGCCCTCGTCTGGGGTGTGCCGGAGTCCACCCAAGGTCTGGTCGATGCCGCCATCGGGCGTTCGCGGCGCGACGCGACGCGCATGGTCGTGTCCGAGCGCGGACGTGAGGCCCGCACCCGCTACGAGGTGCTCGAGAGCTTCGATGTGCCCGTCGACGTCGCCCTCCTGGCGTGTCGTCTGGAGACCGGGCGCACCCACCAGATCCGGGTGCACATGTCCGCCATCGGCCACCCCGTCGTCGGCGACGGCCGGTACCGCGGCGATCGCACGTCGTTGCCCTGCCCTCGCCCGTTCCTGCATGCGGCGCGTCTGGGCTTCGAGCACCCCGCGACCGGCGAGTGGCTCACCTTCGAATCGCCCATGCCTCCCGACCTCGTGGCGGTCCTCGACAGCCTCAGCTGACCGGTCGGCCGTCTTCCAGATAGATGGTGCTCGTCGCGCCGCAGCAGGCGCGGATGCGGCGAGCCATGGTTGGAATCAGGTACGCCTCCAGGTCCTCGGCGTCCACGAACTTCCAGCTGAGGAGCTCGCTCGGGTCGAGGACGACCGACGCTGCGGTGTCCTCGTCGATGAGCCCGCCGTCGAACACGAACCGCAGCGCGTCACCACGCGTGCCACCGACCGCAGGACGCCAATCGACACAGAGCAGCGAGCCCGGTTGCCGGTCGAGGCCGAGCTCTTCTCGGAGCTCGCGTTGCGCCGCCGTGCGCGGTGACTCGTTGCTCTCGACCCCACCGCCTGGTCTCTCCCAGTTGTCCTTGTAGGCGGGCTCGACGAGCAACACTCGACCCGCCGTGTCGCGGAAGAGCCATCCCGCCGCGACGTGCTTCGTCGGCAGTGCGGCGTAGAACGCGGGGTCGGCCGATGGCGTGTCGTCGAAGGGGGTGGGCACGTTCACCCGCCGAGCTTCGCAGACCGACGTGCGTGGCCGAAGCTGTCACACCCCCTGGGGAGAATGGTGGGTAGGTGGTCGGGTCACTTCCCCGGTCTCGGCCTCCTCCTTCGCCGGCATGGGTCGGCCCAGAGGTGGACGACGCAGGGAGGCACGGATGGCCGTGCTCGAGGCGTACCCAGGGGATCACGACGACAGCGGGTACCGCGCCGACGGCGACGCCGCCAGCGGGTGGCCAGCCGCCGTCGTCGCGGCCATCACCGAGTTGGAGCGCGCCGCGACGCGACTGCAGGAGCTCGACTTCGGTGCCGTCGACCAGCGCGCGCAGCTCGAGCTCACCCGGCGGTTGGAAGGGTGCCGACGGCGCATCGACCACGGCACCGACCGGTTGGCCGGCCACCTGGACACGAGTGGCGCACCCTCAGTCGACGGGCACGCGACGGCGCGCAGCGCGCTCGTCCACCTCGGACGCCTCCCCATGGCGGCCGCCCGAGCCAGAGTCCTCACGGCGCGCACGTTGTGGCGGCTTCCCGCCGTCGAGGCCGCGTACCGCCGTGGCGCGATCCCGACCGACCACGTGCGCGCCATCGCCCGCACCGCGTCGAACCCGCGGGTCCAGCGCTTCCTCGCCGACGCGGACCCGCTCTTCGCCGAGCAGGCATCAGAGGAGCCCTACGCCGACTTCTGTCGATGGCTGAAGCAGTGGGAGTCGCTGGCCGACGCCGACGGCGCAGAGCGGGACGCCCAGACCAGCCACGATCGTCGCCACGCCGAGCTCGTCGAGAACCCCGACGGGGGCTTCTCGCTGCAGTCGGGGGTCGGCGCGCTCGAGGGCGCATCGATGCGGGAGGTCTTCGACCGCTTCGTCGACGCCGAGGTCCTGGCCGACTGGGCCGAAGCTCGCGGCCGTCTCGGTGATGCG
>Ga0190271_10003173_pt1 | contig 10245 bp, 13 predicted proteins | sample Popmic356T_FD_133747 | JGI IMG/M metagenome (GOLD analysis project Ga0190271, IMG submission 133747) | Populus adjacent soil microbial communities from riparian zone of Weber River, Utah, USA - 356 T | ecosystem: Environmental > Terrestrial > Soil > Riparian zone | place: USA: Utah | collected... | reverse complement strand
TCGGCGTCCTGGCGGCCGCGCTCATGGGAGGCCTATACCCCCTCATCGGCTTCTGGTCGATGCTCGCGTTCCCGATCGTCTTCATCGGCGCGGTGGTCATGCGCGGCCGCCGCCGCCGCCGAAGGTCGGGCGGGCCCGCGCGCCACCTTCCGAGGTAGGCGCTTGTGGTCCGAAGCGCCCAACCCGCCGAACGTCCCTTAGACCCCCGTTCTGCGGGGGTCTGCGGGACGTTCACGGCGAACGACGAACACGCCCGGCAGGATTCGAACCTGCGGCCTCTTCCTCCGGAGGGAAGCGCTCTATCCAGCTGAGCTACGGGCGCGAGGCGATTCAGTCTAGACCGGGCGCTTGGCTCGTCCGCGCATGACGCTGCCCGCGAACGGCGTCGCGCCCGTCTACTTTTCAGGCCGTGGACCTCGACGTCGTGTTTCTGGGGACCGGCGGTTCGCTCCCTACCGCGAAGCGGGCTACGGCCTCCGTGCTCGCCCGGCTGGGCGGGGACCGCCTGCTGTTCGACTGCGGGGAGGGGACGCAGCGGCAGATGCAGAAGTCGATCGGGCTGGTGCAGGTGCAGGACATCTACATCAGCCACTACCACGCGGACCACTACCTCGGGATCCCCGGGCTGCTGAAAACCTACGACCTCACGGAGCGCGAGCTGCCGCTGCGGCTCATCGGGCCGCCCGGCCTGCATGACCTCGTCGGCTCGTTGCGGCGGATCTTCGGCCGCGTGGGCTACGAGCTGGAGCTGCTCGAGTTGGAGGAGGGCGAGGCCGTGCGCCACGACGGGTACGAGGTTCGCTCGTTCCCGGTCGAGCACCGCGTCACCGCCTTCGGCTACGCGATCGTCGAGGACGAGCGCCCCGGGCATTTGGACGCCGAGAAGGCGACCGGGCTGGGCGTGACGCACGGCCCCGACCTCGGCCGGCTCCAGCGTGGGGAGGACGTCGAGATCGACGGCAAGACCGTGCGAGCCGCGGACGTCATGGGGGAGCCCCGCGCGGGCCGCAAGATCCTGGTGACCGGCGACACCGTGCCATGCGAGATGACGCGCCTGGCGGCCCACGAGGCCCAGCTGCTGGTTCATGATTCCGCCTTCGCCGACGCCGACGTCCAGCGCGCCGCCGAGACCGGGCATTCCACGGCGCGCCAGGCGGCGGAGCTCGCGAGCGAGGCCGGCGTCGAGATGCTGGCCCTCGTCCACGCCTCGACCCGCTACGACGTGCGCGACCTGCTCGCCGAGGCACGCGAGGTGCTTCCGGGGGCAATCGCCCCGCGCGACTTCGACATCGTCGAGATCCCCTTCCCCGAGCGCGGGGGGCCGAAGCTGATCGAGCGCGGCGCGAAGCCGCCACGGCCGCAGCCGGCGACCGAGCCCGCCGTCTCCTAACCGAGCGGCGCGGCCAGGTCGCCGATCGCGTTCGCGATGGCCGGCGCCTGCTCTTCCTGCAGGAAGTGCTTCGCCGGCAGCAGGATCGTGTCGTTGGTGTCCAGCACGCTCTCGACGACTGCCAGCCGGTCGAGCCCGAGCGCCGGGTCGCGCTCGCCCCAGACGATGCGTACTGGCCATGGGCGGTCGGCAAGCCCGTCCCAGAGGAATCGCTGCTTGTCCGCGGTCAGTTCGAAGCCGCGCATGATCCGCAAGAAGGCGCGCCCGCGGTCGTTGTGCTTGAGCAGGTGGATGTGTGCCTGAACCTCGTGCCGTGGGGTGGCGGAGCGGTTCTCGATCCCCTCGAGGTAGAAGAGCTGGCTGCCAAGCCACGGTTGCAGCATCGCCAGCCAGGCCTCACCGATCCCGCGGACCGCGAAGGGGCGCATCGGCCACGGCCGCCTGAATGTCGCGACGTCGACGAAGGTGTTGAGCGCCGTCACGGACAGCACCCGGTGTGGGTTCCTGATCGCCCACTCGAATCCGATCGGCCCGCCGATATCGTGGACGACGAGGTGGCAGCGGTCGATCTCCAGCGCGTCGATCGCCTCGCCCATCCAGTCGGCCAGTCCCGTCCACGAGTAGTCGAAGTCCTCGGGGCGCTCGGCCAGGCCCAGGCCGGGAAAGTCGAACGCCACAGCGTGAAGGCCCTGCCCGGCGACCGCGGGGATCATCTTGCGGTAGAGGAAGGAGGAGGTCGGAACGCCGTGGACGTGCACCACGGTTCCGCCGCTGCCCTGCTCGCGGACGAAGCTGCCGACGCCCCCCGCCTGAAACCGCCTCCCGGCGGCCTGGTGGATGGCAATGGCCTCTCGCGTGGCCTCGCTCATCTTCATGCGACGATCCTCTCACGCTCAGAGGTCTGATTGTCGTCGCCCGCGCGACGAACTTGGCGCGAAAAGGGCCCCCGTGACCGCTCCCAGAGGGGATACTCACCGGGATGTCGCATGAGAACGTCGAGGCGATGAGGCGCGGGTGGGATCTGTGGTCGAGTGGCGACCTCGCGGCCTGGCTCGAGACCCTCGACCCCGACATCGGCTGGGACATATCCGCGCACCCCCTTCCCGACGTGCCAAACCACGGGCGGGGGCGTGACGCCCTGGCAACCGACATGTTCGCCACCTACATGGCCGGCTGGATCGACTACTCGGTGGAGCTGAAGGAGCTGGTCGACGCCGGCGACCACGTCGTCATGGTGCTGCACGAGTCGGCCACGATGCACGACACCGGCGTGCCGCTCGACCGCGATCTCGTTCAGCTCTGGACCGTTCGTGATGGGCGAGCAGCGTTCTTGAGGGTCTTTCGGACGCGAGACGACGCCCTGGCGGCCGCCGGGGTGCACGAGTAGCCGCCGACGACGCCCCACTTTGCGTTTGCCGCCTCGAGCACCGGCAACGCACCCGCGTGGTTCCGTAAGGGCGGGTGGTACTCTCGCCCCGTCGGTTCCTTTAACACGCTCCGATTTCGCCGAACCCCGCATAGGACTGCGGGATTCGCTGCTTCGAGGGGGCCGTTGCCACGCTGGCTGCCACGCTGGGCACCGTGCCGGCACCGAAATGGTCGCTTTGCATGGAAAGCGGGCGTTCTGGCGGATCGCGGGATACTGCGGGGTCGATGTCCTACCGAGATGAGGAGAACATCCGAAGCGTGCGTGGCGCTCACGAGGCGTTCAATCGCGGCGACTTCGATGCCGCGATAGAGATCGCCCATCCCGAGGTTGAGTTCATCCCGCCGGGAGGCCAATCGCCGATGAGGGGAGCGGAGGCATTCCGTGCGTGGATGGAGCCGGACGCGTTCGAGGAGCAGCGCGTCGAGCCGCTCGAGTTCCGCACCAACGGCAACCGGGTTCTGATCAAGGAGAACATCCGTGCCCGTGGAGCGACCAGCGGCATCGGGTTGGACTTCGACGCCTGGGCCGTCTGGACCCTGAACGACGACGGCTTGGTGACGCGGGTGGAGGGCTTCCTCCCTCATCAGGAGAGCGCCGCCCTCGAAGCCGTCGGGCTGCGGGAGTAGGCGATGTCGCAGGACGACGTGGAGGTGGTGAGGCAGTTGGTTCAAGCGTTCAACCGGCGGGACCTGGCGGCGATGACCCAATGGTTTGCCCCCGAGGTCGAATGGGAGCCCGGCGGTCCTGCCGCCGTCGAACGCGCCCGCTACCGAGGGCGCGAGGAGATCTCCAGCGGGTTCGCCTCGACATGGGAGACCTGGGAGGTCTTCCAGGTGGACGAGAGCGAGGTCCGCGACCTCGGGGACTCGGTCGTGTGGCTGGGCAGCGCCCACATGAGAGGAGCCGATGCCAGCCACCTCGAGAGTTCGACCAGCCGTTCGCCATCCACCTCCTGGTTCGAGGGGGCAGGGTCGCCCGCATGCGTGGCTTCCTCAGCTGGGAGGAAGCCCTCGAAGCCGCCGGGGTGCCGGAGTAGCGCTTTGGACGAAAAGCGACTACTCCGTTCGGCTATGCCTTAGCGGCGCGTCCAGCCTAGGAGGCGTTGAGCCCAGCGCTGTTGGCAACTTGCGGGAAGTCTTCCGTGCGCTGAGCTCTATCAACCTCGCGCTGAAGGATGGCGTGGCCCAGTCCCGCAGCTCGATGACCTCACGGGGTTCTACCGTCCGGTTGTTCGAGCTCGGCCAGCGCGTGGTCGCGGTCCTCGGCGGCACGCTCGCGGTCCTCGGCTGCCCGCCCGCGGTCCCCTTTGGCACGAGCCCGATCCGCCGCCGCAGTCGCGCGCGCCTCCGCCGCATAGCCGCCTGGCCGACCGAGTGCCTGCTCGTGGTCGTCGGAGGCCTTGTCGCGTAGCTCGGCGGTGCGGTCCCGCAGCGCTGCCTGCATGTCTCGCAGCGAGGCCACTTCGTCGCGCTTGATCGCGCTCGCCGCTCGCTCGAACATGGACTCCGCGCGAAGCCCCGTCCCCGCCTGCCGCTCGGCACTGCTGCGCGTCCGTTCTGCCTCCGAGGCCGCATGTGCCGTTCTCAGCTCGTCGGAGGACGCGTGGGCTTCCAGCTCGTGATCAGACGCGGCCTGATCGCGGTCAGATGCAGCCTGGTCGGCGTCCGATCGCGCCTGATCTTGCTGTGCCAGACCCTGGTCCGAGTCGGAGAGGGTCTGGTCGGTGTCCGAGAGGTTCTGATCCGACTCGGCCGCTGCGCGCTCGGCGTCCAGCGCGCCGCGATCCCTGATGTCCTCGCCCCCTGCGCTATGGCCGTCGGATTCGCCCACGAACGCTCGATTCTCGTCTTCTCTCGCTGGGCGCCGCTCATAGGGGAGAAAGGACGGAGAGTCCTATGGGCAGCTAAACGCAGGGTACTACCCGAGCTGCGGGGTTAGGCAAACACCCGCTTTGGACGAAGAGCGGCTATCCGCTCCGCAAGGAAAGGACCTATCGCGAGATACTGCGGGGGCGATGTCGGAGGAGAACGTGGAGTTCGTGAAGGGCCTCTACGCCGGCGCTGCTCAGATGGACAAAGACGAGCTGCTCGCCGCTCTCCCGGCCCTGATCGAACAGGCGTGTGACCCGGATATCGAGTGGGTGGAGGACCCACGCCGCATCGACGCACGGACATATCGAGGGCATCGGGGCGTCTTGGAATCGTGGACGAGATGGCATGAGAACTTCGCCCAGTACCGCGGGGAACTCGAGGAGGTCCGCGACTGCGGTGATCGGGTGCTGGCTGTCGCGCGAGAAGAGGCGAGCGGTACGGCGAGCGGCGCGCCGGTGACGGCGCGGCTCTACCAGGTGCTGACCTTTCGCGACGGCAAAGTCCTGCGCTACCAGGAGTTCTACGACGAGCAAGCAGCCCTCGAAGCCGCCGGGCTGACAGAGTAAGCCGCTTAGGACGAAAGCAACTATCTCTGCTGATCAGCCCGCGATCGTCACCGGCAGGCCCCCGGCACGCGCTGCATCCTCGCCCTGTTCGAGCTGCGCTTCGACATAGGCATCCAGCAGCTCCAAAACCTCATCCTCGGCGCCGGGGAGCAGATGCCCATAGCGGTCGAGGGTGATTGAGATATTGGCGTGCCCCATAAACACCGACACCCGCCTTGAGGTTGGCCCCGCTCGCGATCAGGTAGCTGGCGGCGGTGGGCGGGCCTCGTGCATCGTGATCGGATCGAGGCCGGCGTTCTTCCAGAGGCGCTTGGCTCGCTGGCTGATGGTGTTGGCCGGGAATGGTTCCCCATCATCGCGACCGAACACAAGCCCGGACGCATCGCTGTGAGGCATCGCCATGTCGACTTTCGTTGAACGCACCTGGCTCTCGGTGCTGGGTGTTGGAGTCGCCGTCGCCGGGCTCGCCTTAACGATCGCGGCCATCGCATCGCCGCCTGACCCGGCCGAACTGGCGGATCTCCCGGAGAGTGGTGGTGACCTAACGGATCTGGAGACCACAGCCCTCTTCGGTTCGTACCTTGCGTTGGCAGGGTTCGCCTTGATCGGCATCGCGAGCGTCGCCACGCGCGTTGGCAACATGCCGCTGCCCAGTCTCAAGCAATGCCCCGACTGCGCAAAGCGCGTGCCGGCGGCGGCGAACGTATGCCGCTTCTGTGGCTATCGCTTTGATCAGTCCGCCACTCCACCTACGTAGGGAGTCACCAGCCCCGTGCAGGCCCTCGGGTTCAACCGGATGTCGAACGAGTCGATCCTCAGACCACGCCTCCACGGCGACGTGAGGCCGGCATAAAGCTCCCTGCAGTCATCGACGTGCCTTCCGAGGATGGCTCGGGATACTGAACTCGATCGCCGGCGCCCCTGCCACACAACTTGCCACACAATGCGCCCGATAGCCGGGTCAATACGGGTCCCAGCACTTTCTACGACTCAAGGGGCCCTGCCGCCGTAAGGCTCATGATCAAGCCAAGATCGCATGTTTGCGGGCTTCCGACGGAACGGCTGATACTCTCGCCCCGTCGGTTCCTTTAACCCGGTCCGAGAGACCAGGAAGGGGCACGCAAGTGGAAGACCTCCACAAGGTCGTCCTCGATAGAGACGACCTGCGCCGCACGCTGGTGCGGATAGCTCACGAGATAATCGAGAAGAATCCAGGCGGCGAGAACCTCGCCCTGGTCGGCATTCACACGCGCGGGGCGCTGCTGGCGGCCCGGCTTCACACGCTCGTCGGCGAGCTCAGCGGCGGCGACGTCCCGATAGGCGACCTGGACATCTCCTTCTACCGCGACGACATGGATGGCCGGGAGCCCGCCTCGGCGCCGGTGGTCCACGCCTCCCACCTCGACTTCGACCTCGAGGGACGCACCGTGATCCTGGTCGACGACGTGCTCTTCACCGGCCGCACGGCGCGGGCGGGCATCGAGGCCCTCTTCGACTACGGGCGCCCCGGCCGGGTGCAGCTGGCCGTGCTGATCGACCGCGGGCACCGCGAACTTCCGATCCGGCCCGACTACGTCGGCAAGAACCTGCCGACCTCACGCGAGGAGCGCGTATACGTCCGGATGGAGGAATCGGACGGCTTCGACGAGGTGGCGATCGGGCAACCGCTCGAGGCCACGACCGCCACGGCGGGAGAGGAGGACGGCGAGTGAGGCACCTGCTGGGAGTTGAGGGAATGGAGCGCGCGGACATCGAGCGCATCCTCGAGCGGGCCGAGAGCTTTGCGGAGGTGGGCCGGCGCGACATCAAGAAGGTGCCGACCCTTCGGGGCCGCACCGTGGTGAGCCTCTTCTACGAGTCGAGCACGCGCACGAGCTCCTCGTTCGAGCTTGCGGCGAAGCGCCTGTCCGCCGACGTGATCTCGGTCAAGTCAGCCGGCTCCGCGGTCGACAAGGGCGAGTCGCTCAAGGACACCATCGCCACCCTCAGCGCGTACGGCCCGGAGGCGATCATCATCCGCCACCCGATGGCCGGCGCGGCAAAGCTCGTCACCGGCTGGACCGACGCGGCCGTCATCAACGCCGGCGACGGCAAGCACGAGCACCCGAGCCAGGCGCTCCTCGACGTGTTCACGCTGCGCCAGCGAATCGGCGACCTCGAGGGCAAGAGCATCTGGATCGTGGGTGACGTTCTCCACAGCCGGGTCGCGCGCTCATGCGCCCTCGCGTTCGCCGAGATGGGCGCCTCGGTGACGCTGGCCGGTCCGCCGACACTGATGCCGAGGGGGATCGAGCACGCAATGAACGTCGAGGTCGCCCACAGCCTCGATCACCTGGAGCAGGCAGACGTGGTCTACGCGCTGCGGATGCAGAACGAGCGGATGACCGACTCCTTCATCCCCTCGCTCCGCGAGTACATCGCCAACTTCCAGATCGACGCCCGCCGGTTGGGCGCGCGCCAGCTGTTGATGCACCCGGGTCCGGTCAACCGCGGAGTCGAGCTGTCGGCCGAGGTGATCGACGGCCCCGCCTCGCTGATGACCGCACAGGTCGAGAGCGGCCTCGTGGTCCGCATGGCGATCCTCTTCGAGCTGCTCACCAGCGGCGAGCGCCCGCGCGGCGACAAGTCCGGGACCGAACAGGACGACCTGCCGGCGCCGACGCCGATCGGAGAGCCCGCGTGAAGCCGGTCTCCGAACTCGACTGGCGCCGGGGCGAGGCCCCCGGCCCGGTGGTGCTGAGCCGCGCGAGCGTGCTCGACCCGCGCCGGGGTATCGACGGCGTCCACGACGTCGTGGTCCGCGACGGCCAGATCGCGGAACTCGCCCCGCCCGGCGAGGCCGAGGTGGACGGCGCCGAGGTCGTCGAAGCCGAGGGCAAGCACGTATTCCCCGCCTTCTTCGACCCGCACGTGCACCTGCGGACCCCCGGGGGCGAGGACGCCGAGGACATCGAGACCGGCTCGCGGGCCGCCGCCGCCGGCGGCTACTGCGGGATCCTCGCGATGGCGAACACCAAGCCGCCCATCGATCAGGCCGCCGACATCACCGCGCTGCGCGAGCGGGCGGCCACCGACGCCTCGGTCCCGGTCGGGTTCCTGGCCACGGTGACGATGGGCATGCAGGGCGCCGAGCTGACCGAGATGGCCGAGCTCCGCGACGCGGGAGCGGCCGGCTTCTCCGACGACGGCCTGCCGCTGCGCAGCGCCCGAGTGATGCGCCGGGCCCTCCAGTACCAGCAGCTGGCCGGGCTCCAGATCGCCCTCCACGAGGAGGACCCCGAGCTTTCGGGCAAGGGCGTGATGCACGAGGGGCCGGTCTCGGCGATGCTCGGCCTGGAGGGCATCCCCTCGGTGTCGGAGTCGACGATGATCGCCCGCGACGCCGCGCTCGCACTCTACGAGGAGGCCCGCATCCACGTGCAGCACCTCTCCGCGAAGGAGTCCGTGGCGGTCGTGGAGGCGGCCAAGGCCGCGGGCGTGGCGATCACATGCGAGGCGACCCCGCACCACCTGACGCTGACCGATGAGGAGGTCCGCAGCCTCGACGCCCACTTCAAGATGAATCCGCCGCTGCGGGCCGAGACCGACCGCCAGGCGCTGATCGAGGGCCTTCGCTCCGGCGCCATCGACTGCATCGCCACCGACCATGCGCCGCACCCGCCGCAGACCAAGGAGGTCCCGTTCGAGCAGGCCGCCATGGGTGTGACCGGGCTCGAGACCGCCTTCGCCGTCATCCACACCGAGGTGATCCTCCCCGGTGTGCTGGACCTCGGCCTGGCCGTCGAGAAGATGAGCTCGGGGGCCGCCGCCTTCGACCTCGACCCTCCGTCGCTCCAGCCGGGCAGCGAGGCCAACCTCGTCCTCTTCGATCCCGCCGCCGAGTGGGAGGCGGGCGCCGACGGCTGGGAGAGCCGCTCGGAGAACTCCTGCTTCTCGGGCCGTCAGCTCACCGGACGGGTCCTGATGACGCTCGCCGGCGGCCACGTCGCCTACCGCCAGCGCTCGTTCGCCATGGGGGTCGCCGAGTGACGGTCTCCAAGCTCGACCGCGAGCGTGTGGTGCTCGTGGTGGTGGACGTCCAGGAGGCGTTCGCCAAGGCGCTCGCCGACTTCGAGGACGTGGCGGCCGCAACCGAGACGCTCGCCCGCGGCGCCGACGCGATGGGCGTGCCGGTCATTCTCACCGAGCAGTACCCCGAGGGCCTGGGTAGGACGGTCGACCGGGTCGCCGCCGCGCTGCCGGCGGGCACTCAGCCAGTGGAGAAGGTCCGGTTCTCCGCGGCCGAGGCCGAGGGCTTCGACCTCGGCGGGCGCGATCAGGCGCTGGTGTGCGGCATCGAGACCCACGTCTGCGTCAACCAGACCGTCCTCGACCTCCTTGGCGACGGCGTCGACGTGCAGGTCGCAACCGACGCAGTCGGATCGCGCACCGCCGCGAACCGCGCGCTCGGGCTCGAGCGCATGGAGCGCGCCGGCGCAGCGATGACCAGCGTCGAGACGGCCCTGTTCGAGCTGCTCGGGGGCTCAGACGCAGCGGAGTTCAAGGAAGTGCAGGCCTTGGTCAAATGAGCGGCTATCTGCTCCTCGAGGATGGAACACGCCTCGACGGCGACCTGCTCGGCGCATCGGACGTGGAATCGACCGGCGAGGTCGTCTTCAACACCTCCATGACCGGCTACCAGGAGGCGGTCACCGACCCCTCCTACGCGGGGCAGATCATCACCTTCACCTATCCGCTGATCGGCAACTACGGGGTCGGCGCCGACGCGATGGAGTCAGAGGCCGTTCATGCCCGAGCGGTGATCATGCGCGAGGGCAAGAACGGCGAGGACGCCGCCGACGCCGAGGGCGGCTGGCTGGACTGGCTGGCCGACTGCGGGGTGCCGGCGCTGAGCGGCGTGGACACCCGCGAGCTGGTGCGCCACCTGCGTGACCGTGGGGCGATGCGGGGCGGCATCCTCGCCGCCGCCACCGGCGAGTCGGAGGCCCG
>Ga0190271_10003172_pt1 | contig 10246 bp, 21 predicted proteins | sample Popmic356T_FD_133747 | JGI IMG/M metagenome (GOLD analysis project Ga0190271, IMG submission 133747) | Populus adjacent soil microbial communities from riparian zone of Weber River, Utah, USA - 356 T | ecosystem: Environmental > Terrestrial > Soil > Riparian zone | place: USA: Utah | collected... | reverse complement strand
TGCCGAGCTCGCGAGCTTCTTCCTTTGTCAGCGTGACCCCTTTGCTGTTCTTCTTTTCCACGAGCTGGGTAAGTCGTGCCAAGTGGGCCGCGGCGTAGCGGGTCGGGTCGCAGCGCCGCCGAAGCACGGGCGCGATTTCCACGTTGACCTCGACCTGGCGGTCGGCCCCGTCTGTTTTGGTGCCGCGCACGCGCAGCGTACGGCGCTCGTCATCGTAGTCGCCAGGCAGCACGTCAAACAGTTCGGTCTTGCGCACGCCCAGGTGGACGTAGGCTGCCAGATAGTCTCGCCTGTCCTCGCGCTCGGCTCGCTTGCGGTCAGCCTTGGGCACGCGCTGGTTGCGTGCGGGCACCTTGGGCGTGAGCAGGGTCATCAACCGCGCATACTCGACGCGCGTGAGCCACCGAGTGCGCGGCTTGTAGATCTTGCCAGGCTGGCCGAGCTCGTCCGGGATGTAGTGCGTCGGACTGTGCGCGGACCGGTACAGTCCGCGCTTCTCCGCTCGCCCCATGGCCTGGGTGAGTGCGTGGAACTCCTTCAAGATGGTGTGCCGACTGGCGCCCTGCTTCAGACGCTTTTGGAGGTACTTTGTCGTGTCGTCCAACGTGATGTTCGCAAGCAGCGTGTCGGCACCGAGAAGCTCAATGAGGTGCCGCGCGTGGTACTCGGTCGCGCGGACGGTGGTTGGCTCCCTGGCGGCGATCTGGAAGTCACGCACGAGCGACAACGCGAACACTAACGTGAGCCTGTTCCGCGTCTTCCAACTGGCGTCCGCAGTATATCGGCGCTCGAGATCACGCGCGGCAAGCTTGGCTGCCTTGGGGTCCGTTTGCTTCGTGGACTCGTCCCATCGAGATCCGCTGGCGTCGAATCCCCAGCACCAGAGGAATCGGGTTCCTTTCTTTTTGTAGATGTTGGCCATTGATACTGATCGCCACCTTTCTGAAACCATCGGTCGAGTACTTCCGGCCGAATCTTCAAGAGCTTGCCGACGCGCACGTGCGGCAGAGAAAGCATGAGTTCGCGCGCCTTGCGGTCTGCGATTCCGAGGGCGTCGCACACCTCGCGGACGCTCCACAGCGTCTTTCTCGGCGGCGGGATCGCGTTGTCGTTGTCCGGCTTCATTGGGCAGCACGCACGAGCAACGGCCCTGTATCGTCGTCCGGCGTATACGCGAAGCGTTTTGCGCCGGCCGCAAAGGGGCTGCCGTAAAGTTGTGGCGTTTGAAGCGTGACCACGGCGAGCCGTGGCGAGTACCCATTGCTGACACGCTTTGCCGTGAAATAGCCGTCAATCACTTGCGACGTGGTCGGCGGGGTCCAACACACCACGACATGCGAGTCGGCCGCGTCGTGTCCGTGAGCGTCGTAGTCCACGAGCCCCACCTCAACCTCGACCCCGATGTATCTGTCTTCATATCGGCAGATCAGATCCGGGTGCGCGCCGCGGCTGACCACAATTTCGAATCCTAGCGCGGGCAGAACAAGCGTTGCGATCGAGCGGGCGTAGTGCTCGCTCGGCCGGACGCGACTACTCGGCGGCGGAACGCCGAGCGCTCTCAGCATGTCCTGCGTTAGCTTGCGTCCCGGTTGAATGAGCAGCCTCGCCGCGCGGATGTACTGCGCCATGTCGGCGTGTTGGCCCATTAGCGCGGCCGTTTGACGTGCGCCTTGTGCTTGCAACTGCTCCGCGAGCACCTGCCGCATTTCATCGATCTCAACCCGTAGGTTCTGCGCGAGCACTTGCTGCGCCTCGATCCGATCTTGTAGCGCGCGCTCTTTGTTTTGCGCGGCCGTTACCCGCCCTCGTGTTTGTTCGCTTGGGCTTCCCACTGATCGATCAGCTCGCGATATGCTTGGACGGTCCTGTCGTTGGCGATCACGTCGCTGATCGTGGACAGCAGCTGGTGTGCCTGTTGCTGATTCATGGTCCCTCCCCCTCACTGCCAAGCCTCGTGCCCACCCGCGCATCCCCCGCGCGAGCGCTATTGGAAACCGGTCGGCCTACGTGGCTGCTCGCGTCTGCGCTGCTCGTGCAGCTTCGGCAGTGCTGGCGCGCACTCGGCGCTGCAAGCCTTCGGTGCCCACTCATCGTCAATGGCGCCGTACCAGGACCAGCTCGGCCCCCACACGTCGACCTTGCCGCATACGTCGCACTGGTGATTGCGACCGCTCGGCGGTGAAGGTGTCTCTTTTGCCCGGCGGCGGCTCATGGTTTCCTCAGCTTCTCGATCAGCATTTCGATGTCGTCAGCAGACACGGCGTTGAAGCCTTCGCCGCTGGCGTCGTAGGCCCACACTTGCGTGAGCGCCTCAAAGCGCTTGAACACGCGCTCACGCTCCTCGACGCGGGCATCGTCGAGCGCCATCAGGAGACACGCCGCTTCGTTGAGCGACGGTCGCACGCCGACAGCAATCGTCTGCTCGCGGATGCGCTCGATCTCTTTTGGGTCAACGCGCATCACGGCGTCTCCTTCGGCGCGGTCCGCTCAACGAACCGACTCGGGTGCCAGTCGCACGAAGTGTCGGAGCCGTCTTCGCCGATCAGCCACGAACACCGCCTGATGTGTCGGCAGTCCGCGCACGTCTTGCCGGGCGGCAAGCGCATCTCTGCCTCGTAGTCGGGCTCGGGGGCGCTCATGGCTCGCTCGCCTTCTGCGCGTCGCGTGCGGCGAGAGCTGCTTCGAGGCGGTCAGCTAGGGAACATCGCAGTCGCCGGTCATCTTCTGAGTCGTCGGCGTAGCCCTCTCGCATCTCTTCCAACAGCTCCCGCACCGGGTCGGCCGGCTCGCTGGGCGCGGGCTTGGGGGCCAGGCGATCGATGACGGCTAGTAGGAACCACGCGAGCGTTCCTTCGCGCGGTCTCGACTGTCTCGCGGTCTCGACTGTCTCGCGCTCCTCCCTCGTCAGCTCCTGCGCAACCGGCTTGGCACTCAGGCGATAAGCCACGGCGTCCAGGGCATCGCAGGCGACCGCAAACCCCGCGTGTTCCCGAATGGCCGCGTGCGCTGCGTGGTAGTCTGCAGGCTCCCACCCCCCGCCCCGCGCAAGCTCCGTGACAAAGTGAACGGTGGTGCCAGCCGCCTCGAGCAGATCCGCAAGTTGTTTGCTGATGGGCTTGCCGCCACCCTGTCTGAGCCTCGGGTGGTACTTGCGGATGAAGGCGAGAAGTAAGTTGCCCTTGCCAGCTCTGACGCTCGGCCGCATGTCCTCGATGCCAGCGACGAACGCCTCGTCTTCAGCCGTCAGCTCCTGCGCGACCGGCGTGGCGTTCAGTCCAAGCGTCAGCTTCAGCTCGGCTGTCTCCGCGCGCTTTCGCCAGAAGTCGACTTCGTGATCGATGCCATCACGGATCTTTCGACGGAACATCTCGGGGTCGACAGTGGGCGCGTTGTGCCCGCCCGCTGAGACGTAGCAAGCGATGTCGCGCAACACTTCTTCCGCTGCCTCTGCACGCGTCGTTGCGACGGCGAGATTTTCGGCGTACTGCTTCGGGTAGTCCGCTGCCATATACATCACGGACTCCCCACCCTGCGCGGGCTGCGGGCCGAGCGTGCGGAGAGCGCGGTCTAGAGCTCTAAACAAGACTTCGATCATTCGGAGTGGCCACTCTTGCGGACGGCTGTAATCGCCACCCAAAAGGTTGACGACGCGTTCTTCCTCCTCATCGAGCACGAACGGCCCAGGCTCCTGCGCGCACAGCTCAGTTTCGACAGCCTCGAGCGCACGCCGAATACCCACGCGGTCAGCGAAGTCTCCAGCCACGCAGGCACGCTCGACCAGTTCGTCTGTGATCAGGCTCGTCATGCGCTCTCCAGTTCGCAGATGCGCTTGAGCAGCTCAGACAGAAGCCTCCCCGCTTCGCTCTCACCACAAAAGGCATACGCAGCGTGCCTGCACGAGGAGGCGGCGCAATTGGCCGCGAATGCGGGGTCCTTGCTGGCAAATAGCTCGGTGTGACCAGCGTCAGCAGCCGCCATAATGACGTACCAGGCATAGTAGCCAACCTTCGCATGCATCTTGTGCCCGGCATCACGCGCCGTGAATGCCGTCGCTCGGTCAACGATGGGCGGTAGATTCATTAACGTGTTGGCTTCGCGCCCTCGTCTTGCTTGGCGTAGAGCGAGTGGCGCGACGTCGCGGACGGCCCAATCTGCGCAGCTGAATACTTTGCGTAGTTGGTCCGGTGTCACGACACACCTCGCCCAGTCCGCAGTCGCCTGTTCTCCACCATCAAACGATCCGTCAGCTCATGCAGACTTCGAACCCCATCCACCAACTCGCTAGCCTCGTACTCGCCATACAGACGGTAAGACTCGGGCGCTTCGGAACCTTCGGGCCACAGAGCGCGAGCGATCGCGTCGGTGGCGCGCTCGTAGTCGAGAATGGCGTCTTCCTTGGCCTTGCACTCGGCGCGTAGCTCGTCCGTGGTCACGGGCGGCAAGAGTCTGGCGATGCGGCTTTCCATGGTGCAGCTCCCTTCTCGTACCTGGGTAGAGCGCCGAGGGATCGAACCTCGCAAGCCGAGACGCCAGGTCTCGGCCGGGCCCAGCCCGCGCTCTCAATCGGCGTCCTTGCCGAGTAACACTCAGAAGCCGACGTCCTCGTCAGTCGGGCCAGGATCGCCATGCGCATAGCCGTCGTCGAGGCTCTGCTGTCGGCCGTTCGCGCTGGTCTTCGCGGCCGGCTGGGCGCCGTACTTCTTTTTCGAGGCGACAGCTTTGCCTCGCAGCTTCGCCGCGAACTCTGCGATCTGCATGGGGTTCAGTTGTTCCTTCACTGCGAGGCGAGAGACGCGGTTGACCCACTTCACCCTCGAGCGCGTCTTGCCCTCGTAGGTCTCGTCCTCGATTACGAGATCGACTTCGTTGGCGCCCAGGCTGTCGAGCTCGGCGATGCTGTCCGAGTCCCAACCGCAGTGGCGCATCGACTCGAGCGTGCGATCGACGGTCTGGTCGGTGAAGTACCCAAACCAGGTGATGTGTTTGCCGTCATGGACGCCGCCGACGAGCTCGAACATGACTGCGATCTGCTCCTTGCCCGTGCTCGACATGCCGAGCACCCATTCGGTGGCGCGGGCTCGGTGGGTTCCTGCCAAGCTGAGGTAGCTGTTGTTGTCGGTCATTGTGCTTGCTCCTGGTTTCGGATGCTGACGCGTGCGGCGAGGGTGTCTGCGATCTTGGCGAGGGTTGCGGGGTTGCCGTTCGCGCGCTGAACGGACGCGCGGACCTTTTCATCGAGCTCTTTGTCGGTGACTTCGGACAGGAGCGCGTCGATGCGCTCGAAGAGCTTGGAAGCGTCGAGCGGCGCCTTGGCCTTCACTGCGTCCGTGAACGCCGACCAGTCGAGTGGAAGCGTCGCCGGCAGGTCGTACCGATTCTTCGCGTCCCACGCGGCCGTGCGCTGTGTGTGGACGACGCGGGCACCCGTGCTCACGCCGCGTGTGCGCTTGGTCTTGTCGTCCGTGTTGGTGAAGGTCTCGTAGCGAGCGAACAGAACTGCGTCCGCCCACTCCTTGAGCAGACCACCGGCCTTGGCGTGCAGCTTCAGCTCGTAGCGGTCGTAGTCCTCGTCTTCGGGATTCTTGAACGCCTTGATCCAGCTGTGGGCGAGGAAGATGACGTGCATCACGCGCTTGGTGCGCAGCTGCTCGAAGCGTGCGAGAAGACCGCGCCACTCATCGAGCGCGGCGACATAGCCTTTCCCGTAGCCGAAGTCCTCGATCGACTTGATCTTCGGGTTGTTTGCTTTCGCTACGACGTGCGCCCAGCAGAGTGGCTCAAGCCAGTCGAGCGTATCGACGACGACGGTGCGAAACTCGTGCTCGCTCGCGATGAGCTCGTCGAGCGCCTCGATCACGTCGGCCCAGGTTTTCGGCTCAGGAAAGCGCGCCACGTCGAGCTGGGCGGTGCCGTCCTCTGCCGCGATGAAGATGGGGTTGGGCGCTGCTGCGGCGAACGTGGACTTGCCCACGCCTTCGACGCCGAACAGCAAGACGCGGATCGGACGTTCGACGCGACCCTTGGTGATCGCGGCCAGCTTCATGCGCGGCTCGCGTGGTGGGGACTGATTCTGTACTGCTGGTTTGATTGCCATGTTGCGGCCTCCTCTTTCGGCCATCGCCCGATCAACTGGTCACGGGCACTCGCTACGGTTCGAACGACCGGAGCTGATAGTCATCGGGTACCACCTTGTAGAACCAAGGTCCGTAGTCGCCGATTCGCGCGTTCAGCGCCTCGACGATGACGTCGCCGTAGTGCGCATTGACGTTCTCGCAGACGAGCACATCGTCGACGGTCTCGCGGTCGAAGTTGTCCGTAGCGACAATCTTCATTCCGCCGCCTCCACCTGCCCGCCTAACTCCGGATGCACGTTGACGACCCGCACGAAGCGGCTCTCGTCGTCGAGCGACGCCGTGCCCGAGCAGACGTCGAAGAAACCGCACATGCGACCAAGCCTCTGACAAGCGTCTGGGTTGCGTGGATGGGCAGCCGCGAGCTCGGCTTCGCGAATCTCACGCGCGAGCTGCCATGCGTCGAGCTGGGCTTCTCGCTCCTCATGCTCGAGGCGCACGACGGTGCCGCGCTGGTAATACTTATCCGGGTTCTCCGCGACCTCGTCCGTGAGACGCTGCTCGTACTCTTCGGGCGTCTCGAGGCGTGTCTGGAGCACGTAGCCGAGCTCGGCGTCGCCGGTCTGACGCCACTTCTTGCCGTCTTTGGTGCGTACGCGCTCGCCATCGCCATCGAGCACGATCTTACAGCCGTCCTCGTCCTTGAGTGGCACCTGGGAGGGGCGCAGTCCGGGCTTACGCAGCACGTCGTACAGACAGCCCGTGACCTCGTGGCCGAGCGACTTGGCGCCCGCGTAGTAAGTGGAGATCTGCGTGTCCATCTGCAGACGCTTCCAATAGACCGAGCCCAGGCCGATCTCTTCGGCAGTCGTCTTGTGCTCGACGAACGAACTGCCGAGCAGCACATCGAGCTTCATGCCGAGCTCGAACGTACGGCTTGCATGCCCGGTCTCGGGATTCATTAGCGGCGCGTACACCTCGCGCTCGACCGCGACGACGTCTGAGGGGTTGTGCGTCCCTTGCCAGCGAGCGTCATAGCCGCGCAGCATCACGCGGATCTTCGCCGCCTCGTACTCGTCGAGTGCGGACTGCGTCGCCTCGTACAGCACTGCAGCGATCGGGTAGCTCTTCCACCACAGCTCAAGACCGGCGTGTACGAGCGTCCCTATGCGCAGCGACTCGGCGTCTTCGATCGGGCGATAGCCGAGCTCGTACGACAGATGATGCTCGCGTGCGCAACGGCGGCGAGTCTTCATCTCGGAATTGGTGAGAACTCTGAGATGCCTGGTCATTGGCACGCCTCCAGCAGCTCAGGCACCGCGACCGCGTCGAGCTCGGCGATGCGCTTGGCGACAGCCGCCTGGGCGTCTGCGAGTGACGCGTGGCGCTCTCCGAGTTCCTCGCTCACGAGCGGTTGCCCGGGCGCTGTTCGGTAGCAGCGCGACGCTCCAACGTAGCCTGCGCCGTGTCCCGGATAGACCCAGAACGCACCGTGCTGCTCGTGCCTGAGCCACATGCTGTAGATCTCCCACTCCATTACTGCGCCCTCTTCATCCTGCTCAGCTCGAGCAGACTCACGATTCCCTCAGGTGGCTCGCCGTTGTGCGCGAGCGACATCGCGACGCGACAGGCCGAGTCCTTCTCGACGTACCAGTCGTGCCGCCCGTCCCACTCGACGCGCCACAGGTCGTTCTTGCGATCGACGAGGGCGAAGCCGAACTTGCCGGCAAATGTAAGCGACTGGCTCACGCGGCCTGACCGTTGGTCTTAGCAAGCTCGAGGATCTGCGCCGCATGCAGGTAGTGTCGCGCGACCTCCATCAACGTCTCTTTGAGCCGCTCGGTCGTCACTTCGCTCTCGCACATCGAGATGATCGCGCGCTCGATCTCTTCGAGCTCTCCAAGAACTTCGACGTGCATTCGCTCTTCGTTGGTCGGTACGGGCATGGGCGTTTCCTTCAGGCAAGAGGTCAACAACCGGGCGTACAGCTGGAACAGTGGGAACGGCACGAACACTCAGGTTCGCCAGAATGCGGATCGTCCTCGTCGGCCTGGAGCTCAGCGGCGCAAGCCTCGCAAACGAGGCCATGCGGGAACGCGTTGACCGGCGGCACGACGAGAAACTCAGTGCGCGTGTTGACGCGGCAGAGCGAGCAAGGAATCTCCTGGTAGGTCGGGCTCACGGCGTCTCCTGGATGGGCCCGTGAGCAAGCGGCACGTAGACGTACTCGGCGCCGAGGTCTTCCCAGTAGTCCGCCACTTCCTCGATGCACTGATACGCGATGCTCTCGTCTTCTTGCAGCGAGACCAGCACCACGTCTTGATCGTGCCCGTACTCGCGCGCCGGCTCGATCGTGGTCAAGACGTCGATGTCGGAAGCGGACAGCCGCAAGTCATGACGTCGGAGCTGCTCTGTGATCTGATACTTCGTCACAGCGTTACCTCCCAAAACACAAGGCACGCAGCGCCCTCGTAGCGGCCGTGCGCGTAGAGGATGCTGTCGTCGTGCAGCTTCGCGAGTGCGAGCGCTTCGTCGCGGTCGAGGTACTCGGCGACGAGCTCGCCCTCAGCTTCGACGCTGTAGAAGATGGGCTTCGGGTAGAGGCGGCTCATCGCGACGGCGTTGTTCACCGGACGAGAGTTACATTTTATGCACCAGACGCGATCTGAAATTGCGCATTCCGGTGGGCGAGGGAACACAAAATGTTCCTCTCAGCTGACTACTCAGATTCGATCGTCAACTCCCCTTGCCGCGTACGACTGCTGCCAAAACTAGCTCTGCTGAAGAACCTTGCTGGTTCTCGGCACCGGCTCGCAGCAGGGCAAGTTGTTCGAGCGCGTCGCGAACGGCGTGCACGTCGTCGACCGTACGCACGAGCGGGCCGAGCTGGTCGGGCGCCAGCACAGTCGCGAGACGTTCGCGGAGTTCTGGGGAAACGGTCAGACCGCGAACAGTCCGCAGATAGGAGCTAAGAGCCACTGGTAAGGCGCTATTCGCTTCCGTCCCCATCTCCGCGTTGTGACGCGACCTTTAGTAAGTGCGCAATCAAAACCAGCGCGACCTCGATCTCGCCGTCCGAAGGGGTGAGCGTATCGAACAGCCGGTAGGAACGATCGCGGAGCCAAGCGGCGGCTTCAGGTGAGACCAGCTTTCCCTTCGCTGACTCGAGGTAGGCTTCCACAGTTGGTAACGCAAACGGCATCCCGCGACCGAACGCGAGCCACACAGCATCCACGTCCAGCAGCTTGGCGAGCGTCTCGATTTGTTCGATGGAAGGCGGGTAGGTGCCGTTCTCGAGTCGGCCTACCGTCTGCCGTGCATAGCCGAGCTGCTCGGCCAATTGCTTGACGCCGAAGCCGCGAAGTTCTCGGGCCCACCGCAGTCGCTCGGCGAATGTCAGCAGTTTCGGGATCACACCGGACATAGTCTGTCCGCTGTCTAACATGGGCCTCGTGCCGCCGAGAAAACTCGGTCGCTGGAGAGCAACGCAACGCGCGCTGCGCCGGTGTTTGAGCCTTGCGATAGTTACATTCTATGCACCACACTCCCGGTTACATGCCGTGGAACGGATTGGGTGCGCGTCTCAGGCGAGCGCGAGAGCAGCGGGGGCTGCTCTTGAGCGCGGTTGCAAAGCTTCTCGGCGTCTCGCGCCAGACCTTGCACCGGTGGGAAACCGACGCGTTTGAGCCATCAGTCGAGATGTTGGCGCGTCTCTCAGAGCTCTACGGCGTGACGATCGACTTTCTGATTCACGGCGACACCGCCGCGTAAATCTGACTGATCTTACTGTCCGCTAACACGGCCGGGGGGCCAACGTGTTCGCTCCATATCACGCCTATCAACCAGGTGATGAAGTTCGCGTCCGACTCTGTCGTGACGACGTGCGCTTCGTCGCGGGCGTAGTCGTCTCCGTAGGCACGACGTCATGCGTCGTGGCGATCTGTGATGGCCGGGTGATTCGCGTGGCTGCGCGTCCTGACTGGCTGCGCAAGCTCTCCCTGGTCTCTACGCGGCCAACACCAGAACCGCGAGGCGCTGCATGACGCCGTCGATTTGGAGCTCGGTCGCCGCGTCGCGCGTCGGGGGACGCCCAGCGATAGCCCAGCGAACGCGCTCGCGAGCCTCGAAGTCAGGGGACGCTACACACCCTGCAACGACCCTGACTTCGAGCTGCT
>Ga0190271_10003171_pt1 | contig 10246 bp, 10 predicted proteins | sample Popmic356T_FD_133747 | JGI IMG/M metagenome (GOLD analysis project Ga0190271, IMG submission 133747) | Populus adjacent soil microbial communities from riparian zone of Weber River, Utah, USA - 356 T | ecosystem: Environmental > Terrestrial > Soil > Riparian zone | place: USA: Utah | collected... | reverse complement strand
CTCGGCCTCGTCCGGGTCGTCGCGTTCGACAAGACCGGAACCCTCACCGAGGGTAAGCCACGGCTCACTGACGTCGTGCTTTTCAACGGAGTCACGGAGGACGAGCTCCTATCGACTGCGATCGCGGTGGAGCTGCAGTCAGACCACCCTCTGGCAAGCGCGATCGTACAGGGAGGACGAGAGCGTCGCCCCACGCTCACGGTGCCGGACGCCACCCAGGTCGAAGCGATTGTCGGCTACGGCGTGCGAGCGACGGTTGGCGGGAGTGCTGTGGCAATCGGCAAGCCTGGCCTCTTCACTCGGGACGGCTCGGTTCCATCCAGCGTGACTACCGCGGTCACCAAGCTCCAGAGTGAAGGGCGCACAGTCATGATCGTGCGCTCCGGAGAGCGTTTCCTCGGTGTGCTTGGCGTGATGGATACGCCTCGTGAGAACGCCCGGGCAGTCGTGGCCTCGCTGCGTGCGCTCGGTGTCGAACAGACGATCATGTTGTCCGGTGACAACCAGCGGGTCGCCGATGCCGTCGCCGAACAGGTCGGCATCGCAACCGCTCGCGGCGACCTGCTTCCCGAGCAGAAGGTTGCCATCATCGCTGAGCTCGCCCGCTCGAAGAATCGAGTGGCAATGGTGGGGGACGGCGTCAACGATGCGCCCGCGCTGGCCAACGCCACGGTCGGCATCGCGATGGGTACGGGCGGGTCTGATGTCGCGCTAGAGACCGCCGATGTCGCTCTGATCGCGAACGACCTTCGCGGCCTGCCTTTCGCGATCGGGCTCAGCCGCGCGGCGCGCAACGTCATCCGCCAGAACCTTTGGGCGAGCCTCGGGATGGTTGCGTTCCTCATTCCGGCGACGCTCTTCGGTTTCGCGAAGATCGGCGTCGCGGTTGCTCTTCACGAGGGCTCGACCCTGCTCGTAGTATTGAATGCGCTGAGATTGCTCGCCTACCGTGGCAAAACCCGAACGGGTGCCTGACGCGAGAGTCTCAAGGACTCGTGATGCTCGCGACGGCGCTTTCGCATGCCGTATGAACCACGTCGAGGGCACCAGTGCTTCCGCCGTGCGGCAGCACGATGATTGCGGCCAAAAAGAAGCAGGCCACCCGGAGCGCGGGCTGTCCGCCACCGCGAACCGGAGAGCGCTCGGTGTACGACAGCAGCAGATCTACGCGAAGCTTCAACATTTCGGCGTCGCTCGACCCGAGCGCTGGATGAAGATGCTGCGATGAGAGGGGTCTTGCCGCAGTGACAATAGCCTGCGCAAGCGCCGGGGCGCCTGCACCGTCGAGCACCGCATCCCGGTCACAATGAACCTCGCGAGCCAGCATCCAGCGCGCAAGCTCTTTGTCCAGCACGAAGCGACCGACGGGATTCACGGCCAACGCCCACCAGGCCACGAAATATCGCAGGGGGTCGCGTCCGGCTACGTGTTCGAGCTCGTGATGCAATGCGCCAGCCAGTGCCTCGTCATCGAGATCCTCGACGAATGAACTGCGAGCCACGACCCGGGGACGTACGATGCCGAGTGTCGCAATCGGTACCGCCAGCACATCGCGGATGTCGATCCGACCGACGAGTGGAGTGAGGCTGGGCCGCTTGTGGATGAGCGCTGTCACGCGAGCGGCAGCGTCCCGCGCTCGCTGGGAAGCCGAAGTGGGTAGCGCGAGTTGCTCGCGCAGTAGTCGTGGCAGTGCAAACAATGCCGCGCACAGCACGAGTGCCAAGGCGAACAATGCAGCCTCGGGACAATAGGCGTCCGATGCGTGACCGACCGCACACACGCCGGGCGAATCACCGGTCTCCGCCTGATGCAGGCTTGCCGAAAAGAACCAGGCGAGTGGGGCCCCGCTCGATGCAACCAACAGCACGTAGCGCACCCCCTGATGCGAATCGAGCGCGCTCGAACTGCGCCCCAGCCGATCGAGGATGGCGAGCAGAAGCTTCGCAATCCCAGCGGACAGAGGCAGAGCGACTGCGAATACGAGCAGCGGCCCGAACAGGGGAAAGACTGCCTGGCTCACCGATCGAGCTCCTTCCGGCGACGCCGGATCATGCGCTCGAGCTCATTCAGCACATCCTCGTCGGCGGACGACACCGTTTCGACCAACAGCGCGATGGCACCACGACCCTTGGCGTCGGAGGACAATCCGCGCAAGACATCGCGCGCGGTCGACTGCAGGAACTCTTCGCGCGAGAACCTGGCAGAGTAGAGATAGCGTTTGCCGTCACGGCTTCGTTCGAGAACGCCCTTTTCGTGCAGTCGCGCGAGCGTAGTCATGACCGTGGTGTATGCGATCTCGCGACGACGCTCGAGCACCGACACGACATCGCTCACGGCAAACTGGTCGAGCTTGCGCGACCACACGACGTCCATAATCTCCGCCTCCAGCTCGAAGAGCCGAAGCGCGATCCCTTGCTGGCCACGACGAAGCGGCACGATCTGACAATCCTCCAGCTATGACCGACTGTTGTGCTACGACGACCAATAGTAGAAGCGTAGCGACGGTGTGGCAAGTGGGGTAGCGGGGCCCGACTCGGCGCGCAAAGCGTGTAGCCCGACGGTTTCACGGTCGCGCGCAACAACAGCGCTCCTGGCAGCCGCAATCCGCGCAAGCTCGAGCGGTCGTCGTGCCACAGTACCAGGACAGACGCTCCTTGAGCGCTGTCCGTGCGCGGACTTGGCGTCATGGGGCGCGCCCCCACCCTCGCCTGTACACCTGAAGGGGCTGCCTCAGGAAAACTCACAGCCACGTAAGGTTTGAGCTGCGCCCACGTCAAGCCATGGTAGGGCCTGCCTTCGCCGTCGCGGGGACCAGCGCTCCTCGCGAGCGAGCAGGAAGCGGGCCGGCTTCACATCAATGCCGTCCTGATATCCGTGACGGCCGAGGGTCTACCGGCCGGCGAGATCACGCGGATCGCCAAACGTTCAAGGCCACGATCGGCAACAGCTACGCCGGCACCGAGTGTCCGTTCTTCAGCAGAGCTGCGAGCACGAGTGGGCTGCAGGTCAGCAGCGACTGGGCCATGTTCGAGCCTGTCGACGGTGATCACCGACCGGCCCCATAAGGCGAGGCGTCGCATACGGTGCTGGTGAGCACCCTCGCCACTCGCGTGCAGCCGGTTCTCCGCTACGATCTTGGCGACAGCATCCTTCGGCGTCTCGATCCATGCCCGCGCGTCACGCCCTGCCTGCGATCCGCGTTGTCGGCCGCACCTCGGACGTGCTCACGTTCTCGACTGCCGACGAACAAACCGGTGATCGTCGAGCTGCCCGTATTGAGTCTAGGCGCCTATGAGTTCAAATGCAGGATGAACATGACGAAAGGCCTACTGGTGGTGTCCGCCGGCAGCAGCGCTCCCCGAGAGCGCTGGGGGCCAGCCGCTGCCATGATGCCGACGGCTCGACTGTTTGACCGAGGCGCCGCCCACTCGACCGACGCCGCCACTCGGCCCCCCGCTTGGCCGTCCTGGAAGTACAAGGGCGATCGGCTCCAGCTTGCACATGCACACAGGATCCGGTTTGTCGGCGTACTTTGCGATTCCGCCGACTTCGCGACCGAGTCCGCCCCAATAGTTATGGGGCTTCGGCTGCGAAAACGAAGTTGTCCCGCGGAATTCCTCCAAACGAGAATTTTAAAAATTCGTCAAAAAGCAACCGTCCGCAAACCAATACCCCCGTAAACCACCCCCGGGGGATACCCAGGAAGTAATCCGACGGTATTTCGTCCAGTTCGGAATACATCGGCGCTGGTCGCCCAATTGACTGACTGCACTTCTCTGATTGTTCCGTGTTGAAGGGGGTCCGTGAGTCCCTGCGACGCCCGCGTTCGCATCGACGAGCACCGCTGAGGCTACCCGCCACGCTTCTCCCGATACCCGTCGGCAGCCGCTCGAGCGCGACCGCAAGAGCGCGACTGCCGGACGGGTTCAAACCTTCACGTCGGGTCTTGTTTCAGCGCCTCTTCTACCAGCGCCTGATTCGTTGTCTCCTCGCCACGCTCGCTGCTGGTCACTACGCGCCACGTCGGGGCGTTCAACTCGTTCGATCACTCGTCGGCGCCCTTTTCGCGGATCGGCGAGCACTCGAGGATTGCCGCCCGATGAGCTGGAGGATACAGCGACTCAGCTGGCATCTTGCTTGGGAGTCGCATCGATCAGCGCTGCATCCGTCGCTTCGGCAAGCTCCTCTGGTGTCTCGGCGCGCACCAGCTGGGTAAGGCGAGGACGTTGACGGCCAAGAAGAAGGCGAAGAGAAAGAGCATGTCGAAGGCGGCTGCATCGGCGCGACTCCCGACACGGAAGCTGCTCGGCCAGTGCCAACGGCGCTGCCGCTCACGGCTGCGACTTGGTTGGGACTCTCCTCTTTGCTTGTTGCTTGCGCTTCATAGCGTTCATAGCGAAGACCAAGTTGGGGACGTCGGCCGGTCCGAATGATCCGCTTGCGCGACGGCCAAGCAAAAAGAGCTCGAGATCACCGAGATGACGGAACTGCGTAGCCCTTGGTAACTGTTGACCCGGTACCCGACGGCGATGATGATCCGCGTCGAGGTTGTAGGAGCGGGTCTTGTAGACTTTCCCGTCGGCCTCAGTGGTTTCCAAAATGGAAACCACTGAGGACTCCTCGAGCTCCGCCCGCGTCCTGATATTCTTCAGGCGCTTGTTGATGGGCCGGGATGCCGGCCCCAAACAGCTCGGCCAAGGTCTCTTGCGTCAGCTAAGCGGTCTCATCTCGGAACAGCACGCCAACCTTCACAGCGCCGTCGGAGGCCGCGTAGAGCAGGAGCTCCGACTCGCGGCGAATAGCGCTGGTCAAGGTCGCGGCCTCTTGCCGCGGGGTTCATTTCGACTGCCCTTCCTTCTGAGCGGCACTCGCACCCTTCCTCGATTCCGCATGAGTGGTGCGCGCTTCCTCGAGCTGCTGAGCCAACCGATCGCGTTCGAGCGCGCGATCGTCTGCGATCTTCTGCACCAAGACAAGCTGGGCACTCAGCCCCGCACGAACCTCTTCCACGCGCGCCGCCCCCCTCGCCTTCTCCTCGGCGAGTTCGAGCTCTCTCGACTCGCGTTGGCGCACGAGTTCTTTGGCGGCGAGCTGCGCGTCGATTCTCATCTGCTGCTCACGCTCGCGAGCCGTGTCGAGCTCGCGCTGCAGTGCACCCACGCGCGCAACCGCTTCTCGTTCGAGCGCACCGATGCGAGCGTCCGCACTATCGCGCACCTCTTTCACCCGCACCTCGGCGCGCTCGCGCTCTTCGGTGATCTGCCGTTCGAGTTGGCCGCGAACACGTTCAGTCTCTTCGCGAGCTCGGCGCGCATCTTCGTGAGCTGACTTCAGCTCGACGAGTGCGGCCTCGCGAGCGCCGTCGGCTCGAGCGGCGAGCTCGCGCGCCTCACGCGTGGCTGCGTCGGAAGTCGCATGAATGCGCGCGATCTCGTCGCGTGCCGCGGCCGCAGCCAGTTCGTGCGCCGCCGCGGCGGCGGATGCGCGCGTATTCGCGGCAGCCACAGCCTCTTCGGACTCGCGCCGGATCCGCTCGACGTCGTCACGCAGAGCTACGCGCTCGCGCTCCAGCACCTCCCGTGCAGCCGTGAGCTGCGCCTCCGCGTCGAGCTGCCCTACTCGAGCCTGCTCGGCGAGCCGGCGCGCGGCCTCGGCCTCCTCGTCGGCGCTCTCGGCCCGATCCACGGCAGCGATTCGCGCCTCGATCTCCGCGCCGAGCGCGGCGATACCTTCGCGCTCACGGGCGGCGAGCGCGCTTTCCGCCTGGTCGATGAGCGCCTTGGCGGCCCGCACATCGCCCGTGGGGACGAGCACCTGGGCGAGCTGCTCCGCCAAGGTTTTGAGGCCCTCGAGACTCGCGCGGAAGTCGCGATGCACCGCGAGGACGTCGTCCCCGTAGACGACTTGGCGAGCCGGCGGCGTCGGCAGGGCGACGACCCTGCCGCGCCGAGTGGTTTCCTGCCATGCGAGCGCCCGGTGCGGGTTGCTGCAGTAGGAGCGCGTGCGCTTGCCGGGGGTCTGCTCGAGAGGCGCTGGGCCGCCGTCAGGCCCCTCCTGGCAGCCGGAATACATGCAGTGGGTGGGAACGCTCTCCTCGCCGAGCTTTGCACGTGGATGCATGCCCATATGCTGCCAAATTACGTAATAACTAGCAACGTTATGAACGTAAATAACGTTTAAACGTAATGGATGGCTGGTAATGTCGCCATCGCTTGCGGCCCCGGCGCCAAGCGCGCTACGGCGGTGCAGGGTCGGTGAAGGCGCTCGTACCCCCCTGCGAGCGCCTTCCCGGGCCGGATCTCGGCCGCGGATGCGGGCCGAACGGCGGGCGACCGCAGCCCAAAAAGCGCGCGGGGGCGTCGGCGGGTCGCTAACCTTCGAGATCCAGCGCTTTCCGAAGGTCAGACCCCGAGCGCCTACCCGACCGGGCCATCTCGACCATCGAGACGTTGAGTCACCGCCAAAACGGGTTTAGGTGAGGGTCGCCCATGCGTGTGTGCGTGTGCGCGCGGTGGGCAGTCAGCCGCCGTGACAGTGGCGGCTGACTATGCGAAAATGGAGACACCGCAGGGAAACCTATGCCGAGCTCTCAACCCGCCAAGCGCCCCAGCAAGAAGACCGCTTCGAAAGCACATTTCGAGACGGTTGGTCGTGCGGCGAAGCGCGGCGTCAGCGGCGCGGCGAAGTTCACGGCCAAGCTCGCCCGCAAGGTCAAGTCGGCGCACTCGAACGTAACGAGTAGCACGCGAAACGTCGTCGACCCCGCGTCGGTGATCCAGACGCGAATCGTGCTCAATGCCGAGGAATGGGAGAGGCTCCAGCAGATGCTGGATGCTCCGGCTCGCTCGCATGCTCGCACGAAGCGCCTGATGCATGAGCCGAGCGTTTTTGAGAAGTGACGTCGCTTCGAATTGAGGCGCTAACGGCCAAGCACGAGCTCAAAGGCTTCGATTGTGGCGTCGAAGAGTTGAATCGTTTTTTGGCGCAGTTTGCGTGGCAGAACCAACGCGCCGACGCTGCAAGAACCTATGTCGCGCTCGCCGAGGCCGAGGTCATCGGATTCTATAGCCTCGCAGCCGGCGAGATTGCCTACGACGCGGCATCGGAGAGGCTGAGAAAGGGCCTCGCCAAGCACCCGATACCGACCGTGCTGCTCGCACGGCTCGCAGTTGCGCAGCGCTGGCAGGGCGGCGGCCGTGGGATTGGGCCGGGCCTGCTGAAGGACGCGTTCAAACAGACGCTCGAGGTGGCCAATCGCATCGGCGTGCGCGCGCTTGCAGTCGATGCAAAGGATGACCGCGCCGCTGGCTTCTACGGACGATTTGGGTTTGCGCCGCTCACTGCTGACTCTCGGCGCATGATCCGTCTGGTCACGGACCTGAGGAAAGATGTGCCGGCAACCACGGCGCAGAAGCGAGTCGAGCGCTAAACGCACCGGCGCTGTGCGCGCTCCGGGTGACACACTCCGCTTCAGTCCGCGTCGGCGGCGTTGTCGCAGGCGCTGCACATCGAGTTGTCGTGCGGCTCTAGTCAAAGAGATCCTTGCTCGCCACGACGCCTTCGCGGGTGGATTGGATCAGGCGGCGTGCCGTGAGCCGCTGAAGGTACGCATCTCGGGTGGACCTTTTGTATTGGCTCGCCTCGGTCAATGAATCTCGAGAAACGGACTGCGGGAACTCAACGGAGACAAGTTCGAGAAGTACCCGTTCGCCTTCGGGCAGCTGGCGCAGCCAATGTTGTAAGAGAGCGGCGCCGGTTGGCAGCGGCTCATAGTCTGAGCCCAGCTCGCGAATGCCCGCGTCGGAGGCGAGTAGTCGGCCAGCGCTCTCGTTCAACAGCTGCTTCCCTCTCAGCCTTTGAACATAGGCATCGCGGGTTGAGCGCTTGTATCCGGTGAGGATCGAGAGTTGCTCGCGCGTGACGCCGTCCGAGTGCTGAGCGGTCGCGATGAGAATCTTGCGCTCGCCCTCGCCGATTGCTTGAACGCCACCGTTGGGTTTGGGCGGCGCGGCGATGCGTGAGCTCAGCGTGGATGTGCGCCGTGGCGGGGCGGTGGTTGCGGTCGCTTTCGAGCGCGGCATGTGTTCCAGCAGCTGGATCAACTCGCGCACACGCGCGCTCACGGCCTCAGCGGCCGTTGCGACGCGCTCGAGCGAGCGCCGATCGGCGTCTCCCAGGATGGGCTTTTCGACCTCGATCCGCTCGGGCGGAGCATGCTCGGCTCTGCTTACCGCGGCGTGCAGTTCCTGCTCGAGCTGTCCGATGCGCTTGCGAAGCTCACGCGGGTCGTCCGCTTTGGCGCGTTCGAGCGTGGCGGCCATCTGCGCTCGCACCGCATCGAGGTCGACATCGGCGACCTGCTTGGGCGCAGTGCGCTTCTCGCCGGGCTTCGGGGTCGCCCCGCTGTCGAACGTCTCGATCGGCAGCGTATGAATGCGCTGAAAAATGCCCGCGTCGCTTGGCCATCCAGGGGACCAGACCCAAGCATCGCCGACGGGCAATGACGGCAGCGAGTCCATCAGGGTCTTGCGTTGTTCGGGTGAACCGTGGACATCGATCCAGGCGCTGATTGCGGCGAGGTCCTGCGGGCTGATCGTGCGCAGTGCGACCATGATCTGTACCTGCGTGAGTACGTTCTTGGCGAGCACGGCAGAGCGCTGAGTGATCAGCGTGCATCCCAAACCACGTTGTCCGCCGCGCCGCACGATGTCCTCGGCCGCACCCAACATGCGGGCCTCGTTGGGCTGCGGTTTTTGCGGCGCCACGGCATCGGCTTCGTCGATGATGAGCATCAGCGGCGTGCGAAAGCGCTCCTGGGCCTTCAGGCGATAGAGCGCCTCCAAGAACGTCGCCATGAAGGTTGCTAGCTCGTGCTTGCGAAACAGCGAGAGGTCGAGCAGCGCGGAGACGCGCTCTTCAACTACCAGCTTTGCGACCAAGTCTCCGCCACTCGGTTCCAGTGGCACGTGTCCGCGCTCGCCGCCGAAGATCACGATCGGCAGGCCTGCCCCTTTGCCATCGCGCGACGAGAGAATGCCCCACCAGTCGCCTTTCGGATCGACGATGACCACTTGTTGACCTGCGTAGTGCAGCTGCTCGGCCAGGCGGCGACCGAAGTAACTCTTTCCGGCGCGGCGCTTGGCGAGGACCGCGATCGCCTGTGTCACCGTGTCGAGCGGCAGCCGAAGTTCGTGCGCGAGCTGTAGGTTGGCGCGCTGAGAGGAAGGTTTGGCCCGAGTCATGTCTGGTCTTTCGTCTGCGCGCGGCGCGTGCTCTGCGGTACGCGTCCGCTAGACAGCTTCGTCTCGGACCGCAGAGGGCTGAATGATATATCCGTGCGAACCCCGCCGGGCGAGGAGTTCGTGCCAGCGCTCGTCGAGCTTGGCCGCGCTCCCGAACGTCTCGAGCCGTATGCGGGCACGCCTACCGATGCAGCCCCATGTGATGAGCAGGCTGTGCTCGCCGAAAAGGGAGCGGCATTCTGCGATGTGGTAACGGCGAACTCGGTGGCGCACCGGATCGACCTGGCGCAGCTCGAGCGCACGCTGTGCTGAGTGGGTCGGCTGTTGCATCGACTTGGACCTCTCCTGGCTTCGCTGTCGCTCACACGCACACGAGTCGCACGGGGCCGCGCCAGTGCACGCGGCCATCGCGCGCCGAATGGATGGCGCACGCGGGCATGACTTCGGAGGCGAGCGCGAGCCACTCTGCGTCGGCAGCGTCGTGGTGGACGGCCACCACCGCGCGATCGGGTTCGATGCGAACCTCATCGACTGCCGGTACAGGCCGGCCATACGCATCGAACACCAACACATCGGCGCCGTCCAGGTGAGTGCGGTCAAGCATGCTCTTCTCCTCGGGAATCGTTGCGTACGACAATCGTCGTACGTAACGTTAATTGTGTGCGTGACGGAGATCGCCGTCAAGCGCAAATCGAAAACAAAATGAGCTTTGTTTTCAGCGTTTCGCGCGCTGTCGCATAACTCTCTGCGCTGTGGCGAGTCTGCCGCCGTTGGCGGCTCCGTCACAAGTCACAATGCTGTGCACGAAGATGATCCCAAGGGCGGACGTGCGCGAGCCCATGCGGATCGTGCCGTCAATGGCACGTACGCTTGGTGCGGTCATGCTCACGCCGCGATCACAACAGGCCGGCGATCACGCGGCTGGCCACTTCACTCGAGACGTCAATGTAGCGATCGAGCGAGCGCAGGTCCTTCCAGCGGCCGTGCGCCTGAATGTCCTGCGT
>Ga0190271_10003170_pt1 | contig 10247 bp, 7 predicted proteins | sample Popmic356T_FD_133747 | JGI IMG/M metagenome (GOLD analysis project Ga0190271, IMG submission 133747) | Populus adjacent soil microbial communities from riparian zone of Weber River, Utah, USA - 356 T | ecosystem: Environmental > Terrestrial > Soil > Riparian zone | place: USA: Utah | collected... | reverse complement strand
TGAATATGATCACGATTTTTATTTCACTTGAATTGATTTCTATCGGATCGTATATACTTGCAGGGCTGGCTTTTTCCAAACAGGGCGCTGAGGGAAGCCTCAAATATTTTCTGTTCGGATCCGTGGCATCTGCTGTTATGTTGTACGGTTTCTCATTCTTGTATGGAATTACCGGAACCCTAGACTTTTCTTCCTCTGAATTTGTCGACCAGCTATTAGAGAAGAATTCAACGCTTTTTTTTATCGCCGCTTTGATGGCGCTTGCTGGCTTCTTCTATAAGATCGCCGCCGCGCCACTTCATCCCTGGGCACCGGACGTGTACGAAGCTGCCCCAATGCCCGTGATTGCCTTTTTTTCTGTAGTGCCAAAACTTGCCGGGATGGGGATCCTGACAAAGTTTACGCTGGCGCTGAATGTCTTTGGTCAATCACCTTTTGATTGGCAGCTCATCCTGTGTGTCGTATCTATTCTCTCTCTTACTGTCGGCAATTTCTCGGCCCTGGGCCAAAAGAATCCAAAACGACTGATGGCCTACTCGTCAATCGCACAATCGGGATTTCTGCTGGTTGGGATTACCGCCTTTTTACCACAGGGTGTCCATTTTATGCTGTTTTATGCCAGCATTTACATGCTGAGCAACTTTTTGATATTTAACTACCTCCAGTATTTTAGTTCACTGGGATTGGATACACTGGCATCGTTTTCGGGCGTAGGAAAAAAGTTGGTGTGGCCTTCGGTTCTTATTCTCGTGGGCTTTATTGCCCTCACCGGCTTGCCTCCTACTTCTGGATTTACGGCTAAATTTTTCATTTTTACGTCCCTCTGGGAGGCTTACCAGTTATCGGGTAAGGAAATTCTACTCTGGCTCCTCGTTTTTGGACTGCTGAATACGGTCGTTTCGTTGTTTTATTATTTGTCCATTCCATACTATGCGTTCATAAAAAGCGGGGAAACAGACGTAAAAACAAATAATCTTACGTTTGAAAATCTTTTTGGGCTCCTTTTAGTTTTAGCGATACTACTTCTCTTCTTCAATCCAGAATTGTTGATGGGATGGATTAATAAAATTAACTTTGTACTTTAATTCCGTTAGCCGTTAATCGTTAATAGTTAAATCGTTTGTGTGTGCGGAATTGGATCAAATCACCTTTGCCATCACACCCTGCTCGGATAACGGATAACGGATAACGGATAACGATTAACGACAAGAAGCCAATGAGCGACCAGATTCTTCATGAATGCGGTATTGCAATGATCCGCCTCCGAAAGCCCCTTTCGTATTACATTGAAAAGTATGGACCCATGTACGCTGTCAACAAGATGTACATCTTGATGGAAAAGCAGCATAACCGGGGGCAGGACGGAGCCGGAATAGCCAATATCAAAATTGATGTCGACTCAGGACACCGTTATATTAGCCGCTATCGCTCAATCAAAGCTCAACCCGTCGCCCACCTATTTAGTAAAATCGGCAAGAAGTATAAGAAAGCTCAGAAAGAAGGGAAAGAAAAATTTAAGAGCGAGCGATGGCTCAAAGAAAATGTTGCCTTCTCCGGCGAATTGTGGTTAGGTCACCTTCGCTACGGAACTCACGGAGTAAATAGTATTGAGAATGTTCATCCCTTCCTTAGACAGAACAACTGGCGAAGCAGAAATCTCGTCATGGCAGGCAACTTCAACATGACCAATGTTGACGAATTGTTCGACCTACTGGTAGGTCTGGGCCAACATCCAAAAGAGAAGGTTGATACCGTCACCGTGATGGAAAAGATTGGCCACTTTCTGGACGAAGAGGTTCAGGGATTGTTTCAGAAGTATAAAGACAAGTTTTCCAACCGTGAAATATCTGATATCATTGAAAACGAATTAAATCTTCCCCGCATGCTCCGCAGAGCTTGCAAGGATTTTGACGGCGGCTATACTATGGCTGGGATGACTGGTTCGGGATCCGCATTTGTCGTTCGTGACCCTAACGGAATACGGCCCGCGTATTTTTATGCCAACGATGAGGTAGTGGTGGTTGCTTCGGAGAAACCGGCTATCAAGACTGCGTTCAATATCGATTATAATCAGATCGAAGAAGTTAAGCCAGGTCATGCGCTGGTCATTGAAAAAAACGGCGAATTTGCCCAGCACTCTATCGTAAGAACTGGTGAGAAGAAGTCTTGCAGCTTTGAGAGAATTTATTTCTCACGCGGCAATGACCCGGATATTTACAAGGAGCGGAAACAACTAGGACGACTTCTTGTACCTCAGGTACTTCGCGCTATAAATTTTGATATTAAGAACACCGTCTTCTCATACATTCCAAACACCGCTGAAACTGCCTTTTATGGCCTGATGGCGGGAATCGAAGACTATCTCATTGCCAAACAGAAGGATATTATCATCGATCAAAAACCGTCGGTGGATTCGCTGGAAGATATTCTCTCATTCCGTCCGCGAATTGAAAAGCTTGTACTCAAGGACGTGAAGTTGCGAACATTTATAACCGATGATGAACATCGCGATGAGATGGTTGCTCACGTGTACGACACCACCTATGAAGTAATTAGAAAAGGGCTGGATACACTGGTAGTAATAGATGATTCCATAGTGCGTGGCACTACACTGGAAAAAAGTATTCTGAAGATGCTTGACCGGCTGCAGCCGAAAAAGATCGTCGTTGTCTCGTCAGCGCCGCAGATCCGTTTCCCCGATTGTTACGGAATTGATATGAGCCGCATGGGCGACTTTGTTGCATTTCGCGCAATGATCGCACTGCTAAGGGACCAGGGAAAGGACTACTTGCTGGGAGAAGCATACGAAAAATGTACGCGTGCACGCGGACATCAAAATCAACAGAACTATGTTAAGCTACTTTACGATCAATTTACAGACGATGAAATCTCTGCAAAGATTTCTGAGATCGTGAGACCTGCCGACATGAAAGCCGATCTGGAAGTTCTGTTCCAAACAGTGGACAACCTTCACAAGGCAATCCCTCATCACACCGGCGACTGGTATTTTACCGGCAACTACCCAACACCCGGCGGTATGAAAGTTGTTAACCGCTCCTATGCGAATTATATGGAGGGTAAGCTTGTGAGAGCGTATTGATCGCTACACGCAGATTGCGGTTATCCCGTTAATCAGCCAACCTTCATTTATTAATACTCCGTTAACGAAATCAGGTTGTTCGTGAACAACTTTCCACCGTATTTGAAAATATGAAGAATTGGCTTGTCCTGCTCTTTTCGTTCGCGCTGTCCGCAGGGTTTTGTCAACCACACCTTAACGCGCATGCTCACAACGACTATGAGCATACCCGCCCGCTCGTCGATGCGTTGGAAAATAGATTTATAAGTATTGAAGCCGACGTCCATCTTGTCAATGGCCGTCTTTTAGTGTCTCACAACTATCCGGCTACTACATCGAAGACACTGGAAGAACTTTATCTCATACCGCTCGACAGTATTAGGAAAAACAATAAAGGCTGGATATACAAGGAAGAGCAAGTGCCGTTGTTATTAATGATAGATATCAAAACCAACGGCGAAGAGACATTTAAGACTTTGAGCCGGCTATTATCACAATTTGAAGAGTCGCTCAATACACCTGCCCACAGTGGTGCAATTCAGGTGTTTGTAAGTGGCAATCGCCCCATAGAACTGATCCGAAATGATACGAGACATTTTGCAGCCCTCGATGGACGCCCAGAAGATTTAGGCCTCGGATATTCCGCACAGGAGATGCCGGTGATCAGTGAGAACTATAAAAAGATAATAAATTGGAATGGCAAGGGAACTCCGCCGCAAAAGGAGTTGGAAAATGTCATGAAGCTGGCCGCGAAAGTACACGCTGAGAATAAAAAATTAAGACTTTGGGGAATACCCGATACTGAACATAGCTGGAGCGTTCTGTTGGACGCGGGTGTCGATCTCATCAACACCGACCGTCTTCAGGAATTAAATCAGTTTTTAACCAACAAACGATTATGAAAGCGACACGAAGGGAATTTATCCGTTCATCGGCAATGGTAGGCCTGGGATTTTTGGGCCTGTACAAATTTTCATCAGGCCATGAGTTGAAGCATAGCGCAGACGTTGGATATGGTCCGCTGTTGCCGGACCCTACAGGAGTATTCAATTTACCGAAAGGTTTTACATACCAGATAATCTCTAAACAAGGCAGTACAATGAGCGATGGCCTGCTGCTGCCAGGCAAGTGCGATGGAATGGCGACCTTTCAAGCAAAAAATAACAGGACAATCCTGATACGTAATCACGAAAACACGGCCCCGGATTTTAAGAATGGACCATTCGGGGGTAGCAACGAATTGCTTTCAAAGGTCGACAAGAAATATTTCTACGATTTTGGGAACGGCAAGATGCCTGGACTGGGAGGCACTACGACATTGATTTATGACCACACTACCAAAAAAGTTGAAGCCGAATTTTTAAGCCTGATCGGAACGATCAGAAACTGTGCCGGCGGACCCACTCCCTGGAACACCTGGATTACGTGCGAAGAGACTGTGGAACGCGCCAATGCAATGCTGGAAAAAGATCATGGTTTTACGTTCGAAGTTCCGGCAACAGATAAAATTGGACTTACGCAGGCAGTTCCCCTCAAAGCCATGGGCCGCTTTAATCACGAAGCTGTGGCAGTGGATCCGAAAACTGGCATTGTATACCAGACTGAGGATGATGGCGAAGGGTTGATCTACCGCTTTATTCCTAAGACACCATCGAAACTACAGCAGGGTGGAAAACTTCAGGCACTTGTCTTCCGTGACCAACGATCATTCGATACTCGCAATTGGCCTGGCATATCCCCTTCTACTATGGAAGCCAAAAAATCGTTTCCTGTCAGCTGGGTAGATCTTGAGAACATCGAATCACCAAACAATGACTTGCGCCATCGTGGATTTATCAAAGGGGCCGCTCGTTTTGCCCGTGGAGAAGGAATGTGGTATGGCAACAATGAGATCTATTTTGCCTGCACGAATGGTGGTTTAAATAAGACGGGACAAATCTTTCGTTATAAACCAAGCCCATTCGAAGGTACCACACGGGAAAGTGAAAGTCCGGGGAACCTCGAGTTATTCGCGGAACCCAACAACACGGAAATTCTGAAGTATTGCGATAACCTAACGATCGCGCCATGGGGCGACATTGTGCTAAGTGAAGATGATCCTCACCCTTTCCTCGTCGGAATAACGCCAAATGGTGAATATTACAAAATTGGGGAAAACATTGGTTTCAGATCCGAATTAGCGGGTGCTGTATTTTCTCCGAACGGTTCCACTCTGTTTGTCAACATTCAGCAGGCCGGCTTGACTCTCGCGATCGAAGGTCCCTGGCTAAAAGCTTAAGACAGATAAAAGTCGAACATTATGTCCCTCATACATTTAAAATGCCCTTTCGGACATTTATCAAATCCATTTACTGTACATGGCCGGCACGCTACACTATTGCTTTCAAGTACTGTGAATTTTGTACGGTAGGGATACCGGCCGAAAAGAAGGATAGTATTTCCCCATAACGCAAATACCTCTTTGCGAAATGCAGATGCCACTGGAACAAAATCATTGTCAAACGTGAAAACGGCCCACGACTGCTTTATCAAGCTGGCCATTTGATTAAAGTTAAATTTCCCACAGGCGTTATACACGATCGTTTTTTTGTTGAGCTCCAGCAATCCTTTCTCCCAGACAACAGAAAGCCCACGCTCAAAGAAAGCGTTGATAACCTGTCCTGTTGCTTTGTCGTCAGACGATCCCAATAAAATGATGGGCCTGTTAATCTTATCACAGAGTTCGATCATTCTGTCTACAGGAAGCTTGCGCGTGTTGTAAGGTGCACTAATCGGAAATACTACAAATCCCTTTTGAAACACTTCGGGCAACCATTCCAGCGAAACCTTGTCTTTTTCAGGAATAAAATAATCCAGTCCTAACTCATCTCCTTTGAGACCGAGCGGCTTGAGGGTCTGGAGCATTTTATCCACCAGATGAACATTATCCAGGTGATTGATCTTCAGGCTTACCATCAGCCATCGCCTCCATCTATCAGATCGCAATGAATTAGTCTTAGCAGGCAATAATAAGGTCAGAAGTCTGGACTTCCAGTTAGTCGCAAGATTAACCACCACATCAAACTTCTCTTTGCTCAGAGTTCGCCATGTCTCCAGGAATGAGGCGTCGATCGCATGAGCCTTGTCGATGTATGGGTTTTCTTCCGCCAGGAACAGGGCATTGGGGGGAAATAGTCCATGGACCTCCGTTTCATCCAATTGAACCTTTAACGTCCGGATGACGGGAGTTGAAAAAACAACGTCCCCAATTGAGTTACCACAAATCACCAAAGCTTTCATTTCTCAATATGCATCAGGAAAATACAAAGACTATTTGCTATTTTGTAAAGCTTAATTTGTAAAGTTATGAACCATTGGTTAATGAAAACCGAGCCCGACACGTTTTCGTGGGACGATCTTGTTCGGGATAAAAAAACAGGATGGGATGGTGTGAGGAATTTTCAGGCCCGTAGTCATCTGAAAGCAATGAAAAAGGGCGACCTGGTCTTCTTTTATCATACGGGGGACGAGAAGGCTGTAATCGGAATTGCAAAACTGATCCGGGAAGGTTATCCTGATCCTACCGACAACGAATGGGTTGCGGTTGAAATTGCGCCCGTAAATAAACTTAAAAACGCTGTGACCCTCGCACAAATCAAGGCGGACAAACGTTTAGCAAATATGGTATTAGTCAAGGCTTCCCGCCTTTCTGTACAACCCGTCAGAAAGGAAGAGTTTGACATGATAATTGCATTAAGTGAAGGCAAAGGCTGATTGGATGGCATTGCAAAAATGCCGCGCCGCGGAAAGAATTCCCGAGCGCACTAAAACCAGTCACCATTAGAAATAGAACATGTATAGTATCAACAAAAACGGTCGCCACTCTCGCTGGAATAACTACACTGCTTTTTTTAGCGTTGTTTGGTTTGCCCTGATTTTTTCGGGAGTTGATAGCTATTGCCAAATCACTCAGCCGCACCGGTACGAAAAGATTGTGAAAAGCTCCGATGACCCGTTCTCGCTGATATCATTGATGGGGGAAGGTATTGCCCTGTTCCGCGACATGAGCAAGTACAAAAGCGGGAACAAAACCTATGAACTTATGGTGCTTGATACGGCACTAAAAGAGGTAAAAAGGCTTGAGGTCGAAATAAAAGATCGATATAAAATGGTCGGCTACGAGGTTGCTCCAGGTCATTTATACATTCTGTTCAGAACCGGTGAAACGACAAAAAATGATTTTGAATTAATTGACATCGACTTAAAATTATCGGAGACAACACGATACCAGTTCAAACCCGATCTTGATTTTAGACTAACACATTTTAATAAAGTGGGCACCAACTTTACTTTTGGAGGGTATGTAAATAACGAGCCTGCTGTAGTGCTTTTTGAGCTTCCGGCAAATCAAATCCGTGTAATTCCAGGATTTTTTCAAAAAGACACAGAACTGGTCGATCTGCGAACAAATCAAAACAAGACGTTCAATAGTGTTCTCATTGACCGCGGCTCACGTGAAAACAGAAAACTTATTTTCCGCACGTTCGATGAAAGCGGGAAACAATTGCTCGAAGACGTAGTACCCATTGAAGACCAACGATCGCTGCAGACAGGATTTACCAGCGTATTGGAGCGGGAAGATCTTGCTGTTATTGGTACATGGGGAGAACGCAATTCCAAGCAATCTATTGGCTTTTATTTCCTTGCCATCGATCCGTTTAATGAACAAAAAATAAAATATCTCGACTTCGGACAACTGGAGCATTACCTGGATTACATCAACCCAAAACGCGCTGAACGTATTAAAGCCAGCTCCAAGAGTGATGCCGCGGAAGGTAGGATTCCAAATTTTGTGACGTATGTAATGCCGTACAAATTGACCGAGTACAAGGATGGCTTCTTGCTTCTGGCGGAAGTTTACAGTCCGATCTCCAGTATGAGTCCGTATTACTCAAATCCGTACTATTATAATCCGTATTACAGCCCGTACGGAAATCCTTACTCCCTGCCATTCTACTATCCGGGAATGAACCGAATGTACCGGCCGTATACCTATGGATCAAACTCCAGAAACGTAGACGAAATCAAGACCGCGCAAACTGTTTTGCTGTCATTCGATGCAAACGGAAAGGTCTCGTGGGATCACAGCATGCAGCTCGATGAGATCAAGATGCCCGGTATCGAACAAGTGGGAGACTTCATTTTAAAGGATGACAAGATTTATTTCCTTTATAAGAAGGAATCGGAACTGAAAATCAAGACGATTGTTCTAAGCGATGGAACCTCTGCGGAGAGTCTGGAGAAAATCAAAACGCCAGAAGAAGACGACATTATAAGATCAGAGAAGGAATTTGAAGGAGGGTTGCGGCACTGGTTCGGAGATGTCTTTTACGTTTGGGGTGTTCACACTATTCGAAACGGCACCAAAGAAGACCGGGTACGCGATGTATTCTATATTAACAAGGTTGTGGCTAAGTAACGCAAGAAACATTCTCTGCGCAATTAGCCTGTTTCAACATGTTAATGCCCAACAGGTATTACAAACAGGTCGCTTTGAAATTCCTTCACCACGTGAAGAGAGATCGTTTGAAGTTATTCCCGCCCATGAGAATGGAATTTTTCTCTACCGTCGATTAGCAGGTACTTCGTCCGATCACATCGAAATCATTAAACTCGATACGGCATTTCAGGAAAGCTGGAAGGGTTATCTTCCTGTTGACAGAAAGTACATCCTGATGGGTAAACGGGCTGAACATGGAAAATTGTTCTTCCTTCTCCGCTACGCAGACTATTCACGAAATAATTTCGAGCTCTTTGTGATCGAGCAATCCAACGGAAATTTTCTAAAATACAACATCCGCAACTTTATTCCATTTTCTCCAACTGAGTTTCAGGTTACTGAGAAGGCAGCAATTATGGGAGGCTACTATAATCAGGTTCCCGTGGTTATGTACTATTCAATTCAGGACGATAAATCAAGAATCCTCCCGGGGTTGATGAATGAGAGCGGAGAACTCACGCAGGTAAAAATTTATCCAGACGGAACGTTCGACGTGCTTATCAGCGCCAGAAATTTCCAGGGCCAGCAAACAGTGTGGATCAAAAATTATGACGCTGAAGGAAACCTCCAAACCAATTTTGCATTGCAGCCTGAAGACAACAAACATCTTGTTTTTGCCCGCTCCATGAAAACGAGTAATAACATGCAGTTGGTCGCCGGAGTTTTTGGTGGCCGCAACTCACTTTACTCAAGGGGACTTTTTCTGGCCAGTGTCGATCCCGCCGGATTGCAACAACTCCGTTACTACAACTACGGGGATTTGGAGAATTTTTTTAAGTATATGAAAGCAAAACGTGAGCAGCGCGTAAAGCAACGAATTGAACGAAGAAAGATCAAGGGAAAAAAGACTCGTTTTAATTACCGCTTCCTGGTACACGAAATCGTCCCGTATAAAAATCAATATGTTCTGCTTGGCGAGGCATTCTACCCGAGGTATGTATCCGCAGACAGATCGTACTATGGCTTTTTCAATCCTGGCAGCTATGGATCAGGATACAATACGTTCATGCGTGATGGCCGTATGTTTGATGGCTACCACTATACACACGCAGTGGTGATGGGTTTTGACCTCAATGGGAAATTATTGTGGGACAATAGTTTCGAAATCAATGATGTAAAAACGTTTACCCTCGAACAGTTCGTGAAGCTTGAAGTTCAGGAGGACAAAATTGTTTTGTTGTATTTATTCGACAATGAATTGCGCACAAAAATCATCAAAGACAATGAAGTCCTTGAAGGCAAAACATTCGAGCCCATCAAGGCCAATAAGAATGATGAAATCGTAAGAAACCAAAGAGATATTAACAAGCTGGACTACTGGTACAGTGACTACTTCTATGCATACGGGGTTCAGGAAATCTCCAACCCGGGGACAGGCAAGCGAAGGGTCTTTTTTATTAATAAGATCGCCTATCACTGACAGAGAGAGTTATGCCTGCCCGTTCGCAGCCCCGACGCGTCGGGCGTAGGCGGGAGTTGGTGTGGGGTGGGGGTGGTTGTGTGAGCTTACTTTTTCGGTTGGCTGTTATCTGATAAGCCCTTGTTCCTGTAAATTTCGCACGCGCAATTGAAAAAATTGTCGTAATTGGACAACTGATATCCCCACGTAAACTGAATTCGCTATCATGA
>Ga0190271_10003169_pt1 | contig 10248 bp, 11 predicted proteins | sample Popmic356T_FD_133747 | JGI IMG/M metagenome (GOLD analysis project Ga0190271, IMG submission 133747) | Populus adjacent soil microbial communities from riparian zone of Weber River, Utah, USA - 356 T | ecosystem: Environmental > Terrestrial > Soil > Riparian zone | place: USA: Utah | collected... | reverse complement strand
CGCCCAGTGGACACCGACGGCAACACCGCGGTCCAGGTGTACAGATCAGCGCCAAGATCGTTCGGGTCCTCGATGACACAATCACCGACCTGCGGTGGCGGTGTCGATGGCTGAGCCGTGCCCTCCCCCGCCACCATCCGACCCCGGAGCGCGGCCCCGATCACGATCAGCAGCAGCGCGCCGGCCACCACCGCAACCCCCAGCGCGACACGCTTCACCCCGCCCGCTCGATTTCGCATAACCGTCCATTTGTCCGCTTAGTCCCAATATCCCACTAGGAGGGATCCGGCGCAGCCGCCGGATCCGACCCTGCACGGGACGAAGGCACTCCACCGGTATTTGTCGTCCGATCAACGCGACGTCTATCGCAAGGCCCGACCAACCGATAAAGTGGACAAACAAGACACCTCGGCTTGACTCGGTAGGGGGTGCAGGAATGACCACACTGCTCATCGCTCTGGGGTTCTTCATCCTGATCGCGATCCTCGGCCCCTTGGTCGGCGCCGACAGCCGGGTCCCCGGCGGATGGACACCGATCGAACCGGGCGGCAAACTCTGGCCCGGTCACCGCTAGCCGATCCTGGGAAGTGCGGCCATGTGGTGGCTGCTGTGGATAGCCGCAGGTGTTGCGGCACTGCTGCTGATCGCTTACCTGATGGACCGCCGCGGACGCGTCGGTAACGGGGTGACCGACCTGAACCGACGGGAAGCGGATCGCATCGTTCGTGGCACGACGCACAAGGTCGAACTGGGGCCACCTCGGCGGGGGTGGATCACCATGAACTGATTTCCGACGGGGACCCTGGTCGTCGATGTCTTGAGACCCGGTCGGGGCGTCACCAGTTGATCGTGACGGTCCCACCGGTCACTGCCCAGTCGGTCGACAGCCAACCATCCTGACGTCAACGGAGACGACATGAAGGACGTTACCCCGCGCGATGACGACCGCGGCCCCGCCGATCATCCCTGCGCCCAACCGATCTGCCGGCACTCCCCGCGACGACCACCAGGAAGACCCGAAGCATTCAGGAACCCGCCGACACCACTGTCGTGACCCCGGACAGGACGTGCGCCGACACCTGAATACCAGTTCTGCCGGCTTGCTGGGCGAGTCCGTACTCGGGACCGTTTCAACTCAGGCGGGCACCGGGTGGGTTCTGCTGGATTGGTTTGTTGTCATGCTTGGTCGCGGGGGCTGCCGCTGCGGACCGACCGATCCAATGCGTCGAGGTCGGCGAACACTCCGCGGATGACGTCCAAGGAACGGCTGACCTGAGTGGCTTCGGTGAACTCATCCGTGTGCATGCCGAGAAGGTCGGTGGTGGTGGATAATTCGAGGAGCTTGGTATAGACCTCACCGATCTCGTCGACCGCCGTGGTGAGGCCGGTGAGCAGGTCCCGGCGGTGCTGCTTCATGCGCTGGACCGATTCCTGCACCTGCGCTGGACCGGCCATTTGCCGGGCGATGCGGTCGGCCCGGGTGACGGCGTCGTCAATCGCATCGAGGGCGCGGGCGACCCGGTTGGCCACCGTTTCCGCGGTCCGGGCGGCCTCGGCGGCTTGGACCCCCGCGGCCGCGACGGCCTGAACGGGTCGGGGTTGTTGGAGTAGTTCGAGACTGACCCGGTAGTCATGCACGGTGTTGACCAGGTTGGCCTGCACCGTGCCTGCCCGCAGCGGTCTCGGAGCCGGGTTGGGCGATTCGAGATCATTCGTGCGGCCACGGACCACGCCGACAACCGTTGCGACGCCGAACATTCCGGCGCCGACGACTCCCGCGGCACCTACGGGTAGGCCGATCGCCCAGGCCGACCCAGCGCCGACGCCGGCCACGACCAGGCTCAAAGGGTCCCGGAGCGTCCTGATCCGGAACGGGCCTGGTGCCCGGGGGTTTCCGGTTCGGTGAAATGGTGAAAGACGCATGGCGGGTCAGAAGTTGGACAGGACGTCGGCGAAGACCTTGTCAATCGTCGCCGGGTTACGGGCGTCGTAGGCGGCCGCCTGAGATGCCTCGGAGATCTGCTGCAGCGTGGTGAGGTCGGCGTCGGGTCCGTAGGCGATGGTGAAGACCCGGACCCCGTTCTCTCGGGCGTTGCCCTGTAGTTGGCTGATCAGTCCGTTGAGATCGTTGTCGGTGTATTCGTTGCGGCCGTCGGTGAGTACCACGACGGCATTGATCAGCGAGGGATCCCTGCTGGCGTTCATTGTTTCGGCGGCGAGTTGGGTGGCCGCGTAGAGCGGTGTCCCGTTCATGGGGGTGAGCTGGGCGATCGCATCGGTGATCGGCTGCCTGGTCGCACTCAGCGGCCCAACGCCGACGAGATCCGCGGTGATCGTGTTGGGGGTCGGCATATCGGTGGTGAACACCGAGAACCCGACCTGATCGGTGTCGACCAGTTGATCGAGTGCGGTGGTCGCGGCCGACTTCGCCAGGTCGAGTTTGGACTTGCCGCCCGACCCGGAATCGCCGGCCATCGATCCGGACACGTCCATCAGCACCAGCACCCGGGCGCTCTTGCGAACCTCCGCCCACAAGGCCCGGACATCCCGCAGCACATCCGGACTTGGCGGGTTCAGCGCGATCGTCACACCGTCGGCGATCAGGTACGGGCTGGAAGTGATCGGCTCACCGGGCTGCTGATCCGCGGTCCGGAAGAAGCTGTCGGTGAAGACCTTCTGCTGCTCGGGCAGCTGCAGATACTCCAGAAAGTCCTGCGCGCCGGCCTTCTTCTCCGCCGACGCCCACGGCGCGTCAAGAATGACGTATGGGCTGTCGCTGTAGAGCGTGCCCTCCTTGGGATAGACGGCGACCAGGGGCACCTTCGGTGGGGCGTGGTCGCCGAGCGTCCTCGGGTCGCCGCTCGGATTTCCGGCGTTGTAATCGAGCACGCTCTTCTCCTCGACCGCCACCGCGGACAGGTAGCCAAGGGCCGCGCCCGCATCGTCCGCGCGTTGCAGATTCGACAGATAGGTCAGCGTCGTATCGCCGTAATGCACGACGGAACTCTCCACATCCTTCAGGTACTGCTGCACCTCCGGCTTCTCCAGCGCCGCCTGGGTCAGGTCGGATGACGTTCCGGTGGCGGCCACCAGCGTGCCGATGGTCGCTGCAAGCCCCGATGTGGACACGTTGGGGTTGGTCTTGCCGAGGGTGAACTTGCCCCACTCCGGGTGACCCTTGGACGCCCAGCCCTGCGGATCGGTGGCCAGCGCCAGCACGTCGGCCCAACCGATCGGGGCATCCGGCCAGCCCAGCGCCTTCGCCATCGGTTCCGGCATCGCCAGCACCAGCGGGGTGGATGTCACGGAATCGAGGCCGGAACTGTCATTCACAAGGTTCGGCTTATCCTTGGCCGTCAGGTCGCTCTGCAGCAGGCTGACCCAGGTCGACGCGGCAGGCGTCCAAACGTCCGGCGACGGGCCGTTCAACGTCTCGTCCCATCCTGCCGCCAGGTTCGACTCCGCGGTACCGGACGCCGCCGAGGTCACGGCGATGTCGAAACACTTTCCGTCGACGGTCCGCCCGGAATCCCGGTAAATGTTCGCGATCTCCCCCATCAGGGCGGCCTTCTCGCTGGAGGCCGCAATGTTGACCGTGGTACAGCCCTCCCTGGGAGGCTGCACGGCGGTCTGACCGTCGGTTGCCGCGACATCCGTGCCCGGAGCGGGGTCGTCACTCCGGGTGGTGAAATACCGGATCCCAACGATCAACAACACACCGGCGATGATCGCCGCGACGATCGGTACCTTGCTGCTACGCCTGCCGGACGTGCCCGTCCCGGATGGTGGTGGTATCAACGTCGGCTCCTTCTCGGTGATTCCGACCTTCGGTCGGGTGTGGGTCGGTGATCGATGCTGGCCAAGCATGTAAGACATGAAATGACTTGCGCTAACGATGTTCCGAAAGGCTATGCCGCGGAAGTGTTTTAGATGGGCGATCGGGTTTGCGCTGCGGGTCGGGCCAGATCTTGCCGCAGGGTTCGGTGGGTGCCCACCCTCTCGTGACCCGGCTGTCCGCTCCGATCACTGGGCCGAGAATGGGCAGCACGACGAAAAGTCCGAGCACCACGAACAGCTCCATTTTGCCGTCACCTCCGCGTCGATTCGGCTGCCGAATCAGCGAGGGCGCTCGCGGGTGAGCCGGGAGGGAACGTCGGTGGCGTGATGATCGGCAGTGCGGCGTTGCGCAGCGGGGTTGTGGCAGACCGGTCCGGGTGGTTGTGGTGGGTGAACAGCCCGGTGATGTTTGTCCACCAACGCCTGGACAGGACGAAACCGCTGATGTGAAGACTGATCTCGCGCAGTCGATGGGTTGGTGGGTGAGCCGCGCGGGCCTGGCGTATCAGCGCGTGGTTCCTGGCTATTTCCGCGTGTTGCAGTTGGTGCAGGCGGTGCAGGTCTTCCGGGTGAGGAAACATTTCAGGTACCTCCTCGGGGTCGGTGGATCTCCTGCTCATGAAAGGGGGACGCTGGAACCCCCGGGGTAGCGACGATCGTCCACATACTTCGGGGTGGGGAAACGGTGGAGCGGGTACTGCGCGGCCAGGCGCTGGTTAATCAGCCGACCGAGGGCAGGGAACTCGTCGTGACGAGGTCCCGCGGTGATCCTTCGGCAACCGAGATTGCGTGATTGCCGAACGGGCAGTGGGGATGCGACGTCATTGCGGTCTCCCCTTCTGCAGCGGTGGGATGCGTATCGTCCGCGATCCCTGCACCGATTGTGACACCCGTCACTCTTACAATGGAAGGGTGATTGCAATATTGCACTCTGAAAGTCCGGTTCCCCCTTCGCTGGGATCGTCGTGGGAGCTTCGGTGACGACCCAGCCCGACACACCGTCGGTTCGGGAACGGCAACTGGCCCGTGAGCTTCGGGAGGCCCGGGTCGGTGCGCAACTGCCGGGCAGCGAAACCGCCCGGATCCTGGGCTGGTCGGCGTCCAAGGTGTCCCGGATCGAGACCGGTCGGATCGGGATCAGCCCGACCGACCTCGACCGGCTACTGGACTTGTACCAGGTCCCGGACGAGCAGGCCCGATACCTGCGCCGGCTGGCGCCGGCCGCGCGGACCCGCGGCTGGTGGGATGCCTACGCCGACTCCCTGTCCGCCGGGTACTCCGGACTGTTGCGGTTGGAGGCGGGATCGCAAGCCTTGTCGTGTTACTGCGCTGTCGTGCCGCACCCGCTGCTGATGACACCGGAATACGTCCGTCAGGTCGTTCTAGCCACCTGGCAGGCGCCGTCGGCACAGGAGGCGGACCGGCGGGTGCGGATCTGCGTCCGCCGCCAGGCGGTCATCCGACCCCGCGACCCGCACCCAGGCCTTGCCCTCAAGGCCGTCCTCGATGAGGCCGTGCTCCGCCGGTCGGCCGCGCCACCCACCTCGTCCGACGGTGACGCCATCATGCTCGGTCAACTCGACCGCCTCCTCACCGTTGCCGGATGGCCCGACGTCACCATCCAGGTGCTGCCCTACACCGCGGGTATCCCACCGGTCAGTGCCGGGTCATTCTCCGTGCTGGAATCCAGGGCCACCGGCGCCCCCGACGTCGTCTACCTGGAAAACAGAACCCGAATCTTCTTCGTCGACGCGGCACCCGAGGTCGACCGGTACGCAAGGGATTTCGAGTTACTCACCGAGATCGCCCTCCCGCAGAAGGAATCCATCGAATTCATCCATACCATCGCGAACGAACTCCGGAACAACAACACCAACTCCTCGGCCGTCTGAACCAGAAATCCATTCCACCCTGGCGTTTGGGTTCCTGGAGTGCGTTGCCGGGCGACTCGAATGGACGGGTCACATCACCCTGCGTGCCTCGTCGGTTGCGGTGACCAGTGCTAGAAATTTCCCCACTGGTGCGCGATGTCAAGGACCAGTCGCTGCTGCCCGGTGCCGGGTCCGCTGAGTACGAACGCCCGCATCGGCAGTCGTGCTCGAACACCCAAGCCGAAGGTGGTCTGTCCCTCGAAGCTGCCCCCGAAGGCGACCTGCCGGAAGGTTCGGTAGCCGGCCAGGTTTGTCAGCTGGTGCGATTGTGCCTGGTCGATGGGGGTGTAGGTGATCACCCCGGTGTTGATGTCGTAGTTGGGGGCGTGCACGACGATCTGGATCTTCGCACCGCCCGCCAATGCGACGACATCCCCCCGGCCCTCGGTGAAAACGTTGTCGACGTAACGGATGTCGTAGCCGACGGGCCCTGATCCGTTGATGTCGACGACGAGCCGGTCATAGCACGCGTGGGCGCCGGTGCGCACGTTGAAGATCGTTTCTGTTGGACCGGCAGCGGCTGCAGCTTTGGGCAGGGAACCCCAGTACACGACGGGGCAGGCGACGCTGGCCGCGTTCGCCGGTGCGGCGCTCACGATGGCGGGCACTGCCAGTGCTGCGCTCAGAACAATGACGCGCAGGATGGGGCGGAAAGGGCTCATGATGGCCCTCCTTTCAGATGAAAGGAGGACGCAGACGCCACGCTGTGGGTTGCGTCACAATCCGGTCACCACACGGGCTGAAGCATCACGGCCGGGACACGAGAAGTGACTTGCCACTGAGTGTTTCAACCGGTCATTGCCCATCGTCGCAGTTGGAATGAGCTGCACTGACCATCCGCTGGGCCGCACCGCGAGCTGAAACGGCATCAGGCAACGCGTCGGGCCGAACGGCCGAACATCGCAATGATGCCCACCATTCAAGTTCCCATCGTTCAACGCATGCGCCCGGAGGGGACACGCCAAGCGCGGCGGCGCCCGAGATGAAGCACCGCCCAACTCATGTGGAGGGACTCGACGACTGGACACCGCATCAGTTCACTGGCACGGCCGCGTCGCCCAGCCGCGGAGCGGTCAGTCGCCGGGCGCTGTCGGTCGGGCTCGTGAGGCAATTTGTTGAAGTACTCACTGTCCGCGGTCACAGCGTCAAGCCCGGTGATCAGGGTTCCGTCGCCATTGGATTGGGGACGTGACGGCACGACTTGGGTGGTGACGTCCCCGCGATCCAGGGCGGCTGATGACCCCAACGCCTCGATCACCACCCGCTGACACGCGCCGCTACTGATTCCTGGGTGGCTCCCGCCGTGCCCAACGCCAAACCCAGCACCTCGAAGCGATTCGGCCCCTGACAATTCGCCGACCAGGGCGAGGTGGCGTCGTCGACACAGACCGCGAACGATGCGGCCGGTCAATCGGGCAGCTTGCTCTCGATAAGGTCGGCAGCGCGACCGGCGGCCCCGGTGTCCGCCCGCACCGTGTCCCCGATGGCGCGGGAGCGGGTGATGACCTCGGCGTGCATTGCCCGCCGCAGGCCGGTTTCCAACCTGTCCTGGTCCAGGTCGGCGAACCGCTCGTGCACACCGATCCCCAGCTGTTCGACACGGGCCCCCCAGAACGGGTTGTCGGCCACCAGCGAACAGACGAACGTCGGAATCCCGGCGGCAACACTGGCCGCGACGGTCCCCGACCCGCCGTGATGCACGGCGACCCGGCATCGCGACAACACCCGGTCATAGTTCAGCACCCCGGTAGCGACCCGTACTCGGTCCCCCTGGGCTTGGTGTTGGCCGAACCGGCTCCACCCGGCGCCGACCAGGACACGCGTTCCCACCCGGTCCGCCACCGTCGTGATCATGTCCAACGTCGCCACCGGGTCGGTGACGGGCATGCTGCCGAAGCCGACGAACACCGGGGGCTCACCATCGGTCAACCAGGCATCCGTTTCGGGGTCGACCTCCAGTTCGCCGAGCCGTTCGCGCAACTCATGGTCCGGTGCCAGGAATCCGATGATCGGCCGATGCGGCGGGTAGTCGCCCAGGTCCGGAACCAACGCGGAATGGTAGGCCTGCAGTTCGAGCGTCCCGACGGCCGCCAGGCGGGTCGCTGTCGGGGTGGTGACCGGCGCCAACCCGAGGCCGGCCCTGAAGGTGTTGATGTCCTGGGCCATGCTGCGCCAGTACAACCTTTGGAACATCGAATGGGTCGCCAGGTTCCGGCGGCGCGGCAACCGCCCGGTGGTGATCAGCATGTTCGGGTACGCACCGGTCGGCCGCATCGGCGCGTAATGCAGGCAGACCAGCGGAACCCCATGGGCCTCGGCGACGCACGCGGCGCGATGCTCGCTCAGCGACCCGGTGACGATCAGGTCGGCGCCGTCGCAGACCCGCAGGGTGTCGGCGTCGAGCAACGCGGCGTTGTCGTGCACGATCTTGCCCAGCGCCTGGGTCAGGGCCATGACATCACCGGCGGCCAGCCACCGTTGACCGTCCGGGGACTCCAGGAACTGCTGCGAGTCCGGTCCCACCGGGAACGTTGTGAGCCCGGCCTTGTCCCCGAACGGGACCAGGTTCGGGGACACCCCGAGAACCACCTGATGCCCGCGGCGACTCAGCTCGTCCCCCAGCACCACCAGGGGTTGCGCATCACCACGGGACCCGGTCGCCACCAACGCTATCCGCACAACAAATCCCCCAATTGCAATGATCATGATGGCCAGCACCGAAAAGCATAAAGGAGAAATTGACCGTTCGATTCCAATGACATCCTCGAACCGTGTCGACTCAATTCGGCTTGTTTCAGCTCTCACGCCAGGCAGCTGATGCTCGGGTCATCCACAGCCGGGGTTTTCCGGTCCCCCGAGGAAGTCCAGCAGCAGGTTACCCAGTTCCTCCGCGGCGTGCACCGGCACCCAGTGATCGCAGCCCAACCGTTCATACCGCCACGGACCGGTGACGAAATCGCTGGACCGGGTCATCTGCGCCTCGGCCATAAACTGGTCCCCGCTGGACCACACCCCCATCGTCGGGCACAAGACCGGCACCAAGGCCCTGACTGGCTGGTCTGCGGCGGCTGCTGATCCGAGGTTGGCGCGGTACCAATTCAGACCCGCGGTCAACGCGCCCGGCCGGGACAGGTCGGCGATCTGCCGCTCGCAATCGGGATCAGTGTTCCGCTCGACGCCGTGCCACCCCCAATCACGAAACAACCGCCAGTCATCCCTGGGCAGCAATCGCTCCGCCACCCCTGGCGGCAGGAACCACCGCAGATACCCCGAACGCTGAATCCGCTCCGGATCGCCCGAGACGGCAGCCGCCGCCGGATAACCCACCGAGACCACGACCAACCGGTCCACCCGTTCCGGCCGACCGCCCGCGAGCTGATAGGCCAATACGGCTCCCCAGTCGTGGCCGACCACCGCGGCCCGGTCAACCCCGGTGCTGTCCAGCAAACCGGTGATGTCACCCACGAGGACGCTCATCCGATAGTCCGCGACGTCCGGTGGTCGACTCGACCGACCGAAGCCCCGCAGATCAGGGGCGATCACCCGGTAACCGGCGGCGGCGAGCACCCGGATCTGGTCCCGCCACAACCGCCACGAATCCGGGAACCCATGCAGCAGAACGACAGGCCGACCCGACCCTGCAGTCGCGACGTTCAACCGAACACCGCCCAGATCAACAAACCGTTCGATAATCGGCGTCGGGAACATTCACAACTCACCTAACTCGACCGCCTCACAAGGCGGGCACCCAGTTGACCACACCCACCTGTCCACGCACCTCAAAAAACCCCTCGACTGTAGAGCGCCGGTCACCCCCTTCCTTGTCGGGGGTCAGTAGCTCCGGGCGCCGACCTGGCCGGCGCCGGCGTTGCCGGTGGTGTCGAAACCACTTAGGTAGTCATAGGCTGGTGCCGCGGGTTGGTTCCTCTACCTGGTCCGCGACCGGGGCCATAGGTGGGTAGCGCCGCGGCAGGCGAACGACGTGACGATCGTGCCCTCGGCCAATGCACGGGCGACCTCTACCTGCTCGGATTGCACGCGCCGGGTCGGAGCGAGCTCGGCGGCGGACACGTCCTCGACGGTTGTCGACTGCCCGACCGGTCCGAGCAACTGCGGCCGGGGCGCCACGACGCCCGTGGTCCCAGTCATGGGGACCAGCAAACATTAACGGTGCAGCGTCGGACTCCTAAACTTCGGTCTGAAGCCATGATTGTCTTGATTACTTTATCTATCCCACTCCAATATAGCCTCCTCCTGTGGGCGGCCCGCTCGAATCTCTATTCTTGTAGTGTCTGATAATGAGGTAGACAATGATTGCGACAATGACAATTGCCGCGATGATCCAACCCAGCATCTACCGCCACCCCGCCTTCTGTAGAAGCCATGACCGGACCTCGACGTCGTTTCCACAGGCCCCGTGGGCGGCGCCGCGGATGCCCTAGCCGGCTCAACGGGTGTTGCCAATTTTCAGTCACCGCTG
>Ga0190271_10003168_pt1 | contig 10249 bp, 8 predicted proteins | sample Popmic356T_FD_133747 | JGI IMG/M metagenome (GOLD analysis project Ga0190271, IMG submission 133747) | Populus adjacent soil microbial communities from riparian zone of Weber River, Utah, USA - 356 T | ecosystem: Environmental > Terrestrial > Soil > Riparian zone | place: USA: Utah | collected... | reverse complement strand
GCGCAAATCCGAGCCGGATTTGGCTGCGCTCGTGCGGCGGCCCTCGGAGCAGTTGATCGAACAGGTCAGATTTACGCCGTATCCGTACGAAAACGTCGGCGACTTGATCCGTCAGTCTGACAGTCGATTGTACATGTTTTCCAGTGACTATCCGCACGTGGAGGGCGGGCGCAATCCGCTCGGCAGGTTCGGCGCGACGCTGTCCGAGTGCGACGACGCCGCGAAGGAGCGCTTCTACAGCGCCAACTTTGCGGAGTTGTTCGGCGTTGGTTAGCGGTCGCACGGCCCAACGCGCGATCATTTGCCGTTACAAGCGGGTTGCACGTCGCTGCGGCCGCGCTACTCTGCGCCTTGCTATGTGGATCTACCGCTTCATCTAGTTGTCCCAGCTCGCACGCCTGCTGCAGGTGAGACCACCTGCGCAGTGCTGAGCTAGCGCTCCGTCCGGTGTGCCCTTGTGGGCACCACCGTTTGATGGGTTGCGCGCCGACAACTCGATGATCGCGTTCGCCGAACACCTGCGCCGATGGCCGGCGCGGAGTGCTGACGCCACCTCGTTTCCAAGAGGAAGATCCATATGAAATTTCACTCGAAACCGATCGCAGAACACGCCGAAGTCCCGCTGGGCGACGAAGGTCGCCTCGAACGACTGATCGCACATTGGACTGATGAACGGCCCGGTCCGAAGGCCGCGGCAGGACACAACAACTGTTATGTGCTCTCGGTCTGCCCGCGGGAGCAGGCAGACTTCGCGCACGCACAGCTAGCTGAGATCACGGGTCTGGTCGAAGCCCAAGGTGATCTCGTCGTGGGCGCGCAGACGCACGTGCTCACCAAGCCCGAAGCTCGCACGTACATCCGTAAGGGTGTCGCCGAGCGCGTTGGAGAGCTCGCCAGGCAGCTAGGTGCCGATATGTTGGTCCTGGACGCAGAGCTCAGCCCTTCCCAGACGCGTAACCTCGAGCAAGCCACCGGCTTGCCGATCTGCGATCGCGAGGCCGTCATTCTCAACGTGTTCGAGCGTCACGCGACCACACGCCGCGCACGCATCCAAGTCGAGATCGCTCACCTCGAATACCTCAGACCGCGCATCCGTGGCCTGGGATTGAACATGGATCAACAGACCGGCGGCCTCACGAAGGCGCGCGGTCCCGGTGAAACAGCATCGGAGCTCCTCGCCCGACAGCTGGACGGTCGACTGGCGGTGTTGCGCCGCGGCCTGACTCAACTCAAGCGCTCCGACGCCGCGCAACGCAAGCAGCGCTCGAGCTGCGCGCGCGTGGTCTTGGTCGGCTACACGAATGCTGGCAAGACCTCGTTGATGAACGCCCTGACGGAGGCCGGTCTATCCACGCGCGATCGGCCGTTTGAGACGTTGGATACCACTTCGCGCTCGCTGAGCAGGCATGGTGAAGACGTTTTGTTGAGCGATACAGTTGGCTTTATCCGCCGCTTGCCGGAGCGCTTGTTCGCGAGCTTCGAGTCCACGCTGGCTGAAGTGGCCGAAGCATCGTTACTGCTGGTTGCTGTCGATCTGTCCGATCCCGAAGCCCGAGAACACCTGGACACAACCGCAGCGATTCTCGATAAGTTGGCTGCCGGTCAGGTGCCGCGGCTGATCGTATTCAACAAGTTGGATCGCCTGAGCGAACCGCCCGACCCGCAGCTGCTGGCGGCTTGGAGTCGCGGACACCCGCACGTCGCGCTGAGTAGCCGCGATGCGACGGCCATCGCAGAGCTGCGCGAGCGAATTCTGGCCAGCGTACGCGCGCACCAGAGCGAGCGTGAGCTGTTCGTGCCCTACCAGGCGGCGGAGATCACGCAGCAGATCTACGCGCAGTGCCGCGTGCTGCGAGCGACGGCCACTCCCAATGGCACCCAGTTCGTGATCGCAGGCAAGCCCCACGTCGTCGAAGAAATCGTCCGCGCAGCGCGAAGGAAACGCTCATGACAGCCCGCAACCTACTCCATGCCCAACGACTGACGCTGCGCACGCCGGCTGGGCGGACGTTGTTCCAGGATCTCACGTTGATCCTGGAGCGCGGCGACCGGGTGGCCTTGATCGGCCGCAACGGAGCAGGCAAGTCGAGCCTGCTCCGGGTGCTGGCCGGTGATGCCGCCGCCGACAGCGGCCAGGTGATCTGCAACGCCGAACGCGTGCTCGTGCCGCAAGGCAGCGCTGCGCCTCACGCCCAGGACGGGAGCCCAGGCGAAGTGCGTCGGCGCGCTTTGCAGCGAGCCATGCACGAGCAGCCCGACCTGCTGTTGCTCGACGAGCCGACCCACGATCTCGACCGTGCCGGGTTGGACTGGCTCGAGGCAGCGCTCGGCAGCTGGCGCAAGGGCTTGATCTTGGTGTCGCACGACCGGCGCTTGCTGCGCGGTTTTCGCGACTTCTTCATCGTGGCTGAAGCGGGCTGCCGGCACTTCAGCGGCGGCTTCGACGCGTTGCTCGACGCGCTTCAAGGCGAGCAACACCTGCAGGAGCTGCGCTATGCCAGCCACCTCAGGCGGCTGACTGCGCGTGAGCAGCACCACCACCAAGTCCAAGCGCGTGAACAGCGGAAGAAGAACGTGGGTCGAATCCGCGAGCTGGATCGCTGTCCGGCGCGCATTCTACTCAACGACAAACGTTCCTACGCGCAAGAGAAACAGGGCAAGCGCAGGCTGATCCGAGCGGCACGCCTGGGAGCTGCGCGCACCTGGGCGGAGGCCTCGCGCCGCGCGCTGTCCGTGGAGCTGCCGCTGGCAGCGGCAATGCCCGCCTTGCCGCCAGCCGCCGTCGAGTCGATCGCGAGTCTGCAGCACGTCAGCGCACGTACACCCAGTCGTCTGCTGTTCGATGACTTGAGCCTGGAGCTCAATCGACAGCGGCTCGCGATCACCGGCCCCAATGGCTCGGGCAAGTCGACGTTGCTCGAGCTCTTGGCCGGCGTGCGAAGGCCCCAGGCCGGGCGCGCCCACAGCGATGCCACACGCATCGGCTACATCGCCCAGAACGCCGCAAACTGGTGCATGCAGGAGAGCCTGTTGCATCAGCTCATTCACGAAGCGCACGCTGACCCCGACACGGCGGCGCGCTGCCTGCGTGCCCACAAGTTTCCCTTCGCCCTGGCGGAACGACCGCTGGCCTCGCTCAGTCCGGGCGAGCGTTTGCGAGCCGCGTTGATCGGCCTGTTGCAAAGGCCAAACGTGCCCGAGTTGTTCATCCTGGACGAGCCCACCAGCCATCTCGATTTCCTCGGCTACGATGCGCTGCGCGAGCTGTTGGTGACGTGGAGGGGAGGCTTGGTAGTCGCAAGTCACGACGAAGCGTTTCTGCAAGCGCTGAAGCTGGACGAGTCGCTCAGCTTGAGCACGCCGCTGCGGCACACCGCTTCAAGCGGTCACTTGGGCTACCGCTCATGAAGCCGCCGCCGATATGACGGTAGTTCCAACCGCCAAGACGCCAAGACGCCAAGGGACCAAGAATCAGAGGGCGCTTCGCGCGCTCTACTCGATCTTGCAGTTTGGCGTCTTGGCGCCTTGGCGGTTGACTCTCAAAGGATGTGACAAACGAGTAAGCGCGGGAATTGTGTCGCCGCGCGCGTCAGTTCTCGCGCAACCGGTCTATCTTTACGACGTCAGCCAGCTTCTCGCGTGGCTCCGCAACCGAGGGCGGCAAGATGTGCAGCGGGCCTGGGCCTCGCTCGGGCGTATGCAGCTCGGGCGGCACAGTCTCGTGCGCTACGCGCAGCAGGGTGCTGAAGATGTCGCGCCGCAGCTGCTTGCGCGTTACGAGAAAGCCGATCTCGCGCGCAGGCTCGGGCGAGTGAAACGCGCGCACCTGCTCTTTACGTTGAGCCGGCGACAGCCGGCGAATGAAGAGCTCCGGCACGACAGTCACGCCGAGCCCCGCATCGACGAAGCCGACGAGCGTCTCGAACGAACCGACATCGATGTCGACGCGACCGCCCATGCCGCCCACGCCACCGAGTGGCGATTGGCGTTGCACGCTGCACAAGCTCAGCACTTGGTTACGAAAACAGTGACCATCGGCGAGCAACCACAGCTGCTCTTCGAGCAGATCAGTTTGGTGGATGCTGTCACATGCACACAGTCGATGTCCTGTAGGCAGATACGCATATAGTGTCTCGCGACAGACCGAGTGTTCATGCACGCCCGACAGTCCAAGCGGTGTGGCGGCGAGGCCCGCGTCGAGCGTGCCCTCACGCAGTGCGCGGACCATGGGCTCTGTCTTGCTTTCGATGATCTCGAGTGCGACGCGTGGATGCCGCTGCACGAAGTCCGGGACGAAAAGTGGCAGAATGCTCGACGCCAGCGTGGGGATCACACCCAGACGAAAGTGTCCTGACAGCTCGTCGCTCTCCTTAGCTACCAGTCCGATGCGATCGAACTGCTCGAGTGCGCGGCGGACTTGGGCGAGGATCTTGATCCCGTGCTCGGTGGGCACTATCGGCTGACGTGAACGATCGAAGATGGGCGAGCCGAGTAGTTCTTCGGCTTTCTTAACCTGCGAGCTGAGCGCAGGTTGGGTTACATGGCAGGTGGCGGCGGCATCGCGAAAGTTGCGGAGATCATCTACGGCTACGAGGTATCGGAGCTGCTGTACGGTCAGAGCCGATAGGTTCATCTTATCGCCTGATTCTCCCTAACGATTGGCTTTGAGCGTCGGGCACATCGCAGGATCGACTCCTGCTCGCATGCCAGTACGAGGTTAGCATGACCAAGGCTACGATGAGTCTGTCCGGAGTATGGGGCTCGGCCGCGTGGCTGGGTTGGGTGTCCTTGATCGCGTTGGACGCGGGCGCTGCACTGGCAGGCGACACAATGGCGGGACCACCAGCGCCAGCGCAGCCTGCGCAAGCGCGACCGGCCACGCAGGAAGCGGCCGCGACCACGGTTGCCGCACCACCGAGCAATGCGAGCGCGGGCGCCACACGTGCTGAACCCGCGTTTGGTGGCGCGCTACACGGCGCCCAGCCGATGGAGACGCAGCTCAAGCAAGTTGAAGCGTGGCTATCGAACAAGCCTGTCACCGCTGTTCCGGCAGGGATCGATCCGGCCTTTTGGCGCTCGATTGTCCCAGCTGACAATCAGCTTACAGCTGAACGCGTGGCACTTGGACGCAAGTTGTACTTCGATACCAAGTTGTCCAAAGATGGAACGCTCGCGTGCGCGACCTGTCACGACGCGGGTCGCGGCTTCACGGACCATCGCGCCCGTGCCGAAGGCATTCGCGACCAGATCGGGCAGCGCAACTCACCGGTCACGATGAACGCGGCGCTGTTCTCGACTCAGTTCTGGGACGGCCGCGTGGCGACGCTCGAGGAGCAAGCCAAGCTGCCCATCCTCAACCCGATCGAGATGGGACAGCCGAGCGAGGCCGCCGCAGTAGCCGCAATCGACAAAGATCCGGCGTACCAAACAGCCTTTCAGGCCGCGTACGGCCGTACAGTCAACTACGACGACATCGCTCGCGCGATCGCGTCGTTCGAGCGCACGCTGATCTTCCTGGATGCGCCGTTCGACCGCTTCGCGCGCGGTGACAGCAAAGCCATCTCGCGCGATGCCATCGCAGGTTGGGCGCTGTTCAATGGCAAAGCCCGCTGCACAGCCTGTCACCAGATCAGCGCGAGCAGCCCGATCGGCACCGACAACCGCTTCCACAACATCGGCGTGTCGGCGCGTCATCAGGACTTCGAGCAGCTCGCCAAGTCGGCGCAGCAGGCGTTGGCCAAGGACTCTTCCAAAGAAGCTATCGATCAGCTGGCGCTGCAGACCAACTTGTCGGAGCTCGGGCGCTTCGTGGTGACACGTCAGCGCTCCGATATCGGCACCTTCAAGACTTCGCAGATGCGCAACGTCGGCGTCACGGGCCCGTACATGCACGACGGTTCGCTGACGACGTTGTGGGATGTCATCGACCACTACAACAAAGGTGGCGAGGCCAACCCGTATCTAGACGGAGGCATCGAGCCGTTGGCGCTGACCGAGCAAGAGGTCGACCAGCTCGTGGCGTTCATGTTCACGCTGACCGACTCGCGACTCGCGGACCAGAACGATAAGGAATTTGCGCGCCAGCGTCAGATCGCGGCGACGCAACGACCCTTCCGGGACGTGGCCGCCGCCGAACGCAAGCAGCTGCAATTCGAGGCCCGCGCCAGCGGGAAGAGGTGAGCCGTGGGAGCAGACGACAAGAGCTCGAGGCGTGGACGTTTTCGCAGTGTAGAAACCAAGCATCTCGAGGAGCGCGCGGACTTCTTCGATGCGCTGAAGCGGCTCGATCGCCGTTCGTTCCTGAAAGTCGCGTCGGCTGCCTTCGGCAGTGTCGCAGCGAGCGGCTTAGTGACGCCGCACTCGTTCCAACCGGTGTCGATCGCGCACGCCGACAGCAAGTCGGTTCAGCCGTTCACGTTTGCGTATATCTCCGACTCGCATCTGTACAAGCGCACGGTCAATGATCGCTTCGTGAACGCGCTGCTGCGTGCGGTCGACGATGTGAACGCGCTCGATCCGCAGCCCGACTTCGTGTTCTTCGGCGGTGATCTGGCGCAGCTCGGCCAGCCCGAGGAGCTCGAGCTGGGCGCGCAGATCCTCAAGAACCTCAAGGCTCCGCTGCGCGTGATGGTCGGCGAGCACGACTGGTATTACGACATGGGCGAGAAGTGGCGCGCGCTGTTCGGGGCGCCTCACTACTCGTTCGAGCACAAAGGCGCGCACTGCGTGGTGTTGAACAGCGTCGTCGAGAAAGACTTCTGGACCGCGCGCAACATGACGCCGATGGAGCGCATGAAGACCGTCGCGGGTCTCGACAATGGCGTCCAGAATTCATTCACGGTCGGGGCCGAGCAGCGCGCGTGGCTCGAGAGCGATCTGAAGGGCAAGCCCGCGAACACGCCGATCATCGTGTTCTCGCACTCGCCACTGTACAAGTTGTACAAGCCGTGGAACTTCTGGACCGACGACGCCGACGAGGTGCAAGCCATCCTGCGTCGCTTTCAGAACGTCGTCGTCTTCCACGGCCACACGCACCAGGTCCTCACGAACCGCATCGGCAACATTCATTTTCAGGGCTTTTTGTCGACCGCGTGGCCGTGGCCTTACGCCCCCGAGGGCTTGCCTGCGCTGACCGTGCAGATGGGTCGACCCGACCCCTTCAATCCCAACGATGGCTGTGGCAACGGCATCTGCTCGGTGCACCCCGATGGTCTCGCAGACATCGTGCAGAACCTCTGGAACCGCAACCCCATCACGATTTCGCGCACGTATACGGCGAGCCTCGGCAAGAAAGACAAGCCCGAAGCCTCGACACGCCGGAGCTTTTGAGAGGTAGCCATGCGCAATCAACGAACGAGTGATCTGTTCACGCTGAATCTCGGCCTTGCGCTGGGCTCGCTGGGCTTACTGACAGCTGTAGCAAGCTGTGCGCACGACGCGGCCGCGAGCGGGCAGAGCTTGCCTCCGGCAGCCGCCGCCAATCAGCCGCAAGCCGCGGCCGCCGCTACGCCGCCAGGCACGAACACGAAGGTTCTTCTGTGCGACGGCCAGACCGAGGTCACCGTGCCCGCGGGAACCTCCGGCACCTCGGTCGCCGGTGCCCTCATGACCGAGTGGGTCCGCAAGAATCCCAACGCGAATTGGGAAGTCGACGAGCGCGAACGCCACACGCTCCAGCCTTCCGCGGACAACTCGGCCTTGGTCGGGCAAGTGCAAGGCCAGACCTACGGCCGCGTGACCCCGCAGGACGTGACCCTGTGGAAGACCGAAGTGGAGCGCGTCGCAACGGCCGGCTCAGCGGTTTTTCACAACGCGGACGAGCTGGGCAGCACGGTCGCGGTCTCGTGCGACATGTGCCATCCGCACGCGGCGAACACGCATCCCGAGACCTATCCAAAGTTCCAGGCCCAACTGGGGCGCGTGGTGCTGCTGCGCGATATGATCAACTGGTGCATCGAGCACCCGGTGCGCGGCAAAGCGCTGAGCTCCGATGACCCGAAGCTGCGGTCGCTCGAGGCTTACATTTTGGCCCAACGCAAGGGCAAGACCCTCGACTACGGCCGTCACTGAGCGGGCCGGGAGCGGTCGGGCCAGATCGCTTTGCGTCGCGCGCGCCTCTCGGGCACGGCAACTTGCGGCGCAAAGCCTGCGTGTACACGCACTTCTAGCTCGCGCGGCGGCCTTGCACCCCCGCTCCGCGGGCCGGATGCATGGTGAGCTTCGCTCTGGTGGGCTAGGCTGCGTCGGACGCGTGCGCGAGTCGCGCGCGCATCCCCGTCGGCGCGGCGCGTTGTAGCGCGTCGCGCGCCCCCCAGAGCGCCATCCATAGGCGCGCGCAGATCGAGGCCCACATGCAAGAATTGACAGAGCAAGGGAATCAAGCCGTCCATCAGCTGGCGCAGCGCTACGGCGTCAGCGCGGATGCCGTGCGGACGCTGCTCCAAGCGGTGTCTGCAGGGGGCGGGACCATGGCCCAGTTCTATCACCCGGAGCTCGGCGGTGGTGGGCAGTGGATGCAGGGCGGCATGACGATGGTGGGTGACATGTTCAACCACAATCTCAAGAACATCGTGAACGGATTGTGCGCTGACCTGTCGAACCTGCTGGCGTCTTCGCAAGTGTATGCGCCGGTTCCGATGCGCAACACGGCCGTCACGTCGAGCTCGTTTGGCTCGAATAGCTCAAACAGCGGTAACAACTGGTGGCCCTCGGAGCTCGGATTTCCCAGCTCGAGCGGTGGCCAGAACGATGCGCGTTACGCGTATTTTCCGCAGCCGCGGCGCTTGGCGATCGAGCGGGGCGGCGTCGTGACGATTTACGACACTTTGGACCATCAGATCGGTGGCGTGCAGCAGCAGCAGACGGGCCCTTGGGGATCGCTGTCATTCTCGAGCCAGCGCGGCACGTTCACGGTCGAGAGCTTGCCGATGGTCAGCTCGAATGCGCCTGCGCCCAGCAACGGCGGGAACCAAACGCAGCAGCAGCCCAATTACGCACCCACCGCCTTCGCCAGCGATTCTCCGGTCGTGCCTGGTGGCGGCGACTCCGGGCACTCGGGTGGGGATCAGTCGGCCATCTTTGCGGCGCTCGACAAGCTGGGAGATCTGCACCAGCGTGGCGTGCTGTCCGACGATGAATTTCGGACCAAGAAGGCCGAGCTGTTGTCGCGGCTGTAGCAGCCGTGAGCGGCTTCAGCGTTGCTGGGGCGCGGGTGCGGGCGCGGGCGCGGCCAGGACGTGCGCGAGGGCGGCATGCGCGAAGGCCACGTCGGGATTGTTGTGCACGAGGTCCGTGTAGTGCTTCCCGAAGTCGTCGTCCCTCGGCCGGAGCTCGAGTAGCTCGCGCAGTAGAGCCAGGTGCTCGCTCAGCTCCGGGCTGCTGGCTTGTCCTGCTTTGGTTTGTGCGTCGAGCAGCTCGTCGAAGCGCACGATCGCCGCGTTGAGCGGCGCGAGCCAGCTGTAGGCAGGGTCGTTGGTGAGCGCGGTGAAGAACTGGCTTGCGCTCACGCGACCGTGTTGGCTCTCGAAGGTGACGCGCTCGGCCTGCAGCAGCTGCCGGTGCACTTCCAAAAGACTCGTACGGATGAGTTGAAAGTCGGGCATGCCTGAGCGTAACCACGCATCGACCCGCACGCAGCTCGGGGCTAGTGCTCTGACCGAATGGATTTGACCCCGCCTCGCTTGTTCCCGACCCGCATGGCTGCGTTGCTCCTCGTCACAATAGTCCTGGCTATTGCTCCTCGTCCCGCCTTGCCCTGCGGGCCGGGCCCTGCGCGATCCGGGATCAAATCCACTCGGTCAGAGCACTAGTCGCCTTCGTAGCTCAGCTTGATGCGCCGCACGCGACGGTCGTACTCGTCGCGGCTGATCAGCCCTCGGCGGTAGTTGGTCTTCTCGAGCGCGATCTCGTTGTTGCGCTGAGTCTTGAGCACCCAGATGACGTCATCGTAGAAGGTCACGTCGATCTGGCGAGCGCGAAGCGCGCGCTTGGCGGCAGTCACGTTGCGGTAGGGAGCGCCGCGGCTCAGCATGCTTTGCTGGCGTTCGCGCCGGGTCGGAAAGCGCTGCGTCGTTGGGCCTGCTGCCGTATAGGCGGGCAGTGTTCCGACGGCGGGTGCGGCCACTTGTGGTGCGCTCTGGGGTGCGATTGGCGATGCGATTGGCGATGCGATTGGCGGCGCGGGTAGGGCGACCGCTGCGGCAGACGCTTCAGCCTGCGAGGGTGGAGCGGCTTCGGCGTTCGCTGCCTC
>Ga0190271_10003167_pt1 | contig 10249 bp, 10 predicted proteins | sample Popmic356T_FD_133747 | JGI IMG/M metagenome (GOLD analysis project Ga0190271, IMG submission 133747) | Populus adjacent soil microbial communities from riparian zone of Weber River, Utah, USA - 356 T | ecosystem: Environmental > Terrestrial > Soil > Riparian zone | place: USA: Utah | collected... | reverse complement strand
TGGTCGCCGGCTTCACGTCGACGCGCGCCGACGGCCCCGCGACGGTCTACGCCGCGGCCTCGCTCACCGACGTCTTCCCGAAGGTCTCACCGTCGTCCCGGTTCCAGTTCGCCGGCTCGAACCTGCTCGCGCTCCAGATCTCCCGCGGCGCTCCCGCCGACGTCTTCGCCTCCGCGAGCCCCGTCCACACGCAGGCGCTCTTCCGCGACGGCCTGGTCGAGAAGCCGCGCACCTTCGCGACCAACTCGCTCGTGCTCGCCGTCCCGCGCTCGAACCCGGCGAAGATCCGCACCGTCTACGACTTGGCGAAGCGGCCCAAGCTGAAGCTCGTCGTCGCGGGAGCGAAGGTGCCGATCGGGCTCTACACACGGGAAGTGCTGAAGCGGCTCGCGCTCCTGCGCGTGCTGCGCAAGGCGGTCAGCCAGGAGCCCGACGTGAAGGGGATCATCGGCAAGCTGGCGCTCGGTGAGGCCGACGCCGGGTTCGTCTACGCGACGGACGTGCGCGCCGCCTCCTCGCGGCTGCTCGCAGTCACGCTGCCGAAGCGGTCGCAGCCGACCGTTCGCTACGAAGTCGCGGTCGTGCAGGGGTCGAAGAACCGGGAGGCCGCGCTCGAGCTCGTCGCCGACCTGCTCAGCACGGACGGCCGGCGCGAGCTCCGCAACGCCGGCTTCGGGTTGCCGTGAGGAGCCCGTTCGCGGTCGTGCTCGCACTCGCGACCGCACTGACGCTGTCGTTCCTGATCCTTCCGATCGTCGCGATCTTCGTCGACATCCCGCCCGGGCGCCTGCTCGACGGGATGAACGATCCGGCTGCGGTCGACGCCCTCGTCGTCACCCTGAAGACGACGCTGGTCGCCAACATCGTGATCCTGCTGGTCGGGACGCCGGCGGCCTACTGGCTCGCGACGAACGAGTTTCGCGCCAAGCCGCTCCTCGTCACCGCCGTCGAGCTGCCGCTCGTGCTGCCGCCGGCCGTGGCCGGCATCGGCCTGCTCGCGGCGTTTGGCCGCTTGGGCCTGCTCGGCGGAACGCTCGACGTTCTCGGTCTCTCGATTCCGTTCACTCAGCTCGCGGTCGTCTTTGCGGTCATGTTCGTCGCGAGCCCCTTCTACATTCGCGCAGCAATCTCCGCCTTCGAGTCGATCGACCCGGCGCTGCCCGGCGCGGCACGCACGCTCGGCGCCGGCCCCGCCCGCACGTTCTTCCGCGTCGCCCTGCCGCTCGCGTCCGGAGGGCTCGGCGCCGGCTGGGCGCTCTCGTTCGCGCGCGGGATCGGCGAGTTCGGCGCCACGATCATGTTCGCCGGCTCGCTTCAGGGTGTGACGCAGACGCTCTCGCTCGCCGTCTACGAGCAGTTCGACGTCGACTTCGACGTCGCGCTCGCGATCGGCGCCGAGCTCGTCGCCGTGAGCGCGTTCCTCCTCCTCGCCGTCAAGCTCGTCCCGACATGGACACGCTCGACCTCACCCTCGACCACCCTCTCCGCTCCTTTCGCCTCTCGGTAGCGGCGACGCTCGGGCGCGAGACGCTCGCGCTGGTCGGGCCGTCGGGAGCGGGGAAGTCGAGCGTGCTGCGCGCGATCGCGGGGCTGCTGGGGCCGGAGCGGGGGCGGATCGAGCTCGGTGAGGAGACCTGGCTCGACACGGACGCCGGAGTCGACCTGCCTCCCGAGCGTCGCTCGGTCGGGCTTGTCTTCCAGGAGTACGCGCTCTTCCCGCATCTCAACGTCCGCCGCAACGTCGCCTTCGGCGGCCGCGAGCGGGTGGACGAGCTGCTCGAGCGCTTCCGGATCTCACACCTCGCGCACGCCCGCCCGGGAGACCTCTCGGGCGGCGAGCGGCAGCGGGTCGCACTGGCGCGGGCGCTCGCCCGCGACCCGTCCGTGCTCCTCCTCGACGAGCCGCTCTCGGCGCTCGACGCGCACACGCGCAACGTCGTGCGCGGCGAGCTCGCCGAGCTGCTGGCCGAGCTGCGGCTGCCGACGCTGCTCGTCACGCACGACTTCGAGGACGCCGCCGCGCTGGCCGACCGGGTCGGCGTCATCGTCGACGGCCGCATCCTGCAGGTCGGCTCCGCCGGCGACCTGCTGGCCGCCCCGGCGGACGCGTTCGTCGCGAGCTTCACCGGCGCGAACCTCCTGCACGGAACGGCGCGACCCGGGCTGAACGGCCTGACCGAGGTCGTGCTCGACGACGCGCGCCTCGCCTACTCCACCGACGAGGTCGGCGGCCGCGTCGGCCTCGCCGTCTATCCGTGGGAGATCGCGCTCGCCCGCACCGAGCCCGCCGACTCGGCCGTCAACCACCTCCGCGGCGACGTCCGCTCACTGGTCGCGCTCGGCAACCGCGTCCGCGTCCGCGTCGGCCCGTTGACGGCGGAGATCACGGCCGCGTCGGCGGAGCGGCTCGCGCTGCGGGAGGGGGAACCGGTCGTCGCCTCGTTCAAGGCGACGGCGGCGCGACTCGTGCCGCTCGCCTAGGCCGGGATCGCCGCGACGGGCTCGGGCCAGGCGGCGCCGATGCCGAGCTCGTCCGCGAGCGCCGAGACGACGTCGGGGTCGAACTGGCTGCCCGAGCAGCGCGCCAGCTCGGCGATCGCCTCGTCGTCGGTGAGCCGGCCGCGGTAGACGCGATCCGATGTCATGGCGTCGTAGGCGTCCGCGACGAAGATGATCCGGGCGCCGAGCGGGATGTCATCGCCGCCGAGTGCGTCGGGGTAGCCGGTGCCGTCCCAGCGCTCGTGATGGTGCAGCACCCAGTCGGCCACGGGATCGACGCCGAGGCTCTCGAGCATCCGGTAGCCGATCTGCGGATGGCGCTCGAGCACGAGCCGCTCGGTCTCGGAGAGCGGGCCCGGCTTGCGCAGGATCTCCTCCGGGATGGCGAGCTTGCCGAGGTCGTGCAGGCTCGCGGCCAGCCGTGTCAGCTCGACCTGCTCGCGGTCGACGCCGAGCCGGGTCGCGATCTTGGCGGCGAGGTCGGAGACGCGCTCCGAGTGCGAGCCCGTGTACGCGTCGCGCGCGTCGACGGCCTTCGCCAGGCTCGCTGCTGCGCGGAACCGCGCGGCCCGGTCGGGCCCCGCGGCGAGCCGCTTCAGCTCCGCGATCTCGACCACATCCGGGCGGTAGACCCGCGTCTGGTTCTTGCCGTACTCCTTCGCCCAGTAGAGCGCGCTGTCGGCGCGGCGGACGAGCTCGTCGCGGCCGACGTCGTCGAGCGGGACGGTGGCGATCCCGGCGCTGACGGTGACCGAGCCGGCCGGCGGCAGCTCGACGAGCGAGATCCGCTCGATGATCGCCTCGGCGGCGATCCGGGCGCCGTCCTCGTCGCGGCCGGGGAGCAGGATCGCGAACTCGTCGCCGCCGAGCCGGAACGCCTCGCCGCCCTGGCGGAGGTTCGTCGCCAGCTGCGCGAGCACCTTGTCGCCGACGGGATGGCCGAAACGGTCGTTGATCCGCTTGAACTCGTCGATGTCCACGAGACAGAGGCTGAGCGGATAGCCCTGCGCCTGCGAGTCGGCGAGCTCGCGCTCGAGCCGGTCGTGGAAGTGGCGGTGGTTGCCGAGACCCGTCAGCGGGTCGGTGAGCGCCAGCCGCATCGCGCGCAGCTCGCGGAAGGTGGAGCGCTGGTAGAGGGCGATCGCGAGCAGCGGCCCGACGAGCGCGCCCGAGAGGAACGGCGAGCGCTGCCACAGGATCACGAGCATCAGCGCAGCGGATGCCATCAGCGCGAACGGCATCCCGGTCGCCTGGATGCTCGTCCGCGTCACCGTCAGGAATGGCTTGCGCGAGCTGACGCCGACCACGAGGCTGATCAGGAGCAGGTTGACGCTGTAGAACGCGAAGGCCGCGAGGACGACCTGGGCGAAGACGAGGCTCGCGTCGCCACCGCGAACAGGCAGGATCGCGGCGCCGGCGGCGGCGGCGGCGACGGACATCACTGCCGCGTTGTAGGTGACGCGAATCGGCGGGCGATGCTCGAAGAGGTGCATGATCGGCGCGGCCATGCCGACGACGACGCCGGCCTGCCAGCCGTAGAGGACGATCGCAGCCGTGCAGAAGACGAAGCCGAGCGAGACGCCGCCCGTGTCGATCCCGTCGAGCGGGACCGGGTAGCGCTCGGCCAGGATCGATGCCGCCAGCAGCCCGGCGATTCCCGCCAGCGTGGCGAGGTCGCGAGGCGCGACCGCGAACGAGACCGCGGCCGCGACGGCGACGCCGAATCCCAGCAGCCCGACCGGCAGTACCACCGCCGCGAGCCGCGGGGGCAGCGTTCCCCCCGGACTCAACACGCGGCCTCTACCAGCCCCAGGTGAAGCTTTCCCAGCCCCAGTTCCCGATCGCTGTGGCGAGAGCCACCAGCGCGACGAGAACCCCAACCAGCCGACCGTTTCTCCACTGCAGCATTTCCGTGCCCTCCCGTTGGCGGATCGTCAGGACTCCGAGATGATGAATGGCGCTTTGCGGCCCGTAATCCCTCGAAAAGGTGATTTCACGTGTGTCGAGTCACAAGCGCCGTCCGGCTAGGGTGGGAGCCCGTGTCCGCGACGATCGAGCCGGAGCCGACGGAGGAGGAGCGCGAAGCGATTCTCGCCGCGCTCCCCGGCGCCGCACAGGCCGGTCAGGGCTGGGAGGCGGCCGCGCTGCTCGAGGGCGTCGAGGGTGAGCCCGACCCGTAACCATTCCGCCACCCGCGGCGTTGTAGAGCCATGTGTTGCCGCTGTGGAGACCATCCCGCGCGTTCGGCCGACGAGCCTTTCTGCCCGATCTGCGTCATCTCGATCAAGGTCGAGGTCGCGCGCGGGTTGACCCAGCTCGCCGGCTATCTGAACGCCTGGGCCGCCTTCGGCGACTGGTGCAGCCAGCGCCAGGCGACCGCCTAGATCCGCCCGTCGACAACTCGTTCGCCGGGTGAGACGATGCACCCGTGGCGCGTGGGTCGCTTGCGGCGACGGCTTTGCTCGGGCTCTGCTTCGTGGTTCCGACCGCGAGTGCTCGAACCGAGCGCCCCGCGTTGACGAAACCGCAGGCAATCGCTGCCGTGCGTGCCGTAGTGAGAGCGAAGGCGTCGGCGTGCGGTCTCCGGATCGTCCGGATCACCGCGACTCGTTCCGGTAGCGGATGGCACGTTGCCGCGACGACGTCGGGCAGGACGACCGGCGCCTCTCGCTGGAGCGTCGTCCGCAAGCCCGCGCCGCTGAACCCGCTCGCCCGCCGGATCGCGTCCGGCTGCCCGCCGACCAAGCCGCCGCCGCAGCCCATCCCGCCGCCGCCGCTCGCGCCGGGCGCTCCCGCGACGTACACCTTCGGCTCCGGGCTCAGCACGGCGCAGCAGGAGCTGGTCCGGCGCGGGCTCGACGCCGGCGCCCGCCTGTACCGCTCGGCCCTCGGGCGCGAGCTGCCCGAGCTGCGCGCGTGGGCGTACACGAGCCTGGACGAGCTCGTCGCCGCGTACGCGGCCAACGTGCCGACGTCGCCCGAGAACGCGCGCGCTCTCTGGTCGGGCGGCCAGGTGGGCCACGCGACGCCGCGGCAGGTGTGGTTGGGGCCTGCCTGGTTCATCGCCGGGCGCCCCAGCTCCGATGCGCTCAAGATCGCGGCGCACGAGGCGTTTCACCTGCTCCAGTACGAGGTGATCGGCCAGCGCGCGATGAGCGTCTCCGGCCTCGACCAGGTCCCGCAGGCCGGTCCATGGTGGCTGCTCGAGGGCGCCGCCGAGTACTTCGCCTATCTCGCCGTCGTCGCCGACGGTTCGACCACGTTCGCGAACGTCCACGCCCAGTGGACGAGTTCGGCCCGCGCATCGACGGCGACGCTCGTCACCCTCTCGACGCTGCGCGGGCAGCGGGAAACGCCTCGCCCCTACGACGTCTACGCGCTCGCGACCGAGCTGCTGCTGCGCGACCGCGATCCGAAGCTGACGTTCACCTACCTCGAGGCGATCGCACGCGGCGTCGAGTGGCACGAGGCGTTCTCGACCACGTTCGGCCGCAGCTTCGAGGCCTTCGTGGCCGAGTTCGAGGCGTACCGCCGCGGCTAGGCCGTGCTCGTCCCGCGCAGCAGCCGCGGTGCCGTGCGGGCGTAGTCGAGCCCCGAGACCCAGGTGAGCACGAGCGCGACGAGCAGCGCCCACCAGCCGATGCTCTCGTCCCACGCGCCCGCCGCCGCGAAGCCGCCGAGCGCGGCGGCGACGGCCTGGGCCCAGGTCTTCAGCTTGCCGAGATCGCGGGCCGCGATCACGACCCCGCGCTCGATCGCGGCGAGGCGCAGGCCGGAGATCAGGATCTCGCGAGCGACGATCGCTGCGACCATCCAGCCCGGCCAGACGCCGTCCTCGATCAGCATCACGAGCACGGCCAGCACGAGCACCTTGTCGGCGATCGGGTCGAGCAGCGAGCCGAGCGGCGAGGTGACGCCGCGGCTTCGCGCGATCCGGCCGTCGAGCCAGTCGGTCGCCATCGCGACGCAGAACAGCGCCGTCGCCCAGTACTCGTTATGCGGAAAGTCCCACGCGTAGAGGAGCACGACGAGCGGGACGGACGCCGCCCGTGCGACGGTCAATTGATCGGGGAGCGTCATCGCTCCGTGAGAATACGCGCGTCATGCCGCTTCCTTCGAAAGTGCTCGTCGCGAACCGCGGCGAGATCGCGATCCGGATCTTCCGGACGCTGCGCGAGCTCGGCGTCGGCTCGGTCGCCGTCTACTCGGAGGCCGACCGTGACGCGCTGCACCCGCGCGTCGCCGACGAGGCGTATCTGATCGGGCCCGGCCCGTCGGCCGAGAGCTATCTCGTCGGCGAGAAGATCCTCGACGCGGCGCGGCAGGCGGGCGCCGAGGCGATTCATCCGGGTTACGGCTTCCTCGCCGAGAACGGCGCCTTCGCGCGCGCCGTCGAGGAGTCCGGCCTCACCTGGATCGGCCCACCGAGCTCGGCGATCGAGCTGATGGGCTCGAAGACGGAGGCCCGGACGGCGATGCAGGCGGCCGGTGTGCCGATCATCCCGGGTGCGACGGAGCCGGTCGAGACGGTCGCCGAGGTGCTGCGCCTGGGCGAGGAGGTCGGCTATCCGCTGATCGTCAAGGCGGCGGCCGGCGGCGGCGGCAAGGGCATGAAGCTCGTCGAGTCGCCCGACGAGGCCGAGCGCGCGTTCGAATCGGCCCAGCGCGAGGGTGAGAAGTACTTCGCGGACGGCCGCGTCTACGTCGAGCGCTACCTCGAGGACCCGCGCCACGTCGAGGTGCAGGTGCTCGCCGATGCGCACGGCAACGTGATCCACCTCGGCGAGCGCGACTGCACGATCCAGCGTCGGCACCAGAAGCTGGTCGAGGAGACGCCGTCGCCCGCCGTCGACGCGGAGTTGCGCGCCCGGATCGGGCAGATCGCCGTCGACGCCGCCCGCGCCGCGGGCTACCGCTCCGCCGGCACGGTCGAGGGCCTGCTGACCGCCGACGGCTCCTACTACTTCATGGAGATGAACACGCGGATCCAGGTCGAGCACACGGTCACCGAGGAGGTGACCGGCGTCGACCTCGTCCGGGAGCAGGTGCTGATCGCGGCGGGAGAGCCGCTCTCGGTGCGGCAGGAGGATGTCGTCCTCCGCGGCCACGCGATCGAGTGCCGGATCAACGCCGAGGACGTCTCGAGCGGCTTCCTGCCCGCGCCGGGGCGGATCAGTGTGTACCGCGAGCCGGGCGGCCCCGGCGTCCGCGTCGACTCGGGCGTCGTCGCCGGCTCCGAGATCAGCGGTCTCTACGACCCGATGATCGCGAAGCTGATCGTTCACGGCGTCGACCGCGAGCACGCGCGAATGCGGATGCTGCGCGCGCTCGACGAGTTCGAGATCGGCGGCCTGCCGACGCTGCTCGGCTTCCACCGCGCGCTGCTCTCGCATCCCGAGTTCGTCGCCGGCGGCACCGGCCACGGCCTCGTCGAGTCCGAGGAGCTGGCCGCGCGCGCCGAGGAGCTGACGCGCGAGCCGGCGGCGACCGCCTCGTCGAACGGCCGCATGCGTCCGCGCGCCACCGCCGTCGAGGTGGGCGGGCGGCGCTACGACGTGACGATGCTCGAGCCGGAGCCGCCGTGGCTCGAGCTCGCACGCAGGCGCCGCGAGCGGCACGCGTCGGCGCACGGCGGCGCGGGCAGCGACTCCGTGGTCAGCCCCATGCAGGGCACGGTGCTCAAGGTCGACGTGGCCGACGGCGTCGCGGTCGAGGCCGGCACGGTGATCTGCGTCGTCGAGGCGATGAAGATGGAGAACGAGATCGCCGCGCATCGGGCCGGGACGGTCGCCGACGTCTCCGTCGCGCCGGGCGACGCCGTCGCGAGCGGGCAGGTGATCTGCCGTGTCGTCGCCGACGAGGCCTGACGCGACGAAGCCGCTCTGCGCGGAGACGAGCCGTGCGCACGCGGAGTCGCTGCACGCGACCGCGAGCCGCGTCGACACCTGGATCCTGATCGAGTACCGCGGCCTCTGGGCCCACGACGCGGTCGACGGCTCGACCCTGAGTCGCGAGTTGAAGGACTATCTCGTCGCGGAACGTGTCCGTGTGCCGCGGTCGCGCATCCTCTTCGTCCGTCGGTCCGACCGGCGCAGCACGGACGGCCTCGTCGCCTACGTCGCGCGCTCGACCCGGAACGAGCGCGAGCTTCGCTGCCTCGAGCTGGAGCGTCACGACGATCTGATCGGCCTCGACCTGACGACGGCCGGCGAGCCGGTCGACCACCCGCTCTTCCTCGTCTGCACGCACGGCAAGCACGACCGCTGCTGCGCCAAGTTCGGCCGGCCGCTCTACGACGCGGTCCGCGAGCAGGTCGACGCGGGCTGGGCCTGGCAGTCGTCGCATGTCGGCGGCGACCGCTTCGCCGGGAATCTGGTCGTGCTCGCTGACGGCGTCTACTACGGCCGAGTCGAGCCGGCGGAGGCCTGGCCGGTGGTCGAGGCGGCGCTCGAGCGGCGCGTGCACCTGCCGCTCTACCGCGGCCGCTCGTGTTACGGCTTCGCCGCCCAGGCCGCCGAGATCGCCGTGCGCGAGCACACGTCCGAGCTCGGCGTCGACGACGTCCGCGTGCGCTCGATCGCCGCCGAGGACGGCTTCTGGCGAGCCGCGGTCGACGCCGCGGGGACCGGCTACGAGGTCGAGGTGCGCGTCGAGGTGGGCGCGCCGACCCACCTCACCTGTTCCACGAGCCGGCTCAGCCGGCCCAAGCGGTACGTCGCAGGAACCCCTCGCGCACGAGGCGCTTGACGAGCACGATCCGGCCGGCCTCGTCGAGGTCGCCGGGCAGCTCGGAGGCGCGGAAGGGCGCCTCGGTCGTGACAAGAAAGTCGAGCACGTGCTCCAGGCGGGCAGGGAACCGGAGCGTCTTCCCCTCGAAGGAGAGTGTCGTGCCGTCGAGATCGGCGATCACTGTGTCGCGCCGCTCGAGCTTGTCGTCCACGGTCAGCGCGTGCAGCACGCGGAGCTCGGAGAGCTGGCCGTCGAGGATCGGGCGGCGGCTGCGGACGAAGCGCGCCCGCGCCCGTGCCCGGACGGTGTCGGCGTCGAGCGCCGGCAGCTCCGGCGGGTCCTCGGCGTCGATCGTCTGCCGGAAGGCGAGCTCGCCTTCGGCTGCGTCGAGCTCCGCGCGCGCCTCGTCCACCCAGCGCCTGACGTTGATGCCGACCGTGATGTGGAGCGAGTCCTCGTCCGAGGTCAGAGCCTGGTGGAGCCAGCCGCGCGGCAGGTAGAGCGTGTCTCCGGCGCGCAGGGTGACGTCGAGCACGGGCTCGCCCGGCTCGCCGAGCGCCGAGCGGTAGCGCTGGTTCTTCAGCGGCAGCTCCAGCACCGGCTCGTAGACGAGCCACCGCTTCGATCCGGCGACCTGGAGCGAGATCACCTCGTGCGTGTCGTGATGCACCGGCAGTCCCTGCGATCCGGCAGGTGTGTAGTACGCGTTCGCCTGCACCGGGTGGCCGAGGAACGCCTCGAGGTGGCGGCAGTAGCGTGCGAGCGGCAGCCAGAGGTGGTGGAGGCCCTGGAGGACGATGGTCGCGCCGCGCCCGAACTCCTCGAGGACGCGGTGAACGTCGGCGACGCCGGTGAACGGCTCCGGCCGCCAGGAGAGGTCGGCGGCGTAGCCGGAGACGGTCTCGCCCGCCTTGACGAGCCGGAACGCGGGCAGCCGGATCCCGGTCTCGGTAATCAGCCGCTCGACGTCCCGCGTGGAGAGGAGGTCGTCGAAACGGCCGACCTCCCCGCGCGGGACGAC
>Ga0190271_10003166_pt1 | contig 10250 bp, 8 predicted proteins | sample Popmic356T_FD_133747 | JGI IMG/M metagenome (GOLD analysis project Ga0190271, IMG submission 133747) | Populus adjacent soil microbial communities from riparian zone of Weber River, Utah, USA - 356 T | ecosystem: Environmental > Terrestrial > Soil > Riparian zone | place: USA: Utah | collected... | reverse complement strand
CCCAGCAGCAGGCGCACCAGCGCCGCCGGCCGCGGCACCCGGCGGCGGCCGGCGTGGCGGCGGCCCGGCACCGGCAGCCGTCCCTGGCGGGCCGGTCGGCGGTAACCTCCGCGCCTGGAAGATCGACGTGGCATCGCGGGCCGTCGTGGCCTCGATCACCGAGAACCTCGGCAGTGGCGCCGGGGCGCTCATGGTCAACCCGGTCAACGGGCGTGTCTACATCAGCGCGATGGCCCACGACCTCATCTCGATCATCGACCCGCAGACCTGGACCGTCGTCAAGACCATCGCCGCGGAGAACAACCCGGACGGTATGGCCTTCGGGCAGGTGCGGTAGCATCTCCGTTCACCGCAGGCTGGAAGGCGGCCCTTCCGGCCTGCGCGTGCGTTTCTGGCAACGCCCCCTTCGTCTTCAACTCATGGCTGCGCACAAACCCCACTCGCCGGGCTTCCTCGCCATCGTCAACGACGCGAAGTCGCGCGTGCAGCAGGTCGACATCGACGGTTACCAGGCCATGCGGCATCGGCCTCATGTCCTCGTCGATACCCGCGAGGATCACGAGTGGGCCGCCGGTCATGCGACCGGCGCCGTCCATCTCAGCAAGGGCATCATCGAGCGCGACATCGAGACGCGCATTCCGGACAAGGACACCACGCTCGTGCTGTATTGCGGCGGGGGATTCCGGTCGGCGCTGGTCGCGGACGTCCTGCAGAAGATGGGCTACACCGACGCCATCTCACTCGACGGCGGGTGGCGCGCGTGGAACGAGGCGGGGCTACCGACGGAGAATGACTAAACGCTACCTTGCCGGTCGAGCGCCTGTCAGGCGACCGATGAGTTTCACGGCGTAGATGCCGAGACGTCCGCGAACTTCCTGCATGTCGGACGGACCGTTCGGAAGACCCAGTGGCGCCATCTGATCGACCGCCGCGTCGCTGCCCTCGTCGGGATTGACGGCAATCCAGTACAACACCCTGATGAGCACGTCGCGGTCGATGTCGCGCTCGAGTGTCTCGTACACCATCAGCGGTACGTGCGCTTCCATCGGAAGCTGAAAGACGTCGACGACTGCGGGCACAAAGAGCAGATTACGCGTGCGCGTGAGAATGTCTGGCACACGGCCCGGCGCCCATGTCTGCAGGCCGTTGTACATCACGTCCAGATCCGTCCACGTTTCCTCAGGTGGGTCCTGCGCGGTGCTCGCGATCGGCGTGACCACGCCGGCGTCCGGGGGAAGCCGGTCGAACACGAGATCGGCCATGACCTGTTCGATCGTCACTTTCTCCCATGGAGCGATCGGCGCTGTGGTTGACGGCGCTGCGGCTGCGGCTGGCGGCGTGATGAGTCCAGACGGTGTGGACGTTTGCGCTGCGGTCGTCGGACTGGCGCCGGGCGTCTGCCGCTCTGTGGATGCGGGCGCCGCGATGACCGTGTGCCCGGCCGGCGATGCGTCAGCGGTTGACGACGGACTCGGGTTGTTTGCGGGCTCGCCCGGCGCCGGAGCCGATGGCGTTGGGGCAGCCGGCGGTGCCGCGGCCGCGCTGGCGATCGCCGCGCGTTCGGCGGCGAGCTCCATCGGAATGACGCGTCCCTGCCACTGGGCGAGCAGCCCGACGCTGACCCAGCCGGCCAGCGCGACGGCCAGCCAGCCTTTGCCGCTGCTTGTCGCGATACGCTGCTTCGCGTCCCAGCGGAACATGCCGGCGCCGGCCGCGCAGGCGGCCACTCCGATCAACAGCAGCGCGACGAGGCTGAAGCCCACCGTGCTGAGGCCCGCGCCATTGACCGTGGCCTGAATGGCTTCGACCGCGTAACGTCCCGGGAAGAACGCCGAGAGGTGCAACGCCCAGTCGGGCAGGCTCGTCAGCGGCACCGCGACACCCCCGATGATCAGCATCGGCAGGAAGATCGTCTGACCGAGCGCCTGCACGGCCGGCACGTTGTCGGCGAGCATCGCGATCACCAGGCCGAGGCCGAGGAAGGCCAGGGCCGCGAGGCTGAACGCCACCACGAGCTGCAGCGGATGAACCGGAAGCGGCATGCCGAGCGCCATCGCGAGCGCAATTTGCAGCAGCCCCGCGGTCAGCAGCAGCACATAGCGGGCGACCACCGTGCTGAGAACGAGCGCACCGGTGGGGATGGGGGCGAGGCGGTACCGGCGCCACACGCCGCGCTCGCGTTCGCTCACGAGCGTTGTCGCCATGCCGAAGCAGGCGCCGCCCAGGATCGTCACGGTCAGCAGTTCGCCCATGTAGCGGACGAGCGGCACCCGCTCGTAGCGGTAGAGCACATAGAAGGCGAGCAGGAAGACCGACGGGAACAGATAGCCGTACAGCATGGCCATCCGGTTCCGGAAGTAGAGCGTCAGGCTCATGCGGAGCTGTGGCCAGATGCCGTTCACGTTGTCCGCTCCGCCGGTTCGGCTTCGGTCAGATCGACGAACACATCTTCGAGCGAGGCCTTCTGCAGGTGCAGCTCGTGCAGTCCGATGCCGCGCGACTCGAGCGTGGAGACGAGCGCGAGGACGGCGGGACCCGTCGTGTTGGTGTGGAGCGTCGCCCTGCGATCGCTTCCGCCCGGATAGGTGAGCCCCGGAAATGCCGCCACCACGTCGTCGGGCAGCGGCTGGTCCGTTTCGAACGTGATCTGCTGCGCGCGGGTCGACCGGGCTACGAGTTCACGCGGGGTGCCGGTTGCCACGATCCGTCCCCTGTTGATGATGGCGATGCGATCGCAGAGCAGTTCCGCCTCGTCGAGCTGGTGCGTCGTCAGCAGCACGGTGTGGCCGTCGCGGCGCATCGCGTGAATTTCGGCGTGCAGTTCACGCCGCGAGTGGGCGTCGAGGCCAGCCGTGGGTTCATCGAGGAAGACCAGTTCCGGGTTATTGACGAACGCGAGCGCCAGCGCGAGGCGTTGCTTCTGCCCGCCAGACAGCGTATCGACGGGCGAGTCGGCCTTGGGCATCAGCGAGAACCGCTCGAGCAGCGCATCGGCGGGGAGGCGGTTGCGGTAGAACGACCCGAACAGCTGCAGGGCTTCCCGTGGGGTAATCCGGTCCTGCAGCGCGGTCGTCTGCAGCGCCGCGCCGACCTTTTCCCGGACCTGGATCGGGTGGCGCCTGGCATCTATGCCGCAGATCTCCATGGTGCCCCCGTCAGGGACGATGAGGCCGAGCAGGCATTCAATCGTGGTGGTCTTGCCCGCGCCGTTCGGCCCGAGCAGGCCGAAGATTTCGCCGTCGTTGATGTCAAAACTGACGCCCCGGACCGCCTCGAAGGCACCGTACTGCTTTCGCAGGTCCGAGACACGGACTCTGGGGGGCATTTCACGAGGGTACAACAGGTACGACGAGTACGACAGGTGCGACAGGCGAAAGGAGCGAGGCTTCGCCGTGCCCACCTTACGTCGTGCGCCCGGACTCCGCGACGGCAGAACACTTCCGTCTTCCGCTGACCCGTCGGACGGCCCCAGGGGAAGGAAGGTGTGGGCCAGTATCAGGCTCGTTTCGCCCGTCGCACCCGTCGCACCCGTCGTGCCTGAGATCCCGGCCCCAAGCAGTGCCGGGCCCACCAGTCGCCCGTCGTACCTGTCGCACCCGTCGTACCTGATCTTGCGCCGTCCCCGCGGCTTCCGCTAACCTTCCCGGTGACAGGTAGAAAAAATGCCCTGGCCGGAGGAATGCGGCCGGGGGAGTGTAAACCGAGTGGTCGAAGCACTCGTATTTTCGTTCCACATCACGAAATCACGTCGGGTTCCGGCTCCGGGTTCCGGTTCCGTTGGCGCGGTGTCTGATGAGGATGTCGTTAGATGACGTCGGTCCGCGGTCTCGCCGCCCGTCAGGGGTGGCTGTTGGCAGCGCGGGCCGAGGTCCGGAGCAGCGAAGGAGATTGGGTCACATGGAAAGCAGGCGCAAGTTTCTCAAGGCATCGGCGGCCGCGTTCGCCGTGGCAGCGGCTCGTCCCGGGTATTCGTTCCAGGGCGCCAACAATCGCGTGCGCATGGCCGTTATCGGCATGGGCAACCGGTCCGGTCGCGTGTTCGACTCGTTCACGCGGTTCGACGACGTGCAGTTCACGATGGGATGCGAAGTCGCGCAGAACCGTCAGACCAACTTCCAGAACGCCAATCGCCCTCTCGCTCAGACGCTCGAGGTCGTCGGCGACTATCGTCGTGTGCTCGACCGCAACGACATCGACGCGGTGCTGATCGGCACGCCGGATTTCTCGCACGCCAGGATCACGGCCGACGCGCTTGCCGCTGGCAAACACGTCTACGTCGAGAAGCCGATTGCGAACAACATCGCGCGCATCAACATGATGCTCGACGCGTACAACAAGGCACCGAACGTGGTTGTGCAGGTCGGCACGCAGCAGCGCAGCTGGGATCACTTCATCGAAGCGAAGAAGCAGATGCCGCTGCTCGGTCCCGTCACGCACGTGCTCATCCAGCACGGAGGCGGTTACTCGCAGAACCGGCAGGAAGTCGCTGAAGTGCCACCCGGACTCGATTGGGACGCCTGGCAGGTCGATGCACCGAAGAAGCCGTTCAAGCAGGGCTACACGTCGTTCCGCGCCTGGTGGGAATACGGCAGCGGTCTCGTTGGCGACTGGGGTGCCCACCACATCGACGTCGCGAACTGGTTCATGGACGCCGATGCGAGGCAGCCGCTCAAGACCACGGCCGTCGGCTTCTACTCGAACCCGATGACCGATCCGGAGTGCGTGTTCAGCCAGTTCTCGATCGCCTGGCAGTATGACAACTACATCATGTCGTTCGCCAACGACGTCTTCCCGCGGCCGAACTTCGCCGATCCAGCGGCGCCGGATATCGAAGGCTGGGGCGTCTACTTCTACGGGGCCAACGGGACGCTGCAGGTGAATCGCATGGGCTGGGCTCTCCGCCCGAATGTCGGCCAGACGCGCAACCGCGTTGTGGCTCAGCCGGTACCCGGCGCAGCCGCAGCGGCAGGAGCACCTGCCGGCGGTGGTCGCGCGGGTGGCGCGCCCGGTGGTGGCCGTGCAGGCGGCGCGGGTGGCCGTGGCGGTGGTGGTACGCCGGTGCCGCTGAACGTTTACATCAACCCGCGCGGTGGCGTCGAAGAGGATTACCCGCTGCACGTGCACACGCGTGACTTCCTCGACAAGCTGAAGACGAGGAACCGGAACACCAACGCGTCGATGGAAATCGGCTACAACTCGGCACTGCCGGCCCTGCTTGCGCTCGAGGCGATGAAGCAGAACAAGGTGCTGGGCTGGGATCCGGCGGCGCGCGCATTGAAGGTGCTCTAGTCGCGCTGTGCAAACGAATCGGGCTCCAGGCTCTGCAATCGCGCAGGACCTGGAGCCCGATGTTTTGTCTACGCCTTCTTGCGTCGGCGCACGAGGATGACCACCACGCCCACCACCAGCACGAGGCCGGCGACGATGAGGGACGCGGTCGCGAGGTTGTCTTTGATGTATTGGGTCGCCTGCGGGCCGTACATGTAGGCGAGCCATCCAATCCCGCCGAAACGGAACGCCCGTCCGATCGCGATGCCGGCGATGAACGCAATCGGGCGCACGCCCGCGAGTCCGGCCAGCAGCACGAAGATCTTGAACGGCGTGGGCGGCGGCAGGAAGGCAGGGACGATCACGGCCAGCAGCCCGTACCGCCGGAACACGCCAAGTCCCTTCTCGACCTGCGCTTCGCTGAACCGCTTCAGCAGAAACGCCTCGCCGCCCTTCTTGGCAAGTGAGTAGAGCACGAAACATCCGGCCGTGGAGCCGATCGTGGTCGCGGCGCTGTAGAGGATCCAGCGCGGCGGATGCTGAATCGTGAGCGCGACGATCAGCGCATCGCCGACCTGCGGCAACGAGAGGAACGACGAATCGAGGAACGCAATGACCGCGAGCCCTGGTGCCCCAAGCCGTTCGGCAATGGGAAGAATCCACGCCACGATCTGTTCGAGAAGTTCTGAAATGTACTGCATCACGGAATGCAGGCGATTATGGCACGCCGTCCTGCAACGCAGGGCCCTTTCCAAGCGTATTATCGGCGGATGAGGATCCGGACACTTCAATGAGGCATCAATTCGGACTGGCTCTGCGTCGTCTTCGAGACACGCCCGCGTTTACGGCGGTCGCTCTGGCGACGCTGGCTCTCGGCATGGGCCTCAACATTCTGATCTTCAGCTTTACGAGCCCTGTCTTGTTCAAGGCCCTGCCGTACGAGCCCGACGGGCTCCTGGATGTGAGCCTGGCACCGCCAGACAATCCGGCGTCGAAAGGGCCACTGACGCCGGCGTTGTATCTCCTCCTGCGAGACGAGACCAGCGCGGCCTTCGAAGCCGTCGGGGCCTTCGACACCGGACGGCCGGCCAACCTCGCTGGCGACGTCGTCGGTCCCGCGGAACGACTGGCCGGGCACCGGATATCGGCCACGGGCCTTGCAGCGCTCGGCGTTGCGCCTGCGATGGGTCGGCTCCCGGTCGCTGCAGACGAGCAGGCCGACGCTGCGCTCACCGTCATCCTCAGCTATCCAGTGTGGGAGCGGCGGTTTGCCGGCCGTGCGGAGGTCGTGGGTCAGACCGTGATGGTCGATGGACAGGCCACCCAGCTCCTTGGTGTCATGCCGGAGGGCTTCGCACTGCTCGACAATGCTGCCGACGCCTGGTTCCCGTCCGGCTTCGAACCGGCCCCCGGGCAGGAGACACAACGCAGCCTTCGCGCGATCGCGCGGCTGAAGCCCGGGGTCTCGATGGCCGACGCCCAGGCCGCGGTCAAGGCTGCACTCGACAAGTACGTGCAGCAGTACCCGAACAGCGAGGGCTGGACCGTCGAGCTCACGCCATGGACTGACGCGCGGTTCGGCGGAGTGCGCCAGCCGTTGACGATGGTGCAATTGGCCGTCGGCGTGATGTTGTTCCTGGTGTGTGTGAGCGTGGCCGTACTGATGCGCGCCCGCACGGTTCTGGGCGAGCGCTCCGCTGTTCTTGCCTCGAGCCACATCCGACCGGGAGTCGTGCTCGCCGAAAGCCTCCTGCTCGCGATCGGTGGCGGCGTCCTCGGTGCCGTCCTCGCGGCGGTCGTCCTCCCGCCGCTTCTCGACATCACCCCGACCGCGCTCCCGCGCCTCAGGGAGGTCGGGTTCGACGCGCTCGCAGTCGCGTTCACTGTCGTCGTCATTGTCTTCGCTGCCCTCGCAGTCGGGACGCTGCCAGCCTTGCGCGCTTCGCGGACCGATACCGCGACACGGGGGTGGTTCGGCGCCCTGACGTTCGGGGCCCTCGTGGCCGTTCAGGTGGCGCTGGCGTTCGTCCTGCTCGCTGCGACGGGGTTCGCGATGCGGGCCGTTGGCGAACTGCGAGCTGGCGACGTCGGTATCAACACGGCCGGTCTACTGAGTGCCGACGTGTACCTCCCGCGCGTTCCGTACGTCACCCGCAACATCTCGGGGACCGGAAGCGGCGAGATCGCCGAGTTCAGCCCCGCCGGTGCCGCTCTCTACGATCGCATTCACGCGGCGCTAAAGACCATGCCTGGCGTGGAACGCGTGGCAGGCGTAGGCAGTCATCCGTTCTCGTCGAACCCGTTCGTGCAATTCTGGATCGGAGATGTGGAACAGACACCAGATACTCGCCAGGCGGCGCAGTACCTGGCCGTCACGGAAGGGTACTTCGAGACGTTGGGCGTTCGCGTGGTTCGTGGTCGCGACTTTTCGTCTGCCGACCTGCCTGACTCGCCCTGGGTCGTTCTCGTCAACGAAACCCTCGCGAAGCAACACTGGCCCGACGGCGATCCGCTGGGGCAGCGCCTGACGCTGACCTTCTCTCCGAATGATGGGGAATCTGCGCGCGAGGTCGTTGGCGTGGTGGCCGACACGATCCCGTTCCGCGGAGCGGCGGAAGTTCCGCCGTTGATCTACGTCCTCCACCGGCAACAGGGGACACTGCAGCGCGCTTCGCTCGAAGGACGGCGGACGGTGATGTCGTTCATCATTCGTACGTCGGGCGATCCGCTCGCGCTGGGCGATGCCGTCCGATCGCAGGTGGGCTCCGTCGATGCGACGGTCCCGGTGGACTCGATTCGCACGGTCCAGTCATACCTCGACGCCGGTCAGACCGCGCTGCTGCAGTATGGCAAGACGCTTATCGGTATTTTCGCGCTGGTCGCGCTGGTGGCGGGTATCGTGGGCTTCTACGCCCTCACGGCGTACGGCGTCGCCCATCGACAGCCACTGCTCGCGATCGGCCTCTGCGTCGTGGCGGCGGCGGCCATTGGCGTGGCGGCGGCATGGACCGGCTGGATGCGAATCGCCGATGTCCTCGCGTCGTTCCTCACGAACCTCACCGTGACGCCGGCGGATCGCATGCCACTCGTCGTCACCGGCGGTGCCATCCTGGCGGCCGCGCTCCTGGCGTTTCTCGTCGGGGTGCGGCACCGGACACCAATCGACCGGTGACACGCGATATAATCGTCAGACTCGTTCCAGGAGGTTTCTTTCATGTCCCGTAGAGTCCCTATGTTCTTGGTGCTGGCTGCGCTCGTCGCGACCGGTTCGATTTTCGCGGCGCGGACTGACGTTCGAGCCGCAGGCCAGGCCCCCGCGCCGGCCACGCGGAAGCCGGCGGCGCCAGTCCCGGTTACGCCGGCCGACATGGCACCGCTGATGGGCAGGTGGCAGATTCCCCTGGCGACGCCGACGGGGCGGATCGTCGCGAACCTCGTCTTCCGCGTTGAGGCGGGCAAGGTCGTCGCCGGTGTCAGTGCCCCGCAATTTCCCGAACACAAGATCACCGACATCACGAGGATTGGCCAGGTCATCACACTGAAGGCATCGACGGAGTACTCGGGCGCCCTGACGGCGTACTCGGGTCCCGTGTCGATGGTGTTGACGCTGACGCCCAAGGGGCCGGATCTGGCGGCGTGGTTCGACTTCAACGACTCAGGCTTTCAGATCGGCGGCACAGGCAAGAAGGGCTGAGCGCGTCTCGAGCCTCCCACCGATTTCCCACGACAACTCCCGCCCAGGGGCCGCGACCGCGTGGCCCCTGGGAACCGGGTACCGGCCGTCTCGATCGATCGAACGCCCCGGATAGGATGGCTGTATGTCTGAGCCGTTGCATGTCGCCTTCCTCGGGTGCGGATTCATCACCCGCGTCCACAGCCCGTATCTGAAGGGGGCGCTGTCGGGCACGATCGTGCCGAGCTACGCCAGCCGCGATCGCAGCAAGTCGGACGAGTTCTGCCGCCAGTTCGGCGGTCGGACAGCCTTTGGCAGCTACGACGACGCGTTGAACGATCCCAACGTGGACGCTGTCGTCATCGCCGTTCCCCCGCGTTTCCACCTCGAGTTGACGCAGAAGGCGCTGGCTGCCGGAAAGCACGTGCTCGTCGAGAAGCCGGCGTTCCTTCACGCCGACGACTACACCTCGATCATCGCCCAGCGCGATCAGGCCGGGCGTACCGTCCTCGTCGGCGAGAACGATCACTACAAGCCTCTGGCCGTCTGCCTGCGTCGCTTGCTGGCCGACGACGCGATCGGCGAGATGGTGTTCGGACACTTCATAACCGTGGCGCACCGGTTGAAAACTGCCGACGACTGGCGCAATGACGAGAGCATGGCAGGCGGTGATGCGTTCTTCGAGGAAGGCATCCACTGGCTGCACGTCGCCGGCAGTCTCGGTCCGCGCATCACGACGATCCACGGCTTCCGGCCGGCGCCGTCGCGTGAGGGTCCCGACAAGCGGGTGAAGAGCATGCTCGTCTCCTTCGAGTACGACAACGGCGCGGTCGGCTCGCTCTACTATTCGCGGGAGATCCCCTCGCTCTTTCGTGGTCTCCGCATCTCCAAGCTCATGGGCCGCCGCGGCGTCATTTCGTTCGAGTCCAACGGTGTGGCGCTCCTCGTGCGCGGAAAGCGCTGGCCGCGGCTGATCCTGCCCGGCTTCCGGGACATTCGTGGCTACCGCGCGATGTATGCGGACTTCGCCGCGTCGATCCGCAGGGGGGGGCAGCCCGAGATGAGCCTCGAACGTGCACTCGAGGACCAGCGGCTGATGGACCAGGTCTATGCGACGAGTCGACGGCCGCCGCTGAACTGAACCCCCGCTGACGGCAGAGAGGTCTCCTAGTCGAGGCTACGAGGCTACGAGGCTACGAGGCTACGAGGGTGCCGTGGGGGCCGACCCCCGTGTCGGCCCGATACGGACCGGACGCGCGGTCCGGCCCTACAATCCCTACAATATCGTTGGGCCTCCGCATGACACGCT
>Ga0190271_10003165_pt1 | contig 10250 bp, 9 predicted proteins | sample Popmic356T_FD_133747 | JGI IMG/M metagenome (GOLD analysis project Ga0190271, IMG submission 133747) | Populus adjacent soil microbial communities from riparian zone of Weber River, Utah, USA - 356 T | ecosystem: Environmental > Terrestrial > Soil > Riparian zone | place: USA: Utah | collected... | reverse complement strand
CCACGCTCGAGCAGATGCGTCGCGAACGAGTGTCGAAGCATGTGCGGGCTGAGTGACCTCGTAATGCCTGCCTGGCCTGCATAGCCCTTAAGGATCTTCCAGAAGCCGACGCGCGTCAGCCCGATGCCGCCGCCCCGCGCGTTGACGAAGAGCCGGTTGCTCCGTCGTTTTCCGAGCAGCACGCTGCGCGACTGCTGGAGATATCGTTTCACCCAGGTCGCTGCTTCGTCGCCGATGGGAACGATGCGTTCCTTGTCGCCCTTGCCCGTACAGGTAAGGTACGACGCTTCCAGATTCACGTCCGCCGGCCGCAGCGCAACCAGTTCAGACACGCGCATGCCGGTGGCATACAGCAACTCGATGACTGCGCGATCTCGAAGGCCGCGCGCTGTGGAGACATCGGGCTGCGCGATCAGCACATCGACATCCTCGACGGAAAGATAGCGCGGCAGTACTTTCCAGGCGCGCGGCGGACGCAGGTCGTCCGAAGGGTTCGTGCGCAGCCGTCCGTCAATCAGCAGGAACCGATAGAAGCCTCGAAAGCACGCGACCGCTCGCGCCACGGAGCGAGGCGACCGCCCCTGGGACATCATGTCCCTCACCAGTTCCTCGAGATCCGGCCGGGTCAATCGATCGATAGACGTCCCGCGCCCGGCGGCGAATTCGGCCAACCCATTGAGATCGCGCGCGTAGCTCTCGATCGAGTTGGCCGCGAGACGACGCTCGACGGTGAGGTGCGTAAGATACGCGTCCAATGCGGACACAGTGCTCGTCATTTTGATCCGGTTGGGCCTCGGTCCCGACCCTCTCCGGATAGAATTGTAGTCGTATGCCCGTGCGTTCAAAGTGGCAGTCGCTGCCCACCGAGGCCATCAACGCGTTCAGTCTCGGGATCGACAAACTCGCGGCCGACGACATCGTCGACCTGATGCTCAACGAAGATCGCAAGATGCTCGAGGCCGTAAGGCGCGAGCGCGAACGCATCGCCGTCGGCGTGGAGATGATCGCGTCAGCACTCCGCAAAGGCGGACGGATCGTGTTCGTGGGTGCAGGTACGAGCGGTCGCCTCGGCATCCTCGAGTCCGCCGAGATGCCACCGACGTTCGGGACGGAGCCAGAGAACATTCAGGCGGTGATGGCCGGTGGGCGCGACGCGATCTTTGCTGCGAAGGAAGGCGTGGAGGATCACTACGAAGAAGGTGCCCGCGCCGTCTCACGTCTCCGGCCAAGCAAGAAAGACATCGTCATCGGCGTGTCGGCGAGCGGCATGACGCAGTTCGTTCGCGGCGCCCTCACGATCGCGCGCAAGGTCGGCGCACGGATCATCTTCGTCACGTGTGACCCCGGCACTGAGTTGCAGACGTTCGTCGATCTCACGATCGCCCCAGGGGTGGGAGCAGAAGTCATTGCCGGGTCGACGCGACTCAAGGCAGGTACAGCAACGAAGCTGGTCCTGAACGTGTTGACGACGGGGGCGATGATCCGGACCGGCAAGACCTACGGAAACCTCATGGTCGACGTGCAGATCGGCTCAGAGAAGTTGAAGGATCGCGCGCGCCGGATCGTGAACATCGTCACTGGCCTTGAGTACGACGAAGCCGATCGCCTGCTCAAGGTCGCGCACTTCAACGTCAAGGCCGCGATCGTCATGCAGAAGACCGGCTTGTCGTACACCAAAGCGCTCTCGCGTCTGCGGAAGGCGCACGACTCAATGCGAGAGGCGCTCGGCGAAGACATCGAACCGCGCCTGCGCGGCTTGCTTCAGGGGCACGCCGAGGCGGCCGCTGTTGCGAATGAGTTCAGCACCACCAAGTCGGGCGACGACACCACTCGCAAGCGACGGTCATAGCGCGGCCGCGGCCGCGCGATCCAGATACACCTCGACTCGACGATGGAGTTGCAGGAAGGACGCAGGTAGCGTCGTTGTCACGGGGCCGCGCAGCATTCCAGCCACCGCTGAGGCTTTACGCTCACCTGTTGCGATCATCACGATCGTTTCCGCGCGAAGAATCGTTCCCATCCCAATCGACAGCGCCTCGTTCGGAACGCGCGAAGCCACTCCGCCGAATGGACCAGCGTTCTCGGCTCGCGTCGAGTCGAGCAGGGTCACTCGATGCGTGCGTGCGGCCAACGTGTCGCCAGGTTCGTTGAACCCGATGTGCCCGTTCACGCCCAGCCCGAGCAGTAGAAGATCGAGCCCCCCGGACGCGGCGATCGTCTCTTCGTAACGTTCGCATTCGATGTCTGGATCGGGCGCTACACCGTTGAGGCTATGTGTCTGGTTGGGACTCAGGTTGATTCCCGAGAGCAGATGCTCCGTTAGAAATCGCCGGAAGCTGCCGGCGTGAGACGCGTCGAGACCGACGAATTCATCCAGTAAGAACGCAGTCGCGTGAGAGAAGTCGGCCTCCCCTGCGGAATAGAGGCGGCCCAACTCAGTGTAGGCCTCGACTGGCGTTCGCCCTGCGGGCAGGCCAAGCACGAGATCCGGAGTGCGATGCAACGTCTCAGCTACGCGTCGGGCAAGCGCTCGACTGGCTTCCGTGGCGGTTTCGAAGATCGTGACGTCCAAGTGCGTCAGATGTAGGACGGCACAGCGAGCGTCCCTCGTGCAGCCGCGAGTGCCAGAGTGACCGCGCCTCGAGCAGGCTCGACGTCGAGCGATCGGACCTCGCTTCGAGGGGCGACCTCGGCCATACGTTGATAGACATCAGCCGAGAGCGCCGGGATGGCTCTGAAGATCCCGCCGGCAAGGATCGTCGGAAAGACATCGCCGCGCATACCGAGTCGTGTCACGACTGACGCCGCCGCACCGACGAGTTCTTCCGCGGCGCGAGCGAGGATGTGCGACGCGACGGCATCGCCCGCGAGCATGGCCTCTTGCACGACGTCGGCGAGGCCGGCGACGAGCGGTCGCTGGAGTCCACGATCGTAGATGGCGTGAATGAGCTCGGAGGGCGTCGCGAGATGCATCTCGGCAAGCACGAGTTCGGTCAGGCGGGTTGCTGGTCCACGACCGTCGAATGCCCGCACGACGGCGGAAAGCGCCGCGCGACCGATCCAGAATCCCCCGCCTTCGTCACCAAGCAGGTAACCCCACCCCCCGGCGCGACATGCGCGTTTGGACGCATCGACACCGTAGGCGATCGAACCTGTTCCCGCGACGATGACCACGCCGGCTTGCTCGCCCGCGCCCGCCACGAGTGCGACGAGCGCATCGTTGACGACGGTGACGCGTGCCTTGAAACCAATCCGGCGCATGATGCCCTGAACGGCTTGAGCGTCACTCGGACGATCGACACCAGCAATCCCCAGGCAGATCGCATCCGGTCGTACGTCACGCTGAGAGAGCGTGTCGTCCATCACTTGATGGAGGACTTTCTCGACGGCGAGCTCGCCTGACGCCTGCAGGTTCGCGCCACCTCCATGTGACTCTGCGAGGACGCGACCACTGTCGTCAGCAAGCAGGCACACCGTCTTCGTGCCTCCCGCATCGATGCCCAATACATACATGTGAACGCGATAAGTATGGTACATTCGGCTCGTTAGATGGCGTACAGCCATACTCGATCCCGCCGTCGATTCCGGCGCGCGGGCATTCCGCTTCGAGTCGCGTCTGCAGTCTTGATCGTCGCCGCGGTGCACGCAGCGCTCTTTGCTGCAGGCACGTCGATGCGCGCGTTCTGGATTGCATCGTCGTCGATGTCGTCCACTCTCAACATCCGGCGAGCGATTTCATCAGCTGTCTCGAGCGGCTACGACGCGGTGATCGCTCCGCTGGCGACCGGTGCTCGCAGCGATTCTGATTCGTTCGATGCGGGAGCCGAGTTGCTGCGCGAGGCACGCGAGCGTGGTCTCGCCGCTCACCTATCCGTCACCGTGAACATGGCGGCTGCCGCCGACGAGCTTCCCGCCTCGCGAGATCACGTCATCTACCAGCATCCGGAATGGCTGATGGTGCCGCGGCAACTCGCAGCGGAGATGCTCAAGTTCGATCCGCGCAGCCCGGCCTACCTGGGGCAGATTGCGCGCTGGACACGAGCAAACTCGGATCGCGTCGGTGGTCTGTACATCTCGCCGCTGGATCCGGCCGCGGCCCAGTATCTGGTGAACACAGTCATAACGGCAGTTGGACGATATGCGGCCGACGGCGTGTTCCTCGATGCTGTCGAGTTCCCGGGTGAGGACTTCGATTACAGCCGGCACGCGATGGAACTGTTCCGCACACGGATGCGCAGTGTGATGTCGGTCGTCGAGCGTACACGGCTCGACGAGATCGAGGCTATCGATCCCTTCGCGTACACCGAGGAGTTCCCGGATGAGTGGCGGAGATTCAGAGAGTCTGCCCTGACTGATCTGCTTGAACGCGTGCGCAGCGGGTTGACGGCGAAGAGTCCTGACATCTCGATTGCAGCCGGTGCTCGTGCCGATGCGGATGTGTCACTCCGCGAGCATTTTCAGGCGTGGCGCGCATGGCTCGATCGAGGAATCGTCGATCGAGTGGGATATCACAGCCGTTCGACGGGCGCAGTGCTGCTCTCTGCGGATGGTGTATTCGCGTCAGCCGCGGACACTCCCTCAGGCGTGCAGGCCGCAGGCGCGGGCGGCCCGCGATAGGCGCGCGCCGTGGCGCACTCATTCGCGGCGGCACGACAGCTACTCGAGCGTGCTGTCGCCGACAAGGCCTTCCCCGCTGCTGTCGTCGAAGTAGGTACGGCGCACCAGCCACTCTGGCACGAGGCCTTCGGGCATCTCACGTTCGACTCTAACTCCGCAGCCACGCGCGACGACACGGTGTTCGATCTCGCGTCGCTGACGAAGGTTCTCGCGACAACGCCGCTGGTCATGCGAATGGTCGAACGCGGTGGCCTGGGCCTTAGTGATCCTGTTTCGATGCACGTCGCACTCTGGCATGACGAACACGGTGGGACGCCGGTCACCATTCGCGATCTGTTAGCCCATTGCAGCGGGTTGCCTGCGCACCTTCCGCTCTATAGAACGCTCAAAGGACGCGTCGCATTCGAAAGCGCGATCTGTGCGACTCCCCTCGCCTACACACCGCGATCGAAGTCGATCTACAGCGACCTTGGATTCATGCTCCTCGGGTTCATCCTCGAAGGCCTCGGTGCTCCCCTTTCATTGCAATTCGACACGCTCCGACAGCAGATGGGTATCCAGGACCTGCAGTTCAATCCGCCGACGCTGTGGCAGCCGAGAACCGCGCCGACGAGACGGGACGAATGGCGAGGGCGATTGCTCGTCGGCGAAGTCGATGACGACAACACGTGGGCGCTTGGAGGCGTCGCGGGCCACGCCGGCCTCTTCGGAGCAGCACACTCGGTCGGTGAATGCGCGCGTCATCTGCTCCAGATCCTTGAAGGCCGGCAAGGCGTGTTTCAGGAGCAGACGCTTCGCACGTTCATCTCGCGACGCGCGGACGTGCCGGGAAGTTCGCGAGCGCTTGGGTGGGACACGATGCTGCCGACGTCCTCGTGCGGGACACGTCTTTCGCCACAGGCTTTCGGCCATGTGGGATTCACGGGCACGTCGCTCTGGATCGATCCGGAGGCGGCGATCTATGTCGTGCTGCTGACCAATCGCGTGCATCCGACACCGGACAATGACGCGATCAAGGAGGTCCGACCTGCGTTCCACGACGCAGTCATGGACGAACTCGGGAAGAGCTAGATCAGTTCCCGCGCGTGCCCATCGGCGAGACTCCGCCGCGGCCGCGCGCGCCACCGAACGGGGTTGAGGTGCCGCTGCCGCGGCCGGGACCCACGCCTCCTCGACTACCAGCTGTTCCACCGCGGCCGCCAGGTGTCTGTCCACCTGATCCCGGCGGTGCCCCCGCCTGGACCGAAGCGGCTGTGGCCATGAAGAGCCACTCATTGTATTTATTCTTGCCGTTGTACAGACGCATCGAGGTCTGAGTGCTCTTGCTTGAGACGGCAAGAATGCCTCCGCCGGCTTGCGCATTCGCTGCCTGGGCGCCAGCGCTGAACGGAGTGCGCCCTGTCTGCATGCCTTGTGCGCCGAGTGGCGTTCCCCGGCCGAAGCTCGATTGCGTCGGTGACTGCTGCTGGCCGCCGCCAGAGGCGGTGCTGACTCCGGTGCCGATCGGTGTGCCGCGTCCACCTGTCGCTCCGGTACCGCCAGCGCCGCGACCGCGTTGCGCGTCGAGCGCCTGCTGCGGCGTCGTGCTCATGGCTTGCGCGAGCTCAGGGCTGCCGGCTCCGAGGTACTGAAAATCGCCGCCGGTGATTGGGTCCTTGTACTTCTTCCGAAGGAACCGCTGGTCGATCAGGACGTCGACGTCAGGCGGCAGCTGGTTGCCGTACTTGCGTTGAAAGAGCGCGATCGCGCGGGCGTACTGTTCTCCGCGGAAGACGAGTTCGGCTTCACGTTCACGCCGAGCGACCGTCTGATACACCGGCATCGCCGTGCTCAGCATGATCGCCATCACGCTCATCGCGACGAGGAGCGCAGCCATTGCATAGCCGCGCTCGCCCCGCCAAGTAGGGAGAACCATTGACCCTTGCGTTAGTTGACTGTCACTACTACGACCGCAGAACTCGACCCACCAGAACCTGATTGCGTAGCCCGAGCGGTCTTCGACCCCACAGTGCTGTAAGTGTGCGTAGCCGTCGCTGGCGATGCAATCGCACCCAGGCTGGCGGTGTTGCCGTCACCGAAGTCCAGTGTCACGCTCTGCGCACCTGGGGCCGGGGTGACGGTGAAGGTGAAGACCGTGGCTGTCGTCCCGCTCGACGGACTTACTGAAAGCGAAACCGAACTACCCACCGATATCGCGAACGTGGCTGTCGCCGTACCCGCTCGCGCGGTCACCGTCGCTGCGGCGCTTGTTGTGAGAGTCACTTGCGCTTCGCCGTTGCCATCAGTCGTCGCCTGAGTCGCCGACAACGTTCCGGCGGTCGTAGAGAAGTTGACTTGCGCGTTCGGCAGTCTGTTGCCTGCGACATCCAGAACCACCGCCGTGATCGTTATCGTTCCTCCTGATGGCGGAACAGTTGAGGAGCTTGCACTCAGCGTGATGTTTGCCGGGCCATTGACTGTAATCCGAAGCGTCGTGGACTTTGCCCCGACTCGGGCGGTGACGGTGGCGTCACGATTCGTGGTCAGCTGCACCTGGGCTTCGCCTCTGGCGTCAGTGGTGGCAACCGTCGCTGACAAAGTGCCAGCGTCTGTTGAGAACGTAACCGGGGTGTTGATAAGCCTGTTTCCGGCTGCGTCCAGCACGGAGGCAATGAGTGTGACTGTGCCGCCGCTCGCAGGAACTGATGTCGAACTGGCGTTGAGCACCACGTTGTCCGTCGCCGCCCCGCCAACCGTGATTCGTACGGCATTGCTGCTATTTGTCGCGGACGGCGTCGTCGTGCCAGTCCCACCACCACTACCGTCGCCGCTGCTCGGCGGTGGTGTTGTTGTGCTGCTAGTGCCGCCTGATGTCGCCATCACGTCAGCGAGACCGGAGACATCACCCGCGATGAACGTCGTCACGGCGTAGCCATTCCTTGTCTGCGCATCAACCGGATCGACACGGCCAAGGTTTGTCGAAAAATGGACCGTGGTGCCGTTCTGCACAGCGTTACCGCTAGCTTCGACGACGTACGCGGTGACTTCCGTCGTCCCACCGAGTTGGACGAACGTGCTTCCGGCGGAGATCGTGAGCGCCGAACCTGACGGTGCGGTCAGTGGCACCGTATCGCACGCCACAGCCGCGATGGCCACGAGCGCCGCGCATACAAAGCTGATTCGACTCAACATCATCATTCCCACTCAGAGTAGGGTTTGCCATCGGACCCCGTTTGATCGGAGCCGCTCTTCACATCAGAGATGCCCGGCTCGGCCGATGGATTGGATGGATCAGCATCCGACGCCACGGTCTGCCACGTCTCCGCCGATCCCGTGAACGGATCGGGTGCGATGCTTCGCAGGTACTTGTCCGTCACCAGCGTCTGCAAGTCGGACGGGTACTTGCCTTTGTCGGCGTAGTACTCGTCGATCGCCTTCCGCATCTGGAAGAGATCTTCCTTGAGCGCCGCTTCCTTGCCACGCTGAACGCTGGTGCCGTACACAGTCAGGCTCACACCTGCAAGCAGGACAAGCAACACCATGACGATCAGCAACTCGATCAGCGTGAAGCCGTCGAGACGGCCGCGCACGTTAGCGACGTGGTCTCTTCGTCCCATGTTTACCAGTCCCGGTACTTCGTTCCGTCGAGCGCGGTGCCATCGCTCTTCGTGTAGACATCGAACACGTTCTGGCCACCCCACGACCTGGCGTCGGGATCGTCCTGATACGAACGCAGCCCCCACTCGTCCCTGGTCATCGGATCGATCGGAACGCGACGAAGGAATTTGAGTTTCCGCCCTGACGCATCGTTCGCGACTGACACGCCATCGACGAGCGTCTCGAGATCCGGCGGATAGCCCTCGTTGGCTGGCTCGAGCTCGGTCGACGGGATGAGACCCTGATCGACAGCGTCCTTGAACTTGTCGAGCGCCGTGCGCATCTCTCGCAAGGCACGATGAAGCTCCGCTTCACGCTGTCGCTGCATCGTGACCTGCGCCAGCGGCATGACCGTCGACGCCAGGACCAGCAGAATCGTGGTGACCACGATCATCTCGATGAACGTGAAGCCACGCTCGCTGTTCACTGCACTCTCACCGCCGGGACTGCAGAAAACTGCAGACTGACGGGGCTCCCATTCGGCCCGCTCGCCGATCCAGTCACATTCAGATTCGCGGCACCTGGGGCAACAGCTTCGAAGAGCATCCCCGCGAGCAAGCCCGTGCCGGCGACGCCAGTGACGTCGCCACGCCGAACCACGGCGATGTCTACGCGTCCAGCGACAGGATCGGGCTGCTGGGTGAACGACGCGTTCACGCCGCCCGCGCGCATGAAGCTCCCCTCCTGCACGTTCACGAGTCGGAGGACGGCCGGGTTGTATGTCACGGTCAGCGTGACGCCGGAGAGTTGCGATGCGTTGGTGATCGAGACCGGAACGAGGTATGGCCCTCCGCCGACACGGAAGTCCGGGCTCGGAACCGAGACCACGACCTGTCCGGCAGAAACAGACGTTGGGCCCGGCAGCGCAGCCCCCACTGCGTTTGGATTTGGAGGGAGCGGTGCCGGCTGCTGTGGAGCGGGTGCTGGAAGCGGAGCCTGAGCTGGCGCCTGGGGCTGCGGCCCACCCGGTGCCGGTGCTGCTGCGCCAGCCTGCGCGGGCTCGGGCGTCGCGCCGATCAATGGTGGCGGTCCACTCAGCCCGAGGTTCGACTGCGTGCCGATGTAGATCGGTCCAAGGTCGCTGGCGGTGAATTCGCGAGACCGCACGATCCGCGGAGTCAGCAGCATCACAACGTCAGACTGCTGAATCGAGTTGTCGTTCGACGAGAAGAGCTGCTTGATCACCGGCAGGTGCATCACCCACGGCAACCCGGAGAGCTGCCGACGCTGCTGCTCCTGCAAGAGCCCAGCGAGCAGCGTCGATTCACCTTCTCGTAGTCTCAGGTCCGTCTCGACGCGCCGCGATCCGAACGACGGCAACTCCTGCCCGGCGATCGTGATCCCCGCGCCGAGGTTGCTGCTCTCGATCATCAGCTTGATCTGGATGTCACCTTCGATGCTGACGCGCGGCGTCATCTGCACCGTCACACCGACGGGGCGATACGTGAACGACGTCAGCGGGTTGAAGTTCGCTCCACCCTGCGCGAGCGGCGTGAACGTTGTCGACGGGACCGGGATGTCCTCGCCAAGATTCAGCTTGAGGTCGGAGCCTTCGGCGCCGCGAAGCTGCGGCTTGGCGATGACCTTCGTCTCTGAGTCGGTCTCGAGGAATCTAACCACTGCCGACGGAACGGCGAGGTAGAAGTCGCTGGTGCTGATGCCACGCGAGACCGTGTTGAGGTTGAACGGCCGCGGGTTGAGCGTCGTGCCGTTGTCGGTCGTACCTCCCCCGCCGGCGACGCGGGGATCGATTTCAGGCGAGAACACCGCATTGATCGCGTAGGTTCCGAGATCGAGACCGTACTGCTGCGCGCGAGTCCGGCTGACCTCGAGGATCTGCACGTCGACGACGATCTCGGCGCGCGGCTTGTCGAGCGTCTCGATCATGCGCTCGATGATGGCCATCATCTGCGTCGTTGCGCGGATCGTGACGGTGTTCGTGCTCTTGTTGGCGGTCACCGCCGGCGCGAGCGCCTGCCCCACCGGACGAATGACCT
>Ga0190271_10003164_pt1 | contig 10252 bp, 7 predicted proteins | sample Popmic356T_FD_133747 | JGI IMG/M metagenome (GOLD analysis project Ga0190271, IMG submission 133747) | Populus adjacent soil microbial communities from riparian zone of Weber River, Utah, USA - 356 T | ecosystem: Environmental > Terrestrial > Soil > Riparian zone | place: USA: Utah | collected... | reverse complement strand
TCAGTGTTTCGTTCATCATCGCCGACACGATCTGCCGGACAGTGGCACCAAGCGCCATGCGAATGCCGAACTCGGGCGTTCGCTGCGCCACGAGAAACGCCACGACGGCATAGGTGCCGGAGAACGCGAGCAGCAGGCCGACCACGCCGAGCAACGAGGCGGTCGTCGAAAACGCCTGGAACGTCCACGTCACGAGACCCAGCAGATCCCGCATCGGCATGATCCGATAAGGTGCGTCGGGATCGAGCGCGTTGACGGCGTTCACGACGGCGGTGCGCACGTCGGCAACATCGGCGCGACTTCGCACGAGGAGCGACATTTCCAGCGGTGATCGCACACTCGTCACGAAGTAGACGCAAGTGGCATCGACCTTATCGAACAATATGTCGCTTGCGACATCCTCAGTGACGCCAATGATGCGCACGCTGGTGTGGGCCGGCACCCCTTGCGATCGCGCATCGAGCCGCCGTATCTCCAGCGTCTGACCGACTGGATCGAGGCCGGGCCAGAACGCATGCGCGGTCGCCGCACTGACCAACGCCACCGCGGCACTCTCGTCGGCTTCGCGCGATGTAAAGAGGCGACCCTGCACGACCTTAATGTCGAACAGCGGAAAATACTCCGGAGACACGGCCATGAATCCCGCGGTCTGCTCGAGACGCGTCTCCGACGGAACGACGCCCACACGTCGCAGCGCGCCGGCCAGCGACGGCTGCCAGGCCGCGGCAACACGCTCGATCAACGGGTCCGACGCGAGACGCCCGCCAAGTTCCACGCGGAACCGCGGTGCAATGCGGACCTCCGCAACCCGTTCGTAGCTCAAGCCGCGATCGGGATTGGCCAGTCGCCTCGACTCGTCGATCAGGCCGATGGCGCAGACGAGGAACAGCACGCATGCACCGATCTGCATCGCGACGAGGCCCGTCCGCAGATGCGACCGCTGGGCATCGAGGGCGCCTTCACCTCTCGCGGCGCGCACGAGATTCGCACGCGTGACCCGCACGGCAGGCGCCAGGCTCACGATGACCGCTGAGACAACAGCCGCAATGACCAGCACGGAGAGCACGCGCCAATCCGGATCGAGTGGCACCAGCACTGTCTCCACGGGCGCGATGCCAGCTGGAAACGTCCCAAGGATGAGCGCGGGAAAGATCCGCGCAGTCGCGATGGTGAGTGCGAGCCCGACGGCAGCAGCCGGTCCGGCGAGCATCAGGCTCTCGACGATGAGTTGCCGTAGGACACGCCAGCGGCTCGCGCCAAGGGAAAGCCGCACCGCGATCTCCCGCTGGCGGCTGAACCCGCGTGCAAGCATCAGGTTGGTCACGTTTGCGCACGCGACGAGCAACACGAGGCCAAACGCCGACAGGATCACCGCGAGCATCGTCAGCGTCCCCGAGGTCAACGGAATGAGCCGTGATCGCGAGTCAACGTGGACCACCACCGGCTCCAACGCGGACCCGGATCCAGGCGGAAATCGCTGCCGAAGCCAGACATCGAGCCAGGCTCGTGCCTGCGAGATCGGGACTTCATCTCGCAGCCGGCCGACGACGGAGAGCGAGACATTCGAATCAGTCCATGGGTCGGCAACCTCGAACGCTCGCGCCATGGTGAGCGGTGCCCAGAAGCCGATGGACTGTTGGCCCGGCAACACCATTCCGCGCCGAATCACTCCGACGACTTCAAACGACTGACGTCCCAGCGGAACTCGCTTCCCGACGATGGCGGGATCGGCGCCAAAACGTGAGCGCCATGCGTACTCCGACAGCACGGCGACGGCATTGCTACCGGGCGCGATCGCATCGCTGGGCAACAACGTGCGGCCGATGACGGGACGTGCGCCCAGCACTAGGAAGTAGTTGCCAGTGACCAGCAAGCCGGGCAACTGAACGCCGTCCTGCATGACCGCGGTCGCGAGTCCGGCGGACAGATCGAGGCCTGACGAATCACTTTCTCTGGCAGCCTCGAAGTCGGCGAGTCTGAAGCCGCGATTCTTGGCATCCGCCGTGTCCCAATTCAACGTGTACAAGGCCTGCGGGTTTGGCAGGTCGATCGGGGCGAGCATGTAGGCGTTGAGAATTGTGAAGGCCGAGCACAGGACGCCGAGACCGAGCCCAATCGTCGCAGCGACGCTTGCAGCAAACAGAGGCGAGCGGCGCATACCGCGAAGCGCGTAGCGCAGATCCTGAATCATCCGTGTCAGAGACGGCCTTTGCCGCGGTTCGGTTCCATCCAGAGCTCAGAAATCATGAAAAAATGATGCGATGAAGCCTTTCCTGGTGCGCATCCTCGTCGTGGTCGCCATTGTTTTCTCGTGTACTTCAGCGTTCGCGCAGTGGTTGAAATACCCGACCGCCGGCCTGCCGCGGACGGGCAACGGCAAGTTCAATCCGTCAGCGCCCGCCCCGCGCACAGCAGACGGCAAGCCGGACTTCACCGGCATCTGGCTGACGGAAAGCCCGAACTGCCCACCGAACCGCGATTCGGAGTCGCTCGTGTGCGGCGTCGAGTTGCCGATGTCGCCGCAAGGCATCAACATGGGCATCGGTTTGCCCGGCGGCTTGCCCTATCAGCCGTGGCTCGCGGCGTTGGTGAAAGAGCGCACGGCGAACAACGCGAAAGACGATCCACATGTGCGCTGCCTGCCCGATACATTCATTCGCGCGTATGGCTTGCCGCACCTTCTGAAATTCGTCCAGACGCCAGGCCTTCTGGTGATGCTCAACGAGATGAATGCGGGCTACCGTCAGGTCTTCCTTGACGGACGGCCGCTACCGACTGACCCGGTACCCAACTGGCAAGGCTACTCGTCTGCGACGTGGGAAGGCGACACGCTCGTCGTGAACTCGAACGGCTTCCGCAACGATCTCTGGATCGACTGGAACGGCAGCATGATCACGGAAGCCGCCAAGGTGCGCGAGCGCATTCGACGTACTGACTTCGGACACCTCCAGGTCGAGGTGACCGTGGACGATCCGAAGGCCTACACCAGGCCGTGGACCGTGACGCTGAAACAGCGGCTGGCAGCCGACACCGAGCTCGTTGACGAGATCTGCCTCGAAAACGAGAAGTCAGCGCAGAGAATGAAGTAACCGAACACGGCGGGTCTGAAGACCCGCCGCTACGCGTAGAGGCGCGTCTTTAGACGCGCCTCAGTCTTCTAATCGAGAGCCTCAGGCAGCTGCCTGTAGATCGACAGGTCGTGGTGATACTCGACCTGCTGTCGCGCACCCGATCGTTCGCTCCATGACACCGTCGCGACGAACGGCGCGGTCTGACCCTTTTGCGCCAGCAGCGATGGCACAGCATCCCAGAAGATCTTCAGCGCACGACCGGGTCGAAGCACCCCGAGCTTGGTGAAGATCAGCAGATCGGAGACACGCATCGATCCGCCAAGTCCCACGAGGTCGCGCGAAAACTTCACCTGAACATCGGTTGCAGCCGCATCCCCGCAGTTGGCGAGCACGAGGTGCACGCGATCCTTCTCGACATCGACGTCGAGGACGACCTCGGCGGATCGCACGCCGACCGGCGACAGTTCCTCGGACTTCGCCGGCGGACGCTTCCGCGCGGCGGGCTTACTCGATTTCGAGGCCTTCATGACAAATCTCGAGGGTCTCGATCGCGATCTCGTTGCCCTTCGCCTTCAGCGCGGGGCCGGTGAACTTGCACGGCCAGCCGCGACGGAAGTGCCACACCAGCACCGCCTGACGACTGTCGTCGAGCAACGTGATCGACCCATCGGCTCGCTGCACCTGACCATCGAGGACGGTCTTGATCCAGTGCCACAGCGTCAGGTCGCCCATGATGCCGCGCTTGAGAACGATGTTGGAGAACTTCTTCAGGCCGGGAATCTTCCTGACGGTGTTGTCTTCGGATCCGTTTCGATACTCGATCGGCGTGACCTCCACATCCAGCCCGGAGACCTCGGCAAACGAGGCGCGAACGCTCCGGCCGTCGTCGAGGATTCCCTGGATGACGACGAGAAAATTGAGTGACGAGTACGGGTCGTCTCGAAGAACGGCCATGCGGCGCTCCTGTCGTTGAGGGGAACGGCCGCCATGGTACTCGCTAGGCGCGCATCTACCTAGCTCGCCAACGAGCGAATCAACGCCAGTTGTTCGAACACTTTGCCGTGCACATGCTCGCGGGGCGCGCAGATCAGGTGCATCACGGCCGGCACCATGCTGTCGGGAGGCAGCATCCTCCAACGCTGTTCCGGCGGGAAGAGTGGCGCCACCATATCCGTGGCGATCGTGTCTGGACGCAGCGTGATGACTGTGACGCCGCGAGCTTCCGCCGCTAGATACTCCGAAAGGCCTTCCAGCGCGATCTTGCTGATGCCATAACTCGCGATACCCGAGTCGCGCAGATGGCGTGAGTCCGCGGCGCCGCTCGAGATATTGAGAATCCTGCCGGAGACTCCCTGTGCCATCATGCTTCGACCCGCCGCCACGGATACATCGAATGCGGCCAGGCAATTCACCGCCAGTGTTCGCAGCATCTCTTCGCTGCTCGTGGACCAGATCGGTTTGCGGGTCGGGTCGTGAATGGCCGCGTTGTTGACGACGACGTCGAGCCCGCCGAGCTCGCTCACTGCGCGTTCGACCAGCTCTTGGCCTGCACCTGGTGTGGCCAGGTCGACAGCGACTCCGCGCACACGGTCCGCTGCATCAGCGTGAGCGATAGCCGCGACAGCGCGCCGCACGTCGCCTTCATCGCGACCATGCACGACCACGCTGGCGCCCCGACCGGCGAAGGCCAGTCGCTTCATAGTGAACTCCCCGGCTAGCAACATCCGATCCCTCTCGGATTGCGGCCGCATCTATACTCGTCTGTAGACTCACTCCCAATCTTTTGATCACCTGAATGCCACCACGGATCTTCATCAGCTACCGGAGAGAGGATGCAGCGGGCGAGGCCGGTCGTCTCGCCGATCACATGAACCGGCGCTTCGGCAGAGGCCAGGTGTTCCTGGACATCGACACGATCGATCCAGGCACCGACTTCGTCCGCGTCCTCCAATCGTCGCTGCGCGCAACCGCTGCGGTGCTCGTCGTGATCGGGCAGCGATGGACGTCGGTCAGCAATAGCTCCGGAGCACGCAGGCTCGACGACGCAAAAGACTTCGTGCGTCTCGAGGTCGAGGAATCACTCGGGCGGGATATCCCTGTCGTCCCCGTGCTGGTGCAGGGGGCAACGATGCCGCGGCCCGAGGATCTGCCGGCATCCATGGCGTCCCTCTCGACGAGACAGGCGGTCACGCTCGATCACGCGGAGTTTCACGACGACGCGAATCGCCTGTGCGAACACCTCGAAAAGATGCTCGGGCTCGAGAAGCCCTCCCCGTTATCGATGTTGAAACGGTGGTGGCCGGCAGCGGTCGTCGGTGTTCTTGCGATTGCGCTCACCGCTTACTTCGCGACGCGCCCAACCGATCAAAAGGGCACAGGCACAGCGACTGGCGGTTCGACCGCGACGAACCCAGTCGAAGCCGGCGTGCCGGGAACGGCCAAGCCCGAAGACGCACGCGCCGCCGAAGGGCTTGCGGCCACGGCTGAGGCTCAGCGCCGGCGCAATCAGTACGACGAGGCGCTGACGACCCTCGCACGTGCGCGTGAACTGGCACCCTCTTCTGCAACCATTCGAGCGGCACAGGAAGACGTCGCGATGGAATGGATCCGCAACGTCCGCGTCGAAAACGACAAGACGTCATTCGGCGAGGCGATCAAGCCAGCTCTCGCCGTCGTGGACACCGCGCTTCCGTCCGCGACTGGTGTACGTCGTGCCGATCTTCTGGCGCATCAGGGGTGGGCCACCTTCCTCCTGTGGCGCGACGGCGACCGCCGACTCAACCCCGGCGAGACCTATCGAGAAGCCCTGTCGATCGATCCCGTGAACCCCTACGCCAACGCAATGCTGGCGCACTGGCGGATCTTCCAGGATCACGATGATGTCGCCACGGCGGTGAAGCTGTTCGACACGGCCGTGCGAGCCGGACGCGCGCTCGATGCGGTTCGGACCCTGCAGTGGGCCGCGTACAGCAACGCAAGCAATCCCGCCGCGGATGCCGAGCGCATCCGCCTCGCAGATGCGATGCGGCGGACCGGTGAACGCGTCAACATGCGGCAGGCACAGTCGCTGTGGGGTCCTTACTACTTCGCAACCTCCCGTGAACGGGAGCGCGAGTCGCTGCTCGACGCCATTGCGCCGGACGATCACATCAGCACACTGCACTGGGCGTTCGATGATTACGCTGCGAAGGACGAGTTCCGCCTCCGCACGATCCGCTACTACACGGCACTCCTGAACGCGAAGGCAGGCCGCACCAAGGAGGCGATGACCGAACTGCAGGCACTGAACAAGGAGATGGGCGACGACGGGGCCAACGGCTCGCTGCGTCAGGCGGTGCAGGCGACCATCAAGCAACTCCGGTTGCGCTGACGTTTCGCTATACTCTCCGAACTTAGTCAGGAGGGTGACATGCGCGCCAGTCACGCGGCTTCCGGATTCGCCATCGCTCTCGGCGCACTCTTCGTCGTTCCACAGGCGTTCGCGCACCACAGCTTCGCACCCCACTTCGACTCCAGCAAGCCGGCGAACATCTCCGGCACGATCACTGAATTCGAGGCGCGCAACCCGCATAGCTACCTGCACATCGCCGCGACCGACGAGAACGGACGCACTCGTGAGTACGTGTGCGAGTCGCACGGCGTCACGCAGTTGTCGCGCAATGGGATCAAACCCGAGATGCTCAAGGCGGGCACGAAGGTTCGCGTGACCGGATCGATGTCGCGTCACAGCGCGTACATGTGTTTCTTCGACAACGTCGAGTTCGCAGACGGCCGCACGCTGAACGTCAATGGTCCGAGGGGAGCCGCATCACCTGCAGCTGCACTGGCGATCGCCGCGCGCAAAGACATCTTCGGCACCTGGCTGCTTGCGCCGATACCGAACCGGAGCACGAGCGGTCCGCAGCCGATGATTCAGTCCCTGACGCCGGCGGGCGAGAAAGCGGTGGCCGCGTACGATCCGTTCAAAGACGATCCGACGTTCCGCTGCGATCCCGTCGCGATCCGCCGCGTCTGGGGCGCACCTGGCACTCCCCTCGAGGTCGTCCGAGACGGCAACGATGTCGTGCTGCATCACGAGTGGATGGACGTGCGTCGCGTCATCCACATGAACATGAAGGAGCATCCGAAGAACGGGCCACGCAGTTCGCTCGGCCACTCGATCGGTCGCATGGAAGGCGACACCCTCGTGATCGAGACGGCGAACTACTCGGCCGGCGTACTCAATCAATATGTCGAGCAGCCCGGGCAACCCACGAAGGGTCTGCTGCATTCGGCCGCGCTGACCTCGGTCGAGCGGCTCTCGTTCGACCCGGCGCGTCAGCGCCTCGTCGTGGAAATCGATCTGACCGATCCCGAGTTCTTCAAGCAGCCGTTCCCGCGATCGAGGAACGAGTACGCGCCATCGGCGCTGAAGATCGAACCGTTCAACTGTTCGCCCGAGGGTGTGACGGGGACTATAAAGAAATAAGACGGGATCCGGGACTCGGGATTCGTCGTTCGCGATTCGTCGTTCGCGATTCGTCGTTCGCGATTCGTCGTTCGCGATTCGTAGAGGCGGGTCTTCAGACCCGCCTTATCTCATCGCTCTGCATGCTTCTCGCACAACTCGTACAAACAAGCATCGCCGTCTCCCAGGCCAGCGGCAGGCTCGCAAAGATCGGTCTGCTCGCCGACCTCCTGCGACACCTCGCGCCGGACGAAATCGAGATCGCCATCGGCATGCTGTCGGGAGAGCCGCGGCAAGGCCGGATCGGCATCGGGTACGCCACGCTGTGGGCGTCACGAGACCTTCCCGCAAGCGACACGCCACGCCTGTCCCTCATCGAAATCGACGCCGCGTTCACACAACTGAAAGCGTTCAAGGGTGGGGGCTCCGCCAGCGTGCGAAACGAGCGGCTCCGCGAACTCCTGCGGCAAGCCACACGCGCAGAACAGGACTTCATCGTTCGCCTGTTGACGGGCGAGCTGCGGCAAGGGGCGCTCGAAGCCATCCTCGTCGATGCCGTCGCCAAGGCGACCGACATCGGCGGGGCCATCGTGCGGCGGGCGGTGATGATGGCCGGCACGCTGGCGCCTGTTGCCAGAGCGGCACTCGTCGCCGGAGAACCGGGACTGACCGATTTCGGCATCCCGCTCTTTCAGCCAGTTCAACCGATGCTGGCGCAACCGGCCGATGACGTGGACGAGGCGCTCGGCCAGCTTGGTGCCGACGTGTCGCTCGAGTGGAAGCTCGATGGCGCCCGCATTCAGGTTCACAAGAGCGGCGATGACGTACGCGTGTTCACACGCAACCTGCGCGACGTCACGCCGGCGGTGCCTGAAGTCGTGGCCGCCGTCAGACAGCTCGCTGCACGTGAAGCCATCCTCGATGGAGAGGTGATCGCGCTGCGACCCGACGGCGCTCCGCATCCATTCCAGGTGACGATGCAGCGGTTTGGACGAAGGCTGGAGATCGAGAAGATGCGCGCGGATATTCCGCTGACGCCGTTCTTCTTCGACCTGCTGTACGCAGATGGCGAGTCACTCGTTGATGCGTCACAGGAGGCGCGCGTCGCGCGGCTCGGCATCATCGCGCCGTCGATGGTCGTGCCAGTCGTCGTGCGTCCGACCCACGAAGGCGCGCAACAGTTCCTCGACGACACGCTCCGACGCGGGCACGAAGGCGTGATGGTGAAAGCGCTCGCCGCTGGCTACGCCGCTGGCCGGCGTGGACAGCAGTGGCTCAAGGTGAAGCTCGCGCGCACGCTCGATCTCGTGATCCTTGCGGCTGAGTGGGGACACGGCCGCCGCACAGGGTTCCTGAGCAACCTTCATCTCGGCGCGCGCGATCCCGAGCACGGCGGCTTCGTCATGCTTGGGAAAACGTTCAAGGGACTGACCGACGAGATGCTGGCGTGGCAGACAGACAGGCTGAACTCGCTCGAGATCAGCCACGACCGCCACACGGTCTTCGTACGCCCGGAGGTGGTCGTCGAGATCGCGTTCAACGAGGTGCAGGCGAGCTCGCAGTATCCCGGTGGGCTGGCGCTGCGTTTCGCGCGGGTCAAGAGTTACAGGAAGGACAAGTCAGCAGCCGACGCGGACACGATCGACACAGTGCGCGGGATCTATCTACGCTCGATTGGCGAGAGCACCAAATAAACCACGAAGGCCGCTAGGCGACTACCCAGAACCGCCAGCTTCAGAGTGCACTTGTGAACAGCAGATGGCACATCGGCGCAGTACGCTGGCTCGAAAGGAGCGTGTTCATGAGTGCAAGCCATCGCCCAACCGACATACATCGGCGTCATCATCGGGTGGCAAAGCGGAACAAGCTACGCGCGCGGATTGCGGCGGCACCGGCGACCGGACGGACTACATTCGAAGCAAAACTGCGGCGAACCTACTCACCACTTCACACGATCATGAAAGAGAAGCTGCCTCCAACGGTCGTCTAACCGAACGGTCGCCACCCTCGCTCTGGTTGATATCGGGATTCGAAGACTGAGGACTGAGGACCGCGGACTGAGGACAGGAGGCGGGCTCCCTCAAATTGCGAGAGGGAGCCCGAGACGGACTAGAAGCTGAACTCGGCAGTGAATCTCACCATCAACGGTGTCGCGACGGTCAGCGGCTGCTGGAAGACACTTGGCGTCGTCGCCGTCGGCGGCGCGTACGTGGCGTTGTAGGTCAGGATCGCGCCGGTGTTGAGCGCGTTATAGAGATCCACGCTCAGCATCGTCCGCTTCCCACCGTACCGCAGGTTCTTGGCGAGCCGCAGGTCGAGCTGATTGACGCGATTGCCGTATACCGTGCCCGGCTCGATCAGATTGACCGTGATGTTCGGCGCCCCGCCAGCGAGCGGACGACCGAGCGACTGCGCCACGACGGCCGAGGGCACCGCCCAGTTCGCCAGGATCGCCGGACCCGGCTTGCTCTGGAAGATCGCGCTGATCTGCGCGTCGATCTTCGGGATGACGTACGACGCGAGTCCTCGGAACTGCGTGAGGAATCCGCTCGACACGTTGCAGTACGGGCTGCCGAAGTTGATGTTCGACGTCTGCAGTCCGGCGCCAATTGCAAGGTTCAACTCGGGCAGGTTGTTTCGAACGTCACAGAAGTTCGACGTCGTCTGACCGGTGCTCGTGCCGCCCTGAAGCGTCAGGCCGCCCTGGCGCAGGTTGAGCGTCACGTCCACGCCG
>Ga0190271_10003163_pt1 | contig 10252 bp, 9 predicted proteins | sample Popmic356T_FD_133747 | JGI IMG/M metagenome (GOLD analysis project Ga0190271, IMG submission 133747) | Populus adjacent soil microbial communities from riparian zone of Weber River, Utah, USA - 356 T | ecosystem: Environmental > Terrestrial > Soil > Riparian zone | place: USA: Utah | collected... | reverse complement strand
GATCGAGGTCGGCGAACGCGGTCAGCGCCTCGTCGGGTTCCCAGGGCTCCGTCAAGGTTCCGCCTCCAGGTGCGCAAGCGCTCATCGCTATCTTCGGCTCTTCGCGCAAGCGCTCATCGCTATCTTCGGCTCTTCGCGCAAGCGCTCATCGCTATCTCGGTGACGATCTCACGAAGCGACCGCATTGTCACCGATGGCGGGCGCCAGCGCGGGCGAGCGGTATGTCCCCACCCGCCCGGCACCCGCCAGGCCAAGGCGAGTCATTTCAGCGAGGACCTCGGTGGCGAGGCCAGGCAACATTTCCAGCGCATCGTGTGCCGACCCGTCCAGCTCAACCTGAAATCCGTCACCGAGTAAACGAACCCGTAGATCGCGCGGTTGCACACCGGCGCCGGCCAGCCGCGCTCGCACTGCGATCTCGGCGCGCTCCACCAGGCCCAGCCGGCCGATGGAGACCGGTACTCCCACGGCGATACGTGAGGCCAGGCACGGCGTCGCCGGCTTGTCGGCGACGGGCAACGACCACGCGGCCGCCAGCACCCGGATCTCGCGCTTGCCGAGGCCGGCATCGGCGAGCGGTTCGAACACCTGCAGCTCACGGGCGGCACGCAGACCGGGTCGGTGCACGGCCCGACGATCGTCGGCATGCGTACCGGTGGCCACGTGCGCGATGCCCCGCTGGACCGCGAGCTCGCTGACGGCGCTCAGCACGGTGTGTTTGCAGAAATAGCAGCGGTCGCCCGCGTTCGCCCGGTAGCCGGGAACCTCGAGCTCGGCGACCCGGACTTCGACCAGCTCCGCGCCGAGGTCGGCGGCGACCTGCCGTGCCTCGACGAGTTCGGTACGGGCGAGGCTGGGCGAGTCGGCGATCACCGCCAGCACCCGGTTCGCCGGCAGCGCTCGCAAGGCAGCGGCCAGCACGAGGGTGGAGTCCACGCCACCGGAAAACGCGACGGCGACACTATCGAGTGAGCGAAGCCGCTCCAGCAGCCGGTCGGCGGTCAGGTCGCCGGTGAGCAGCAAATCGAACGACGTGGTCATGCCGCCCCCATCCGCTCCGCGGACAGCCGGCTGACCACGCCGCGCACCGCGTTGCCGACGATGTCGACGCCTTGTTCGGTGAACAGCGACTCCGGGTGGAACTGCACGCCCTCGATCGGCCGTGTCCGGTGCCGGACGCCCATGATCTCGCCTTCCTCCGACCAGGCGGTAGCCACCAGTTCGGCCGGCAGCGTGTCGGCCTCGATCACCAGGGAGTGGTAGCGGGCAACCGTCAGTGGGTTCCGCAGCCCGGCGAACACGCCCCGTCCGTCGTGCCTGATCTCCGAGCACTTCCCGTGCATCGGCGCGGCGGCATGGCGGATCCGAGCGCCAAAGGCGGCACCGATCGCTTGGTGGCCGAGACATACGCCGAAAATGGGGATGCGGTGGCCCAGCCGCCGGATCAGCTCGATGGAGATGCCGGCGTCGGCGGGATCGCCGGGTCCCGGCGAGATGAGGATCAAGTCGGGAGCGAGGCTGACGACCTGTTCGATGGTCACGTCGTCGTTGCGATGCACGACGCACTCGACGCCGAGGTCTCCCACGTACTGCACGAGGTTGTAGACGAATGAGTCGTAGTTGTCGATGACGCAGATCATCGCGCGGCCCCTTCCATGGTCACGCCAAGGGCTCGGGCGCCCGAGCCGAGCTTCGCCAGGCATTCGGCGTATTCCGCCGACGGCTCCGAGTCGTGCACGATGCCCCCTCCCGCCTGCAGGCGAACTTCCCCGTCGCACAGCACCATGCTGCGGATCGTCAGATACAAGTCCACGTGGGACAGTCCGAATGACCCGACCGCGCCCGAGTACAGCCAGCGCCGGCTGGGCTCGAGGTCGTCGATGATCTCCATGGCGCGCACCTTGGGCGTGCCGGTCATGGTGCCCGCCGGGAACGTTGCCCGGATGAGCTCGTCGGTTCGCCGGTCGCCGCGGATTCGGCCGTGCACGTCCGAGGTCAGGTGCATCACGTGGGAGTAGCGCTCCACGTCCATCAGCCGCTCGACGGAGACACTGCCCGGCCGGCACACCCGGCCCAGGTCGTTGCGCGCGAGGTCGACGAGCATCCGGTGTTCGGCCAGTTCCTTGACCGACGAGCGCAGATCGGCTTCGGCGTGCTGGTCGGCGAGGCTGTCGTGGCCGCGGGGTCGGGTTCCGGCGAGCGGACGGATGAGCGCCTGGCCGTCGTGCAGCGTCAGGCACGGTTCCGGTGAGGCGCCGACCACCTCGAACCGCGGGCCGGCGTACCAGAAGTGGTACGGCGACGGATTGATCGCGGTCAGTCGCTCGAAGACAGCAAGGCCGTCCACGGTCGCCGGAGCGGTCCAGGCGATGGACAGGACGAGCTGGAAGACGTCGCCGTCGAGGATGTGAGCCTTCGCCCGATCTACCGCGGCGGCGTACTCCTCGAAGGTGAAGCCGAACCGGCCGGCTCCCACGGCGACGATGCCGAGCGGCGCGACGGCGAGCCCGTCCAGCTTCTTCGCGACTCGTTCGGCCGCGACGCGTGCGGCGACGGCTGACGGACCGCGGCCGATCACCTGGCCGTACCCGTCGGTGAACTGGACCAGCGTCTCGGGCAGGAAGAACTCGTACACCGGCCGATCGGTTGACGGGTGACGGCTGGGCAGCCGCTCGAAGTCGCGCACCGCGTCGTAGCCCAGCAGCCCGTACCAGGCCGCCTCGGCAGGCGGGGTGCCCGCTGGGATGTCCAGTCCGGCAAGGAAATCCACGGCGTCGGCCAACGGCGCGTGGCCCGCTCCACCAGGATGGGACAGGATGGCGAGCTCGCCGACGGCCAGAGTTGCGTGGCGACCATCGGATCCGGCGGTGAGCATGATCCGTTCGTCATTACGCAGCGCCGCGGCGGCCGCCACCGGATCCATCGGCCTCGCCAGCGCCACGACATGGCGGTACAGGCGCGATCCGGCGGGCAGTGCCAACCCGGGCGAGCTGACCGTGCTGATCGTCAGAATCGTCATCCCGGCACGCCCTCGAGCTGTGCCGGCACCCGGAACTGGGTCCGCTCGTGGTCGCCGACCGGTTGTCCCATCGCATACCGGAACGCGGCGAGCTGGATGGCGCGCGGCGGGCAACCCTCGATGAAGATGCCGAGATCACGGCTCTCGTAGAGGCAGTTGCCGACCAGGATCACCGCACCGCGCAGCGGCGGCATCTGCACCTGCGGACCGGAGATGATCGTCATCTCACCGTCCCAGGCGCACAGCTCCTCGGCGAGTGCGCGCATAGCCCCGGCCACGAACCGGCTGCACGCCGGGCAGGCGCGCTCTGCGTGGACGTGGATACCGGCACGGGGCGGAACAATTTCGACCGGCGCCTTGACCATGTCGAACGCGAGCTCCGCCAGCGGCGTGCCGCGCAGATCGATGTCTTCGAGAGCGATCGGGCCCATCCCGCGCTGGTGCGCGTCGCGCAGATAGGCGACGCTGTCCGGGTCGAAGCCGGCCAGCACGCCGACCGCGACGTCGAGGGCGACCGCGTTGCGGCTGGCGGCCAGGAAGCCCACCGAGCGGGCCCGCCCGTCCATCGGGTAGTTACCCTCGATCACCGTCGTTCCGTCGCAGACGACCAGGTCCTGCGGGCGCATCAGGTTGAGGTCCACGGTGGACTCGTCGACCCCGGCCATGTGCACGATTCGGGTGGTATAGCCGGGCAGCAGGCCGACCAGGTTCTTCATCGCGTTGGAGTAGACGACGCTGGCGTGCGTGCGCAGCTGCGGCACCCCGATGAAGTAGTCGCAGTCCCCGATCAGTTCGGGCACCGCGATCGGCACCCGCAGCGACGTCGCGCCCGGAATGTTGGTGATGCGCAACGGCAGGTCGTCGAAGCTCACCACCCGGGCGTACCGGGCGGCCTCGTGGTTGTTCAGGATCTCGTAGATGGCGTGGGTGCGCTCCGCGATGATCGGCCGGGCCCCGTGCTCGGCGACCGCGCGGGCGATGGCGGCCAGCAACGCCGGGCTGACGTGAAATCCCGGCGCCGTCTGGAACAGGTTCGGCTTGATCAACACCTCGGCGCCGGGCCGCAGAGCGGCCAGTGGCTCGTCGAGCAGCTCGAGCAGCGTGTGCAAGGCACCGGGCAGCGCGGCGTCGTCGGCTACGGGCGCGAGGGCCACCGAGGGCGGGGGCGGCTCAGCCATTGGTGTCCTCCATGGCGATGACCCTCGTGGGTGCCGCCTCGGCCCCTGCCGCCTTCATCGGCAGCGCGAACAACTGCACGACCGGCCTGCTGAGCTCATGCATGTTGGTGACGTACTCCAGCAGCGGGATGCCGGCCGCGAGCAGTGCGTGGTGCACGGGGGACTCGGCGTCGCCGGGCCGTTCGGTGAGGCAGTCAAGCCCGAACAGGCTGGCGCCGTTCTCGATGGCCCAATCCGCGGCCGACGGGGTCAAGTAGGGCGGACGGTCCCAGTAATCGGGCCTGCCCCAGTTGTTCCGCAGGTAGTCGGTGCGGACCAGCAGCCGGTCGCCCTCCCGCCAGACGGGGCGCAACGCCCGCTCCAGGTCCTCGCCGGTGACCGGCTCCAGCTCGCCCTTGTCGGACAGGTCGGCGACGCAGGCGCGGCCGATCAGGGTGTGCAGCGGCACCTCGTCGATCCCTTCGGCGCCCGGGAAGAAATGTAGGCGGTACTCCATGTGCGTGCCGTTGTGCGGAAACACGTGCAGGTAGGAGAACGTGCGCTTGGTGCCGTACGGGTCGGTCTCCGGGGTCATGGTCCGCTCGCTGGCGAACTTCGGAAACCAGTCGGCAGGGTAGGACGGCATTCCGTCGTAGAAGCCGTGGGTCAGGTCGATGAATCGGGTCATTGGATTGCTCCTTGCTCAGCAGGTGAAAAGGCAGGTGTTGCGGACCTGGGTGTTGTTGATCATGGTGATGACGGTGCTGCCGCCGGGAGGTACGGCCCGCACGCCGCCGCCGCACAGCCCGGTCGGGGTCATGAAGGCTGCCCACAGCGCGTACCACTGGGAGCGGGCCCCGGTCTGCGGTTCGATCACCGCCTCGACGTTCGGCTGCACGATCTCCTGCACGAGGCAGCCGGTCTGGGTGCTCGCCGTCAGCGCCTCCTGCCAGGTGCGGGAATCCACCTCGCGTCCGATGAGCACTCCCTCGCCGCCGAACAGCCCGGTCGGCTTGAACACCAACTGCTCCCGGCGCTGCATGCACTCGGCGATGAACCGCTTATCCGTTTCGGCGCCGCGCCGGCCGAGCATCCGGCTCCACGGCAGCACCCGCTCGATCACCGCCCGCTCCTGCGCCGAGAACACCGAGGCGTCCTCGGCGAACTCGGACAGCATCGCGAGCGTGCCCTTGTTCCCGAACACGTTGGTCGGCGTCCACACCACCACGGTGCCGTTCTCGTGGGCCCGGAAGACCGGCTCCATGAGCGCGTCGCCGTCGGGATGGGCGAGCATCTCCTCGAGCCCGTAATAGCGCAGGATCACATCGATCGCGGTGCCGTGAAGGTACGGCTTGCCGGCGCGGAAGGTCAGGTCACCGATTTCGCCGACGCGGCAGTCGATGCCCTGCTCGCCCAGCAGCTCCCCGATCGCGCGCCGCTGGTGGCCGTACACGGCCATCCCGCCGGGCCCCTCCAGCACCGCGACCACCGGCTCACCGGCCCCGATGTGCTTGCCCGCGTTGCGCAGCGCCGCGGCCAGGTCGCCGCTCATGTCCAGGTAGCCCAGGCCGTGCTCGGCGGCGAACTCGGCGACCGCCGGGATTCGCAGGTAGGCCTTCGGTAGCGGACCGACCATGTCCAGGCCACCGAGCGCGCTGCCGATGTTGAACTCGAGCAGCTTGAACGACGAGCCGTCGTAGTAGGTATCGGCCCGGCCGTACAGCGGCGGGGGGCCGTCGCCGAGCAGCCGGCGCATCCAGGCACCGCGCCGATCGTCGATGCCCAGGGCTGCGCGGAACACTTCGAAGTCCCCGTCGAAGCAGCGCTGCGGCAGCGAAGTGACCAGGTCGAAGATGGTGACGAGGTCCCGGCCGAACGCCCGGAACTCTGCCTCGTCGACCATGACAGGGCGGGGCAGCAGCCTCGGCCACGCTGCACGCAGGGTCTCCGATACGTCGAGCTCGGCCAGCGCGCGGCGCAGCCGGCTGTCCGGCGTCGCGCATTCGGCCAGGTAGGCCTCGGTGATCCGGTTCGCGCGTGCGGACATGATTGCCTCCAGGGTGTGAAAAAGTCAGACGGACTCAGACGGATGACAGCGCTTGTGCACCGGCAGGCGCCGGGCGGCGGGCCAGGATCACCCGGTACTGCATCAGGATCACGACGCCGAAGAGCAGGTAGATTCCGGCCATCCCGTGGGTGCTCAGCACCGCGCTCAGGCTGATCAGCAGCGAGTTGACCACCTGACCGAACCGGATGTGCAGGTAGTACGCGGCCATGTAACGGGGCCGGCCCTGCTCGGGCGCCAGGTCGGCCAGCAGCGACTGCTGGACTGGCGTGTTCATCAGCTCGCCGATGGTCAGCACCACGACGGCGAGCACTAGCACCCAGGCGGTGTCGGTGACCGCCAGTACCGCGAAGCCGCCTACGTACAGGGGGATGCCCACATAGATCCGGGTCCGGTCGGGCAGCCGCCGCAGCAGCGTGTTGACCTGTAGAGCGAGCAGCACAACCAGGACGGTGTTCACCGCCTTGAGCACGCCGAGCATCTGCACGCCGCCGACGTCGCCGAACGGGAACACGTGCTGGACCCCGAAGTCGTTCGACAGCCGGATCCCGATCGCGGTGCTCAGCTGCCCTTCGAGGGTCAGCACCAGGGTGGCGATGATGATCAGCCGGCGGAACGTCGAGTCGACCAGAACCACCCGGTATCCCTCGGCGAACTGGGCCCACCCGCGGAGCTTGGCGGGTGCGGCGGCCGTCGTCGAACCCGGCTTCGTCTCCGCGACGAGCAGCACGGTGACGAGGAGGGCGAACCCCATGCCGATGGCGCCGCCCAGGATCACCGCGCCGAAGTGCGAACCGTAGAGGAAGCCGCCGAGCAGCGCGCCGCCGCCGAGCGCGAGGTTGATCACCCAGTAATTGACCGTGTATACGTACTTGCGGTCCTCGGGCGGGGTGACGTCGATGATGGTCGAGTCGTTGGCCGGCAGCGCCATGTTGGTCCCGAACTTGACGATGGCGTAACTGAAGTAGACCGCGAGCGGGCCCCAGTCGGCGAAGTAGGCCACGGTCATCAGCACCAGGAAAGCGGTGCCGATGAGGTCCCCGATGATGAGCACGGGCCGACGTCCCCACTTCTCTGACAAATGGCCGCCGAGCAGCATGCCGAAGACCGCGAACACGGCGAACAACAGGATCAGCGCGCCCGTGGTCGCGATCCCCACCCGGGCCGCGAGGTAGATCGCGATGAAGGTGAGGATCATCGCGTCGATCAGCTTGTGGACGAACGCCAAGCCGATCCTGACTCGGACATTGCGGTGCAGCGCCATGAACTTCTTCATGGGAAGAATTGTTGTGTTGGAGCGGCGGTTCCGTAATCGCCGGGAAGCCAGCTTCCAGGTGTCGGTGGGGAAGGTTTTCCTATCCGCGGGGTAAGCGGTAGCCCAGGCGAAGTGCTTTCTCGCGGTTACGAGTAGCTAACGACACAGCGTGTCGGATGGGTTCGGTGGATGCCCCCGTTCATGATGACCGGAACGACTCCGAAGAAGAGGGCCTCGATGACTCAGCCATCGATGATGCCTGATCAGGCTTCCATCCGCCGGATTCGGCTGAAGCACCACATTGTCGAACTCGACGATGGGCACGAGGTGGGTGTTTCGGTCGGTGGCCAGGGTGTTCCGCTGGTGTTCCTGCACGGACTTGTGCTGAGCCGCCGCGCATACCTACGGATGTTGAGCCGGGTGGCCGGGCTCGGTTTCCAGGTCGTCGCCATCGACGCCGCCGGGCATGGCGACACCCACAACCTCCCACGCGATGCGGGCGAGTTCGACCACCGCGTCGACCTGACGCTGCGTGCGCTTGACGTGTTGGGCGTGTCGCCGGCCGTCATCGCCGGCCACTCCATGGGTGGCCGGATGGCCATCCAGCTGGCGGCGCGCGCCCCCGAGCGAGCGATGGCCGTGGTGCTGCTCGACGCGGCCGCCGGGGCACGGTTCGACGGGGCGATCCCGACCTTCCTGCGGTCGCCGCGGGCGGCGGCGCGGATCGCCGTCGGCGCCGCCTACGACACCCACCAGGATCCGTCCGGGTTGGGTATCGCCGAGCGAAGCCGCTACCTGCGGATGCTGGCTTCGGTGTGGATGCGCAACGCCCGTCACCCGTCCGGGGTCACTGGGGCGGCGCGCGCGATCGTGCAGTCCGGCGACTACTCGCCGCTACTGCGGACGATGCGCGACCATGCCGTCCCGACCTTCGTGCTGCACGGCGAGAAAGACCTCGTCGTGCCGTTCGACAGCGCACGGGATATCGCCGACGACGCCAACGCCACGTTGTACTGTGTGCCCGGCGCATATCACTCGTGGATGATCGCCAATCCGCGGCAAGGGGCCGATGCGTTCCGGCAGCTTCTCGACGGCGAGCTCGGCGATGTCCTGCGAGATACCGCAAATGCGTTGGGCATCATGGACTTCACCGACACCACCTCCTGGCAGGATGCGCTGATCGCTCCGGATGCCCTGGTGCGCGAACTCAACGGCGGCCCGATTGAAGAGCTGGCCGTCGAAGAGCCGGAGTCCGTTGAACTGCAACTGATCAGGCGGGCGTGGCGGCCGCGCTGGACCCAGCGGATGCGCTGGGTCGAGCGAACGTATCGACGCCGGGCGACCCGCTCGCCGGCCCGCAGTCAACCACCGGCGCGCGCCGGATGACGTGATCGTAGGAAGGCACCGAGGACGAAACATCTTCTCGAGCAGATCTTTTGACCGCTGATGACAATCACCGATCGCCCGCGGCGAGGTACACCGCTGCTAGCGAATTCAGCCGGGCAGGGATAGCGAGCGGCTCGGCTTGCCGACCGTGATGCCGGGCATGGTCACGGTGATGGACGCTATGCGGATCACGCCGGGGGTCTGCAGGGGCTCAGGCTCGATCACCGGCGGGCGGCCCGCACGGAATGGGCGCACCGGTGCCAGGACGCTCCGCACGGCACAGATCGGGGCCCGCGCTGAGTGCTGAATTTGTTCAAGCGTCCGGAAGACCGTATCGAAATTATCTGCCTGCTGTGCAGTGCTGACCGCCTCGACGACCGGCCGCATCGATCGCAGCAGGAACACCACCTCCTCGAGCAGCTCCTCGGTGAGCCGAAGGATGTTGAACGTGGTCCTCGCGACTTCGATCGGCACGGTGACGGTGCAAGCGGCGACGCGAACCGGACCCCCCGCTATCCCAACCGCCTTCTGGCGGGTGTCTTCGATTATTTTGCCGGCCGAAGCCGTTTGGCGGGACAGGAAGCTGGAGCTGGATTTCACAATCGACCCTCTCCGGGCACGGCATTCAAGTTCACGCCGAGGGTACCTTGGATAGCCCGCCGGCGCGCCTCCACGCGGTTGGAGAGGTCGTCAGTGCCTCCGAACGGTATCCACGTCAGCAACAAGTGATCGGTGGCGTGAATGTTTCTGCCGATGACGAGCATGGAGGCGTGATCATCTGCGCGGCAACCGAATTCGACTCGGAAGGATGCAGGACTGACCGGACGTCAGCCAAGCCGTCATCGCCGGTTTCCCGGGCGACTATCCGACGCAGTCCCCTCGAAGCACCGTGTGGCCTGCCGCGTGGGGCAGACAACTCGTCGGAGTTCAACACGAAACCTAAGTGGTGCCGCGCCGAGATCGGGCAAGATGCAGTAGTGGGCCACTGCCCCTGTCGCGACTTTCGCGAGTCACGATCATTCGGTCACACCACCGACTGTGGAGGGCCTGATTCGATGTTTCCGGACGGGACATTGGCGGTTTCTTCGGCAGTCGGCGACGCTCACAGGCCTGCAGATCGTGGAAAGCATCGCACCTGGCGCCAGTCGCTGACGCTGGATCGGCGGACCGACGCGGACATCGCGGCGGTTCAATCGTGAAGCCGGTACTGCAGCTCAAGGCCGTCGGCAAGACGTACCGCAGGGGCCACGAGCAGGTGCATGTGCTCGTCGACTTTGACTTCACCTTGGACGCAGGCGAATTCGTCGTCGTGACCGGACCATCGGGAGCCGGCAAGTCGACCCTCCTGCATATTGCCGGCGGGTTGGACG
>Ga0190271_10003162_pt1 | contig 10255 bp, 10 predicted proteins | sample Popmic356T_FD_133747 | JGI IMG/M metagenome (GOLD analysis project Ga0190271, IMG submission 133747) | Populus adjacent soil microbial communities from riparian zone of Weber River, Utah, USA - 356 T | ecosystem: Environmental > Terrestrial > Soil > Riparian zone | place: USA: Utah | collected... | reverse complement strand
TCACTCCGACTAACGCCCCGCCCGAGGTTTTCGCATGGCACTCGGTCGTCGTCAACTGCCGCAGGCTATTCCGACCGATTGGCGGTCGGTTTGCGGTTCGGCGTCTTACTCAATGCAGCGCGTCACGGATATGTGACGCCCTGCATTAGGTATCCGGATCTAGGCCGCGACCTCGGGCTCCTCCTCCGCCCCGGTGAATTGGGAGTTGTAGAGGGCGGCGTAGGCGCCGTCGAGAGCGATGAGCTCGTCGTGGTTCCCCTGTTCGACAATGCGCCCCTCCTCCATCACCAGGATGAGGTCGGCGTCCCGGATGGTCGACAGTCGATGGGCGATGACGAAGCTGGTGCGATCCGTGCGCAAAGCCGCCATGGCATGCTGGAGCAAGGCCTCGGTGCGCGTGTCGACCGAGCTCGTGGCCTCGTCCAGGATCAGCAGTGCCGGGTCGGCGAGGAAGGCACGGGCGATGGTGATGAGCTGTTTTTCACCGGCGCTGACATTGCTCCCCTCGTCGTCGATCATCGTGTCGTAGCCGTCGGGCAGGCTGTGCACGAAGCGGTCTACAAAGGTGGCACGCGCCGCCTCGAGGATCTCTTCCTCGGTGGCATCGGGGCGCCCGTAGGCGATGTTCTCCCGGATCGTCCCTCGGAAAAGCCAGGTGTCCTGCAACACCATTCCGATCTCGGAACGAAGGTCCGCCCGGCGCATATCTGCGATGTCGATGTCATCGAGGGTGATCCGACCCGAGTCCAACTCATAGAACCGCATTATCAGATTGACGAGCGTGGTCTTGCCGGCGCCGGTTGGCCCCACGATCGCCACCGTCTGCCCGGGCTCGACTTTCAGGGAGAGATCCTCGATCAGTGGCCGGTCCTCGTCGTAGCGGAACGACACATGCTCGAAGGCGACCCGCCCATGCGGGTCCTCGACCATGACCGGCTGGTGGTCGTCGGGGATCTCCTCATCGGCATCGAGTAGCTCGAACACCCGCTCCGCCGACGCCACACCCGACTGGAGGAGGTTGATCATCGACGCGATCTGGGTGATGGGCTGGGCGAATTGGCGCGAGTACTGGATGAATGCCTGGACGTCACCGAGGGTCATGGTCCCGCTTGCCACCCGCAGGCCGCCGATCACGGCGACGATCACGTAATTCAGGTTCCCGATGAACATCATGATCGGCATTATCAAACCGGAGAGGAACTGGGCGGAGAAGCTGGACTCGTACAGAGCCTCGTTCTCCTCCTCGAAGCTCGCCTGAACCTCGCGCTGGCGGCCGAACACCTTGACCAGGCTGTGGCCTGTGAAGGCCTCCTCGATCTCGGAGTTGAGTGTCCCGGTGCGACGCCACTGTGCGACGAAGTGCTTCTGTGATCGCTTCATCACCGTCCCGGCAACGATCATGGTGAGCGGGATCGTCACTAGGGCGATCAGCGCCAGTGTCGGCGAGATGTAGAACATCATCCCCACCACGAAGATGACAGTGAGAAGCGAGTTCAGCATCTGGCTCATCGTCTGTTGCAGGCTCTGGGACACGTTGTCGATGTCATTGGTGACCCGGCTCAACAACTCACCGCGGGGTTGGCGGTCGAAATAGCGGAGGGGAAGCCGGTTGAGCTTGTCCTCGACCTCGGACCGCATCCGGAAGATGGTCTTCTGGACCACGTCGTTGAGCAGGTAGCCCTGGAGGTAGCCGAGCAAAGCCGAGACGACATAGACGGCAAGGACGATGAGGAGCACGGTCCCCAAGGCGCGAAAGTCGATTCCCTGGCCAGGGATCACATCCACCGCCGACAGCAGGTCGGCTGCCTGGCCTTGGCCGGCGGCACGTGCCGCGTCGATCGCCTCTGCCTTGGTCATCCCCGCCGGTAGCCGTTTGCCGATGGCACCAGCGAAGATGATGTCGGTGGCTCGGCCCAAGACCTTGGGCCCTATCGCCGACAAGCCGACGCTGAGCACCGCGGTAACGAGCACTGCGATGACCTTGGGACGTTCCGGGCGGAGCCGGCCGAGCAACCTCTTCGCCGATGGCCCGAACTCCATTGACTTCTGACCGATCATGCCGCCGCCGAAAGGCCCACGGCCCGGTCCCGGCCCGGCCACGACGCGCTCGGTGGTCTTCATCGTCCGATCGCTCATGAGGCCACCTCGGCCCGCAGCTGCGATTCGACGATCTCCACGTAGGTCGGGCACGTCGCCAACAGGGACTCGTGGGTCCCGAGACCGACGACGGCCCCATCCTCCAGAACGAGGATCTGGTCTGCGTTGGCGATCGTGGACACCCGCTGAGCGACGATCACAACCGTGGAGTCCGCGGTGAAGGGTTTGAGAGCCCGACGGAGCCGTGCATCCGTGGCGAGGTCGAGGGCGGAGAAGGAGTCATCGAAGAGATAGATCTCCGGTCGGCGTATCAGGGCGCGGGCGATTGCGAGCCGCTGACGCTGGCCTCCGGACACGTTGGTGCCCCCCTGTGCGATCGCCGCCTCGAGCCCGCCGTCCATCGCCACCACGAAATCCCGAGCCTGGGCGATCTCGAAGGCGGCCCACATCTCCTCTTCGGTGGCATCGGGCTTTCCGTATCTCAGGTTGCTGGCAACCGTCCCCGAGAAGAGGTATGCCTGCTGGGGAACCAGACCGATCTTCGACCACAGCGTGTCGGAGTCCAGATCACGAACGTCCACGCCGTCGACCATCACGACTCCCTCGGTGGCGTCGATCAGACGGGGGATGAGGGTGAGCAGTGTCGTCTTGCCGGCGCCGGTCGACCCGATGATCGCCGTGGTCTGACCGGGCCGGGTCACGAAGCTGACATCGTCGAGCACGGGATGGGTGGCGCCGGGATACGTGAATCCGACGCCGCGCAGCTCGAGCTCCCCGTGACGATCGACCTCGGTCACACCGGACTTCGGAAGCACGACCGACGAGTCGGTGTCGAGGACCTCGGCGATGCGATCCGAGCTGACCGCCGCCCGGGGGATCATGACCAGCATGAAGGTGGCCATCATCACCGACCACAGGATCTGGATCAGATAGGACAGAAAGGCGGTGAGGGCTCCGATCTCCATGGCGCCGGCTTCGATCCTCATTGCTCCGAACCAGAGCACGGCAACGCTGGAAACGTTCAGAACCAGCATCAACACCGGGAACATGGCGGCCATCCAGCGGCCGACCTCCAACGAGACGTCGGTGAGCTCGGTATTGGCCCGGCCGAACTTCTCCGTTTCGAACGGCTCACGGACGAAGGCGCGGAGCACCCTGATGCCGGAGGTCTGCTCGCGGAGAACGCGGTTCACCGTGTCGATTCGAGCCTGCATCAAGCGGTATCCGGGCACCATGTGGGAGACGATGAAGCCGATCGCCGCCCCCAGGACCGGCACCGCCACCGCCACCAGCCACGACAGGCCGACGTCCTCGCGCAGCGCCATGACGATCCCGCCCACCATCATGATCGGGGCCATCAACATCATCGTCAGGCTCATGAAGACGAGGGTCTGCACCTGGGTCACGTCGTTCGTGTTTCGCGTTAAGAGCGAGGGCGCGCCGAACTTCGCCATCTCCCGGCTCGAGAACTCGCCGACCCGGTGAAAGATCTTCGAGCGCAGATCCCGCCCGAAGCCCATCGCGGTCCTGGCCCCGAAGTAGACGGCGACGATGGTGCAGATGATCTGAAGGAGGGAGATGCCGAGCATCACGGTTCCCACCCGAAGGATGTAGTCGGTGTCCCCGGTCACCACCCCCTGGTCGATGATGTCCGCGTTGAGGCTGGGCAGGTACAGGGTGGCAATGGTGGCGACGAGTTGCAGCGCCACGATGATCGCCAGCCATCTCTTGTAGGGCTGCAGGTACTCCTTGACTATGCGAATCAGCATCAGGTGGCCTTTTCCAATGATGGGGTGACGATGCCCGTGAGCAAGATGCTGACGATCTCGTCGACAGTGAGCCGTTCGGTCAGCCCCATGGCCGGGTGCGCATTGGCCAACAGGAGCCCCCGGAAGGCGGAGGCGGCTCGCGCCGGGTCGATCCTCAGCCAGTCCTGATGTCGCTCGAAGATTTGGGTCAGCGACTGGTTGATAGCGCTGTTGGCGACGGTTACGAACGAAGGTGGCCCTGGGGCTTTGCCCTCGATACCGAAATGGGGGAGGGTGCGAAGGACACCGAGCAGCGTGATCACCGTGTCGAATCGTTCGAGTAGGATCCGGGCCGCCTCGGCCAACTGGGTCTCCAGCGGCGCATCGGGGTATACCTCGGACAGGCTTTTCTGAGCAATGCCGGGGTCGACGCTCACCCGCACTGCTTCGTGAATCAGGGCGGCCTTGTCAGGGAAAACTCGGAAAATGGTGCCCTCTGCGATGCCGGCAGCCTCGGCCATCTGACGCGTGGTGACCGTCGCTCCCCGCTCGACGAGGAGGGGGATGACCGCCTCGACGATGGCCCTGCGACGATCGTCGGGGGCAAGGGGCTCGGCCCGAAGTCTGTTGCTCACCCCCTGCATACTAAGTGAGTGAGCGCTCACTCACAAGTTCGGAATCCACACTTCTGTGTCGTCCCAGCGCCACATGTGGCGCTACGTACCTGAGGTAAGCGGTGGGTCGCCCTCGTTGTCCTCTTCCCAAATCACGTCGAAGCGCTCCATGCAGTCGGCGCACCGGTAGGCCAGTGATGACCCGGGCTCGGGGTCTTCATCGTCGGGGAGGAACGAGATCAGATGGGCGACACCACCACAGTCGACACAGATGAAGCTCTCCGGGGGCCGGCTCATGTATCCGCCACCGGCCGGGCCCGGAGGAGCACAGCAGAGCCGATCGCCCCAGCCAGGAGTGAGCCGGCGAAGATCCCCACCTTGGCCAGGTCGTTGAGAGCGGCGTCGTTGAAAGCGAGGCCCGCGATGAACAGGGCGACCGTGAACCCGATCCCGCTGACAACGGAGAGGCCGACGATGTGCAGCCAACTGGTGCCTTCGGGGAGCCGTCCCAACCCGGTCCTGACGGTGATCAGGCTGAGGAGGCTGATCCCGATCGTCTTGCCCAGGACGAGACCGGCGGTGACGCCCAGAGCCACGGTCGAGGTGAGGGCGTCGACTATGTCGATGCCACGGAAGTCGACTCCGGCATTGGCCAGGGCGAAGAGAGGAATCACCACGAAGGAGCTCCACACCTGGAGCCGGAACTCGAGCCTGCTGAGGGGTGCGACGGCTTCCGTCGAGATCTCGCTCAAGAGCAGGGCCTCGTGATCGGCGTGCTCCTGGTCCTCTGGTGTGTCGGGCTCGTTGGGGAACGAGTCCAAGATTGCCCGGGCACGCCGATCGAACTCGTCCGACGGGTACATCGGTCGGGCCGGGGTGACGAACCCGAGGGCGACGCCGGCGAGCGTGGCATGAACCCCGGACTCGAAGGTGAAGAACCACACGATCACCCCGAGCGGGACATAGAAGGCGAGTGATCGAATGCCGACCCGGGTTGCCGCCACGGCCAAGAACAGGCCGCCGATAGCCGAAGCGAGATAGCCGAAGTTCAGATCCTCCGTGTAGAAGATGGCGATGACGGTTATCGCCCCGATGTCGTCGGCGATAGCCAGCGTCAGCAGGAACAACCGCGCCCCACTCGGGATCCTGGATCCGAGAAGGGCCAACACCCCAACTGCGAAGGCAATGTCTGTGGCCATGGGGACACCCCAGCCCCGGATGGCGGCCTCACCGGCATCGAGATTGATCCATATATAGATGAGGGCCGGGAAGATCATGCCGCCGATGGCGGCCATGACGGGAAGGGCCGCCGTCTTGCGGTCGCTCAGGTCACCGTGGACCACCTGCCGCTTGATCTCGAGCCCGACGACGAAGAAGAAGATCGCCATCAGCCCGTCGTTGATCACGTGCTGGACGTCCTCGTCGAAATGAAACGGCCCGAAGTCGATGATCAGCGGGGTCTCGAGGATCTGGAAGTACGTGGCCGACCAGCGGGAGTTGGCCCAGACCAGGGCCACGATCGTCGCCGCCAGCAGGACGATGCCGGAGGCGGCCTCGATCCGTGTGAAGCGGACGAACGGCCCGACGAATCGCTGCGGGACGAACCGTTCGGATGTGGCCCAGGTCTGGTGCCTGCGATCCATCAACCGATGGATTTGCCTGCCGAGAGCAGCTGCTCGGCGGCTTCGACCACCCGGGAGGCCATGCCAACCTCAGCCTTCTTCATGTAGGAGCGGGGGTCGTATGTCTTCTTGTCTCCGACCTCACCGTCGACCTTGAGCACGCCGTCATAGCTCTTCAACATGTGGTCTGCGATAGGGCGGGTGTAGGCGTACTGACAGTCGGTGTCGATGTTCATCTTGATCACGCCGTAGCCGAGCGTCTCGTGGATCTCGTCCACGCTCGAGCCCGACCCACCATGGAACACGAGATAATGTCTGGCGCCGTCCCCGAATCGGTCTGCCACCGCCTTCTGGCCTTCGCGAAGGATCGTGGGATCGAGCTTTACCGCCCCGGGCTTGTACACCCCGTGCACGTTCCCGAACACCGCTGCCAGCAGATACTGACCCTTGTCGAACGTCCCCAGCACCTCGGACACCCTCACCATGTCTTCGGGAGAGGTGTACAACTTGGCTCGGTCGATGTCCTCGTTGTCGCTGGCGTCCTCCACGCCACCCACGATCCCGATCTCCAACTCGAGGATGATGTCGAGCTCGGCGCACAGATCGAGCAGCTCCCTCGCCAGTGCCAGGTTCTCCTCCATCGGCAGCTCGGACGCGTCCAGCATGTGTGACTGGAAAACGGGACCGCGGCCTTGATCCTTTCGCCGCCGACTCTCCTCGAGAATCGGTCGGATGAACCCGTCCACGCGGTCCGGGGGGCAATGGTCGGTGTGGAAGGCAATGTTGACCGGGTACTGGTCGGCGGCGACACCGGCGAATTCGGCGAGGGCGATGGCTCCCACCGCCATGCTCTTGTTCGATTGCCCGGAGGCGAACTCGCCGCCGCCGTAAGAGACCTGGAGGATCCCATCGGAGCCGGCATGACTCAGACCTTCGAGAGCGGCCACGATGGTGGTCGAAGAGGTGACGTTGATGGCCGGCAGGGCGTATCCCCCCTTGCGGGCGGCATCGAGCATCTCGCGGTACTTCTCTGGCGTTGCAATTGGCATGCTGGTTCCCTCTGTTTCTCTGAAGGTACCAAGTACCGAGTACCGAATACCAAGTACCGGATACCGACTCGCCGTCAGAAACCCTCCGCAATATGTTGACGGGGTGACACCGAGTGTCGACCGGTCGGTCGCGCCGAAGAAACCGCGCAGCCGAATATTGCGCGGGATCTATCTCGTGCTCGGGCTGATCTGCCTCGCCTTCGTGCCCTTCAGCTGGCTGCCCGGGATTCCCACGTTCGACTTCGTGATCCTCGCCGCTTTCTTCTTCTCCATGTCCTCCGATCGGATGCATGACTGGATCGTCAATCATCCGGTTTACGGGAAGATGGTCCGCAGCTACCGGGCCAGCGGTCTCACCATGAGGATGAAATGGGTGGCGGCCATTGCCATCACCGCAAGTCTCTCCTTCTCGGCTTTGGTCCTCATCGACAACATGATCCTGAGGATCATCCTCGCTGCCGTCGGGGTGTTCGCCCTCTGGTTCGTGTTCAGCAGACCCACAAGACGAGAGCAGCCACCTGACCAGCCGGTTGATCAGCCTCCACTGACCGCCTGAAGCACCTGGATATCCGAAGTGGGGCTCACCGGGGTGTCCAGGTCGGCGCGGGAGGCGTCGACGAAGATCAGGACATGCGGCCTGATCCGGCCGTCTTCGTCGAGCAGGTGATTCTCCAGTCCCGGCTCCCGGGAGAACAGGTCCCCGAGTACGGCGGCCAGTGTCTCCCCCTCCGCTTGGTGCCGCACCCCGGAGGTAACCGCCTGGGACAGGACGCGAGGGATCCGGACGGTGACACTCATGCCACGATGCTGACCGCCGCGATTCGGGGGAAGGAGGCGTTCAATTCCTGCCAGGTGTCACCGAGGTCACGGGTGAGCCACAACTTCCCTCCCGACGTCCCGAAGCAGAAGGCCCCGTCGCCGTCACCGTCGAAGGCCCGTCGCAGGACACCGGTGAACTGGGGGGCGTCCGACCAGCCACTGCCGGCGACTCGCCACGAGGAACCGTCGTCATCCGAGGCGAAGGCGCTCAGCTTCCCGTCAACGGGGACCCTGTTCTCAGATGACTCGAGGGGCACGGTCAGGAGGCGCCCGGTGTCCGGATGGCGCCACATGACGAACCCGAACCCGGCGGGCAGACCGTCCTCGATCCGCTCCCAGTTGTCTCCGCCATCGGTGGAACGAAACACCCCCTGATGGTCTTGTCTCCACATGCGGTTCGGTTCGGCCGAATCGTGGGCCAGACCATGCACGCAGTACCCCACCTCCGGTCGCTCCCCGCCCTCTGCGGTGTCAACCGAGGGAATCCCGTCGTTCTTGGGCACCCACGTGATGCCGTCGTCGTCTGATCTGAACACGCCGACGGCTGAGATGCCGACCCACATGCTCCCGTTCCCGGAGAGAATGCGATGGGCACAAAGGCCACCCGCCCCGGGAGACCACTGATCCCGGGTCCGATGCTCGTTGAGGCTGGTGACCGGATCCCAGCTCACACCCCCGTCGTCGGATGAGAAGAGGCCCGCCTGGGCGACGCCGGCCAAGAGGCGGTCGCCCTCGTTGTGGAAGGTCCAGATCTGCTCCATCTTTCGGTCCAACCCTTCGGGCCAGGCAGGAGGGGAGTCGCTCGGCTTCCAATCGAGCAGGTTCTCGCTGTGGTGGACACCGACCCCAAACCAGTTACTGCCGGTTGCGGCGAGATGTGCCCCGCCAATGGTCTGGCCGAAGGCGGTGACCTTCCATCCGGGGAACATCGGTCCATCGACCTGCCAATCTGGGCCGGATTCGGTAAGCAGATAGGAGCCCTTCTCGGTCCCCACAAGGATTCGCATCATGAGCATCCTCCAATCGACAATCGGACACTAATTGTCGATCACCAAGCACCCGACTAGACCGTTCAGCAGATTCTCGCTGGCCGCAGTGGCCGCGATCGCGATGGGCGTGGCCACGTTTGGTCAGAGCGCGTTCGGTGTCCTCGCCTCCAACCTGATCGACGAATTCCAGGTGGAGAGATGGCAGATCGGGATCCTGGTCTCGGCGAGTGGGTTCACCGGAGCCTTGCTGTCTCCCATCTTCGGCCGCTTCACCGACCGCATCGGCAGTGTCAGGTCCGTGATCGGGGTACTGATCCTCGGGATGGTCGCCATGGTCCTGGTCGCCGTCGCTCCCAACTATTTCGTACTCGTCTGCGGTGCACTTCTCAGTGGCGTGCCCAACGGATGGACCAACCCGGCCACCAACGCCCTCATCGTTGACAACGTCGTTGCTGGTGCCCGTGGCGTGATCACCGGCATCAAGCAGTCCGGGGTGCAGATGGCCGCGTTTCTCGGAGGCCTGCTCCTACCGGGCCTCGCCTCAGCCACCAACTGGCGGCTGGCATTTGCCTCGTTCCTGGTCTTCCCGGCGGTCGGCTTGGTGGGGATGTGGCGACGACCCGAAGTCGAGAGAGCACCCACGGTCGAGGGCGCTCCCCTTTCGCCCATCCCCACAGCGGTCAAATGGATCGCGGTCTATGGCACCCTCATCGGTCTGGGGGTCTCCGGCACGACGACTTTCCTCCCGCTGTTCGCCGAGGAGAGCCAGGGTTGGACCACGGCTCAAGCCGGTCTTCTCATCGCGGGTGTGGGCCTGGTCGGTGTCATTGCCCGGATCACCTGGGGGTCGGCCTCGGAGCGATGGCTCGGACACGGCCGGACGCTCCGCCTGCTGGCGGCGCAGTCGGCCGTCGCCGCACTACTGCTCGCCCTGGCCTCGGCTGGGACCTTGGCCTCCTGGGTGCTGATACCGGCCGCCCTGCTGATCGGATCCGGGGCCGTCGCATGGAACGCGGTGGGGATGCTGGCGGTCATGGACTACTCGATGCCCGAGCTGGTCGGCCGGGGGACCGGCCTGGCGATGCTCGGCTTCCTGACAGGCATAGGTCTCGGCGCTCCGCTGATGGGTCTTTCTGTTGATCGGCTCGGGACCTACACCCCGGGCTGGGTGGTCCTGGCGAGCCTCTTCTTCGTGTGCGCGGTCGTCGCCGGCAGGATCCATCGCACCGGTACCCTCGCCCACGTTTGAGATTGGTCATCGCCCGCTGCACGGTCGACTACTCCGGCCGGGTCACCGCGCATCTTCCCGAGGCGGTG
>Ga0190271_10003160_pt1 | contig 10256 bp, 8 predicted proteins | sample Popmic356T_FD_133747 | JGI IMG/M metagenome (GOLD analysis project Ga0190271, IMG submission 133747) | Populus adjacent soil microbial communities from riparian zone of Weber River, Utah, USA - 356 T | ecosystem: Environmental > Terrestrial > Soil > Riparian zone | place: USA: Utah | collected... | reverse complement strand
GCTGGCGCACTTTGTCACCGGCATGATGCCCGAGGAGATTCTGGCCGAGACGACCATATTCGTGCCGGGCCGCCGTGTGGACGACAACGTGCAAATTCTGCTGCGTTACGGGAACGGAGCGCGGGGCACCTTGTGGGCGAGCCAGGTTGCACCCGGAAACGATAACGGGTTGCGGTTACGGGTCTTCGGTGAGAAGGGCAGTCTGGACTGGCGACAGGAAGAACCGAACCTCCTCGTCTGGTCGCCGCTCGGGGAAGCGCCACGGTCGATCCGCCGCGGCGCAACGTCCATGAACGCCGCCGATCAGCGCGTCAATCGTACGCCAGCCGGCCATCCTGAGGGATACCTGGAAGCGTTCGCGACGATCTATACCGAAGTTGCCACAGCCATTGTGGCCAGTCGCACCGCTTCCTTTGCCGATCCGGCGCTGACCTTTCCAACGATTGAGGACGGCTTTGCCGGCGTCGCGATGGTGGACGCGGTCCTGCGCTCAAGCGCAGCCGGAGGAGTCTGGATGCCGATTGAATCTTGAAGGGATGGACCCCCTCTGTCGCCATTGTCCCGGACACCGGCGAGGAGTGTCACGATCCGGTTAAGGGTGTCCAAGAAAATGCTCGCGAACGACCGCTCCTGGCGCAAACCGGCCGTACGCCAGTATTGCGGATGCACCCCTTGATACAAAGTAATCTTGCGGTTCCCAGAGAGCCGCGGCCGATGCATGTCGTCATTTCCGCTGCTCACCGCGCTTGAAAACAACGCGAAATCCGATATTGCTCGAAGAACTGTCTGGCGTATTCGAACTCCGGGCCGCGACGCGATAGCGGTTGCAGTAGGATTCGTGGCAGAGGAACGAACCTCCGCGAAGCGACCGGTTGGGCGATGGTTCGGCGTGCAACGGATCGCGCGCCGTGGTGATGCGGTGATATCGGGGCGAGAAATAATCCTCGCACCATTCCCAGACGTTGCCCGCCGCATTGTGCAGGCCATAATCGTTGGCCGCAAAGGCATGAACCGGCGACGTACCGATGTACCCGTCGTCGGCTGTGTTGCGATCGGGAAAGTCGCCTTGCCAGATGTTGCAGCGATGTTCACCGCCAGGAGTCAGTTCGTCGCCCCAGGGATAAATGGCGTGCTCCAGCCCACCGCGCGTGGCCATTTCCCATTCGGCTTCGGTTGGCAGCCGGGTCCCTGACCATTGGCAGTAAGCCTTGGCGTCGTTCCAGGAGACGTGCACGACGGGATAATCGAGGCGATCCAGCACCGTGCTCGGCGGTCCCTCCGGCTGGGCCCAATAGGCGTGCGGCACCGGAATCCACCACGGCGTATCGGCGACCCCGCCAGCGATTCCGCGCTTGAAATCGTCAGGCAGGAGGCCGGCGAAGACAAAGCTCCAGCCATATCGTTCAGCGTCCGTCGTGTAGCCGGTGGCGCGGACGAAATCGCCGAACTGCAAATTGCTGACCGCAAAGCACGCAATGGCAAACTCGCTGACGGTGACCTGCCGGACCGGACCTTCGCCGTCATCAGGAAATCGGGCGTCATCCGATCCCATCAGGAAGTTACCACCGATCGGATCGCTCCAGCGGCGAGGGACGACGGTTCGGCTTGGTTCGATCCCGCATGTCGCCGCAGCAAAGTCCGTGGCCGCCGACGGATCGTCGGCACGGCCCTGTGCGCAGCAACCGGGATTATCCTTGGTCATTCAGAATTTCAGCGATTCGTACCGCGCTCCGTAGCCAGGTTCGGCCGCCGCCCGCTATTTCTGCTTTTCTTCTTCCCAGAAGGCGGTCCCGCCTTCCGCCTTCATCAATTCCAGAATCTTCTCGCGCGGGATCACGCCGCAACGCCTGGCCCAGGCGTGATACTGCTCCGTCATCTCGCGGACACGATCCGGATGTTGCGCGGCGAGGTCGTGCATCTCGGTGCGGTCGGTCTCCATGTCATAGAGTTCCCACGATCCCGGATATTTGCGCACCAGTTTCCATTTTCCGATACGGACCGCGGCGTTGCCTTCGTGCTCCCAGAACAGCGGACCGCGATCGCCATAGGCCGAAGCGAACGATGGCACCAGGCTTTCGCCCTCGCACGGCAGGATGGTGTTGCCGTTGCATTCACTGGGGTAGGTCGCGCCGGTCACGTCGACAATGGTCGCCATGATATCGGGTAGTTGGCTCGGATTGTGACGCAAGCCGCCTCTCTCCTTGATGCCGCGCGGCCAGTGCACGATGAAGGGCGTCGCAATACCGCCCTCATGGATCCAGTGCTTGTAGAGCCGGAACGGCGTATTCGACAGATTTGCCCAGGCGGTACCGTAGCTCTGATAAGTATCCTCGCCGCCCGGCATCAGCGAAGGGTCGTTGCCGAGGCGAACCCGTTCACCCTTGCGGGTCGTGGCCTTGGCGATCATCAATTGATCGACGAGTTCTCGCGTGGTGACGCCTTGCGGAATGTCTTCGGCGCAGGCGCCGTTGTCCGACAGGAAGATGAGCAAGGTATTGTCGAGCTGGCCGGTCTCTTCCAGCGCGGCGACGATGCGGCCGATGCCCTGATCCATGCGGTCGATTTGCGCGGCATAGACCTCCATGCAACGCAGGGTCCATTCGCGGTGCACGGCATCGGTCCACGGCGGCTGGGTCGGATCGCGGTCGCTCAACTGCCAATTCGGATGGATGATACCGTCGTCGACCAGGCGCTTCAGCCGCTGCTCGCGCAGTTCGTCCCAGCCCGCATCGAACCTGCCCCTGTATTTGGCTATATCCTCATCATGCGCATGCAGCGGCCAGTGTGGCGCCGTGTAGGCGACATACTGAAAGAACGGCGTATCCGGGCTGGCCTGCTTGTGTTGCCGGATATAGGCGACCGCCTGATCGCTGATCGCATCGGTGTAAAAGAACGACGGATCGTTCTCGGCTTCATGCTCGATATTGTCGTTGCCGCGGGTCAGCGTATTCGGATGGTAGAAGCTGCCGGCGCCGATGATGGTGCCGAAGAAATAATCGAAGCCGCGCTGCAAGGGCCATGCATCGGTCGGCTCGGTCAGGCTGGAGGAGATGTGCCATTTGCCGCTGAGATAGGTCTTGTACTTGTTCTGCTTCAAGACTTCGGCAACGGTGACGCAGCTCTTGTTCAAATTGCCGGCATAGCCTTCCGGACCGTTGCTGTAGGTAAGGATACCGATCCCGGTTTGATGTGGGTGCAGGCCCGTCAGCAGCGAAGCGCGCGAAGGACTACAGCGGGCGGTATTGTAGAATTGCGAATAGCGCAGGCCATTGGCCGCCAGCCGGTCCAGATTGGGCGTCTGGATTTCGCCGCCGTAACAGCCGATGTCGGAAAATCCCATGTCATCGTTGAGAATGATCAGGATGTTGGGGCTGTCCGATGCTTTACCATTTGCCATGGTTATTGGTCCTTTCGTGAAGCGTGGCGGGAGAGAGCGCTCAGGCATGACGTCTCGTCAGGTTGATGCTGAGGCGAAAATAGTTCGGCAGATAGACCGAGCGCAGCAGTTCGAGCGGGCGCTCGTTATTGCTCAATGTCAGGCGTTCCATCCACAGCAGCGGGCTGCCGGCCTTGACACCCAGCAGTTTGGCGCTGGTCGCGTCGGCGAGCGACGCGCCGATCGTCTGCTTGGCCTCCTTGATGAGGTGCCCGAGTTCATCTTCGAAAACGCTGTACATGATGATCGACGTCAGGTCGCGCTTATCCAGTTCCAGCCCGATATCCGGCGGATAGAATGCGTGCTCGATGGCGATCGGAATGTCGTCCGCGTAGCGCAGGCGTTTGAGCTGCCAGACCGCGCGCTCCTTCAACTGGTCGCGAACGCCGCTATCGTGGCGATTGGTCATGCCTTGTTGCAAAACCTTCGCACCGGCCTGATAGCCGGCGTCGCGGATGGTCTCCGAAAAGCCCATCAGCTTTCCGACCCAGTTTTCCGGCTGGTTGGAGCGCAGGAAGGTGCCGCGGCCTCGGGCCCGGGCGAACATGCCTTCATCCACCAGCGGGGTGATGGCGTTGCGGATGGTGATGCGGCTGACACCGAAGTGCCGTCCGAGTTCGGTTTCCGTCATCAGGCGGCCGGTCTTGTCGATCAGTTCGCCGTCCTTGACCTGGCGGCGGATGGCCTCGCGGACCTGGACGTGAAGCGGCAGGGAATTGGCCGTGGCCGATGGCTCCGCATCGTCGATCGTCCCGGACTTCGTGCGTATGCGCGCGGGCATGATCTTACAGTCGCCTTCTTGTGGCCGGATCGAACAGATGGATGTCCTGCGGGCGTGCGGTGATCGAAATCACGGCGCCCTCGGGGGGAACGCTCTCGTCGCCGACGCGAATCCGCATCGCGGTGCCGGCGCAATCGAGGTCGAGCACCTTGGTGTCGCCCAGGTCTTCGATCAGTTCGACCCGGGCTTCGAGCCCGGCCGGCGCGATCCGGAGTGCGCCGGGACGAATGCCGACGATGACATCGCGCTCGCCCGCGTCCTGCACCGCCGTCTGCAGGCGGTGACCGGCGATGACGACGTGTCCGCCGGCAAGGCGCGCCGGCAGCAGGTTCATCGGCGGGCTGCCGATGAAGGCGGCGACATCGATCGAATTGGGTTTCGCGAATATTTCAGCGGGCCGGCCGACCTGCTGGATATCGCCGGCCATGAACACCGCCATGCGATCGGCCAGCGTCATGGCCTCTTCCTGATCGTGGGTGACGTAGACGGCCGTGACCCCGAGCGAGCGCTGTAACTTCTTCAACTCGGCGCGCGTTTCCATGCGTAGCTTGGCGTCGAGATTGGAGAGGGGTTCGTCGAGCAGGAACAGGCGCGCCTTGCGAACGATGGCGCGGGCCAGCGCACAGCGCTGCTGCTGGCCGCCCGATAACTGGCCGGGCTTGCGATCGAGCAGATGATCGATCTTGACCTTGCGCGCGGCGTCCTTCACCGCGGACCCGATTTCGGCGACGGGCAGTTTCCCCATCTCCAACGGAAAAGCGATGTTTTCGTAAACGGTCATGTGCGGGTAGAGCGCGTAGCTCTGGAACACCATGGCGATGTCGCGGTCGCGTGCATCCGTGGCCGTGATGTCCCGGCCGTCGATGAACACGCGGCCCGACGTCGGCGCATCCAGCCCGGCCAGGATCCGCAGCGTCGTGCTCTTGCCGGAGCCGGATGGACCCAGCAGCGCAAAGAACTCGCCGGGCTCGATGTCGAACGTCACGCCTTTCAGCGCGCTGAACTCGCCGTGCATCTTGACGATATCTTCGAAACGTACGCGGCCGCGACCGGTCATCGGCGACCTCCGCCTTTGACGGCGCCGACCGTGAGGCCCTTGACGATGTTCTTCTGGGCGATCACGCCGAGGAAGACCACGGGCAGCATCGCCAGCACCGAGACCGCTGCGAGCTTGGCCCACAGCGTCTGTTCGACCGATACGAAATTGAACATGGCGACGGTGACAGGCCGTACCGTGTTGCCGCTCAGGACGACGGCGAATAGAAATTCGTTCCAGGCATTGAGGAATACGAACACGATGGTGACGGAGATGCCGCCGCGCACCTGCGGAATGATGATCCGCCACAACGTGCGCATCCGGCTGGCGCCGTCGAGATAGGCGGCTTCCTCCATCTCAAAGGGAATGTCCTCGAAATAGGACACCAAAAGCCAGATCGCGAACGGCAGCGAGAACGACAGATAGATTAGGATGATGCCCTGATAGGTGTCGATCCAGCCGATATTCCGCAGGATCAGGAAGTAGGGGATGATGATGCCGACCGGCGGCAGCATCTGGGTGGCGAGCACATAGAAGCCGGCGAATTTCTTGCCGCGAAAACGCAAGCGCGCCAGAGCATAGGCGGCCGGCACCGCCATCAGCATGGTGATGATGGTGGTGCCGATCGAGATCACGAAGCTGGAGATCAGGCTCGGCAGGATCGATCCCGAACCAAACAGCACGTCGCGATACGCTTCAAGCGTCGGCTGGAAGATCAGTTTCGGCGGGTAGGCCAGGACATCCTGATCGGTCTTGAGCGAGTTCAGCACACTCCAGACGATGGGGAACACCCACGCCAGCAGGAAGACCAGCGTGATGATCATGGTCGCGATCAGGCGCAATCGTTTCGCGGTCATTTTGCCCTCCGCAGCGCGAACAGAACGCCGGAGATGAGGAGGGTCACGATCAACAGCGCGACAGCGAGCGCGGAGCCGTAACCGATCGACAGTTCGGTAAAGGACTTCCGGTAGGCGTAGAGGTTCAGGATTTCCGTCGCGGTGCCTGGGCCCCCACCGGTCACGGTGAAGATCGCGGCAAACGCCGTCAGCGCCACCATGGTGCGCATGATCACGACCATGACGATGGCGGGCCGCAGCAGCGGCAGGGTAATGCGCCGGAAACGTTGCCAGGTGGTGGCACGGTCGAGCCGCGCAGCCTCGTAGATATCCTCCGGCAGCGATGCGAGGCTGGCGAGCAAGACCATGAACGCAAAGGGCGTCCACTGCCAGGTGTGGATCACGATCACCGAGATCATCGCGAGCAGGGGATCGCCGAGCCAGTTCTTGCTGCCGATGCCGGCGTTGATGGCGAGGTAGTCGACGATGCCGAATTCAGGCGCCAGCATGAAGGTGCGCCAGATCATGCCGACAACGGCGGGCGAGAGCACGACGGGGAGAATGGCGACGACGCGAAACCAGTCCTGACCGCGCTTCATGTCCATGACCAGCAAGGCGAGCGCCAATCCGAGCGCGACCTGCAACGCGACGGTGGCGCCGGTGTAGACGAGGCTGACCAGCAGCGACGACCAGAAGCGATCGTCGCTCAGCAGCGCGCGATAATTCTCCACGCCGACAAAGCCGTCGGCGAACGGCATCGCGAGGTCCATCCGGAACGCGCTGGTCCACACCAGGAAGATCAGCGGAAAGGTCGTCGTTGCCAGCAGCGCCAGGAATGCCGGCGCCAGCAACGCGGCCGCGAACCGGCGCTCGCGCTGCGCCAGCACCTGGCCGAGATCGCCAGAGGCGGTCCCGGTCGCAGTGCCTGCCGTCGCAATCGCCGGCTTCACCCGATCAGCCCCGCATCATCGGTTCGACACGGCGCTGGGCGTCGTCGAGCGCGGCCTTGATCGTGGCCTGACCTGACAGCGCCGACTGGATGGCGGTCGCCATGGTGTCGCCGATCGCCGGCCATTGCGGCACCCGCGGACGCCAGTCGACATCGGTGTCGCCTTCCAGGCTCGCCATCGTCGCCTCGACGAAGTTCTGGCCAAAGCCGTTCATCAGCTTGACGTATTCGGCGTCCTTCCAGATCGAAGTCCGGTTGACGCCCGAGCGTTTGGTCGGCCCGGCAAACCGATGCGCGGTGCGTGCCTGGGTTTCTGCGCTCGCCGCCCACTGGATGAACAGCCAGGTCGCCTTCTTCTTCTTTTCGGACAGCGCCGCGTTGATCGGGAAACCCCAGTTCCAGATCGAGCTGACGCGCTTGCCGGAAGGACCCTTGGGCCAACGCGCGTAAGCGACCTTGCCGATCACCTTCGACTTCTCGGGGTTGTTGACCACGGAAGCGGAGGAGTGCGCGTCGATGTAGCTTGCAAGCGTGCCTTGCGAGAACGCATCCGCGATATCGGGCCAATTCCAGTTGGTTGCCGCCGTCGGCGCGGATTTGCGCATCAGATCGACGTACCAGGTGAGCGCTTGCTCGGCTTCGGGGCCGTTCACCGTCAACTTGCCGCCCTTGAACCATTCGCCGCCGAACTCGCGGAAGATCGAAGGATAGATGTACATGTTCTGGCCGGCACCGGCGACGCCGCGAAGTGCCGTGCCCCAGACGCGATCGTTCGGCGTGTTCAGTGCAGCGGCGTTGGAGACGAACGTCGCCAGATCGTCGGCGGGCTTCAGGCCCTTCGCGTCGTAGAGGTCCTTGCGGTAAACCTGGATGGTGACCTCGCCGTCGTAGGGCACGCCGTAGAGTTTGCCATCGACGCTGTCGGCGGCGCGCCAGGCCGGAATGATATCGTCGAACTTGAACCAGTCGGCATCGGTCAGCGATTTGTCCTTGAGATAGCCGTCGAGCGGCTCGACCCATTTGTTCGCGGCATAGAGCGAATAATACATCGGGTCCGCGGCGTGCGTCGCGTAGATGCCGGTCTTCGAGGTGAGGTCGATGACGGCCTTCTGCCGGATCTGCGCCGGCGGGATCTTTTCGAAGCGGACGTCGATGCCGGCGAGCGCCTTGAACTGCGGCGCGACCGTGATCAGGTTTTCAAAATAGCTCGCCGGGATTACCGCAACCGTGATGTTTTCGCCGGACGCCTGCTGCCAGTCGATCTTAGCCGCCTTGTAGGGCGCGAGATCGGCTTCCTGCGCCGCAGCCCGCCGCAACACGGCGGGTGCGATGCCGATCAGGGCTGCCGCTGCCGTACCTGTCTTGAGGAAAGTCCGCCGTGTTGGCCTGAATGACTTCATTTCCGTCCTCCCTTCGCTCCGGCTTTTGCCGGTTAAGTTAGGACATTTGCCCAAATGTTATAACATGTCAAACCTTGTGTTGAATGGAGTGGCATCGACCGCGCCAAAGGCACGCTCGTAAATCGCGTGGTGATGCCCGTTCGGTCCAACTCACGCAGCGTCGACGCGGCTCTCGCCGGCAGTGTGGATGCGATCCGCGTATTGTTCGGCGATCGAACGAAACGCTGCCGGCAGTGGCTTGTCGGTGAAGAAATGATGGCATTCGCCAAGATGGCCGCCGCGCACCGTAGCGTTGCGGCCGAACTTGCTGACGTCGGCGACCAGCAGAGCGATCCGGCAATTGGCGACGATAGCCTGACGCGCCATGAATTCTTCCGAGTGAAAATCGAGCAGGGCGCCATCTTGATCTATGCCGCCGACGCCGAAAATTCCGAAATCTGCCTTGAAACCGGAAAAAAACCGTACTGCGGCGTCGCCGACGATATCCCGGTCGAGAGGACGCAGTGTCCCCCCGGCGATCGTGATTTCGACGTCGGGATTGCGCGCGAACGCGGCTGCCACATTCAAATTGTTGGTGATGACTCTTAAGTCCTGGCGATGGGACAACGCCTGCGCCACATATTCGGGCGTGGTGCCGAGGCCGATCATGAGGGACGCGCCGTCGGGAATGAAATTGGACACCGCATGAGCGATCAGTCGCTTGGCGTCGGGGTTCAATCCCTGCCGGCTTCCATAAGCAAGATTCTGGTTCTGCACCGGAAGGCTGACGCCGCCGTGGATCCGCCGCAGCAGACCTTGGTCGCATAGCCGATTCACCACGCGGCGAACCGTCTGCTGCGTGACGTCGAAATGCCCGGCGAGATGTTCAATCGAGGCGAAGCCCTTTTCGCGCACGATCTCCAAAATGCGGGTCTGTCGCTTGGTGGCGGTCGTGAGCATGAAATCCCGTTCCCCCCTCAATAAGTATCATTCGAAGACGACGTTCGCAATTTCTATTTCATTCGATCACACGATGTGTCCATATGAACAAGGGAGGGACATTAAATGTGCAACGCGCAAAGAGAAGCCTCGAAGCTTCCCGAGCGATAGACGTGGCAACGACAATCAGCCATAGCAGCGGACCAAACCGCTTACGCACGATCATGCGTGCGGCGACCGCATCAGAAAGACGTTGGACCGAATAAATCATGTCGGCGATTACGCTGGATCACGTTTCCAAGAACTGGGGGCCCATGCGGGCCGTCGACGACGTGAGTCTCACGGCGGAGGAAGGCTCGCTGCTGGTGCTGCTCGGTCCGTCGGGTTGCGGCAAATCCACGACGCTTCGCCTGATTGCGGGTCTTGAAGAACTCGACGGCGGCACGATTACGATCGGCGGCACGGACGTGACCCATCTCACGCCGGCCCACCGCAAGATTTCGATGGTGTTCCAGTCCTATGCTCTATTTCCGCATCTGAGCGTGGCCGAGAATATCGTATTCGGTTTGCGTGTGCGCGGTGTGTCCCGCGCTGAGCGCGATGCGCGGCTCAAGCGTGTTGCTGATATCGTCGGTCTCGATCGGTTACTTGCGCGCAAGCCATCGCAACTGTCAGGCGGCCAGCGCCAGCGGGTGGCCCTCGGCCGCGCCATTATCGCGGAGGCGCGCGTCTGCTTGATGGACGAACCACTTTCGAATCTCGACGCCAAGCTGCGGCACGAAATGCGGACTGAAATCCGGGCGCTGCAACAGCGCCTCGGTATCACCATGGTCTATGTGACGCACGACCAGACCGAAGCCATGACCATGGCCGATCGCGTCGTGTTGATGCGCGACGGGC
>Ga0190271_10003159_pt1 | contig 10256 bp, 7 predicted proteins | sample Popmic356T_FD_133747 | JGI IMG/M metagenome (GOLD analysis project Ga0190271, IMG submission 133747) | Populus adjacent soil microbial communities from riparian zone of Weber River, Utah, USA - 356 T | ecosystem: Environmental > Terrestrial > Soil > Riparian zone | place: USA: Utah | collected... | reverse complement strand
TCTTCCCAGGTGAAACGGAAATTCCTGACGGCCTCGCGCAGCACCTCGGCGGTGCGCAGTGCCTCGTCCAGCGAGCAGGCTTCGAGCAGGATGCCGAATTCGTCACCGCCGAGCCGCGCCAGCGTATCGCGCCAGCGCACCTTGCTCTTGAGCAGCGCACCCACCTGGCCTAACAACACGTCGCCGGCGGAATGCCCGCAGGTGTCGTTGATGATCTTGAACTGGTCGATGTCGAGGTAACACAGCGCGTAGCTCGACTCTCGCGCCTTGGCGCTCTTCAACGCGCGTTCGACACGGCTTTCGAATTCCCGGCGATTGACCAGGCCCGTCAGCAGATCGTGCGAGGCGTGATACGACAGTCGGCGGTTCAGCTCGCGCGACTCGGTCACGTCATGGAACACGAGCACGCCGCCGGACACTGCGCCCGCGCCGTCGCGAATCGGCGCCGCGGTGCTCTCCACGTACAGCTCGTTGCCGTCGCGGCGGATCAGCAGCATCGGACGCACGCTCTTGATGGGCCGCGTGCGGCGGATCGACACGCTCAACGGATTCTCGAGCGGCTCGCAGGTTTCTTCGTGGAACGCGCGGTAGATTTCTTCGATGGGCCGGCCCATGGCGTCTTCGAGGCGCCAGCCGGTCAACTGCTCGGCCACCGGATTGATGTAATCCACGGTGGAGTTCGCGTCGGTCGTGATGACGCCGTCACCGATGGATTGCAGCGTGATCTGCGCGCTCTCCTTCTCGCGGAACAGCGCTTCTTCGTAGAGCTTGCGTTCGGTGATGTCGAGCTCGACACCGACCAGGCGCAGCAGGCGCCCATGTTCATCGACACGCGCCTTGGCGCGGCTCACCACCCAGCGCCATTCGCCGTTGCGGTGTTTCATGCGATGCACGCTTTCGAAAATCGGGCTCTTGCCCGCGACGTGATCGCGGATCGCGCTCTGCACGCGCGACATGTCTTCCGGATGCACGAGGCTGCGCCAGTCCGGCGAATCGAGCAGCGCATCCACCGGGTAGCCCAGCATCTGCTTCCAGCGCGGCGAGAAGTGGACCTCGTTGCTCTCGATGTCGAAATCCCACAGGCCATCGTTGGCGGCGCCCTGCGCGAGCTCGATGCGCTCTTCGAGTTTGTGCAGTCGGCCTTCGACGCGCAGGCGTTCGAGGCCGGCGGCCAGCGAGTTGCCGAGCAACTTCAGCAGCAGCTGCAGGTTCACATCCCAGGCGCCACGCGGCAACGCATTCGCCAATCCGAGGATGCCGGCCGGCACACCGCCGACCCGGAAGGAAATCATGAGCACCGACCCGATCTGCAGCTCTGCGAGGCGCTGGCTCTCGACGAGCTGATCGCGGCGCGGTGCGGCGCTGTCCCGGATCTCCGAGAGGCGCAGGTGCTCGAGGCGGCCCTTGAGCCAGGGATAGGTGTCGATGGCGGCGCTGCGCCAGGCTTCCACGCGGCACTGCGCGAGCGCGCCATGCGCGGAATACACCTCATCGATGGTCGTGCCTTCCGGCGAGAACAGCCACACGAAGGCCGTGTCGACGCCCGAGGAATCACGAAGGGAATTGAGGCTCTCGCGGATGACTCCTTCGACGGAGCCGCGCCGCATGTTCTGCAGGTCGATGGATATTTTGGTGCAGGCGATGTCGACGCCCAGAGTCGGCTTGCCACCGCGCGCCGACCACACGCCAGTGGCGAACACGTCAGACGCGGTCAGATCACCAGGATGTTCAGGTGCTTGAGCCACTCTTTTGCAAGCTACAGCGTAGATCCATGTGCCGCTCCGAACCGGGCCACAGATTCCAACGCCTGCCTCCTCCCAAAGTTGCGAAGCATTCTGTCACAAGAATCGAAGAACACAAGCTAAGTGCATGGCCCCGCGAGAGAATGACTCGCAATTGCTTGAGATTCGTACAGCATTAAGTCTCAACGCGCATTGGCGGCGTAAGAAATTGCTCGCGATGAATCGCCCTGCTCGGCGCAACTACGCTCCGCCGGAGGGCGCACCAGGAACCACTCTTCCCTGGAGGTGACGCCCGCCGGGGTGATGGCGACCAGGAAGCACGGGTACTTCTTCAACGTGGATTCGGGCACGAGCAGTACGCGATTCGGCGCGGCGTTGAGCCACAGCGCGGCGTCATACGACTCCTGCGCGCCTTCGAGCCAGCGCCGGTGGCCGAAATTTACCGTCTGACGATCGAGATACAGCAGGAACTGCTCTTTGTAGGCGACGAGCGCGAGTTGTTCCCTGGGGTTCACCTGCGCGAGCGCGTTGCGGACGAAATCGCGTCCCGAGCGCTGGCCATTCATCGCGGGCGCGATGAGATAGGAGAACACGATGGCGAGCGAACCCAGGGCCACCGGCCATGCCGCCAGCGGTGCCCGCCACGCCGCAAAAGCGAGCCCCGCACCGCACAGCACTAGATAGACGTACAGCGAGGCGACGCCGCCGAGCTCGGCGGCTTCGATGGCCTTCACGGCGAATCCGGCGTTCGTCAGGAACGCCACGACCAGCACCGCCGCCGCGAGGAAGAACGCACCGCCGACCACGAATCCCGCGCGCCGCACGCCGGTGCGCGCCAGCAGCGACTCGAGGAATGGCATGGCCGCAAAGGCCAGCGCCGGCAGTGCCGGCAGGATGTAGATACCGCGCTTGCCGGGACTCACCGAGAAGAACACGAGCACGATGAGCGCCCAGAAGAGCGGCAGCCACACGCGCGCATCGCGTTCGTGGAATGCGGCCTTGAAACGCGGCGCCAGCCAGAACAGCAGCAGACTCCAGGGCAGCCACAACACCGGGACTACTTCGACGATGAAGTAATACCAGCCTTTGACGTGATGCCAGGCCGCTGCATAACGCCCCACCGTCTGCTTGAAGAGGATCTCGTCGCGGTAGGCGGCGTATTCCTCGGAGCCGCTGGCCGCCGCGAGCAGCATGGGCACGAACCACAGTGAGATCGCGAACAACATCGCGAGCGGCGCAATCCACCAGCGCCAGCCCACTTTCCCGGAGTCGATGGCAGCAAGTCCTTTCCACCCGAAGCCGCGCAACGCGACCAAAGGAATCAGCAACAGCATGGGCAGGAAGCCGACTCCCTTGGTGAACACGCCCAGTCCGGCTGCGAATCCACCGATGAAGTACCAGCGCCATGACGGCCCGAGCAGCATGTGGCGCAGGAGCGCATACATCGAAAACGTGGTGAGGAAACACAGCGTCGCGTCGATTTGCGCACCGCGCGCAACCGAGACGAATTGCAGCGTGCATACGCTGATCAATGCAGCGGCGAGGCCTGCCTCGCGGCTGACCGTGCGGCGGCCGAAATCGTAGATCAGGAACAGCGTGCCGCCTGCGGCGAGAAACGAGGGAATCAGGAAGGACGCCTTCACCGAGCCGAACAACGAATAGCAAATAGCCAGCAACCAGAAGTACAGCGGCGGCTTGTCCTGGTAGAGGTCGCCGCCCACGCGCGGGAACAGCCATTCGTGCGAGAGCACCATGTCGCGCGCCAGTGCGGCGAATCGCGGTTCGTCAGCCGGCCAGGGATCGCGGATGCCAAGCCCGGTGCCGACGAGGATCGCAAACGCCAGCGCCAGCCACAGCAGATCGCGCGCGCGGATGGGCAGCGGCCCGGCAAGGTTTGTGAGGAAGGCGGACTCACCCTTCCCGCCCGATGCGACCGGGATCGCGGCCACAGGTGCTGGCGCCGCCTCGGTCACGGGCGCCGTGATGAGCGCCGCAGCGGCAGTAACCACCGACACGGTGACGGCAATTGGCGCAGCGACAGTCACTGGCGCGGGGTCGTCAGCCAGCGGTGCACTAACTACCGCGGTGGCTATCGAGATGCCGCCATCCACGGGCGCAAGGAACGGCGCGGCCGCTTCACGGGCGGAAACCACCGGCGCAGCGGCCATCTCGTCTTCCTGAACGGGAACCTTGATTGGCGGAACGACGCGCGTCCGTGGCGTGCCTCCCTGGAGCAGACCGATATCAGGCATGTTGACCGTCGCGACTCGCGCGGATGTCCATCACGAGGTTGTAGAAAGCGACCGAGGCCGGCAGCAGATTGGTGAGGACGCCGACCGCGTCGTTCTTGCCCCAGATGAAATACGACGTGACCATGGCACTGCCCAGCAGGCTGATGATCCAGAACGTGCGCGGAATCATCGGCCGGCCCGCGCGCTTCGTGGCCCAGGCCTGGATGATCCAGCGCCCCGCGAACATCAGGCCGCCGATAAAGCCTACGAGTTTCCAGGGTGTCAGTACGACACCGAAATAAACGCCAATCACGCCGCTCATCATGGGTCGCTCCTCATCTTTCAGTCTTCGCGTACCAGCAAACCGGATTTGTAGCGGCGTCGCAGCCACATGACGCCGACCATGTCGACGATGCCCACCCACAGGCGATTGAGCATTCCGTATTTCGAGGTGCCGCGCGTGCGCGCGCGATGGCTCACCGGCACCGAGACGACGCGTGCGCCTTGCCGCTGGAACAGCGCCGGCAGAAAACGATGCATGTGATCGAAGCGCGGCAGGTCCATGAACACCTCGCGCGAGAACAGCTTGATGCCGCAGCCCGTGTCGGGCGTGCCGTCACCTAACAATCCGCTGCGCACGCCGTTGGCGATGCGCGACTGCAGGCGCCGGAAAGCCGTGTCCTTGCGCGAGGCCGTGCGGTTGCCCATGAACAGCCGGACACCACGACCCTCGGGTGAATCGCGCGTCGCAATGAGCCGGGCAATGTCGGCCGGATCGTTCTGGCCGTCGCCATCGAGCGTGGCGATCCACGGTGCGCGCGCCGCCCGCACGCCGCTCGCCACCGCGGCGCTCTGTCCGCTGCGAAACGAGTGACGCAACACGCGCAAGGCCGGCAGCGACGTCTTGAGCTTCGCGAGGACGGCCGCGGTGTCGTCGGTGCTGCCGTCGTCGACGAAGATCATTTCGTAGGAAAGCGCATGCATCGCGGCGTCGATCTCGCGCGCCAGCGGCTCCACGTTTTCTTCTTCATTACACACCGGCACTACGACCGAGAAGTCGACGCTCATGCATCCCTCAGGGCATCGCGCGCCACGCCGAAGAGCCGCTTGAGCTCCTCCGCCATTTCTTTCTGCATGGCTTCGAGCGCCGCCGGCTGCAGAGTTCGCGGCACCTGGCGCGGCGGTCCCACCGCAATCACGATGCGTGAGAACGGCCACGGCAGCACGAACTTGTCCCACGCGATCAGCTTCGCGCGGCTTGCGCACCAGGCCATCGGCAGCATCGGCCGTTGCGACATCTGCGACAGCAGGATGGCGCCTGGTTTGAAGACGAAGCGGGGACCTTTGGGGCCATCCGGCGTGATGGATGGAGATATGCCCTGCTTCACCAACGCGTCGTAGTAGTCGCGCAGCGCGCGCGCACCCGTGTGCGTGGTCGAACCGCGGATGGAGTGCCCACCGAAACGCGCCACCACCATCACCCCGATGTCGCCATCGACCGAAGGGCTGATGAGAAAGCCTAACTTCAGCCCGCGCGGCCGCTGCTCGAGCAGGTACTTCGCGCAAAACATCTGGTGCTGATGCCAATAGACCGGGATGAGCGACGGAGACGACGCAAGCACCGCTGCCGTGTGCTCATCGCCGATCACGCGTACCACACGGCAGGTGCGCCAGAACGTCTTCAACAGGAATACCCCGACGGCCGCGACCACACGCCAGACAAAGCGGCGCGCGGGAGTCATCCGACGTTTCGATCGGGTCTCCTTCTTGTAGAGGGTATTGCGCAGTCCGCCTGCGTCTTCGGGATCTGTTGGCATCCGGATGAGGCCGGCAAAAGAGGCGCGAATTGTCGGTGAATCGGCCTATCGCTGCAATTACAATCCCGACCAATGTCTGCGAACCCACAAGAATCGCAAAAAGAGGAAAAATCCGCGGATCTGCCTCCGAGGGCGGACGTGCAATTCGACGTCGGCGAGGCCGACGACGCCATCCGGCACATCACCGAACTGGCGGCAATTCACGGGGATATCTTCCGTTTCTACTCCCCTTCGCAACGCGCGGATCTGTGGCTGATCAACCATCCGGATGATGTCAAGCGCGTGCTGGTGTCGAACCACAAAAACTACACCAAGGGCATGGGCCTGGACCGGGTCAAGATCCTGCTCGGCCACGGCATCATGACCAGCGAAGGCGAGCTGTGGAAACGCCAGCGCTACATGATGCAACCCTCGTTCCATCGCCGCGTCATCACCGAGTTTGCGAGCCTCGTCGACGCCTGCAACGAGCGCTTCATCGCCCGGTGGGAAGCCCAGGCCGCGCGCGGCGAACTCGTGAACGTCACCGACGACATGAGCGAGCTCACGCTGGAAATCGTGCTGCTGTCGATCTTCGGCACGGACCTCGACCGGCTGGCGAAGGAATTCGGCAGCAACCCGTTCGACATCGTCACCAGGGAAACGGCGCGCGACCTCAAGTTCGCGTACAAGTTTCGCCAGCTCGCCAAGCTCGTGGGTGCACTCGCCCGCCGCCGCCGGGCAGAGAAGAGCGAACACTTCGACTTCCTGCAGATGCTCATGGACGCGCGCGACAAGGAAACCGGCGCGCCCATGTCCGAACGCGAGCTGGTCGACGAAGCCATGACGCTCATCGTCGCAGGTCACGAGACCACCGCGAGCGCCCTCAACTGGACCTGGTACCTGCTCTCGCAGAATCGCGAAGCTGAAGGCTTGCTGCACGCCGAGATCGACGCCTGCTCCTTCACCAGCCCCGGCCTCGCCGACATGGAATCGCTGGCCTACACGAAGAACGTCATCGACGAGGCGCTGCGCCTGTACCCACCGGGCTGGATGCTGTCGCGGCGGACCATCGCGCCGGACGTGCTGGCCGGCTTCGAAGTGCCGGCCGGCACCAACGTGCTGCTGTCGCCCTATCTACTGCACCGCCACCCGCGTTACTGGAAGGAACCCGAAGCTTTCCGCCCGGAGCGCTTCGATGCAGCGCACGAAAGTGAACGCCCGCGCTTCGCGTACATGCCGTTTGCCGCCGGCCCGCGGCACTGCATAGGTGAGACCCTGGCCCTATATGAAATGTACATGCACCTATATAAGGTGGCCCGCCGGTACCGGCTCACCTACGTGCCCGATCGCCCGCTCGAACTCGAAGCGCAGATCAACCTGCGCACCAAACATCCGCTGCTGATGAAGCTGGAACGCAGGTTATAGAAAACATGATGACGAAGGCAGAAACGCTGGCCGAGCTGCTCACCAGCCATCGCACGGTCAAGCGCACCATCAGCTATCTCGAAACCGAGAACAGCGAACGCACCATCAGCTACGGCGAGCTTTATGAGCGCGCGCTGGGCATCCTGTTCCACCTGCAGAAGCTCGGCGCCCGGCCCGGCGACAAGCTCATCATCTATCTCGCCAACAACGAACAATTCCTCGACGCCTTCTGGGCTGGAATGCTCGGCGGCATCGTGCCCGTGCCGGTGGCGCTCGGCATCAGCGACGAGCACAAGCACAAGCTGCTGCGCATCGCCAAAAAGCTGGGCAAGCCGTTCATCTACACCGACCGCAAGACGCTCGATCGCATCGGCGCGTTCGCGGGGCCGGCGGGCGAACAGGGTACGTTCGACGGCCTGAACTCACGCGCCTTCTTTGCCGAGCAGGTCGAAGACATCTCGCGGGCGGGCAAGGCGCACAACGTGCGCGCCGACGACACGGCGTTCATCCAGTTCTCCTCGGGCTCCACCAGCGAACCCAAGGGCGTCGTGCTCACGCACCGGAACATCCTCACCAACTCGCGTGGCGCGGGCGAGGCCTCGGGCTGGAATGAGAACGACACCGTGGTGACGTGGATGCCGCTGACCCATGACATGGGTCTCATCGGCATGCACATCATGTTGTTTGCGCACCGCATGCACATCAACCACATGCCCACGGATCTTTTCGTCCGCCGCCCGCTGCTGTGGATGACGTTCTGCGCGCGCAAGCGCGCCACGGTCACGAGCTCACCGAACTTTGGCTACCGTCACTACCTCAAAGTCCTGGGCGACCGCGATCCGGGCGAAATGGACCTCTCCTCCGTTCGCCTCATCTTCAATGGCGCCGAACCGATCTCGGTGGAACTCGCCGATGAATTCATGGCGCGGCTCGCGCCTTCCGGGTTGAAGCGCACTGCGATGTACCCGGTGTACGGCCTCGCCGAGGCCACGCTGGTGGTCAGCTTCCCGCAGCCGCCGGAACAGATGTACGAACACATTTCGGTCAACCGACACGAGCTCAACGTCGGCAACCAGCCGGCCATCGTGGCCCACGACCATGCGGATGCGCTGTCCATCATGTCGGTGGGTCAGCCGGTTCCGTACAGCAAAGTGCGCATCGCCGGCGATGACGACAAGGAACTGCCGGCCAATCACATCGGCCACATCCTCATCTCCGGCGACCACGTCACCAAGGGCTACTTCGAGAATCCGGAAGCAAACGAGAAGGGATACACCGCACCGGACTCGGACGGAACTCGCTGGCTGCGCACTGGCGATCTCGGGATGCTCCGCGACGGCAAGCTGTACATCACCGGCCGCTTCAAGGAAATCATCTTCGTCAACGGCCAGAACTATTACCCGCACGACATCGAGAACATCGCGATTCGCGCCGAAGGCCTCGAGCTCGGCAAGGTAGTCGCGTCGGGCGTGCGACCCAAGGGCGCGAGCACCGACGATCTCATCATCTTCGTGCTGCATCGCATGGACATGAAAGAGTTCCTGCCCACCGCCACCCAGGTCGCGCGCCTGGTCAATGAACACACCGGCCTCGAAGTGGCGCACGTGGTGCCGGTGAAGCGCATCCCGAAGACCACCAGCGGCAAGATCCAGCGCCACCTGCTCGAAGAAGACTACGTGAACGGGGTGTACGCCGCGGAACTGGGCGAGCTGGACTCATTACGCGCGGCGGCCGAAGCGGCCGGTGGCGCGAAGCTCACGAGCAACCAGATCGAACGCAACATCAAGGACATCTGCGACGCGGCGCTGGAACGCAATATCGACGTCAACGACAACCTGTTCGAACTCGGCGCCAGCTCCCTCAAGCTCATCGAAATCCACGAGCAGATCGACCGCGTCTACCCGGGCAAGGTCGACCTCACGGAATTGTTCGACTTCCCGACGATCGCCGACCTGTCACGTCATCTCGAAGGCAAGTTGGCGGCGACGGTCTGATCGGCACGCTCGGCTTCAGCCTGGCTCTGGGCGGTCTGATCGGGCGCGCGGTTGGAATACAGCACCACGGCCAGCAGCAGCGCGAGCGGCACCAGGACGGCAAGGGCGGAACGGTCGAAGGCGAACATAGGTTTTGACTCCCGGGGATTGGGTTCAAAACTACCGGACGCAGCCCGCTCGAAAAACCGGACAAAACCGAATTCATTGTCTGGTCCTGCTTGACAATCACCCGTAGACTGTCGCGCCATGGACCAGCTTCAGGGCATGCGCGTGTTCACCCGGGTGGCGGAATTGGGCTCGTTCGCGCGCGCGGCCACCACGCTGGACCTTTCCCGGGCCATGGCCAGCAGCTATGTCGCCCAACTCGAGAAACACCTGGGCACCCGCCTGCTCCACCGCACCACGCGCAAGGTTTCAGTCTCGCCGCAGGGCGCGGTGTACCTGGAGCATTGCAAACGCATCCTCGCGGAGATCGAGTCGGCCGATGACCAGCTTCGGCTGGCCCGAAACCGGCCGCAGGGCAAGCTGCGCGTCGACGTGCCGGTGGCCTTCGGGAAGTACTTGCTGCTGCCGGCGATCCCGTTGTTCACGCAGCGTTACCCGGACATCGCGCTGGAAGTGCGATTCAACGACCGGTACGTGGACATCGCCGCGGAGAGCGTCGACGTCGCGGTGCGTGTCGGCAAGGTGAAGTCGCCCGACATCATCGCCAGGCGCATTTCAGCCTCGCGGCTCCTCACCTGCGCGTCGCCCAAATACCTGGCGCAAGCGGGTATGCCGCGCACGCCCGAGGAACTTCGCAAGCACCGCCTGCTCGGCCACCTGCGCGGCGACGCCAACCGTCCGGCAGACTGGCAGTTCAAGCACGGCGACGGCACGCGCACTCTTCGTCTGCCGCTGGCGCTGTCCTTCAACACCGTCGACGCGCTGACGACCTCCGCGCTCGACGGGCAAGGCCTGGTCCAGCAGCTCGACCTGCTGGTGAGCAGCTACCTGGCCGAAGGCCGGCTGGTGGAAGTACTGCGCGAATATTCCTGCGAAGGCCCGCCACTCAGTGTCATCTATCCG
>Ga0190271_10003158_pt1 | contig 10257 bp, 9 predicted proteins | sample Popmic356T_FD_133747 | JGI IMG/M metagenome (GOLD analysis project Ga0190271, IMG submission 133747) | Populus adjacent soil microbial communities from riparian zone of Weber River, Utah, USA - 356 T | ecosystem: Environmental > Terrestrial > Soil > Riparian zone | place: USA: Utah | collected... | reverse complement strand
GGAGGCCGGGATCAGCTTGCCGCCGCCGGCGAGTTCCTCGAGATACTCGACGATCACGTAGGAATCGACGAGCGCAGTTCCGCTGTCGAGGATCAGCGCCGGGATCTTGCGCAAAGGTGAGATGTCGCGCTGGTACTCGGCGTTGTCCTTGGTCGGCTGCACCGTCGTCGGCACCATCTGGATGTTGTCGATAAGGCCGAGCTCGATCGCGGCGATGCGTACCTTGCGGACGTAGGGGGAGGTGGGGGCAAACGTCAGCTTCATTTCGTTTCTTTCCGTTGTTGTGCCGGTCTCAGGCGGCGACGATCTGCTGGCGCTGCGTGCCGAGACCGTCCACGCCGAGCGTGACCACGTCGCCGACGTTGAGGAAGCGCGGCGGCTTCTTGCCGGATCCCACGCCCGGCGGCGTGCCTGTGACGATCACGTCGCCCGGCAGCAGCGTCATGTAGTGGGAGACGTAGGAGACGATCTTCGGCACCTTGAAGATCATCGTTGCTGTGGTGCCCGTCTGCTGCCGCTCACCGTTGACGTCGAGCCACAGCTTCAGGTTATGCGGGTCGGAGATCTCCTCGCGGGTGACGAGCCAGGGGCCGATCGGGCCAAAGGTGTCGTGCGATTTGCCCTTGGTCCATTGCCCCTGGCGCTCGAGCTGAAAGTTGCGCTCGGACACGTCGTTGCCGAGGCAGTAGCCGGCGATGTGCGAGATCGCGGCTGCTTCCTCGATGTATTTCGCGCGCTTGCCGATGACGATGCCGAGTTCGACCTCCCAGTCGAGCTTGATCGAGTGGCGCGGTTTTTCCGTCGGGTCGTTCGGACCGCAAATCGAGGTGACGGCCTTGAGAAAGATGATTGGCTCGGTCGGCAGCGGCATGCCGACTTCGGCGGCGTGGTCGCTGTAGTTCAGTCCGATGGCGACGAACTTCGACGGGGTCGCCACAGGCGCGCCAAGCCGCACGCCGTCGGGCATCCGTGGCAGTGTCGCCGGATCGATCTCGGAAATGCGCTTCAGGCTATCGTCGGAGAGCACATCGCCGGCAATGTCCTTCAGGTGCGCGGACAGGTCACGGACGTGGCCGTCCTTGTCGAGCACGCCCGGTTTTTCCTTGCCGGCTTCGCCGAACCTTACGAGTTTCATGGTTTCCCCCCGCTTACTCACGCGCCCCTGCGAAAGCAGGGACCTTTGAACCTTCACGTTACCACAGGCGCCGCAACTTGATGCCCCACGTTCACTTTTCGCATTTTCACGCCGCGAAATACTTGAACCGTTCCCCGTCGCGCTTGATGTGCCCGGCGCTGAAGTGGCCGCCGATCACCAGTGTTTTGGTATCTGCAAAGCGCGAGAACAACTCACGTTTTGTTTGGGTGGACTGGACCTTGTCGTGATCCGCGTTCGACGCCCAGTCGAGGTGCCACATCTGGCAGGGATGGTGCGCCGCGTCGCCGGTCAAGAGGGCTTCCTCGCCGTCGGACTTGATGTGGACGCTGACGTGGCTGGGGCTGTGTCCGAATGTCGGGATCAGCGTCATCTCCTCGCAAAGCTTCGCCGTCGGCGACACCAGGTCGGCCTTGCCCGCATCCATGATTGGCTTGACCGAGTCCTCGAACGTCGCCGCGTGCGACGGCGAAGTTGCATGATCGCGCCAGTGCTCATATTCGGGCTGGACGAAGATGTAGCGTGCGTTTCCGAACGTCGGCACCCATTTGCCGTTCACGAGTTTGGTGTTCCAGCCGACGTGATCGACATGCAGGTGGGTGCAGAACACCGTGTCGATCGACTCCGGCGGATACCCTGCCTTGGTCAGGTCTTCGAGGAACGGCAGCTTGAGGTTGTTCCAGGTCGGCACGTTGCGCCCCTGCTTGTCGTTGCCGATGCAGGTGTCGATGATGAAGCGCCGCGTCGGCGTCTCGACCAGCAGCGAGTGTACCGTGGTCCGGAGCTTGCCGCTCTCGGTGACGAAGTCGGGAATCAGCCACGGCAGCTTCTGCGCCTCGTCGTAAGTCGCCTGCGGCAGCAGGAAGCGCGTTCCGCCATCGACCGCGAGCTCGTTGACCTTGGTAATCTTGACCTTGCCGACCTTCCAGCTCATGCGAGTTCCTCCACTCAATTCCTACCGCGCGCAGTCGACGATGACCGTGCCGAGTTTTGTCCCGGCCTCCACCGCAAGGTGCGCTTCGATTGTCTCCTTCAGCGGAAACTGCGCCGCGACCAGGTGGATGCGTTTGCCAGCGGCCATCCATTCGGACATGCCGGCCTGCGCCTTGCGCTGCAGCGGCATCGGGGTCAGCGGCAGCTGCATCCCGTAGATGGTGGCGTTCTTGCTGGTCAGCACGCGCACGGTTACCTGCGGCTTGACGTTGCCCTTGGTGGCGTAGATCGCGACGGTGGAGAACCGCGCGAGGATCTTCTCGGTGGTTTCGATGTTGCCGCCGAAATCGACCTCGACGATGCGGTCCACGCCTTTCGGAGCGAATTCGCGGATGCGCTGGACGACATCTTCCTTTTTGTAGTCGATCACGAGATCGGCACCTGCAGCGCGGGCGATCTCCGCCTTCTGCGGCGAACTCACGGTGGTGATGACGCGCGCGCCGCCCCATTTCGCGAGCTGTACGCCGTAGTGGCCGACCGCGCCGGCGCCGCCGGTGACCAGCACGGTCTGGTCCTTTACGGGACCAGCGTGAAACAGGCAGACCCAGGCGGTCATGCCGGGAACGCCGAGCGTCGCGCCTTCGGCGAACGAGACGTTTGCGGGTAGCGGCGTGACGAGGTTTTCATCAAGCGCGATGTATTCGGCTGCCGTGCCGAAGGCGCGGCCGTTGCGCTGGCCGTTGTAGAGCCAGACCCGATCGCCTTCCTTGAAGCGCTTCGCGCCCGGGCCGATCTGGTCGACGATGCCGGCGCCGTCGCTGTTGGCGATCACGCGCGGATATTCCATCGGATCGGCGGTGCCGCCGCGGCGATAGGTGTCCGACGGATTGACGCCCGAGGCCTCGAGCTTGATGCGGACTTCGCCTTGCCCCGCGCTCGGCGTCGGCATCTCGCCGTAGTTGAAAACCTCGCGCGCCGGACCGGTCTTGTCGTACCAGACTGCTTTCATGTCGTTCCTCTGTTCTCGCTTCTCTTCAACTCTCCAATGGGGAGAGGTCGACCAGCTGCGCAAAGCGGAGCTGGGCGGGTGAGGGGGTACGGGGCCAACGAGAGTCCGAGTGCCCCCTCACCCCAACCCTCTCCCCAACAGGCAGAGGGAGCGCGCGCAGCACTCATGGCCGCGCTGGTGTTTCTACTTACGACAGCGTACCGCGGAAGGCGCCGCCGTCCATCAACAGGTTCTGCCCGGTGATGAAGCCGGCGTGCTGGCTGCACAGGAAGGCGCAGGCTGCGCCAAACTCGGCCGGATCGCCGAAGCGGCCAGCGGGATGCTCCTTCGAGCGCTGCGCGATCAGGTCGTCGACCGCGACGCCCTTCGCCTTGGCGTCGGCGGTTGAATTCTGGCGGATGCGGTCGGTGACGAACGGCCCCGGCAGCAGGCTGTTGATGGTAACGCCGTTGGCGATGGTTTTCCGCGAAAGGCCGGCGACGAAGCCGGTGAGGCCGGCGCGTGCGCCGTTCGAAAGGCCGAGCGTGTCGATCGGCGCCTTCACCGCGGCCGAGGTGATGTTGACGATGCGTCCCCACTTGCGCGCCATCATGCCGTCAACCGTCGCCTTGATCAGCTCGATCGGCGTCAGCATGTTGGCGTCGAGCGCCTTGATCCAGTCGTCGCGGGTCCAGTTGCGGAAATCGCCGGGCGGGGGGCCACCGGCGTTGTTTATCAGGATGTCCGGCTGCGGGCAGGCCTTCAGCACCGCCTCGCGCCCGGCAGGCGTGGCGATGTCACCGGCGATCGCCGTGACATTCACCTGATGCTTGGAGCGGATCTCGTCGGCGGTCTTGTCCAGCGCTTCCTTGCCGCGTGCGATCAGCACCACATCCACGCCGTCGGCGGCAAGATATTCGGCGCAGGCCTTGCCGAGCCCCTTGCTCGACGCACAGACGATCGCCTTCTTGCCCCTGATGCCCAAATCCATCCGCGCCTCCCACCAGGTTTCTTGTTTCGGGGCGAATTTGAAGCAGCTTTTTCAATGAGATGAAAGCCGTCCGAAGGGCTTCCTTGAGCATGGCAGGGTGGCATGGCAATGGTGCCACCCAAGGGAACGAAGGTAAGCGCCATGGCCGATCTGTTCGACGTCTCGAAGGAAGTGGTGCTGGTCACGGGAGCCTCGCAGGGCCTGGGCCGCAGTTTTGCGCGACTGCTGGCGTCGCAAGGCGCGGCCGTGGTGCTTGCAGCGCGGCAGACCGACAAGCTCGAAAGCCTGGCGGCCGAGATCAAGGGTAAAGGCGGCCGGGCGGCGGCGATCCGCATGGACGTCACCGATGCTGTTTCGATCGCGCGGGCCTTCGATGCGGCGGAAGCGGCACTTGGTCCGGTGTCGGTGCTGATCAACAACGCCGGCGTGGTGGTGGAAAAGGCGGCGGTCGATCACACCGGAGAGGACTGGGACAAGGTGCTGAACGCCAACTTGAAGGGCGCTTTCACCTCGGCGACCGAGTTCGCTCGTCGCGTGATCGCCCGCAAGGGCACCGGCAGCGTCATCAACATTTCCTCGGTGCTCGGCATCGGCGTGATCGGCCACGTCTCGACCTATTCCGCCTCGAAGGCTGCGCTGATCCAGCTGACGAAGTCGTTCGCGCTGGAGTGGGCGTCGAAGGGCATCCGCGTCAACGCAATGGCGCCGGGCTATATCGACACCGAATTCAACCACGATCTCTGGTCGACGCCGCCCGGCGAGCGCCTGATCAAGGGTATCCCCCAGCGCCGGCTCGGTCACGAAAGTGACCTCGACGGCGCCATCCTGCTGCTGGCCTCGCGGGCCTCGCGCTACATGACCGGCTCGGTGCTGACGGTGGATGGCGGATTTTTGCTGGCGTAGCGGCATGGCGATCTGCTGCCGTCTCCTTCGGCGGTCGTGATCTGGATTCTGATAACCAGAAACCATCAGCTGCACTACCGACGAATCGCCTAGCCGGCATCAGCTTGATGCGTGCGCCGCAACATGGCAAAGAGCGGGCGGTAAGCAGGAGTATCGGATGAACGGTGCCGCGATCGTCCACGTGATCGACGACGATGAGTCGGTTCGCTTCGCGCTCGACAGTCTGTTTCGCTCGATCGACCTGCGGACCAAATCTTACGGATCCACGTCCGAGTTCATGGCAGGCGGTGTCGATGCGGCACCAGGATGCATTGTTCTCGACGTCCGGCTGCCCGGGATCAGCGGCCTCGACTTCCAGTCGCAGCTGGAGGGACTGGGCGTCCGCATGCCGGTGATCCTGATGACCGGTCACGGGGACATTCCGATGTCCGTCAGGGCGATGAAGGCCGGAGCGATCGACTTCCTGCCCAAGCCCTTTCGCGATCAGGACATGATCGATGCGGTGCTGACCGCCATCGAACGCGACCGGAAGCGCCGGTCGGCCGAGGAGGGCGTCGAGGAAGTCCGGCAACGCTTCGCGACGCTGTCTCCACGTGAGCAGCAGGTGATGAGTCTGGTGACGTCTGGCAAGATGAACAAGCAGGCGGCTGGTGAGCTGGGTCTGAGCGAGATTACGATCAAGATCCACCGCGGTGCCGCGATGCGAAAAATGGGGGCCAGAAACCTCGCGGACCTCGTCCGGATGGCGGATCTGCTCAAAGCTTCGCGCTGACGGCCGCGGCGGGCTCCACTAACACCCTGGTATGATTCCGCTGGCGGGCCGACCGTGGCAGGTTGCCTGTGTTTTGATCAGTCATGTCCAAGTGCCCGTCTGGAACCTGTTTTGAATCCCGCCCCCCTTGTTGTGGTCATCGATGACGACGAATCCCTGCGCGTCGCCCTGGTCGGGCTTCTGCGTTCGTGCGGCTATGTGGCTCGCGGTTTCGGTTCGGCGGAAGATTTCCTGCACGGGAAAGTGGACGGTCTGGCCTGTCTCGTGACCGACATCCAGATGGCGGGTATGAGCGGCATCGAACTGAAACGGCATCTCAGCGCGCAAGGTCTCGATACGCCGACCATCATGATCACGGCTCGTGCCGGGCCCGAGGTCGAGCTTGGAGCCTTCGCCAGCGGGGCGGTATGCGTGCTCAAGAAGCCGTTCGAGGCAGATGCGCTCATAGGATGCATCGAACGTGCGCTGCATCCCCCTGACTGAGACGATACTTCTGGACGTTTGACACGTACGCTGCGGGACTCAATTATCCGGCCGACTCGAACATTGTTGTTGCAGCATGATGCCTGAATTCGGCGGTCGATCGCAGCGGGCGACCGTCCTTTGGTTGTGTGGCTTCGCCGGTCTCGCCGTCGTGACGTGGCTTGGCACACGGCTCGGCCTGAATTTTCCTACGGCGGCATTCGCCTATCTTCTGCTGGTCGTGATTCTCTCGCTGTTCGACAGCTTCGTGCTGTCGCTCGCGGTGTCATTTGCGGCGGCCGCCTGCCTGATTTTCTTCTTCGTCGATCCGGTGTTCACCCTCAATATCGACCGCGCGCAGGATCTCACCGCACTCGCAGCCTTCACGGCGACATCGATCGTCATCGCGAGCCTTGCACATCGTATCCGGGTCTTGACGCGGGCGCGTCAGGAGGCGGAGGCCGCGTCGCGCCACGCGGCGGAACAGGCACTGACGCACACCGAGTATCGTTATCGCAACCTGTTTCAGGCGATGGCGGCGTCATTCTGGGAAGTCGACTTCTCCGAAGTCACGCACATGCTCCGGCACTTGCGCGCTTCCGGCGTCAAGGACTTCCACGCCCACTTTCTCGCAAATCCCGGCTTCGTACGGGAGATGATGCTGAAATCCCGCGTCATTGACGTAAACGACCAGACCATCGCCCTGTTCGGACGCGGCAGCAAGCAGGAAATGCTCGGCAGCGTGGAGCCGTTCTGGCCGGAGGAAAGCACCCACGTCTACGCCGAGGGCATTCTGAGCGGCGCCGTCGGGAAATCCCACTACACGGTGGAGTGCGTCCTGCGCCGGCTCGACGGCAGCACGTTCGAGGCGCTGTTCACCGCCGCGTTTCCACCCGACTCGATGCAGAAGGGCACGCTGGTGATCGGCGTGATCGACATCAGCGAGCGCCGGCAGGCGTTCCGGCAACTGGAGGCAAGCGAACGCCGGTATCGGGACCTGTTCCAGTACATGCCGATCGGCCTCACTCAGGTCGATGCGAGCAGGATCGTCCCGATGTTCAAGGAACTGCGCGGCAAGGGCGTGACGGATCTCAAGACCTACATCGACGAGAACCCGTCCTTCCTGACCGAAGCGCTAGAGGCGATGCACGTCGAAGAGGTGAACGGACACAACGTGCAAATCTTTGGCGCCCGTGATGCAGCCGAGATGCTGGGGCCAATCAGCCGCTACTGGGGATCGGGCCTGCCGACAATCCGCAGGTCGCTCGAGGCACGCTATCGTGGCGAGGAGTACTTTCAGGAAGAAACGAAGGTCGATCGGCTCGATGGCGGTGTCGTCGATGTGCTGTTCTCGACTGCACGTCCGGGCGCCGTTGCCGACAAGAGCCTTGTCGGTTTTATCGATATCACCGATCGGAAGAAGTCCGAGGAGGCGTTGCGTCTCAGCGAGTATCGCTACCGCAACATGTTCCAGGCAATGGCGGCTTCGTTCTGGGAACTCGATTTCTCCGGCGCGAATGCAATGGTGCGCAACCTGATGAAGTCGGGCGTCACCGACCTTCGCCGGCATCTTGCGAATAATCCTTCCTTCGTCCGCGACATGATGCGCGGCACCCTGGTTCTTGATGTGAACGATCAGACGGTAACCCTCTTCGGCGGAAGCAGGCAGGAACTGCTCGGCAGCGTCGAGCCGTTCTGGCCGGAAGAGAGTATCGCGGTGTACGCGGATGCGTATGCGGCAGCCGTGGAGGGCAAGCCGAATTTCTCGACCGAATGCAGGCTGCGCAGGCGGGATGGCAGCCTGTTTCACGCTCTCTTCACTGTCGCCTATCCGCCGCGCGAAATGGGGAAGGGCGCGACCATGGTCGGCGTGATCGACGTCAGTGAACGCGTCCAGGCCCGTACCCGGCTTGAACAGAGCGAGCAGCGTTATCGCACGCTATTCCACCACATGCCCATACCGCTTTGGCGCATGAACTCGACCAGACTGCTGGCCCTTCTCGATGAAGCTCGCGCCCTAGGCGTAACCGATCTTGGCCGGCACATGGACGATAATCCGGAGTTCCTGCAGCGTGCCATGGAATCCATCGTCGTCGAAGAGGTCAATCGCAGCACGATCGATCTGTTCGGCGCGAAGGAAGCAAGTGAATTGGTCGGGAGCGTTGCGCCGTTCTGGGAGAGCGGAAACCAGACGTTCCGGCGCATCATGGAGGCGCGCTTCCGGCAAGAGGAGGCGTATCAGGAGGAAACCAAACTGACGACGCGCGACGGGCGAGTGCTGGAAGGGTTGTTCACGTCAGCATTTCCGCGCGCCCTCTCGGATCTCGGCCTCAGCATCAACAGTTTTGTCGACGGCACGGAACGGATCAAGGCTCAGGCGAAGCTGCGGCAGGTGGAAGCCGACTTTGCGCACGCGGCGCGTGTCCTGGTGCTGGGGGAGCTGACAGCTTCGATCGCGCACGAGGTCAACCAGCCGTTGGCCGCGATTGCCACCAACGGCGAGGCTGGACTGCGCTGGCTCGACCGCCCTGAGCCCGACGTGCCGGAAGTGCGCGAGCTTACCAAGCGGATCGTTGCCGATGCCCGGCGTGCCGCGGACGTGATCTCGCGCGTGCGCGCCATGGCGGGCCGCCGCGCACCCGAGCAGGCAGCTCTCTCGCTCGACGATGTGATCCGCGAGGCCCTTGTGTTTCTGCGCCACGAGGTGCAGTCGCGTGGTGTGAACGTGACGCATTTCCCGTTCCCAGGCGTGGCGCGGGTGCTTGCCGACCGCACCCAGATGCAGCAAGTGATCGTGAACCTCGCCGTTAACGCCATGCAGGCGATGGCTCGCGTTAACGGCCACAAGATCATCATCCGCACAACGGTAGACGGGAGCGGCGTGTGCTGCACGATTGAGGACAGCGGCCCCGGGATCGGACCCGAGCATCTTGGCCGGCTGTTTGAGAGCTTCTTTACCACCAAGGACGACGGCATGGGCATGGGGCTGCCGATCTGCCGTTCCATCATCGAGGCGCACGGCGGACGCATCGTTGCCGACAACGAGAGCGGCGCCGGCGGGGCGCGGTTCTCTTTCACGCTTCCCGCCCTGTCCTAGCCGTTTGTCGCGGTGCGCTCATACGAAGGTGTAGGCGGCGTGGCCGCACGTACAATGGCCGGACACCCGGCTCGCCTTCACGATTGCTGCATCCGTCAATCAAACTCCGGAGGACACAAGGATGCTGACCGCCATTGCAATGAAACTCATGAACCGGGTGCTGCGTAGTGCCGTCGTATCGCTGCTGCTCGCCCTGTCGATGCAGGTCCCGAGCGCCTTCGCGCAGGCGCCACAGGCTGAGCGAAGTTCGAGCGTGCTGCCGACCGGAGGCGGACAGGCGTTGCTCGATCCGGCTGATACCGTCATCCTGCTGCTCGACCATCAGTCCGGCCTGCTGCAAACTGTCAAGGACATCGGCATCGCCGAACTGCGTTCGAATACCGTCATGCTCGCACGGTTGGCGAAACTCCTGAGCATCCCCGTCATCACCACTGCTTCGGAGCCGAACGGTCCGAACGGGCCGTTGATCCCCGAGATTCATCAGCACGCGCCGCACGCGATCTATGTTCCGCGCAAGGGCGAGGTGAACGCCTGGGACAACGCGGACTTCGTCAACGCGGTGAAGGCGACCGGTCGCAAGACACTGATCATGGCCGGCGTCTGGACCAGCGTTTGCGTCATGTTTCCTGCGCTCGACGCCAGGGTCGCGGGTTTCAAGGTGTATGCAGTGATCGACGCATCGGGCGATCCGAGCGAACTCGCTTCGCGCACGACAATCGCGCGCTTCGTCCAGAGCGGCGTTATCCCGACATCGACCAATGCGGTACTGTCGGAAACGCATCGTACGTGGGCGCGTCCTGAAGCGGCCGAACTCGCGAAGCTTTATAGTCTCGTCGCACCGAACTACGCGGCCGCAGTCGAGAGCTACCAGCGGGCGCAGGAAGCCGCCCGTCAGGTTTCGCGCTGAAAAGCTTTCAATTGCTCTTCAGGAGCAGCAAGACATCGTCACGCCCGGCCT
>Ga0190271_10003157_pt1 | contig 10257 bp, 8 predicted proteins | sample Popmic356T_FD_133747 | JGI IMG/M metagenome (GOLD analysis project Ga0190271, IMG submission 133747) | Populus adjacent soil microbial communities from riparian zone of Weber River, Utah, USA - 356 T | ecosystem: Environmental > Terrestrial > Soil > Riparian zone | place: USA: Utah | collected... | reverse complement strand
CATGCGGCAGGCCGCGTCGCGCATGCGGCCCAGACACATCTTGCTGAGAAAATTGAAACTGTCTTCGTAGAGCACCACCAGCTGCGGCAACTGCGCGTCATGCAGCCGCTCGAAGTCTTCCACGCCATCGGCCAACATGGCATCGAACACGGCCACCTGGTGGCCGGCATTGCGCAGCAGCGCGGCGGCATGCAGCGTAGCCAATGGCGGATATGGCCGGGAACGCTCGCGTTGCTTGCGGTCGAACTGCAGGAAATACGAATGTGCGACGAGTACTGACAGCATGGCCGGACTACAGGTAACCGTGCAGCTCCGCGAAGGTGAAGCTGCGGTTCTGCGACGGGTTCTGCGGAATGCCATCGTAGTTGCGCCAACCCAGTCGCAGCTGCACAAAGGGCCACGGTGACAGCTCGTAGACGACGCTCCAGCGCGTCTGCTGGTCCTCCGCCACATCACGGTCGGCATCGAGCATCTCCGCGGTCAGTTTCAGATTCTGGCCCTTGCTGAAAGCCCAGTTCACCTCCCCAAGCAACGCCAGCTGTGTGCGCGCGCCCGTGGCAAAGCCTTCATCGCGCACCAGATCGGCCTCACCCAGCCAGCCGAACTTGCCGCTGCGCAGCCCGCCGAACAGACCCAGCAGGCTGCGATCGCCGAGATCGGAATCCACCAGCGAGGCCGCGCCGCCGAGGCGCCACGTGGCCGAGGAATGCCAGAGGAACTGCGCCGTCAGTTGATCGCCGAAGTCCGTGTCCTCGTTGCCGGCGATGGCGGTGACATCCAGCTGCGCGGACCAGGTGGCGCGCTCCACGCCCAGTTCGGCCCCTTCCGTGGCCGGCGTGGTCATGCTGATGCCGCTGGCGCTGCGCACGAAACTCGTGCTGTCCTGCAGTCGCCAGCCAAATGGCAGATAGAACTTGCCGCCCTTGGCATACCACCCGGATGCCGGATCACCGACGCGCAGGTAGAACTCCTGCTCGGTGGCATCGCCCGGTGCCAGCCATTCGTCCAGATAGACGGAAACACGGTTCTGCCAGGCCGACAGCTGCACGTAGGCACGCAGCTGGTCGGTGCCGGTCTCAGTCTGGCTAGGCTGACCCGACACATCGGTGTCGGTCCAGCTGCCGCGATAGTCGGCCCCAAGCCGCAGGTATTGGCCCACCGTGCCATTCCAGTCCGGCAATTTCTCCGACAGCGGTTTCATGGGCAGCAATGTCTTGGCGAAAACCAGGCCGAAGTCATTGCGCATGCCGCCGCCCGTGGTATTCACATGGCACTGCACGCACTGATAGCCGTTCTGCACTGCGAGGTACGGCTCGGCATGCGCAACCGACTGCAGCAGCAGCGCGGCGCACGCCAGCAATGCCGCCGCTACACCGCGCGTCATGGCGCCTCCTCCACGACAAAGGAAACCGAATCGCCGGACCCCGGCTGCAGCGTTGTGCCGTTGACGGACATCAGTGCATTGCCCGCTCCAGAACCGAGCCGCAGCACATAGCTGCCCGCCGGCAATGTGGAACGCGGCGTGACCACCAGCGCGTACGGGTTGGTAGCGCGAACATGAATGTCCGCATCGATGGGCTCCAGGGTGCCATCGGCACGCTCGGACAACAGCTGTACGGTCCCGGCATCCACGCGCGTTGCATCCAGTTCACGCGTGAAGCTCACCACCAATTGCGCCGGCGCCTTTGGCAGCGCATCACCCTCCGCAGGTGCGGACGTCACCACCGCCATACGGTCGTTCGAGCCGGAGCCCGCGGACGTGGTGCGTAACGCGCCATCGCGGATCCATTGCCGGACGTAGGCAACGGTCTCGGCAGGCAACGCCGGACCACCCAGCGGCATGCGCCCGCCCACGGCGGCGCTCCCTTCCAGCTTCTGGATCAGGTAACTGTTGTCGGGATCGCCCGGCCGCACGCGCTGCAGCGCCGGCACCTCGGCGCTGGCAATGCCCACCAGCAGACTGTAGGAATTGGCTGCATCCAGCCGCAGCCCATGCGGAGCCGTGGCGCCGATATGGCAAGCGGTGCAGATGGGCGTGAAGACATTGGCCTGGATGGAATCGAAGGTTGCATTGAGGCTGCCACTGCCGCCCTCCGATAGCGGCCGACCGCTGCTGTCCAGGCCCTCGCCGTTGCCGGCGCAGGCGGAAAGCACGACGCAGGCCAGGATCGGGAAAGCGAATTGCAGGCGCGGCAGCACCCGTTGCCATGATGCAATCAAAGGCGGCTCCACTACATGCCCCTCCGAACCCCTGCGGCCTCGTTCGCAGCGTAGGTGCCCCACGCGTTGCACCAGGTTCAATGAACCGGAAGGTGCTGGCGCAGCACGTACCGGCATCATGGTGTCCGCTTCGAACGCCTTCCCCAGCTCCCAGGCCTTCCGGGAATTACCGCTGCTCACCCTCTACCTCACCGAGCGTTGCAACTCGCGCTGCATCAGTTGCGACTACTGGCGTACCGGCCAACGAGACCTGAGCCTGGAATCGGTGCGGGAAATGTTGCCGGACCTGTCCGGATTCGGAACGCAGTTGGTACTGATCTCTGGAGGGGAACCGCTGCTGAACCCGCACTGGCCGCAGATCGCCGCACTGCTGCGTTCACGCGGCATGACCTTGTGGTTGCTGACCTCCGGCCTTGCCCTCGCCAAACATGCCGCGCGCGCGGCAGCGTTGTTCCATTCGATCACCGTTTCGCTGGATGGCGCTTCGCAGGACACCTACAGCGCCATTCGCGGCCTTGATGCCTTCAATCGCGTCTGTGAAGGCATTGCGCGCGTCGCCCATGTCGTTCCCACCGGCGTGCGGGTGACCGTGCAGCGCGGCAACTACCAGGAGCTGCCCCAATTGGTCGACCTGGCGAAGCGCCTGGGTGCGGCCCGGATTTCATTTCTCGCGGCCGACGTCCGCGGGACTGCGGCCTTCGGCAGGACTGGCCGGCCAGACCACCCCATCGCCCTGAGTGAAAGCGACCTGCCGGTTTTTCAGCGCGCACTGGAAGACTTGTCGGCCAGCCACGCCGCCGATTTCGCCTCGGGCTTCATCGCGGAAAGCCCGCGAAAACTTTCGCACCTGCTGGACTACTTTGCTGCCCTTTGCGGCCGTGGAAATTTTCCGCCGGTGCGCTGCAACGCACCCGAGTTCTCCGCGGTATTCGAAGCCAGCGGTAATGTTCGTCCATGCTTTTTCATTCCCGGGCCGGAATCATCGGGCCGCCCTCCCGGACTCGCGGACGCATTGAACAGCGGCAAAATGGCGGCACTGCGCGCTGAAATCCGCGCCGGACAACGTCCGGAGTGCCGAAGTTGCGTGTGCTCGATGTGGCAGGAACCGGGTGAGCCAGTGAGGTTCTCCCCGCCACGGAGCCGGCAATGACACCGCTGCCTGCAGAAGCAATCGCCTGCTACGACCGCTGGGCCTGCGACTATCCCCCGTCCGCCCACAATCCGCTGATGAGGGCAGAGCAGAAGTCCATGGAGGAACTGATGCCAACCCTGCACGGTCGGCGTGTACTGGACCTCGCCTGCGGCACCGGACGTTACACCAGGCTGCTCGGCCCGCAAACCACTGTCATCGTCAGCGTGGATCTGTCGACCATGATGCTGTCGCATGCAGCGGTGCCTCTCAGGATTCGCGCCGACATGTGCCGGTTGCCCATGGCCGATCAATCGTTTGATGTGATCGTCTGCGGGCTGGCGGTCGGTCACGTTGTCAATCTCGCGGGCTGGATGCATGAGATGGCGCGGGTCCTGCGCCCTGGCGGCACGTTGCTCTATTCCGACTTCCATCCCGACGCAGCCAGAGCCGGCTTGCAGCGCACCTTCAAGGACCACAGCGGCACTCGCAGGGTTCTGCCGCATCACGTCCACTCGACGGCGGACCATCGGCGGGCCGTCGATGCAGGCACGCTGCGGCTCGGTGCCTTCATCGATCTGCGCGCGGGTATCGAGGTCAGTGAGCCATTTGCCGGATCGGACGCCTTCTACAGCCAATGGCATGGACTGCCCCTGGTGCTGGTCGTGGCCGCTCACAAGGCCCGGCAGTAAGCATGCGGCCGTCTCGCATCACCTTGATCAATGCCGATTGCAGCCTGGGCGGACCTGCAACGCTGCAGATATCCGGCCATCAGATCGTGGCGGTCAATGGCGCAGCCGCTGATGGCGACCACATCGTCGACGTGGCTGGCTGCCGAATACTGCCGGGACTGATCAATGCCCATGACCACCTGCAACTCAATTCGCTGACGCCGCTCGATTTTCATCGCGAATTCTCCAACGCGGTCGAGTGGGCTGCCGCTGTGCAGGCCCGATTGCGTACCGATCAGTCATTTGCCGCAAGTGCTGCCGTCAGTCGCCGTGCCCGCCTCCACGCCGGCGCGTTGAAGAATCTGTTGAGCGGCGTGACGACCGTGGCCCATCACGATCCCCACTATCCGGAGCTGGATCACGCCGATTTTCCGGTACGAGTGCCACGGGACAATGGTTGGTCGCACTCGTTGGCGGTGGACGGCCCGGACAAGGTACGGGCCAGTCATCGACAGACAGACCCTGCCCATGCCTGGATCATCCACGCCGCCGAGGGCCTCGACGAATCGGCGGCTGCAGAGTTCGAAACGCTGCAAAAGCTGGGTTGCCTGACTGGCAACACGCTGCTGGTGCATGGTGTGGCGTTGTCTGCGTCGCAACTGCAACGCCTGATTCAGGTTGGTGCGGGATTGATCTGGTGTCCCACTTCAAACCTGAAAATGTTCGGACGCACCGCCAGCGTTGCGGACACCCTGGCCAGCGGACGCCTGGCACTGGGCACCGACTCACGTCTGACCGGAGCCTGCGATCTGCTGCAGGAACTCCGGCTCGCGCAAGAGCTTTGCGACATCGATGATGCGGCGCTGGAGCGGCTGGTGACAGCCGACAGCGCCCAACTGCTGCGCCTGCCCGACAGCGGCATCATTTCCCGCGGTGCCAGCGCCGACCTGCTGTTGCTGCCCGCCGGCATGCGCCTGTCGACTGCATCGCGTGCCGACATCCGCGCCGTCATGGTCAGCGGAGTGCTGCGCTATGGTGACGGCGATCTGGCGCATGCGATGCACTGTGATCAGACCGTGGTCGATATCAGCGTCGACGGCGCTGCGAAGGTGCTGCACCGGTCCATTGCATTCGAGTCCGTCCTCTCCGGGCTTCCTGAACCAGGCGTTGAACTGCGCAACCGCGGATGGGCGGCCTGATGAAACGGCAGCAGGTTCTGTTGATCAATCCCACCGTTGTAAAGCGCGCCCACGCGCGCTTCCCGCTTTCGCTGCTGACACTCTCTGCCACGCTCGCCGACCGCTATGCGGTGCGGATCATCGACGGAAACCTGGATCGGGACTTTGTCGCAACGGCCCGGAAAGCCGTCGCCGGTGGAACGTACTGCGCGGTCGGTGTGTCAGTGATGGGGGGTCCTCAGCTCCGGCCCGCCATCGAGGTGTCGAGGGCCATTCGCGCCGCCTCTCCCGCTACGCCCGTCATCTGGGGCGGGTATTTTCCCACGCTCTATCCCGAGGCCGCCGCCAACGCTGACTACGTGGACTACGTATTGCGTGGCCCCGTCGAACAATCGCTGCTGGAACTGCTCGGCAACCTTGACCCGCGGCATCCACTCGCCTTTGCGGCCATCGATGGCCTGAGCCGCCGGCAGGACGGCTCGATCCTGCACAATCCCCTGCGGCGTCGGGTGGCCACCCGTCCTGAGGGCCTGCTGCCCTATCACCTGCTCGGGGATCCGCGCAAATACCTGGGCCGGACCTTTCTCGGCAACAGGACCGCGGTGCATCAGGCCGCGACCGGCTGTCGCTTTCGCTGCACTTTCTGCGGGGTGGCCGCGATGTTCCGCGGCGCCACCACCCTGTCCGACGGTGCCACTCTCGAGCGCGATCTGCGCTACCTGAAGGAAGTTGTTGGGGCGGACTCCATTCACTACATGGACAACAACTTCTTCGATCGGGAGGTGGACATGATGCCGATGCTCGAAGTGCAGGCCAGGATGGAACTGCCGTGGTGGTGCTTTGCACGTGCGGACGCGATGCTGAACCTGTCCTCGCGCTCCTGGGACCTGATTCGCAAGAGCCGTCTGCGCATGGCCTACATCGGTGCCGAGTCGCCCAGCGATGCAACGCTGCGCGACCTGCGCAAGGGCACCCGGTGCAATCAGACCATTGATGTCGTGCGGCTGTGCCGCGCCCACGGGGTGGTCCCCGAACTGTCCTTCATGGTTGCACCTCCGCAGGACCCCGAGGGTGAGACCGAGCGCACCTTCGAGTTCATACGACAGATCAAGAAGATCAGTCCGGAGGCGGAAATCGTCGTCTATGTCTATACGCCCATACCCGGCGGCGCTGCATTGGGCGGCGCCCTGCCCACAAGATCCGGAATCGAGCTGCTCGATGTGAATGGCGATCCGGTGGTCTTTCCAGCCACGCCCGAGGAGTGGGCGCTGCCGCAGTGGGTCGCCTACGCATGTCACGCCGACGCGCCCTGGCTCACGGAGCGACTGCGCAGTCGAATCCGGGATTTCGTCACCGTATTGAGTTGCCGGTTCCCGACCACCCAGGACATCCGCTCTCCGTCCTGGGCGAAAGCGGCACTGCGGCATGTTGCATCGGCGCGCTACTCACTGCGACGGTACGATCGCCCGTGGGAACTGCACCTTTCCCAGCGCCTGGTCCGGCTGGCCGATCCACGCGCGACCAGCCTCTAGGCAGCCACATGCCCGCAGTGAAAGCGTCAGGCCTGCTGGGTGATACACCCGCTCGCGACTATGCGCACAAGCTGGCGCTGTTCAACGAGTTCGCCGCGCCCGAGATCAGGGATGTGATCCACAATCTTCGGCTGCTCCCGGGTATGGCCGTGCTGGACGCGGGCTGCGGCACCGGACACGCGCTGGGCTGGTTGCAGGAAGCCGTCGCACCTTCCGGGCTGGTGATTGGAATGGACCTGGCCTCAGCACACACTGCGACGGCCCGGCAGCTCGCCGACCGCCACGTATCCGTGCTGCAAGCCCAGCTGTTGCATCCTCCGCTGCGTTCCGCAAGCTTCGACCTCGTCTGGTGTGCCAACACCATTCATCATCTGCGTGACCCGCTTGCCGGCGCGATGGCGCTCAAGGGCCTGCTGCGCACCGGCGGCCGATTGGTGTTGGCCCAGAGCGCGCTGGTGCCAGAACTGGTGTTTGCATGGGATGCCGGACTGGAGCGCCGGGTTGCCGACGCGGTACGGCGCTACTACCAGCATCGATACGCACTGGAAGACAACGATCTGTCCGCGGTGCGCAACATCGTGGGACTGGCCCGCCGCACCCAGTTGCACAATATCAAGGTGCACACGCTGATGATCGAGCGGATATCGCCGCTGTCGCCGCTTGACCATTCATATCTGCTCGACGCGATCTTCCGCGGCACCTGGGGCGAACGACTGCGCCCCTATCTGGCGGGCGATGACTTCGCCGAGCTCGAAAGACTGTGCGATCCGTCGCACTGCGCCTTTGCCCTTTCCCGCCCGGACTTCCACTTCGCACAGAGCCTGACCATCGTCGCCGGCACATCATGATCGGTTCCAGTCCACGCCGGGCACTGGTCATCGGAGCGGGTCCAGCCGCGGTCGACATGCACCTGCCCGCTCTCTCACGATTGCGCGACGAGGGCCTGCTGAGCCTGGACATCGTCTGCGACATCCAGCAGGCACGTGCCTTGGCCGCGCAGCGCGCTTTCCGCTTTTCTGCGCACGCCAGGGATGCTGTCGCGGCGCTTTCGCGCCCGGAGATCCACGTCGTCTACGTATTCGGCAGCGCGCAGTTGCACCATGAGTACGGGCTGCTCGCGCTGCGACATGGCAAGCACCTGTTCGTCGAGAAACCTGCAGCGCCGTCGTTCCTGCAGGCCTGCGAGCTGGAGGATCTGGCCCGGCAGAACGGGCTCATTGCCGTCGCAGGACACAATCGCCGCTTCCTCGAATCACTGGCTGCCGTGCGGGGCCACGCCGGAGCGGTCCGTTGGCAATACGTCGAGGCGGTCTTCCACAAGGCGGAACTTGGCAGGCCGGTGTCGTTTGGTGCAGCGACCTGGCTGGGCGCGAATGGCATCCATGCGCTGGATGCCCTGGTCTTCATGATGGGCGGCATGCCGGAATCGCTGCTGGCGCAGACGGGGGGCGTGCACGGAGCCTCGCCGACCCGCTTTTCCGCGCTGCTGCGCTGGCGTGATGGGGCGCAGGGCGCATTCCTGTGCGACAACACGGCGGGTCTGCGGCGCGAGCACTACCACTTCCACGGCGCCGGGATCAGCTGCTCCGTCGATGACCGGGGCCTGACCATCGCCACTCATGGCCGTGCCTCAGCCGTGCATCTGCCATCGCCCGACAACGGTATAGCAGCTGAACATCGTGCCTTTCTCGACGCGATCCACAGCGGCGTTCAGCCCCGTCACAGCATTGCTGCCATAGCGCCTTCGCTCCACCTGGCCGAACTGATCGAGGCCGGCCATTGCGGTCGCGTACAACTTCCGGCGCGGTCTGTGGTAACGCAGACGTCGCAATCAGTGCCGGCACCAGCCGTACTGGTGGGTGCGGCCGCAAACCTGCAACCGCAGCTCGCGCGGCTGTTGCATTACCGACTGATCCCGTTGGAAGCCATCGAATCCTCCAGCGAGCAGCGACCAGAGATCGTCGCGGCCATCCTGGGCCATGGCGCTCCGCCGCTGCCGCCCGACCTGCTGGCCCGGCTGCCGAATCTGCGCGTCATCGGGATCGTCGGGCTGTCATTGCAGGCGCATGCACCGGAGGCGCTGCTGAGCCGCGGCATTGCGGTGGTGAACGCAAGCGCCGCCTATGCCGAAAGCGTGGCCGAATTCGCGCTTGGACTGGCAATACTGGGTCGCCGTCGCGCGTTCCTGTCACACGAAGTGATGCGTCAGGGAGGTTGGGGAGTCCGGCTCGAAGGGACTCGGGACCGCCTGCGACAACTGGCACATCACGTCAGGCCACTGGCCCGGATGACCGGCCTGGAGGGCGCATGGCTGCGATTCAAAACCCTGGCCAGTCCAGTGCTTCGTACTCCTGCCACCCAGCTTGCTGAATGCCGTGAGCTTGCCGGCGCAACGGTCGGGCTGGTCGGTTGGGGCGCCAACGCCTGCGCCTTCGCAGCCCGGTTGACCCAGGCAAGAGCCCGTGTGCTGGTGTACTCGGAACACGCTACCGATGCGGAGATCCAGCAGCACCGGGCCGTTGCAGCGTCGCTGGATGAAGTGCTGGCCGCAGACGTCATTTCACTGCATCGTGGTCTGACCCACACCACGAGACACTCCCTGGGTTCAAGGGAACTGGCGCGGCTGCGGCCGGGTGTCACACTGATCAATGTTGCACGAGGCGCCTTGATCGAGCCCGCCGCACTGCTGGCCCGCCTGCAGCAGGGCGATATCTTCGCCTGCCTGGATGCCTACGACGAGGAGCCGCTGCCCCCCTCGCATCCATTGCGAAGCCTGCCCAACGTGTTTCTGACGTCCCATATCGCCGGCGGATCCGCGGATATGCGGCTCAATGCAGCAGAGGAAGTCGCCACGAAGGTCTTGGCTCACCTGGCTGGCAACGCCGCAACCGCGATACCGGCCAACCGACTCAGGACCATGACCTGAAGCGGCAGGTCATCTCTTCTTCATGACCATCAGGAAATGGTCACCCATGGCGCGCAATCCCGGCCATGCGGAAACGCGGCGGTCCAGCCGCCACAGCCATCGGTAGAGTCGCGGATTCCGGTCCCGGAACCCGCTCAGATAGGGCGGTGGCACCAGCACACAGATGCCGCGGCAGCACGACAGCGCAAACTCCTGCTGGAAGTGGCGATAGAAGTCGCCCGGGCTGTAGTAGCGGGCCCATATGGTCTGCCCGTTCATGCCCACAGGTACGAATCCGGAAGATTGCCGGATTCGGGCGCGGGCCCATCGCCCCCTGCGGGCATGGTGAATGAACTCCCACGGACACACCCGCCCGATCACGGTGAACACCAGCGCCCCACCCGGCTTCAGCAGTCTTGCGATTTCACGCGAGAACGCGGTCAGATCGGGTACGCAATTGAGGGGACCCAGATTCGAGTACGCGCCGTCGTACATGGCCTCACCGTTCAGTCGGTGCAATTCATGCGCGCCCATCGTCATGGTCCGGACCATTCCACCCTCGCGCTTCGTGCGTTCCTCAGTCCGGCGTACCATTTCAGGAGACCAGTCCGTGGCCGTGATG
>Ga0190271_10003156_pt1 | contig 10258 bp, 10 predicted proteins | sample Popmic356T_FD_133747 | JGI IMG/M metagenome (GOLD analysis project Ga0190271, IMG submission 133747) | Populus adjacent soil microbial communities from riparian zone of Weber River, Utah, USA - 356 T | ecosystem: Environmental > Terrestrial > Soil > Riparian zone | place: USA: Utah | collected... | reverse complement strand
CATCTGATCCATCTCGCGGCGCATGCGGGCGAAGTCGGCGAAGAGATCCCTCTGAGGCACGGGTCAAAACATAGCTAGGGGGGATTGGGACCGGGGTTGGCGAGGGAGGAGTCGGGGGTCCCCTCCGCTTGCTGGGATTTTCGCCGGGAGCTCGCCAGCCCTAGCTGACCGGCACTGCGAAAATCAGGACGCCGCGCGCTGCGGGGACCCCCGACTCCTCCTCACGAACGCCGACGACGATTCTGCCTAGACAGCTGGAGCACGCTGGGTCCAGCCCCTCGGAACCAAGATCGAAGCTGCTCCCGGGTCGGTCGGGAGAGGTGGGTGCCCCTGCAGCGCGCGGCGTCCGATTTTCGGCCCCGGCGGCTTGGCGAGAGCTGCCCCGGCTCCCGGCGAAAATCCCAGCAAGCGGAAGGGGCACCCCACCTCTCCCCCAGCGCCCGCAGGAACCGAGAGCTAAGCGGTGGGCGCCGGAGAGGCCCAGCGCGGGGCCCTCATCAGCAGCACCGGCTGTTTCGGCGGCACCAACCCCTCGGGGCGGTTGGGGCGGAAGGTCGCGCAGGGCTCCTCCAGCTCGAGGGCGCAGAGGAGGTTCTTGTGGAAGTAGCAGTCCTCGCAGGTCGGGGGCTTTGGCTTGCGCGGCATCCGGCGGCATCTTGGCAGCGACGCGACGCTTCCGTGAGGAGCAATTCCGCAAATCGCTACCTCTTTGACACAGACTCGTCACAGGTTCCCCGCGTCTTGCGGGGGCACGGGGGGCCGTCGCTACTATTGGCGCAGATGGAGGCTCACAACCGCAGCGAGAAGCTTTCCGCCTCGCCACCCCTGTTCAAGAGCGAGTTCCTCAATTTCTTCTCCCGCGTGCATCCAGCGGTGCCCGCCGTCGTCTTCGTGCCGGTCGTCGTCGCGATGGAGTGGCTGGGGCTGGACCGAGGTTACGGCGCCCTCTCGCTGATCCTGCTGACGCTGGCCGGGATCGGCATCTGGACCCTGACGGAGTACTGGCTGCACCGCCTCGTCTTCCACTGGGAGCCCGACAACGCCTTCGGCCGCCGCATGCACTTCATCATCCACGGCATCCACCACGACCACCCCAACGACAAGATGCGGCTGGTGATGCCGCCGTCGGTCTCGATCCCGCTGGCGGCGCTCTTCTTCGCCGCCTTCTGGCTGATCTTCGGCAGCCCCGCCGCCTTCCCACTCTTCGGCGGCTTCATCTTCGGCTACCTCGTCTACGACTACACCCATTACTACGTGCACCACTTCGTGCCCAAGTCCGACCTCGGGAAGAAGCTGCGCGAGCAGCACATGCGCCACCACTTCCAGGACCACCGCTTCGGCTACGGCGTCTCCTCACCGCTCTGGGACGTCGTCTTTCGTACTCTGCCGCGCAAGCGAAACCGCTAGCGAGCCAGGCCGAACCGGCCTATTGGTACCCGTCGGTGTTGCGCATGCTTTCATCCAAATGGCCAGCCGCGGCAGTTTCTGACTAAACCGAGTGTCACAGTGAGTATCGCTGTGACACACTCAGTGTCAGCAGAAATTACTTTTGGATGGAAAGGAAACAGATGCCCAGCACGACGAACGTACTCGACGAGGCCCGGGAGCTAGTTCAGAAGCGCCTCGCTGACCTCGACGAGGAGCGTAAGCGCCTTGAGCGCGCCCTGGCCGAGCTCGGCGGCAAGGCCACGCGGCGCGCCCCGGGCCGACCGCGTGGCGGCAAATCCACCGCGACCGCTTCGAGTAGTGCCAGCGCAACCCCGCGCAAACGTCGCAAACGCCGCGGCGGTACCCGCGCCGACCAGGCGGTCAGCCTGATCGAGGGCGCGCCCGGCATCAGCGCCTCGGATGTCGCGAAACAGATGAAGATCAAGCCCAACTACCTCTACCGGGTCCTCGGCGACCTCGAGAAAGAGGGACGGGTCAAGAAGGACGGCCGCCAGTACTACCCGGGCGGCTGACCCCCGACCTCAGCTACAAGCGGCGCAGCCCGCGAGCCTGACCAGCGCTTGTGGCACGGGTCCCGGGTGGGTCCCTCAAGACACTCAGCGCGAAGCGCGTCTTGAGGGACCCACCCGGGACCCGTTTTCGTACCGCTAAACGAGGCCGAGTTGGCTGACCGCGTCGCGCTCCTCGCGCAGCTCGGTCGCGCTGGCGTCGATCCGCTGGCGTGAGAAGTCGGGTACCTCGAGGCCCTCGACGATCGACCACTCGCCATCGCTGCAGGTGCAGGGATGACCGCAGATGATTCCCTCCTCGATCCCGTAAGAGCCGTCAGAGGGCACCCCCATCGAGACCCAGTCGCCAGCCGGGGTGCCGAGAACCCAGTCGTGGACGTGATCGATCGCGGCGTTGGCGGCGGAGGCGGCGCTGGAGGAGCCGCGGGCCTCGATGATCTCGGCCCCGCGCTTGGCGACCCGGGGGATGAACTCGTCGGCAATCCAGGCCTCGTCGTCGACGGCGTCCCAGGCACTCGCCCCCTCGACCCTGGCGTTGACGAGGTCGGGGTACTGGGTGACCGAGTGGTTGCCCCAGGTGGTCATGTTGGTGACCGCCGAGACCGGCTTGCCGAGCTTGGCAGCCAGCTGGGAGATCGCCCGGTTGTGGTCGAGGCGCATCATCGCGGTGAAGCGCTCACGCGGTACATCAGGTGCGTTCGACATCGCGATCAGGCAGTTGGTGTTGGCCGGGTTGCCGACCACCAGCACCTTGACGTCGTCGGCCGCGCCGGAGTTGATCGCTTCCCCCTGCGGCTTGAAGATGCCGCCGTTGGCCTCGAGCAGGTCGGAGCGCTCCATGCCGGGACCGCGCGGGCGGGCGCCGACCAGCAGGCCGACGTTGCAGCCCTCGAAGGCCTGCTTGGGGTCGTCGGTGATCTCGATCCGGCTCAGCAGCGGGAAGGCGCAGTCGTCGAGCTCCATCGCCGTGCCCTCGGCGGCCTTGATCGCGTTGGGGATCTCCAGCAGGCTGAGCTCGACGGGGGTATCGGGGCCGAGCATCTGGCCGCTCGCGATCCGGAACAGCAGCGCGTAGCCGATCTGGCCGGCGGCGCCGGTGACGGTGACCTTGACGGGGGTGCTCACGAAATATCTCCTTTTTCTCCGCCGACGGGCCGATTTCCCACGCATATCGTGGGAAATCGGCCCGTCGGCACTAGGTCATGGCGCGCTGCAGGTTCTCGTCGATCGAGGCCAGGAACTCCTGCGTGGTTTGGAACTCCTGGCCCGCGCCGACGAGCAGCGCGAGGTCTTTGGTCATCTTGCCGCTTTCGACCGTCTCTATACAGACACGCTCCAGCGTCTCCGCGAAGGCCGAAACCTCGGGGGTCTCGTCCATCCGCCCCCGGGCCGAGAGGCCGCGGGTCCAAGCGAAGATCGAGGCGATCGGGTTGGTCGAAGTGGGTTTGCCTTCCTGGTGCTGGCGGAAGTGGCGGGTGACGGTGCCGTGGGCCGCCTCGGCCTCGACGGTCTTGCCGTCGGCGCTCATCAGGACGCTGGTCATCAGCCCGAGCGAACCGAACCCCTGGGCGACGGTGTCGGACTGGACGTCGCCGTCGTAGTTCTTGCAGGCCCAGACGTAGCCGCCTTCCCACTTCAGCGCCGCCGCGACCATATCGTCGATCAAACGGTGTTCGTAGGCGATCCCGGCAGCCTCGAAGTCAGCTTTGAACTCGGCCTCATAGATCTCTTCGAAGAGGTCCTTGAAGCGGCCGTCGTAGCGCTTCATGATCGTGTTCTTGGTCGAGAGGTAGACCGGGTAGCCACGGTTGAGGCCGTAGCGCATCGAGGCCCGGGCGAAGTCGCGGATCGAGTCGTCGAGGTTGTACATCGCCATCGCGATGCCGCCGCTCGGGAAGTCGTAGACGTCGAGCTCGACCGGCTCGGAGCCGTCCTTGGGGGTGTAGGTGAGGGTCAGCGAGCCCTCGCCGGGGACGACCAGGTCGGTAGCGCGGTACTGGTCGCCGAAGGCATGACGGCCGATCACGATCGGCTTCGTCCAGCCGGGCACCAGGCGCGGCACGTTCGAGATCACGATCGGCTCGCGGAAGATGACGCCGCCGAGGATGTTGCGGATGGTTCCGTTCGGCGAGCGGTACATCTCCTTCAGGCCGAACTCCTCGACCCGCGCCTCGTCGGGGGTGATCGTCGCGCACTTGACGCCAACGCCGTGCTGCTTGATCGCGTTGGCGGCGTCGACCGTGATCTGGTCTTCGCTGGCGTCGCGGCTCTCGATGCCGAGGTCGAAGTAGATGAGGTCGACGTCGAGGTAGGGCAGGATCAGCTGCTCCTTGATGAACGACCAGATGATGCGGGTCATCTCGTCGCCGTCGAGCTCGACCACCGGGTTCTTGACCTGGATCTTGGACACCGGCGCGCGATGCTATCGACGCAGGCCCTCCAGCAGGTCGACGATCACCGCCTCCGAGCGCTCGCGCGCCGCTCTGCGGTCAGTGGCGACGGCGATCAGGGTCGCCGCGTCGATCATCGCGCCGAGCAGGACGATGCCCGTCGTCTCCGGGTCGCGAGGGGGCAGTTCCCCGGCCTCGATCGCCGCCGTGACCGCGGCGATGGCCAGCCCGACCCCGAGCTCGGCGCAAGCCTCGCGCCAGCCCTCCCAACCGAGGACGGCGCGGCTCTGGCCGAGGCCGATGCGGCGCAGCTCCTCGTCGCTCTCGGCCGCCCGCAGGTACCCCTTGGCGAGGCCGAGAAGCGCCTCGAACGGGCTCGACGCGGCAGTGGCGCGGGCGGCGATCCGGTCGATCACCCGCCGCTCGCTGGCCACGAAGACAGCCCGGAAGAGGTCGAGCTTGGTCGGGAAGTGGTGATAGAGCGCTCCCCTGCTCACTCCGGAGCGGGCGAGGATCTCCCGGTCGAGACCCGCTCGTAGTCGCGCTCCATGAACAGCCCGTGCGCCGCCTCGACCAGCGCCTCGCGGGCCCCCTCGCTGGGGCGCCCCCGGGATTGTCGAAGAGCGGTTTCCACCGGGTGAGTATATTTACAGACGAACAGTCGGTAAATAGCCGGACGCGACCGAAGGAGCGAGCAATGAAGACCTACGTGATCCGCAGGGAGAGGGCCTGGCAGAACGGCGAGGAGCTGGGGGCAACCGCGCAGCGCTCGAAAGAGGTCGCCGCCAGCGACTTCCCCAGCGAGATCCGCTGGATCCGCAGCTACGTGATCGACGAGCCGGGGGGCACCCTCGGCACCGTCTGCATCTACCAGGCCAGCGGGCCCGAGGCGGTACGCGACCACGCCGAGCGGGTCGGCATGCCCGCCGACGAGATCCTCGAGGTCGCCGACACGGTGGTGATCAGGCCGGATCCGCAGCCAGGCGCCGCCTCAGCCTGACCGAGCGGCGGGTCTCCTGCGAGAATGGCGGGGTGGCAGCCGTCCAGCAATCGGGTTCGCGGGAGACCCACCGGGTCTTCAACCAGGCACCGCCCCTCGTCGACTACAACGTCTACGAGGCCGACCGGCCCCTGATCGAGTCGGTGCGGCGCGAGGGCGCGGAGTGGGCCGAGGCCCGGATCGCCGCCGTCGGCGCCTTCGCCGGCAGCGAGCACGCGCAGACCCTCGGCGCGCTCGCCAACGAGAACCCGCCGCGGCTAAAGACGCACGACCGCTACGGCCACCGCGTCGACGAGGCCACGTTCCACCCCGCCTGGCACGAGCTGCTGGGCGCGTCGGTCGAGCACGAACTGCACTCCTCTCCCTGGAAGGACCCGCGACCGGGCGCCCACGTCGCCCGCGGCGCCGCCTTCATGTGCATGTCGCAGGCCGAGGCCGGGGTCGGCTGCCCGATCTCGATGACCTACTCGGTGATCCCGGCCCTGCGCACCCAGCCGGAGCTGGCCGCCGAGTGGGAGCCGCGCTTCCTCTCCGCCGAGTACGACCCGCGCAACGCGCCGGCGCCCGGCAAGTCCGGTGCCCTGGCGGGGATGGGGATGACCGAGAAGCAGGGCGGCACCGACGTTCGCGCCAACACGACGGTCGCCCGCCCCGTCGACGGCGGCGGCCCCGGCGCCGAGTACGAGCTGAGCGGGCACAAGTGGTTCATGTCGGCGCCGATGTGCGACGCCTTCCTCGTCCTCGCCCAGGCAGACGGCGGCATCTCCTGCTTCCTCTTCCCGCGCTGGACGCCCGACGGCGAGCGCAACCGCTTCCGCCTGCAGCGGCTGAAGGACAAGCTCGGCAACCGCTCCAACGCCTCCAGCGAGATCGAGTTCGACTCCGCCTCCGCCTGGCTGGTCGGCGAGGAGGGTGCCGGCGTGCGGACGATCATCGAGATGGTCAACCACACCCGGCTCGACTGCGTGATCGGCGGCGCCACCGGGATGCGGGCGGGAGTCGCCCAGGCGATCCACCACGCCTCGCACCGTTCGGTCTTCGGCCGCGAGCTGAGCGAGCAGCCGCTGATGCGAAACGTCCTCGCCGACCTCAGCGTCGAGTCCGAGGCGGCGACGATCGCCGCCATGCGCCTGGCCCGCGCCTACGACGAAGCGATCGCCGGCGACGAGGAGGCGGCGAACCTGAAGCGGGTCGCCAACGCCGTGCTCAAGTACTGGATCTGCAAGCGCGCCCCGATGCACGCCGCCGAGGCGCTCGAGTGCCTCGGCGGCAACGGCTACGTCGAGGAGTCGGGCATGCCCCGCCTCTTCCGCGAGAGCCCGCTGAACTCGATCTGGGAGGGCTCCGGCAACGTCCAGTGCCTGGACGTGCTGCGGGCGATGATCAAGTCGCCGGCCGCGCTGGAGGCCTTCTTCGCCGAGGTGCAGGAGGGCGCGGTCGCCGAGCCACGGCTCGCCGCCTACGCAACCTCCCTGCGAAACGAGGTCCCCGGTGACGTCGAGACGATCGAGGTCCGCGCCCGCCGCGTGGTCGAGAAGATGGCCCTCGCCCTCCAAGCCTCCCTCCTGGTCCGCTACGGCGACGAAGGGGTGGCCGATGCCTTCTGCGCCTCCCGCCTCTCGGGCGACTGGGGCCAAGCCTTCGGAACGCTCCCCGCCGGCACCGATTTCGCGCGGATCATCGCGCGCCACCGCCCGACGGCCTGACTCGAACGCACTTCCTTCCGCATAGCGGAGGAAAGTGAGCCCGGAACCTGGGCGGCGACCGGTTGGAGGACCGGGTGGGACTCGCCAAGCCTTTCCGCAGTTCGCGCAGGCGAGTCCCACCCGGTCCTCCCCTCAGCCCCGTCTACTGAGACGTGGCGTCCCGCAACGCCCGGCCGACCTGCTCGATGGTAATGACGCCGGAGAGCCGGCCTTCGGCGTCGACTGCCATCAGCGCGCCCAGCTTGCGCAGGTTCTGGTTGCTGAGCAGCGAGTCGAGCGGGGTATCGTCGCGGATGAAGAGGCCCTGGTCGGGGTCGATCAGGTCGGCGACGTTGGCGCTGGCACGCGAGACCTCGGGGACCTCGTCGGCGCGGTCGCGTTCAAGCAGGCCGACGAAGCGGTAGGCGGCGTCGACGACCGGGAACCAGGGCCACTGGTAACGCAGGAAGTACTCGTCGAGCGCCTGCTCGACGCTGATGTCGCCGGGGATCGCGACCGGTTCGCGGTCCATCACGTCGGCGACGCTGAGGCTGTCGATCCTGCTGCTGATCGCGGTTTGCATCGCGGCGCCGCGGGCGGAGCCGTTGATCACCATCCCGATCAGCGCCAGCCAGACGCCGGCGAAGACGTCGCCGACGAAGATCAGGGCGAGGCCGCCGGCCATGATCACGTAGGCGAGGACGCGCCCGAGGTTGGCGGCGAAGCGGGTCGCGGAAGTGCGGTCCCCGGTCCGCCACCAGGCGATCGCCCGCGCGACCCGGCCGCCGTCCATCGGGAAGGCCGGGATCAGGTTGAAGACGAGGATCAGGAAGTTGATCATCGCCAGCCAGGCGACCATCGCGAGGATGCCGGAGACCTCCGAGCGGCTACCTTCGGTCAGAGCCGCCTCGCTGAAGGCGGTCCAACCGGCCGAGCCGACCCCGATCGCGGTCAGGATCACGACGATCGCGAGGGTCACGGCGGGCCCAGCCAGCGCCACCTTCGCCTCGGTCGCGGGGCTGTCGGATTCGCGGTCCATGCGGGCCATGCCACCGAAGATCCAGAGCTGGATGCTGGTGATGCCGATTCCGTTGCGCATCGCGACGAAGGCGTGGCCGAGCTCGTGCAGCACGATCGCGCCGAAGAAACCGACGGCGCTGGCGACCGCGAGCAGGAACGGCGCCGTCGCGTAGCTCGGTTCGTCGAGCAGATCGCCGTAGGACCCCGACATCCAGAAGATGACGAAGAAGAGGACCAGGAACCAGGACCAGTCGACGCCGATCTTGATGCCGCGAACGTGGAAGAGGGTGAAAGAGCCGCCGCCGAACATCCACCCATGGTAAGTGGGTAGCTTCATCCGCCTGATGGCGACGGACCAAGGTTGGCTGCGCGAGCGGCTGCGAGAACTCGAGCGGATCGAGCGCCCCTCGGCCTCCGAGGGCGAGCGACGCGCCGCCGAGTGGCTGGTCGGCCGCTTCGCCGAGCTGGGCGCCGAGGCGCGGATCGAGGCCGAGCCGGCGCACGGCACCTACTGGTGGCCGCTGGGGATCGGCGCCGGCCTGGGCGCCCTCGGCGCCATCGCCGGCCTGCGGGGCAGGCGACTGCTGGGCGCGGCCCTGGGTGCGATCGGCGCCGCCGGCATCGCCGACGACTTCCCGCCCGGCCAGCGGCGGCTGCGCCGGCTGCTGCCGAGGCGCACCACCTACAACGTCGTCTGCGAGCTCGGACCGGCCGACGCCGAGCGCACGGTCGTCGTCATCGCCCACCACGACGCCGCCCACTCGGGCCTCGTCTTCCATCCCGAGATCCCCCAGATCGCCGACCGCCTCGGGCTGATCGAGAAATCCGACACCAGCCCGCCGCTGATGGCGCCGGTCGTCGGCGGCCCGCTGTTGGCGGCGCTCGGGGCACTAAGCGGCAGGCGCCTGCTTTCCAGGGTCGGGCTCTTCCTAAGCATCGGTTCCATCGCGGCGATGGCCGACATCGGCTTGCGCAAGGTCGTCCCCGGGGCCAACGACAACGGCACCTCGGTGGTGGCCCTGCTGGCCCTGGCCCAGCGCTTCGCCGAGGAGCCGCCGGAGGGGATTCGGGTGATCCTGCTCTCGACCGGCTCCGAGGAGTCGTTCAGCGAGGGCATGAAAGCGTTCGGCGAGCGCCACTTCCCCCAACTGCCGCGCGAAAGCACCTTCTTCTTCTGCATGGACTCGATCGGCTCACCACACCTGCTGGCGCTGCGCGGCGAGGGTTTCCTGAAGATGCGCGAGTACCCGCCGCGGGCGCTGGCCCTGGTCGACGGCCTGGCCGAGGAGCTGGGCATCTGGCTCTACCCGAACCTGCGCCTGCACAATGGCACCGACGGCCTCGAGTCGCTGGCCGCCGGCTACGAGACGGTCTCACTCTGCGGCTGCACCGACCTCAAGCAGCCCGCCAACTACCACTGGTCCCACGACCTCGCCGAGAACGTCGACTTCAACTCCGTCGGCAACGCCATCCAGCTCTCCGAGGCGACGATCCGCCGCCTCGGAGAACGCTGGCTTTAGCGGGACCGGGAGAGGTCTCGATGGAGCCTCCCCGCTGTTGCGACAGCGAGACCTCTCCCGGTCCCGCCCAAGGCTACGAATTCCGACTGCGGTGTCGGATTTCGCACCTATAGCATCCGGCGCCGTGCCTACCCATGACGTTCTCGTAATTGGCGCTGGCCTGGCTGGCCAGCGCGCCGCCCTCGCGGCCGCCGAGGAAGGCGTATCGGTCGGGATCATCAGCAAGGTCCACCCGGTGCGCTCGCATTCCAATGCCGCTCAGGGCGGGATCAACGCCGCGCTCAACCCCGGCGACTCCTGGGAGTCGCACGCCTTCGACACGATCAAGGGCTCCGACTACCTGGGCGACCAGGACGCGATCGAAATCATGACCCGCGAGGCGCCGGAGGAGATCCTCCACCTCGAGCACCTCGGCGTCACCTTCCACCGCAACGAGGAAGGCAAGCTCGGCACCCGCGCCTTCGGCGGCGCCTCCGCGGCCCGCACCTACTACGTCGCCGACATCACCGGCCAGGCGATCATGCACGTGCTCTACGAGCAGCTGATGAAATATTCGGACTCGGTCGCCCGCTACGAGGAGTGGTTCTCGACGGCCCTGGCGATCGACGAGAACGGCGAGTGCTGCGGCGTCGTCACCCGCAACGTCGCCGACGGCTCGATGGAGCTGTTCGAGGCGAAATCGGTG
>Ga0190271_10003155_pt1 | contig 10259 bp, 9 predicted proteins | sample Popmic356T_FD_133747 | JGI IMG/M metagenome (GOLD analysis project Ga0190271, IMG submission 133747) | Populus adjacent soil microbial communities from riparian zone of Weber River, Utah, USA - 356 T | ecosystem: Environmental > Terrestrial > Soil > Riparian zone | place: USA: Utah | collected... | reverse complement strand
GGTAGCGCCAGCATCGAGGAGCAGTTCGAGCTGCGACGGTTCGTCGTCGCGCCGGCGATCGACGGTGTCCAGATCACCAGTCGCGCGATGTGGTCGCCCTAGTCGGCACACGACCGCCAGTCCGCCGATCAGCACAACCGGTCGTGACGTCTGTGCCTCAATGCGCGGGATTGCGTGGACCAGCCGCTCCATCGCCGTGCCGGCAAGGTTCACCACCGGCACCGGCTCAGGGCTACCAGACACGCGCCCACGGTTCCGCCGGCGTCCACTGAGCGAGGATTTCGCGTCCCCGGCTCGGATCCTTGGCCAGGTCCAGGGCCACGAACAGCGGTCGAGCGATCGGCCAGCTCTCGCTAGATTCGCCGTTACGAACCCGCTCTGCACAAGCCGCCGCAACCGGGGCGGCCTTCAACGTTGCGGAGCGCGTGCTCGGATCGGCGGCGGGTCCAAGCACCTGTGTGGCACGGCGCAGAGTGCGCATGTCGGGGACATAGAAGTCGGCCGGATGGTCGGCGCGAAGTCCAACGGGCGCCCCATAGAATGCGGCCGCCGTGGTGTCCGTCAGTGCCCAGCCAGTTCCGGCGTTGATGTCGTCATTGATGCGCAGCGCATCGCGAACCGCGCTGTCCCTCGGCGACGGCAACGACGCGACATCCGCTGAGACCGGACGCCAGGCAGACGCGAGACCCCAGAACAGGTCCGGAATGGCCGGGATATGTTCGGCATCAATGAAATTCGCGCGCCGAAGGCGCGCCAGAACTTCTGAAACAGTGCTAGGCGCCCTGCCGATTCGATGAGCAAGCGAACGCACACCGACAGACTGGGCCGGATTCAAGAGCAGTTCAACTGTGACTTCCAGGCCAGCTCGACCAGCGAACGGATCGTCAGAAGCCATCGTATGCGTGTTCACTGGCGGAATATCGGCATGGACGTAGATCCCGGGTGCTGCCAGGTGTAGTCGACCGCGTAAGTCCAACCACCCCCAGCCGGTACTTTGCAGCATCGCGCGTGCGTCTTCTGTGATTCGGTCCGCAATGAGCACACCGACTACGTGCTTGCCAGCCCCGGTTTGAGTTCGAGCAAGCTGGTGCACGTATTGGCCAAGCTGCCGCGGGAGTGCATCCGCTGATGCAAGTGTCCGATATTTGGCTTCAATGAGCAGGATCCGACCGTCGGGAGTTCGGACCTCGATATCGGCAGCGTCTCCAGCAGAGTCGATCAGGGATGCCGTCAGCCCTACCGCTTCTAGCGCGTCGACGAGCGCCTGTTCTGCGTCAGCCGCTCTCAACACAGGATTATTGTCTCCGACGTTCGGCGTTCGGTCAATACCGAACACCGAACAGTCCGCCTGCCTGTGGACCTCCCGGTGATGAAACCAGCAACCAGGGGACCAGGACGCCGCTGGGCTGACGACCCCGTTCCGTGATCCCGACTCGCCGTTTTCGACAGCTCAGACTCGCTGCTTTTGACGGGCTGGATTCGGCCGTTCTGGCAACCGGGGGCGATACATCACTTGTCGGATGGAACCCCGCGAGGGGGCCGGACTGTGCCCACAGTTTGGTGTGGGGCGCGGGCGAAGGTTCACACCGCTGCGACCGGCGGCACAACTGTCGTCAAACGCTCCGCACCCGCTCAACCCAGCAAAAAACCCGAAGTCATCCGACTTCGGGTTTCTCAGGTGGAGCTAAGGGGATTCGAACCCCTGACCCCCACACTGCCAGTGTGGTGCGCTACCAACTGCGCCATAGCCCCGTGATGTGGTGCTCATCGAAGTTACACCACCGGCGGTTGACGTTCAAAATCGCAGGTCACGGCACTTCACCGCCGGCTTCAGGCCCCAACGGACGGGCTCGCGTGTGCTCGGTGAACGGCCGCGGTCGGGTTTCGGGGGCGAAGATCCAGCCGACTGCCGCGATCGCGAGAATCGCCCCGCTCACCATGAAGGCCCACCCGAACGACGCATGCTCAGCGACCTGCCCCACGACGATCGAACCGAAGATCGAGCCGAGGTCGGCCATCATCTGGAAGGTCGCCACCGCGGTTCCACCGCGCGCCTTGTTGCCGACGATGTCGGCGACCGCAGCCTGCTGGGGGGAGATGAAGATGCCGGTGGCGGCGCCGGTGATGTACGCGGCCACCAGGAAGATCGGCAGCGACGTGGTGAATCCCACCAGGATCGTCGAGGCCGCCGACACGGTGAGCCCGACGATGAGCAACTTGCGCCGCCCGATCCGGTCCGACAGATACCCGCTGGGGATGACGACCGAGACATTGCCGACCGCAAACGCTGCCAGGGCCACCCCGGCGATGCCCGGCCCGCGGCCCAACACCTCCACCACGAACAGCGGTACCAGCGCGATCCGCAGACCGAAGGCCGCCCAGCCCGTCGCGAAGTTGGAGAACAGGGCCGCCCGATAAGCGCGATGGCGCAACACCTCGCGGATCGACACCGGGCTCGCGTCCTCCTCGGCCGGAGCCGCCAGCGCGGAGTGGCGCAGGCTCACGAACACCACAGCCGCGGCGACCAGCAGCGCGGCCCCGTAGATGACAAACGGTGCCGCGAGACCGAACCCCACGGTCACGCTGCCCAGCACCGGTCCGCCCACCGAGCCGATGAGGAACCCCGACGAGAACAGCCCGGCGACCCGGCCCCGGGCATCCGGCGGTGAGATGCGGATCATCAGACCCAGCGACGACACGGTGAACATCGCCGACCCGAGACCACCGAGCGACCGGAACACCAGCAGTTGCCAATACGTCGCCGCGAACGCGCACGCTGCTGTCGAGAGCGCCACGATCAGCAGACCGCTGATGTAGACCCGTCGCTCCCCCAACCGCTGGACCAACAGCCCCGCCGGCGGCGCCGCGCACAGCCGCATGATCGCGAACGCGGTGATGACGAACGTCGCCGCGCTGATGCTGACGCCGAAGTGACGCGCATACTGCGGCAGCACCGGAGCTACCACGCCGTACCCCAGCGCAACCACCACGTTGGCGCTCGCCAGCAGCCACACCTCGCGCGGTAATCGCTGTTTGGACTCCCCCTGCGCAGCCGGACAGTCGCCCTCCGCGCGCGAACTCAAGCGATGACCTTGTTCACTACTTCGCGCGCAGCCTCCTGAACCTCGACGAGATGCTCTGGGCCGCGGAATGATTCGGCGTAGATCTTGTAGACGTCCTCGGTGCCCGACGGGCGCGCGGCGAACCACGCGTTCTCCGTCGTCACCTTCAGACCGCCCAACGCCGCACCGTTTCCGGGTGCGGTCGTCAGCTTCGCGGTGATCGGCTCGCCGGCCAATTCGGTGGCGGTGACCTGCTCGGGCGACAACTTGGCCAACCGTGCCTTCTGCTCTCGATTGGCGGGCGCGTCGATACGCGCATAGGTTGGGGCGCCGTACTTCTCGGACAGCTCCGCGTACCGCTGCGACGGCGTTGACCCCGTCACGGCGAGAATCTCCGACGCCAGCAACGCCAGGATGATGCCGTCCTTGTCCGTTGTCCACACCGATCCATCGCGGCGCAGGAAGGACGCCCCAGCGCTCTCCTCGCCACCGAAACCGATTGTGCCGCTGATCAGCCCGTCGACGAACCACTTGAAACCGACCGGCACCTCGAGCAGCTTGCGGCCCATCCCGGCAACCACCCTGTCGATGATCGAGGAACTCACCGCCGTCTTGCCGACGGCCGTGCTGGAGGGCCACTCGGGCCGGTTGCTGTAGAGATACTCGATCGCGACGGACAGGTAGTGGTTCGGGTTGAGCAGGCCACCGTCGGGCGTGACGACGCCGTGCCGGTCGGAGTCGGCGTCGTTACCCGTGGCGATCTGATAGGACTGCCGGTTGGCGATCAGCGAGGCCATGGCGTTGGGCGAACTGCAGTCCATCCGGATCTTGCCGTCGGTGTCCAGCGTCATGAACCGAAACGTCGCGTCCACGAGTGGATTGACGACGGTCAGGTCCAGGTTGTGGCGTTCGGCGATGGCACCCCAGTAGTCCACGCTGGCCCCGCCCAGTGGATCGGCGCCGATCCGGATGCCCTGCGCGCTGATCGCGTGCACGTCGACGACGTTGGGCAGATCCGCGACATAGGCGTCGAGGTAGTCGTGGCGCTGCGCGCTAGCCAGCGCCCTGGCCAGCGGCACCCGCTTGACCGCCTTGAGGCCGTCGCGCAGGATCTCGTTGGCCCGTTTGGCGATGACGCCGGTGGCGTCGGTGTCCGCGGGGCCGCCGTTGGGCGGGTTGTACTTGAAGCCGCCGTCGCGGGGCGGGTTGTGCGACGGGGTCACGACGATGCCGTCGGCGAGGTCGGCGTCGCGGCCCCGGTTGAACACCAGGATCGCGTGGCTGACAGCCGGTGTCGGCGTGTAGCGGTCCGCCGAATCGATCATGGCGACAACGTCGTTGGCGGCCAGTACCTCCACCGCCGACACCCACGCCGGTTCCGACAGCGCATGGGTGTCGCGTCCGATGAACAGTGGTCCGGTGGTGCCCTGCGCGGCCCGATATTCGACGATGGCCTGTGTGGTGGCCAGGATGTGCGCCTCGTTGAAGGCCGCGTCCAGACTCGAGCCGCGGTGCCCCGAGGTGCCGAACGCCACCTGTTGGTCGATGTTGTCCGGATCTGGGACGACGGCGTAGTAGGCCGTCACCACCTGCGCGACGTCGATGAGGTCTTCGGGTTGGGCCAGCTGACCGGCACGGGGATTCGCCATGGGGTTGATTCTGCTACGTCCGCCTCACGCAAAACACCCATCTCGTGTGCATACTTCCGTCATGGCCTACGACCGGCGGGAACTCGCCGCGGTGTTCGTCGGCGGCGCGCTCGGTACCCTCGCCCGGGCGGGGCTAGAGACACTGGTGGCTCCAGACCCCGGGCGATGGCCGTGGGCAACATTCGTCGTGAACATCATCGGCGCATTCCTGCTCGGGTACTTCACCACTCGCCTGTTGGAGCGTCTACCGCTGTCCAGCTACCGGCGACCGCTGCTCGGCACGGGGCTGTGCGGCGGCCTGACCACCTTCTCGACGATGCAGGTGGAGACCATCGCGATGATCGAGCACGGTCATTACGCCTTGGCGGTCGGCTATACGACCGTCAGCATCTCCGCAGGCCTGGTTGCGGTTTATGTCGCGACAACGCTCGTTCGGCGAGTCCGGGTGCGGCCAGTGAGCGCTCGCGCGAAGAGCGGAGGGCTGCGATGACGAACATCCTTGTCTGGAGCGGCGTCGCGGTCCTCGGCGGCGTCGGGGCGGTGGCACGCTTTCTGGTCGACCGGACAGTCGCGCGCCGCACGGCCGGTTCATTCCCGTTCGGCACCCTGGCGGTCAACCTCAGCGGCGCACTCGTGCTCGGCGTTCTCGCCGGCGTGGCACTGCCCCACGATGTGGCCCTGCTGGCCGGCACTGCACTGGTCGGCTCCTACACGACGTTTTCGACATGGATGCTCGAGACGCAACGCCTCGGCGAGCAACGCCAGGTCAGGTATGCGGCGGCCAACATCTTCGTCTCCGTTGCGCTGGGCTTGGCGGCGGCGGCCGCCGGTATCTGGCTGGGGACGCGACTGTGAACGAAGACTGCCTGAAACTGACCGCTTATTTCGGTGAGCGGCAGCGCACCGACGGTCATTTCCTCGCCGAACAACTGCTCGCGCTCTACGGCGCCGAACGGGTGGCTACCAGCATCATGCTGCGCGGCACCGCCAGCTTTGGACCGCGTCATCAGCTACGCACAGATAGCTCGCTGAGTCTGTCTGAAGATCCACCGGTAGTGGTCGCAGCCGTCGATACGGACACCAAGATCTCCAGGCTGGTGGATGCGGTCATCGACCTCACGCCACGTGGTCTGGTGACGGTGGAGCGGGCGCGGCTGATCGGCGCGGAACGGGACGACGACGCCGGAGGTTTGGTCGCGCCCCCGCCGCTGCACGATGCGGTCAAACTGACGGTCTACGTCGGCCGCCAAGAGAGCGTCGGGCCGATACCGGCGTACCTCGCGGTCTGTGATCTGCTCTTTCAGCGTGGACTCGACGGAGCGTCTGCGTTTCTGGGTGTGGACGGCACCGCGCACGGACGTCGCCACCGCGCCCGCTTCTTCGGCCGTAATGCCGACGTCCCGATGATGATCATCGCCGTCGGCAGCGCAGAGCACGTCGGACGCGCGGTGCCCGAGCTCCGCGGCCTGCTCCGCCAGCCGCTCATGACGATTGAACGCGTTCGGGTGTGCAAGCGCGACGGTGCCCTGCTCTCTCGACCAGATGCTCTGCCCAGCAACGATCTTCAAGGACGTCCGTTGCACCAGAAGCTGATGGTGTACACCTCTGAGGGCTCGCTCTACGACGGGGTACCCGTCCATCGCGCACTGATCCTGCGCTTACGCGAATCGCAGCGCGCCAGTGGGGCAACCGCGTTGCGGGGTATGTGGGGGTTCCACGGCAGCGAGCCTCCCCACGGTGACCGGCTGATCCAACTCAGCCGACGTGTCCCGGTGACCACGATCGTGGTAGATACCCCCGACAGCATCGCGCGCAGTTTTGAGATCGTCGATGAGGTGACCCAGAAGCACGGATTGGTGACGAGCGAGATGGTGCCCGCGCTGCTGTCGATCGATGAGAACAGACCACGCCATGCCGTGGAATTGGCCAGGTTTGACTACTGAGGATCAGGCGGGGTAAGCGTAGCCTATCTTTACTTGCCGGTGTAACCTCCCAGCGCATGGAGACATCGACACCGGAAGCCGTCAGCGCAGCCCTTGAGGAGATCCTGCGCGACGACCTGAATGTCGACATCACCCGCGTGACACGCGAGTCGCGCCTGATCGATGACGTCGGCCTGGATTCGGTGGCTTTCGCGGTCGGCATGGTGGCCATCGAGGACAAGATCGGCGTGGCACTGTCCGAAGAGGACCTGCTGACCTGCGACACGGTTGGCGACCTGGAGGACGTGATCCTGGCGAAGGCGCCTGACGGCCGGTGAGCGTGCTCGCGACCGCGCTGTCGCGGATGATGGCGGCATCCGCGAGGGACCTCGTGATGCTCGACCGCGCCACCGGACATTGGACCCGCCACCCGTGGCAGGAAGTACAGGCGCGCGCCGAGAACGTCGCCGAACGCATCATCGACGGACCGGACGGCGCGGTCGGCCTCGTGGGAGAACCGACGGTGGAGTTCGTTGCAGCGATCCAGGGCGTGTGGCTGGCGGGCCGCTCGCTGTCGATTCTTCCCGGCCCTGTCCGCGGCGCGGACGACCAGCAGTGGGCCCACGCCACCGCCGAGCGGTTCATACGCATCGGAGTCACCCAGGTCCTCAGCCTCGACCACCATCTGGACCTGTTGCGCGCCAACGGTTCCGAACTCACGCTGCATGACGTCGTCGCGATCGGTCACTCCCGGCGGTCCTCGACGTTCGAGCAGCAGGTTGCGCCCGTGGGCACCCCGGCCGTCCTGCAGGGCACCGCAGGATCCACTGGAACCCCGCGCACCGCAGCGCTTCCGCCGGAGGCGGTGTTGAGCAACGTCACGGCGTTGGTGACGCACGCCGGTGTGATCCCCACCGTCGATGTGGGGTGTACGTGGCTTCCGCTTTATCACGATATGGGCCTGACGTTCTTGCTGACCGGCCTCCTCACCGGCTCGGAGGTGTGGCTGGCTCCGACGGCGGCCTTCGCCGCGTCACCGTTCCGGTGGCTCACCTGGCTTTCGGAGAGCCGCGCAAGCTTCACCGCCGCACCCAATTTCGCGTACTCGGTGCTCGGCAAGTACGCCCGTCGGGTACCCGACGTCGACCTCGGCAACGTGCGGTTCGCCCTCAACGGCGGCGAGCCGATCGACTGTGCGGGTTTCGAACTCTTCTTGACCGAAATGGCGCGCTTCGGGCTGGATCCGCGTGTCGCCGCCCCCTCCTACGGGCTCGCCGAATCGACCTGTGCCGTCACTTCCCCGACACCGGGAACCGGGTTGCTCGTCGATGAGATCGTCGATCCGGCCACCGATTCCGTGAGTCGGCACGCCGTTCTCGGCACCCCAATTCCGGGTATGGAGCTGCGGATCGCGCCGACCGAGCATGCTGCGGGCGCCGAGATCGGCGAGATCGAGATCCGCGGAAGATCGATGATGTCGGGATACCTGGGCCAGCCAGCGCTGCAACCCGGCGAGTGGTTCCGCACCGGCGATCTGGGTTACCCGACCGATGTGGGTCTGGTCGTGTGCGGACGGATCAAGGAACTCATCACCGTGGCGGGACGCAACCTGTTCCCCAGCGAGGTCGAGCGTGTCGCCGCCCAGGTGCGCGGTGTGCGTGAAGGCGCCGTCGTCGCAGTGGGCACCGACGTTGACTCGGCCCGCCAGCGGCTGATCATCGCCGCGGAGTTCCGCGGTCCCGACGAGTCCTGGGCCCGAAGCGATGTGATGCAGCGGGTGGCATCGCAGTGTGGGGTCGTGCCTGCCGACGTGGTGTTCCTGGCACCCGGATCACTGCCCCGCACGTCGTCGGGGAAGCTGCGGCGGCTTGAGGTGAAACAGAACCTGGAGGCGGCGCACACATGACCATGACTGTCGACACCGAAGGCTACCGCGAGCTTCTCGACGTGGTGTTCGACGACAGGATCGTCACCTGGACGGCGGAAGCCGAGGCCTCGGAACGGTTCCCCCGCAAGCTGATCGAGCACCTGGGGGCCAGCGGTGTGTTCCGCAGCAAGTGGGGACCGGCAACCGGCCAGCACCCCGATGTCGCCAAACTGAACGAACTGGCGTTCCGCCTCGGCCGCCTCGGGTCCGCCGGTATCGGCGTCGGCGTCAGCTTGCACGACTCGGCGATCGCCATCCTGCGCCGATTCGGCAAGTCCGACCACCTCAAGACGATCTGCGAGCAAGCGATCGACGGCGATGCGGTGCTGTGCATCGGCGCCTCCGAGGAGTCGGGCGGCTCCGACCTGCAGATCGTGGAGACCGAAGTCCGCTCTACCCGAAACGGTTTCGAGATCCGCGGCGTCAAGAAGTTCGTATCTTTGTCTCCGATCGCCGATCACATCATGGTGGTCGCCCGCGGTGTCGACAACGATCCCGGCAGCAGGCACGGCAATGTGCTGGTGATCGCCGTGCCCACCACGCAAGTCCACGTGCAACCGCCGTACCGCAAGGTCGGAGCGGGTCCGTTGGACACCGCGGCCGTCCACATCGACACCTGGGTGCCCGCCGACCACCTGGTGGCCAGGGCCGGCACCGGCTTGGCGGCGATCTCCTGGGGCCTGGCCCACGAGCGCATGTCGATCGCCGGGCAGGTCGCGTCGTCGTGTCAGCGGGCACTGGGCGTGACGCACGCCCGGATGGTCCAGCGGCGCCAGTTCGGCGCGACGCTGTTCGAGCATCAGGCTCTGCGTATGCGGATGGCCGATCTGCAGGCGCGCGTGGATCTGCTGCGGTACGGCCTCAATGGCATTGCAGCACAAGGACGTTTGGACATGAGGGCGGCAGCGGCGGTCAAGGTCACCGCGGCGCGGTTGGGCGAAGAAGTGCTCTCGGAATGCATGCACATATTCGGCGGCTCCGGCTATCTCGTCGACGAGACCCCGTTGGGTCGCTGGTGGCGCGACATGAAACTGGCCCGGATCGGCGGTGGCACCGATGAGGTGCTGTGGGAGTTGGTGGCCGCGGCGATGAAGCCCGATTTCGACGGATACGAGGAGACGATCGGCCCCCCCACCTCGCCCGGTCAGCGCACGGCCGGGATGTCGTTCGGGGTGCGGGGCAGCACGTAGAGCGCCATCCTCCGATTCGACATGTCATGCTCGCCGAGGAATGCACACTGGGCGAACTCGCACACCCGGCGGGCTGCGGTGTTGCGATGGTCCGGGTCGAACATGACACGTCGGCACTGGTCCTCGATCTCGAAGAGACTGGCCACCACCTTGGGGAACAGTAACGGCACCAGGCCGCGATTCAGCAACGCGAGATCGGCGACCGCCGCATGCAGTCCGAGGTCATACGGGTCGGCTTCATAGCGGGTCGCGATGGAATCCTTTGCCGCCCGGTAGATCTCGATGTAGGCCACGTCCCGGCCGCGGAAACTGCCGATGAACGGCCGTGAGTAGTCACCGTCGAGCTGCGCCTGCATGTAGCGCTGCCACCGCTGCGGCCGCCACGGATACTCCCAGGCCTCCGCCAGGTGTGGGCGATTCATCCACTCCGACACCATCTCCGCGTCGGCGACCGCGTCGGCGATCCGCAACCCGTACGGTTCGCCGACCGGCGTGACCGGCGGTCCCGG
>Ga0190271_10003154_pt1 | contig 10259 bp, 9 predicted proteins | sample Popmic356T_FD_133747 | JGI IMG/M metagenome (GOLD analysis project Ga0190271, IMG submission 133747) | Populus adjacent soil microbial communities from riparian zone of Weber River, Utah, USA - 356 T | ecosystem: Environmental > Terrestrial > Soil > Riparian zone | place: USA: Utah | collected... | reverse complement strand
TGGTCTCGCAGCACTGCGAGGATCACAACCTGACCGCCAAGGCCGAGATGCACGAGGGCTCGGTCAGCACGCGGCTCGGGCTGCGCGGCTGGCCACGTGTCGCCGAGGACATCATCGTCGCGCGCGACCTGCTGCTCACCGAGGCCGTGGGCGGTGCGCGTTATCACGTGGCGCACATCTCCAGCATGAACTCGGTGCGCTTGATCCGTGAGGCCAAGGCGCGCGGTCTCAAGGTCACGGCCGAGGTCACGCCGCACCACCTCACGCTCACCGACGAGGCGGTCATCGGGTACAACACCTTCTGCAAGGTCAACCCGCCCGTGCGCAGCGAAGAAGACCGCGAGGCGCTGATCGGCGCCCTCAAAGACGGCAGCATCGACTGCATCGCGACCGACCACGCGCCGCACAGCACGCTCGAAAAAGACTGCGAGTTCTCCGAGGCCTCGTACGGCATCAACGGGCTCGAGACCACGTTCGCCGCGCTGTTGCCGCTGGTCGTCAACGGCGACATCTCCGCGCTGCGGCTGATCGAGGCTTTGTCCACGGCGCCGGCCAAAGTGGCCCGCATCGACGGCGGCACGCTGGCCGTGGGTGCACGCGCCGACTTCGTGCTGCTCGACCCCACCACGCGCTGGACGGTGAGCCGCGAGACGCTGCGCTCCAAGTCTCACAACACTCCCCTGCTCCACCAGGAAGTCACCGGCCAGGTCCGGATGACGGTGGCCGGGGGCCAGATCCTGTGGCAACGATAACTGCTGCTCGGGAGGCGGTAAGCACACCATGAAGGAACCTGCAAAGCTGGTACTCGCAGACGGACGCGTGTTCGAGGGCGTCGCCATGGGCGCAGACGTCACCACGGTCGGCGAGGTCGTCTTCACCACTGGCATGACGGGCTACCAAGAAGTCATCACCGATCCGTCGTACGCCGGCCAGGTGGTCACCATGACCGCCCCGCAGATCGGCAACACCGGCGTCAACGACGAGGACGACGAGACGCACCGCCCGTTCGTGGCGGGCTTCATCGTGCACGAGCTGAGCAGCGTGGTCAGCAACTGGCGCGCCCAGAGCTCGCTCGACCAGTACCTCGTCCGCCACGGCATCCGCGGCATCAGCGGCGTCGACACGCGCGCGCTAACCCGGCACATCCGCGACAAGGGCGCCCAGCAAGGCGCCATCGGCACCGAAGACACCAAGACCCTGCACGACCGCGCGCTGGCGTCGCCTTCCATGAGCGGCCTCAACCTCGCCGACGGCGTGAGCACCGACAAGGTCTACTCGTGGACCGAGGGCAGCGGCCGCTGGAACCCGCGCGCCAGGCCCAGCGGCGACCGGCACGTTGTCGCCATCGACTACGGCGTCAAGCTCAACATCCTGCGCTCGCTGGTCGACGTCGGCGCGCGCGTCACCGTGGTGCCGAGCAAAACGACGGCGGCCGAGGTGCTCGCGCTCAAGCCAGACGGCGTGTTCCTCTCCAACGGCCCGGGCGACCCCGCCGCGGTCGCGCACGCCATCGGCACCATCCGCGAGCTGCTCGGCAAAAAGCCCATGTTCGGGATCTGCCTCGGGCACCAGCTCTTGGCGCTCGCGGTCGGCGCCAGCACCTACAAGCTCAAGTTCGGGCATCGCGGTCTCAACCAGCCGGTCAAAGAGCTGGCCTCCGGCAAGATCGAGATCACCACCCAGAACCACGGCTTCGCGGTCGACGTCGAGTCGACCAAGGGCAAGGCCGTGACCTCACACATCCACCTCAACGACGGCACCTGCCAGGGCATCGAGCACCGCGAGAGCGGGGCGTTCAGCGTGCAGTACCACCCCGAGGCGAGTGCCGGCCCGCACGACGCAGCCCACCTGTTCGAGCGCTTCATCGAGCGCGTGGATGCAGCGCTCTAGGCTCCGGCCCTCTGCTCTGGGTCGTAAGCGTGCCCGTGCCCGTACGACGAGAGCCCATCCGCTCACGCTCCACTCGCTCGGCGCCCTGCGCGTCCTTCCTCTATCGCCGTCCTGGGCTCCGTGAGTCATGCTCGCGGCTCGCAAACGAAAGGCTTCGTCGCATGTTGACACGCGAACAGATCGCCAAGCGGGCCGCCCGCGAGCTTCCAAACGGCGCGTCCGTGTACCTCGACCCCAACTGGGGCGCGCTCGTTCGCGCCGCGCTGCCCGAGGGCGTCAAGGTGGTGGAGGGAGCCGCGCCCGAGGCGCCAGTCGACGTGGCCATCGTGGCGGCGACCACCGTCAGCGCGCTCGGGGAGCTGGGCGGCACCACCTTCACCGGCGCGGCCAGCAGGGTGATCGCGCTGCTCGAGCAGCACCAGGGCGACGACGGCTCGCAGCACGTGCTGCGCGAGGGTGAGCCCGGCGCACTCAAGGCGCAGCTGGTGATCAGCAACCTTGCCGTCTTCGATGTGACCAGCGAGGGCCTGGTCATGCGCGAGGTGGCTCAGGGTGTCAGCGCACTCGACGTACAGCTCAAGAGCGAGGCCAACCTGCTCGCGGCCGACGACCTCCGGGTCGTCCATGTCTGAACGCGCGCGTGGCGGCGGGACCGAGGGCCGGGCGCATGTCTGAGGGGCTCAAAGGCACGCGCATCCTCACCTACGAAGACGTCGCGTTGCTGGCCGACATGGAGCTCGCGGTGCGCGCGGTCGAAGAAGCGTTTGTCGCGCACGCCAGGGGCGAGGCGCGCATGCCCAGCAAGGTCTACCTCGACCTGCCCGAGCACAACGGCGACTTCCGCGCAATGCCCGCTTATTTTCGCTCGCGCGACGCAGGCGTCCGCTCGACCATGGGCGACTACGCGGGCCTCAAGTGGGTCAACGCGCATCCCAACAACCGCGCGCAGAGCGGGCTGCCCACCGTCATGGGCACCTATGTGCTCAGCGATCCACGCACCGGTTTTCCGCTCGCGATCATGGACGCCACCTTGCTGACGGCGCTGCGCACGGGCGCTGCGGCCGCGGTCGCGACCAAACACCTGGCCAACTTGCCGCTGACCAGGGTCGGCTTCATCGGCTGCGGCGTGCAGGCGCGCATGTTCCGCGACGCGCACCGCGTGCTCGGTGCGTTCGAGGTGCTGGCTGCCGACCGCGACGAGGCGCGCGCCCGGGCGTTCGCCGAAGAGTCCGACGGTCGGGTCGTCTCGATCGCGGAGGCCGCAGGCTGTCCCGTGGTGTGCATTGCCACGCCGTCCACCGAGCCGGTCATCGAGCGCGCCTGGGTGCAGCCCGGCACCCACATCAACGCGATGGGCGCCGACGGTCCGGGCAAGCAGGAGCTGGCCGTGCAGATCCTGCTCGACGCCAGGGTCGTCATCGACGAGCTCGAGCAGTCCACCCACGGCGGCGAGCTCAACGTGCCGATCGCGAGCGGGCAGTACAGCGAAGCCAACATCGCCGCGACGCTCGGCCAGGTGCTCAGCGGCCAGCGCAAGGGGCGCACCGCGCGCGAGCAGATCACGGTGTTCGACTCGACCGGCCTGGCCATTCAAGACGTGGCCCTGGCGGCGGCACTCTACGAGCGCGCCCTCGAGCGTGGCCTCGGTCTCGCGCTGGCACTGGTTCCGACGCACTGACGCTTTGTCACGCGGGCGGCTCGACGGCTCCGGGCACTTGCCAAAATGTCCGCGTCAGCGCGCAAACCGCTGTACTTTCGGGCCTAACGAGATGGACTGAGACTTGCTATGACCGAACGCACCATGAGAGGCCTCCTCCGCTCCGCCGCCATCTGCGTGCCGCTCCTCGCGCTGTTCCCGTCGCTCGCGTGGGCGCAGCAGCCGCAGCAGTCGCAGGCCATCTCTGCCGACCTGGTCGTCAAGCGCGGCGCCGACCGGGTGACCAACGGCACGATCGTCTACGCCAACGTCGCCGACTGCGGCGGCGACCCGGAAGACCCCGACTACCGAGGCACGGCAACCACCCAAGGCACAGCATCCGTCGGCAGCATCTACGAGTTCTCGGTGACCTACACGAGCAACGTGCCGGTGGTCGAAGCCTGGCTCGGGGTCGGCGAGAACGAAGATTGCTCCACCGTTGCCAACCGCACGATCCCGTCGGCCAACGTGACGCAGCGTGTGTGCACGCCGCTCGGCGTGATCTCGAGCAACACCCGCGAACCTGTCTTTAAGATCCCCGCCAGACAGATCTTCAACCAGGAAGGTAGGGCTGCGGAGACCTTCCCCGACGGGCGGCCGAGCTGGTTCCAGTGCGACGACGTCAGCGGTTCCCCCCGCTACACCGTCTACATTCTGGCTCTCCCTTCGGCCACGCAGATGAACACCGGAGAACCGGTGATGCAGATCGCGCGCGCCAACCTCAGGGCATCCTTCTCGCCCTTCACCAGGCGACCCGAAGCGCCGACCGACGTGAGCGGCGTCAACGGCGAAAACCGCCTCGAGGTGAACTTCAAGGCGCCGGCAAGCTCGGTCCCGCTCACCGAGTTCCGCGCGTACTTCGACAATGGCACGGGTGGAAGCGTGACGCCGACCCCCACGCCCACCGACGACGCGGGCGGAGCCGGCAGCCTGGACGGCGGACTGATGGACGCCAGCACCGCCAGCGGCGGCGACTCCGGCGCGAGCACGGGCGGGGACACCCCACTCGCCTGCGGCTCGGGCCGGCTGGAAAACCACGGGGTCCCGCCTGAAAATCAGACCGGCATCGTGCGCACTTCCGCGAGTGACTCCAAGACCGCCGTGCTGACCGATCTGACAAACATCCCCGTCGGCACCAGCGTCGCGGCGGCGGCGGTCTCGATCGACCCTGCGGGCAACGAGAGTCGACTGTCCGATGCGATCTGCATCGATCGCGTGATCACCAACGGCTTTCTCGACGAGTGCAAGGCGGCCGGCGAAGGCGACTGCGGCCTGCACTCGTGCAGCCTCGACCCCACCAGCAAGGGCAGCCTGCTCAGCGCTGCGCTGTTCATGCTCGCCCTGGCCGCTTTGATTCGACGTCGGGGGCACGCGTGATGCGGGTAGCTCTGGGTGTGTTGTTTGCCGTCTCTGCGCTTTGCTTCGCTTCGTCCGCCGCCGCGCGGGCGCCCGACTCGTTCGACGAGGACTACCACCCGCCGGTCGTGGTCGAGTCCGACCAGTGGTTTGCGTTCGAGCTCAGGACCGGGCCGTACCGGCCGGGCACCTCGGAGTCGTTTCAGCGCGTGTACACGGACGACCGCGGCTGGATGCTCAACGTCGAGCTCGACATCACGGTCTACCACGTGCCGTACGTGGGCCAGCTCAACATCGCGGGCGGCTTCGGCTGGGCCAACTTCAAAGCCAAGGCCTTTGGCGAGAGCGGCACGCGCGAGGGCGAAGAGACCGAGATGACGCTGTTCCCGCTGCACGCGCTCGGCGTGCTGCGCGTCGATGCGCTGGCGCGCAACACCGTCGTGCCGATCACCTTCGCCGGCAAGCTCGGTTACGAGTGGACCCGCTACAAGCTCGAGACGGGCGGCGTGTCCGACGGCAGCGGCTTCCGACCTGGTCTACGCTGGGGCGCGCAGGCAGCCTTCGAGCTCGACTTCTTCGATCGCGGCACAGCACGTCGCCTCGACGAGGACTGGGGCGTCAACCACAACTTTGTGCTGTTCGAGTATTATGGGTCAGAGGCCAGCGGCACCGGCGATCGCACCTACACCATTGGGGTCGGCACCCAGTTCTGAGCCTTCGCTCGCGTCCCCCCCGGACGCGCGCCGGCTCGGCGTGTGTCTGATGGTGGCGTACGACGGGACGGACTTCGCGGGCTCGCAGCTGCAGCCGCGGCAGCGCACCGTGCAGGGTGAGCTCGAGCGCGCGATCGCGATCATGACCGGGCATCCGACGCGCATCCGTGCGTCGGGTCGCACCGATGCCGGCGTGCACGCGCTCGGCCAGGTGGTGGCTTTCGACAGCGCGCGCGAGATCCCGCTCAAGGGCTTCTTTCTGGGCATCAACCGCTCGCTGCCCGACGACCTGCGCGTGCAGCGCGTGGCCTACTGTCCGCTCGGCTACGACCCGCGCTTCGACGCGCTGGCCAAGACCTACCGCTACCTCGCCCAGACCGGCGAGGCACAGAACCCACTCACGCGTTTTCGCGCCTACCAGCTCAACCGGCTGTGGTCGCTCGACGTCGGCGCGATGCGCGCGGCCGCGCGTCTGCTCACCGGCACGCACGACTACCGCGCCTTTCGTCAGGCCGACGACATCCGCGAGAACACGCAGCGCACGCTGCACTCGATCGAGGTCGGCGAGGCTTTCGCGGGCGACCCGAGCACGATCTCGATCGAGGTGCGCGGCACCGCGTTCATGAAAAACATGGTGCGCATCCTGGCCGGCACGCTGCTCGACGTGGGGCGCGGAAAGCTCGCACTGGCGAGCGTGCCCGCGATGCTGGGCCAGCAAGCCGAGCGTCTGCACAGCGGACACACGGCCCCCGCACACGGGCTCACGCTGGTGAGCGTGGAGCTAGGCCGCAAAGGCCAGCCCTCCCCTTTCTCCGGGGCAACCTACCCGGCCCGCTGAGGTCTGCGGCTCGCTCGATGGGTCGCGGTGGAGATCTGCTGTTGGGGAGCGTTCACGAACGAGCACGGGAGCGTTCACGAACGGGCACGGGCTCGTGCGCGAGGAGGGTTGGGTCCGAGCTAGCCCGCTCCGTTGCTCTTCGCTGCGTGCGCGGGGGCCGGGGCCGGGGGCGGCTCGCTCGGCAGCAGGCTGTCCTTGGGCGCCCTTCCCGAGGCGAGCGGCATCGCCGCGAGCTCGCTCATGCGGGCGCGCACGTACTCGGAACACACGAGCGCGTTCTCGAAGTCGGTCACGCGCACCGGCGCGCCCACGTGCACCGCGACCTTGCCGGGGCGCACGACCAGATCTTCTTTGCCCATGACGCGGCGCGTGCCGCGGATGCCCACCGGGACCACCGACACGCCGGCCTGGCGCGCGAGGTGAAAGCCCCCTTTCTTGAACGGCTGGATGACCTCGGCCCCGGCGCGTGTGCCCTCGGGGAAGATCACCAGAGAGTTGCCGGCGGCGACGTCGGCCGCGGCCTGGGACATGGAGCTCACTGCGCTGGTGTTGTCCTTGCGGTCGATCAGCACGTGGCCGCCCGCGTAGATGGCGCCCGCCAGGAACGGGACCTTGCTGAGCTCCTTTTTGGCCAGGAAGCCCACGTTTCGCGGCAGCGCGACGAACAGGGCCACGATGTCGGCGTGCGACAGGTGGTTGGCCATGAACACGTAGGTCTGACTCGGATCGAGCTGCTCCGTACCGTGTGCGCTGACTTGCATCCCCCACGCTTGAGCCAGCTTTTCAGCCCAAAAGCGCTGCATTCTCTGGAACTGGGGGCGGTCGCGAGTGACGGTGTAGAGCGGCACAGCGACGCTACACATGAAGACGGTCCAAGCGACGGCGTGCCCGGCGTTGGCTACCGAACGGATCGAAGGCATGTGGCGCGAGAACTTACAACGCAAGACACCCGACGTCGAGAGTGCACGCACCGGAACTCCCAATCGAGCGCGCGGTGGTACGCTCGGGATAGTGCGTCAGGCGAGCTCGTGGATGTGGGTAGAAGCATGACGTGGTGGAGCCCAGCTCGAAGATCGACCCCGCTTCGCTCGCTCGCCCGAGGGCGCGTTTCGACGCTCCGCGCGCACGCGCCGAGCAGCCGAGTGCTCGGACGCCCGCGCGCGGGCGTGTCGAGCCTGGTGCTCACGATCGCGCTGCTGCTGTCGTCGCTGTTCGCGGGTGGACGCGCGCACGCCAACCCGCTCGAGCCTGCCGCCGACCCCGCGCTGCGCGCACCCGTCGACGTGGTCAGCGCGGAAGCGCAAGAGGGCGTGCTGTTGCCCGCCCTGCCCGCCGGCTTCGTCGAGAAGCGCATGGGCAGCGTGCAGTGGGCCTACCACGAGAGCGACGCCGAGATCGCCTCCGACCTGCAGACCAAATTCATGAGCAGCTGGCGCCGGGTGCTCAACGAGCTGGGGCGCGACGTGTCGAGTGAGATGACGATCCGGATCGCGCGCGGGCCCGACGACATGCGCAGGCTCGCGCCGGCTGGCAGCCCGCCGCCGCCGTACGCGGTGGGCGTGGCCTACCCCGGGCTCGGCCTGATTATCCTCAGCGTGGTCAGCCCCGACAGCTGGTTCCCGCCGGACCAAGGAGCGGTGCTGACCCACGAGCTGTCGCACATCGCACTGCACCGCGCGGTCGCAGGTCGCCCGCTGCCGCTGTGGTTCGTCGAGGGTCTCGCGACTCATCAGGCAGGCGAGCATCGCCTCGCGCGTGTGCGCACGCTCTGGGAGGCCGCGGTGGCCGACAACGTGCTGCCGCTCGAGCTGGTGTCGCGCCGCTTTCCCGAGCGCGCCAACCAGGTCAACCTCGCCTACGCGCAGAGCGCCGACCTGGTGCGCCACCTGCTGCAGAGCTCCGATGACCGCTCGCGCCTGGGCACGCTGCTCGCGCACGTCGCCGAAGGAATGGCGTTCGAGACCGCCGTGCTGACGTCGTACCACATCGACCTCGACTACCTGGAGCGCGAGTGGCGTCACGGCCTGAGCGAGCGTTTCCGGGTGCTGCCACTGGTGCTCACTGGCACTGCACTGTGGGGTGGTATCGCCATTCTGGTGATCGTCGCCTACGCCAGACGCCGCAAGCAGCACCGCGAAAAGCTCGCGCACTGGGCCGCGGAGGAAGCCGAGTCCGATCGCGCTCTAAGCGCGCTGTCGCAAGCGCAAGTGCTGACAGTTCCTGTGCTTGGGCCCGCGCTGCACAGCATCGAAAAAGTGCCCACCGACACTCAGATCGAGCCGCGCATCATCAACGTGTACGCACTGCCCCCGCCGCTGCGCGAATCGGGCGTCCCCACGGTCGAACACGAAGGCCAGCGACACACGCTACACTGAGCCATGTGCGCGACCGCTTGCGCGCTCCAGTTCACAAAGTCACGGACGTTGACGACGAGCAGCCCCATCGCGCAGAGTAGGGGCCAGGCAGGTTCCAGTGACAGCGCGCACACGAATGCGTTTCCTTATCGCTCCCAAGATGGCCGTCTCGGCCGCGCTCGCCCTCATGAGTTTTGCATGGGTCGAGCTAGGTGCGGACTCCGTGCGCGCGGTGGCTCCGCTGCACGCTTTGTCGGTGCAGAGCCGCCCTGCGCAGAGCAGCCCCAAGCTCGCCGGTCCGCCGACCAGTGACAAGCTGCCTCCCCTGGCCAAGATCGCGCAGCGCACGCCCGCCGATCTCGTCGTCGTGGTTTCGATCGACGGCCTCCGCCCCGACGTGATCACGCCCGCCATGAAGTCGCTGCACCGCTTGTACCTGCAGGGCTCGAGCGCGCGCGTCGCACGCACCATCAACAAGTCAGCGACGCTGCCTTCGCACGCATCGATGGTGAGCGGTGTCGACGCGAGCGAGCACGGGCTCGACTTCAACGCGTACCGACCGGAGCGCGGCAACATCGGTCGTCCGACCATGTTCTCGGTCGCGCACCAGGCCGGGCTGCCCACCTACATGTTCGTGGGCAAGGCCAAGCTCAAGCACCTGCTCGGCAAGCCGAGCGACGCGACCCTCAAGGTCGCAGGTGGCGGCTGCAAGCGGCTCATCAAAGAGGCTCTGCCGCAGCTACAGCAGCAGAAGCGCGGCGTGTTGTTCATGCACTTCGCCGATCCCGACAGTGCGGGTCACCGCAACGGCTGGATGAGCGACCAGTACGTCTCGGCCGTGCACGACGCCGACGGCTGCCTCGAGCACGTCATGGAGACCATCGAGCAAGGTGGCAACATGGAGCACACGCTGCTGGTGGTGACCTCCGATCACGGCGGCCACGGGCGCAGCCACGGCACGCGCATGGAAGTCGACCAGCGCATCCCCTGGTACGCGTGGGGCGCCAACGCGCGCCGCGGTCGCACGCAGCGCGCCGTGCACACCACCGACACGGCCGCCACCACGCTGTCGGCACTCGGTCTCAAGCTCCCCGACCACATGCACGGCCAGCCGGTCGCCGAGGCAATCGGCGGCACCGCGGGGCCAGCCAGCATGCCTCTGATTGGGCCCCCCGTCGGACCCTCCTCAGGCGACTGACTCTGGGTCTGGGTCTGGTCTGGGCCCAACAACGACAAAAGGGAGCGCACCGGCTGGTGCACTCCCTTTCGTTTTGGCCGCGTGGGCCGTGGCCTTGCGGCGCTATTCCGCCGGGGCGGGGGTCTCGGTGACCTTGGTGGGATCGATGGGGAACTTGGGCGTGCCAGCGAGCATGCGCACGCGCTTCTGAGCGCGGCCCAGACGACGCTTACGG
>Ga0190271_10003153_pt1 | contig 10261 bp, 6 predicted proteins | sample Popmic356T_FD_133747 | JGI IMG/M metagenome (GOLD analysis project Ga0190271, IMG submission 133747) | Populus adjacent soil microbial communities from riparian zone of Weber River, Utah, USA - 356 T | ecosystem: Environmental > Terrestrial > Soil > Riparian zone | place: USA: Utah | collected... | reverse complement strand
TCCTACTACCAGGACTCGACCTACGTGGCCGAGGTCCTCGGCTGCCCTCGGGACACCCAGCCCGAGGACTGGCCGGCCTTTCGTCGCTACTGGGCCGATGCCGTGGGCCACCTCGAGGTGAGTTACACCGCCCGCCGCCTGGCCCGCTCCATCTTCGCCCCGAACCTGCCCTGGATCGCCGGACCGCCGGTCTCGCTGGCCCGCTTCGTGACCATCGGCTCGCTGCCGCCCCGGATCCGGGACCAGTACGGCTACCGCTGGCGGACCTCGGACCGCCTCGCCCTCGACGCCGGCACGGCGGTCGCCCGGCGGCTCGTCCCCCTGGTCCCCCGGCCGGTCCGCCGCCTGCCACAGGCCGCGCTCACCGGCTGAGTCAGCGCAGGTAGATCGGGAACAACCCGCCCCAGCGGTCGCCCGTCTCGGCCTGACCCACGGCCGGTGGGGTCGTGTTGCCGTGGACGATCTCGCTGTTGGCCGCCGCCCAACCGCCGTTGTTGGGGAAGATGACCGCCGCCCCCGCATCGCCGGCCGCCGGCAGGTCCTCACCCGGGACGGCCAGCACGATGTCGGGCCGCCCGTCGCCATCGAGGTCACCCAGCGCCACCGCGGCGCCCAGGGCATCGTCGGCAGCCGCCTGGCCGGCCAGCCCGGCCGTCGCGCTGCCCTGGTGGAACTGTCGGCTGGTCCCGGCCGACAGGCCCTCGGGGGAGCCAGAGAGGAACAACATCGCGCCGGCGAACCCCTCCGGGCCGACCCCCTGGCCCGGGATGCCGATGACGAGGTCGGCGTCCTCGTCGCCATCGGTGTCGTCGAGCGCCAGCCCACCGCCGAGGTGGTCGCCGGTCTGCGCGGTGCCCGCCACGTCCGGGGAGTCCGCGGTCAGGTGGACACTGCCCATCGCCCGCGTCCCGTTGGCCGAGCCGGAGAGGACCAGGACCGACCCGGCGTCGCGCGCCGCGCCCACGTCCTTGCCGACAGCCCCGGCTGCGACGTCGGCGAAGCCGTCGCCGTTCACGTCCCCGATGGCCACGGAGGTGCCGAGCTGGTCACCAGGCCGGCCGTCGCCCGCCACCCCCGCGCTGTCCAGGTGCAGTTCGACGCTGTCCTCCCCCCGCAGCCCGGGCCGGGCGTCGGCCGCCGGCCGGCCGCGCAGGACCAGCACGGCACCGGCGTCCCCACTCATGGGCGAGCCCACGTCCGGGGTGTCCTCACCGGGGATGCCCACGGCGAGGTCATCGAGGTCGTCGCCGTTGGTGTCTCCCGCGGCCAGGGCCACGCCGAGCCGGTCGCCGCTCTCGTGGGCGCCGGCCACGACCGGCGGGGCCGCGGTGATCTCCCGCCCGGTCGACCCCAGCCCCGACGCGGTGCCCCGGAACACGGTCACCGCCCCGGCCACCACACGGTTGCCGACCCCTTCGCCCGGGGCGCCGACGACCAGGTCGTCGAAGCCGTCACCGTCGAAGTCGCCTGCGGTCAGCGCCACGCCGAACTGATCGCCGCTCTCGGGCACGACACCGATCAGGCGCACGCCGCGGGGGCTGGGGAGCAGGCCCTCGGCCGAGCCGTGGACCACGACGACCTCACCCGCGGCCCGCTCGCCCGACACCGTCGCCGCCGGGGCCCCGATGGCTGCGTCGTCGAAGCCGTCACCGTCGAAGTCACCCGTGGCCACGGCGGCCCCCGCCACCTCGTTGTTGGCCAGGGTCCCCGGCACACCGCTCCAGCCCTGCAGGATCCGCTCCGACCCGGTGCCGGACACGGCGCCCTCCGCAGCCGGGGTCCCGTAGAGGACGAAGGCGGCTCCGCCGTCGATGGCCACCGTCCCGCTGGAGCCCTGGATCGAGGAGTCCTCCCCCGGCGCACCCACCAGCAGGTCGTCGGCCCCGTCGTCGTTCAGGTCGCCGGTGGCCACCCCCGGGCCGCCCCAGTAGAGCGAGGTGTTGTCGACCGCGAAGGTGTCGTTGCGCAGGCGCGTGCCGTAGGGCGTGTCCCACCACGACGTGTGGCCACTGGAGTTCGGGTAGGTGACCAGGCGCCCCCGCCAGGTGCCGAACATCACGCCCGGATCCTTCTGCCCGTTGCCCGCGGTGCGCTCTTCGTAGTGGAGGTGGGGCGACGTCGTGCGGCCGGTCATCCCGGAACGGCCGATGCGGGTGCCCCGCTCGACCCGCTGACCCTCCGACACCGACTCCGAGGACAGGTGGTAGTAGCGCGAGTGGATGCCGTCGTCGTGCTCGATGTCGACGTAGATGCCCCTGGCGTCCCCGTCGGAGCCGGCCGACGCCACCCGACCGGGCCCGGCGGCGTGGACCGGCGTGCCCACCGGCATGCCGATGTCGAGCGCCGGGTACCCGTGGTGGCTCGCACAGCCGGAGTAGCCCGGGTTGCCGTTCGTGCACCAGAGCTCCCGGTTCCCGAGGAAGGGCAGCCAGTTGGCGTCCTCGTCCTGCCCCGCCTCGGGCAGGGCCGCCAGCTCGGTGCCGATGCCGGTCGGGGGGTCCGGGTACGAGGCGGTCGGGCCGGCTCCGGCGGGCGTCGTCGCCATCGCCGCGGTCGCCACCAGGACGAGCAGGAGGAGGATGAGGGTGGGGCGCGGGGGTCGGGTTTGCAGCATGGAGCAGGCAGGGCCAGCCGAGGAGGGTACGGGGCACCACTAGCGTGCCCCACATGGAGGAGTCGTCCGGCACCTTCCCCGGCGTGCTCCTACGATCCGGCCCATGACCCAGGAGTCACCCCGCCGCTCTCTCGCCCCGTACCCGGTCCTGCCCGTCAGCGACCTGCTGGCCGGCGCGGCCGCCACGTGGCCCGAGCGGATCGCCCTCGTCGACGGGATCACCGACGCGGAGTACACCTTTGCCCGCGTGTGGGAGGCCTCCCGCGGCGTGGCCCGGGCCCTGCAGGACGAAGGCGTCGAGCCCGGCGACCGGGTCGGCATCGTGGCCCCCAACTCCCCGGAGTGGGTCATCGCCTTCCACGGCGCGCTCCTCGCCGGGGCCACCGTGACCACCTTGAACCCGCTCTACAAGGAGCGGGAGATCGCCCACCAGTTCGGCGACTCCGAGCCGAAGGCCGTCTTCGTGGCCGACGCCACCGCCGAGACGACCCGGGCCGTCTGGGGCCACGACGAGCGCTTCCACCACACCGCGGAGGTCTGGGACCTGGCCTCGGGTGCGGCCGGCGAGGCGGCCCCGGTCGAGGTCGATCCGATGACGGACCTCGCCGCGCTCCCCTATTCGTCGGGCACCACGGGCGCGCCCAAAGGCGTGATGCTCCGCCACCACAACATCACCAGCAACGTGGCCCAGATCCGCGCCACCGGCCTCATCCCCGACGGCTCGGTGATGATCGACTTCCTGCCCTTCTTCCACATCTACGGACTGACCGTGCTGATGCTCTGCGGCCTGGCCAGCGGGTCCAAGCAGGTCGTCCTCCCCGGCTTCGACCCGCAGCGCTTCGTCGACCTGACCATCAGCCACCAGGCCACCAACCTCTTCGTGGTCCCGCCCGCACTGCTGGCGCTGGCCAACATGGGCGACCAGCTCGGCGCCGACCTGACCAGCGTCCGCTACGTCATGTCGGGCGCGGCGCCGCTGCCGATCGACGTCGCCCGCCGGGTCGAGGAGCACTACGACGTCGAGGTCGTGCAGGGCTACGGGATGACCGAGGCCGCGCCGGTGACCCACATCAGCCTCCTGGGCCAGGACAAGCCGGGCACGGTGGGCCCGCCGGTCGCCGACACCCGCCAGAAGGTCGTCGACCTGGCCACCGGCGAGGAGCTGGGCGTGGGCGAGACCGGCGAGCTGCTGGTCCAGGGGCCCCAGGTGATGGCCGGCTACTTCAACCGACCGGACGCCACCGAGGAGACCCTGTTGACCGACGCCGACGGTGTGTGGTTGCGCACCGGCGACATCGTCACCGTGGACGAGGACGCCTACGTGACCATCCGGGACCGGGCCAAGGAGATGATCAAGTACAAGGGGTACCAGATCGCCCCGGCCGAGCTCGAGGCCGTGCTCATCGAGCACCCGGACATCGCCGACGCCGCGGTGATCCCCAAGGACTCCGGCAACGGCATGGACGAGATCCCCAAGGCCTTCGTGGTCCTCCGGGAGGGCGTCGACCTGTCCGCCGAGGACGTCATGGCCCACGTCGAGGACAAGGTCGCCCCGTACAAGAAGGTGCGGGAGGTCGAGTTCATCGAGGCCATCCCCAAGAACCCGAGCGGCAAGATCCTGCGCCGCGAGCTGAAGGAGAAGGAACGAGCCTCATGACCACGCCTCACCCCAACGACCTACCCGCCCTGCTGCACCCGTTCGCCAAGCCCGCGTCCCCCGCCGACCACTTCATCAGCGTCGCCCGGGGCGAGGGCGCCCTCGTCTGGGACACCGACGGCAACGAGTACGTGGACGCCATGGCCAGCCTCTGGTTCGCCAACATCGGCTACGGGCGGGCCGAGGTGGCCGACGCCGTGGCGGACCAGGTGCGCACCCTGCACGCCTACCACTGCTTCGACCCCTTCACGAACGGGCCGGCCGACGCCCTGGCCGAGCGCCTCGCGGCGCTGGCTCCCGTCGATGACCCCCGGATCTTCCTCGTCAGCTCCGGGTCCGAGGCCGTCGACTCGGCCATGAAGCTGGCCAAGGCCGCCCACATCCGGGCGGGGCGGCCCGAGCGCAAGCTGATCGTGAGCCGGTCCGCCGGCTACCACGGCGTCACCTACGGCGGGACGTCGGCCCAGGGCATCCCCGACAACCGGGCCGGCTTCGGCGAGCTGCTCCCGGACGTGGTGAACGTCCCGGGGGGCGACATCGAGGCCATGGCCACGCTGTTCGCCGAACGAGGTGACGAGGTGGCGGCCGTCATCAGCGAGCCGGTCCAGGGCGCGGGCGGGGTGTTCCCCCCACCCGAGGGCTACCTGAGCCAGCTCCGCCGGCTCTGTGACGACCACGGGGCCTACCTCATCCTCGACGAGGTGATCTGCGCCTTCGGCCGCCTCGGCCGCTGGTTCGGCGCCGAGCACTACGGGGTGCGGCCCGACCTGATCACGTTCGCCAAAGGGGTGACCTCCGGCTACGTCCCCCTCGGCGGGGTCGTCGTCGGCGGCCCGGTGCACGCCGCCCTCGAGTCGGACCCCGACTTCATCCTCCGCCATGGGCACACCTACTCGGGCCACGCCACCGCGGCTGCTGCCGCGCTGGCCAACCTCGATGTGATCGAGGGCGACGGCCTGCTCGATCGGGCCCTCGCGGTCGGGGCCCGGCTGTCGGACGGGCTGCGGAGCCTGCAGGCCGACGGCTTGGTGACCGAGGTCCGGGGCGAAGGCGCGGTCTGGGCCATCGAGCTGAACGAAGGGGCATCGGCCCCCGCGGCCCGGGACGCCCTCCTCGGCGAGGGCGTGATCGTCCGTCCGTTGGGCACCGCACTGGCCATGTGCCCGCCACTGGTCATCACCGACGAGCAGGTCGACCGGGTGGTCGACGGCCTGGCCCGCGTGCTGGGGACCTGAACCGTCGGGTAGACCCCCGGCGGTGCGAGCCGTCGTGGTCCTGCTCAACCGAGACCTCCGGCTCCACGACCACCCCGCGCTGGCGGAGGCCGTTCGCCGGGCGGACAGCGTGGTGCCCCTCTTCGTCGTCGACGACGCCCTGCTGGCTTCTGGCTTCGCGGTGCCCAATCGGGCGGCGTTCCTCGGCGACTGCCTGAGCGACCTCCGATCGACGCTGCGCGAGCGGGGCGGCGACCTCGTCGTGCGCAAGGGTGACCCCGTGACCGAGGCCCTCCGCCTGGCCACCCAGGTCGACGCCGAGGCGGTCCACGTCACCGCCGACGTCACGGGCTTCGCCCGCCGCCGGGAGCAGCGCCTGACCCGGGAAGCCGCCGAGCGGGTCGAGGTGGTGACGTTCCCCGGCGTGAGCGTGGTCCCCGCCGACGAGGTGTTCACGGGGGGTGGCGAGCACTACAAGGTGTTCACCCCCTACTGGCGGGCCTGGGCGGCGCACCCGTGGCGCACGGTCGAGCCCGAGCCCGACCGGATCCGCCTGCCCGACGGGGTCGACGTCGGCGACCTCCCCGACCCGCAGGCCCTGGCGACGGGCCCGACCAGCCCCGACCTCCCCCGCGGCGGGGAGACCGTGGCCCGGGAGCTGCTCAATCGGTGGGCCAGGACGGACCTGGCCGGCTACGACGAGGGCCACGACGACCTGTCCGGCGACCGGACCTCCCGCATCAGCCCCCACCTGCACTTCGGGACGATCTCGCCCCTGGAACTGGCCGACCGGCTCGGGCCGCGGCCCGGCGGCGCGGCCTTCGTCCGGCAGCTCTGCTGGCGGGACTTCCACCACCAGACCACGTTCGCCTTCCCCGCCATCGCCCGCGACGACCTCCGGGACCGGGGTCGCGACTGGGTCGACGACGAGGACGCCTTCACGGCGTGGGCCGAAGCTCGGACCGGCCTGCCCATCGTCGACGCGGGCATGCGCCAGCTCCACCAGGAGGGCTGGATGCACAACCGGGCCCGGCTGCTCACCGGGTCGTTCCTGACCAAGCACCTCGGGATCGACTGGCGCCGGGGGGCCGCACACTTCCTCGCGTGGCTGGTCGACGGCGACATCGCCAACAACTCCGCCAACTGGCAGTGGGTGGCGGGCACGGGGGCCGACACCCGGCCCAACCGGATCTTCAACCCCGTGCGCCAGGCCCACCGCTTCGACCCCCGCGGCGACTACGTGCGCCGCTACGTCCCGGAGCTGGCCGACATCGCCGGTGGGGCGGTGCACGAGCCCTGGCTCCTCGCCGGGACCCTCGACGCTCCGGCGCTCGACTACCCCGATCGCATCGTCGACCACGAGATCGCCGCCGACAGGTTCCGGGCGTCGCTTCCGTAGTACCTAGTGGCTGCTATGGACGGTGGCTAACGTCGGTGCATGGCCACCCGAGAACGGCGGACCCGACGCCGCCGCCTGCCGCCCGAGGAGGGCCGGCGGGTCCTGCTCGAAGCCGGCCGCGACCACCTGTACGAGAACCCGCTGGGCGAGCCGCTGGACCACGTCCGCATCACCGACATCGTGGACCGGCTCGGCCTCAGCATCGGCGCCGTCTACCACTACTGGGACAGCCAGGACGACTACCGCGACGACCTGCTGGAGCTGCTCCTGTCCCCCGAGGAGCTGCCCGCCGTGCACCCCGCCGGCGTCGCGGTCGCGGCCGCCGCGGCCACAGATCCGCCCTTCGAGGAGCTGGTGAGGGCCGCGGCGATGATCAGCTACCAGGGCTTGGCCGCTCTCCCGGAGCGCGAACGCCTGACGCTGGCCCTCATGGCCTACGGCGACCGCGAGATCGACGAGCGCCTCGGCAGCCAGTCCCGCGAGGTCAGCCACCGGTGGGCCGAGCTCTTCGCCGCCTGGTTCCCCGAGTACGGGCTGGAGCCCCGCGAACCGTTCACCTACCAGTCGATGGCCGTGGTGCTCATGGCCCTCGTGCAGGGCATGAACATCCGTCGCACGGTCGACCCCGACAGCGTCGACGGCGAGGTGGCTCCCGGCTGGGACCTGTTCGCCGCGGCCGCCCTCGCGTTCATCACCTCCGCCAGTCGGCCCGTGACCGCCACGGCGGATCCGGCGGGTGAGGACCGGACGCTCTGGGGCCTCGCCCGCCGCGTCATCCCCCGGCGCGGCCCTCGGTAGGGTGCCGCCGGTGCGGCGGCCCCTCCGATACCTCCTCTTCACCCTCGGGCTCGGCCTCGGGGTGCTGGTCGGCGTCAGCGCGGCGTCCGCGTCCCCCGCCGACCCGTCGCCCCGGACCCTGAGCCAGCCCGACGGGTCGAGCTTCGCCGCCCGCCTCTACGGCGACGAGTACGTCAACGGCTTCGAGACCCTGGCCGGCTACACCGTCGTCCAGGACGCCGCCGGCGCCTGGTCGTTCGCCGAGCCCACCCCCGGCGGACGGCTGCGACCGTCCGGGCTCCAGCCCGAGGCCGGCGGTCGGCCCCCGGCGGACGCCGAGCTGGCCCCCCACCTGAGGGACCAGGTCGCGCTGGCCGCCGCCGAGTCGGAGCGCACGGAGACGGTCGAAGGCGGGGAGGGCACCCCACCGGCCGTCGGCACCCAGGACGTGCTGGTGGTGCTGGCGCAGTTCCAGGACACCCCGTTGACCACGTCCGCCGCCGACTGGAGCGAGCTGTTCTTCGGCGCCGACCAGAGCGTGAGCGACTACTACGACGACGCGTCATTCGGTCAGCTCGACCTCCAGCCCGTGGCCGAGACCCAGGGCACCGTCGACGACGGTGTCGTGGTGGTGACCCTGCCCGGGAACCACCCGGACAGCGGCCGCAACTTCTCCGGCTACAACGCCGTCGCCCGCCAGATCCTCGGCGCGGCCGACGCGTCGGTCGACTTCGCGGCCCATGACCTCGTGGTCAACGGGGGCAACGGCGACGGCAAGCTGTCCCCCGACGAGCTCCACCTCGGCATCGTCGTCGCGGGCACCGAGGCGGCCCAGGCCTGTCCCGGGAACTCCATCTGGGCCCACCGGAGCCCGCTCAACTCGCCCAGGACCCTCGACGGGGTGGTCCTCGGCAACGACGAGGCCAACGGCGGCTTCTTCACCGGTGGGGAGCTGCAGTGCGACGGCCCCGTCGTGCAGGCCACCCTCGGCATCTGGGTCCACGAGTTCGGCCACGACCTGGGCTGGATCGACCTCTACGACGTGGACGGCAGCTCGGCCGGCGTCGACACCTGGAGCGTGATGGGCCTGCACTGGCTGGCCCTCGACGGCGAGCCCACCGGGACCCGGCCGCCATTCCCCGACCCCTTCAGCCGCACGCAGGTGGGCTGGCTGGTCCCCGACCAGGCCACCGTCCAGGCCGACGACGTCCCGCTGCAGTCGTCGGCCACGACCGACGACGTGCTGCAGGTCCGCGACAACCCGGACGGTGTGGACGTCGGCTTCCTCAGCGGCGGCGGCACCGGGGAGTACTTCCTGGTCGAGAACCGCGAGCAGGTGGGCTACGACATCGCCCTCGCCGGGTGCGGCACCCTGATCTGGCACATCGACGAGAGTCGCTCCGACAACGGGGAGGACCACGCCCGCCGGGTCGACCTGGAGGAGGCGGGCGACCGGAACCGGCAGTGGGCCTACGCCGACGACCAGGACCCGTTCCCCTCCGAGAACCCGCTCAACGACGAGTTCGGGGCGACGAGCAGCCCGAGCAGCGACCTGAACTCGGGCCTGCCCAGCGGGGTCGACGTGAGCGGCTTCAGCCCGACCTGCGGCCCGTCGGTCACCGTCGACGTGGACCCGTCCGTCCCCACCTCCGGTCCCCCGGCCAACGACCGACTGGCCAACGCCCCCCTCATCCGGGTCTCGCCCTTCCTGGCCCAGAGCCGCCGCACGGCGGCGGGCCACAACCTGAACGCCACCCACCAGCCCGGTGAGCCCCGCCACGGTGTCGCCGCCGGGAGCTCCTCGGTCTGGTGGGTCTTCCAGGCGCCCCGCAACGGCTTCGTCAACCTGACCTCGGAGTCGACCTTCCGGGAGACCATCGCCGTCTACACCGGGGGGACCTTCACCGACCTGCGCCGGGTCCAGGCCGTCCGCGGCGTGCCTCCTGGCTCCGGCGCGGGCAGCCCTCCGGCCCCCGAGAGCGTGTACCAGGGCCTCGCCTTCGCGGTGGAGCGCAACGTCCGGTACCTGATCGCCGTCGACTCGTTGGTGGCCGGGGTCGAGGGCGGCATCCGCCTCGTCGTCGACTACGACGCGGCCTACCCCGAGGCCCGACCCGTGGCCCGCCCGGCCGCAGGGCAACGGCCCTTGATCCAAGTGCGGATCCGGAACGCCTCCGAGTCCGACCGCCTCGAGGTCTACAACATCCTCGAGGGATCGATCTCGCTGGACGCCGTGGACTGCCCGGACGCCTTCGTCGTCCAGCCCCAGCAGGTCCGGACCTGCCACGTCCGTCCGCCGGTGTCCGGCCCCGCCGGCGCCCGACTCCGCGGCAAGGTCACCGCCTGGATCCACTGGCTGAACCTCGACCGCTACTCCTCGGTCAGCGACCCCTGGTTCACCCGCGCCCGCACCTGACCCCCCGGGTCAGGTGCCGAGGCGGCGGAGGACGTCGGCTCTCGGGCCGCTGACCTCGGGGCCGAAGGAGGAGACCAGCACGCCCTTGAGGCCGCAGGGGCCGTCGGACACCGCGAAGACGATGGACATGTTGTCCGGGTCCGACATCCCCTCGAAGCGGAAGGTCCGGACAACATGTCCATCG
>Ga0190271_10003152_pt1 | contig 10262 bp, 10 predicted proteins | sample Popmic356T_FD_133747 | JGI IMG/M metagenome (GOLD analysis project Ga0190271, IMG submission 133747) | Populus adjacent soil microbial communities from riparian zone of Weber River, Utah, USA - 356 T | ecosystem: Environmental > Terrestrial > Soil > Riparian zone | place: USA: Utah | collected... | reverse complement strand
CGGCGCAGTAGTTAGTTCGAGCAGGCTCACCTGTCCCTGCATGCCGACCATCTCCACCTCGAAGCGTTCGGCGCTGTGCGAGCCGGCGAGGCGGCGGCGCAGATTCTCGCCGACCAGCTCCGCGTACTCGGGCGCGACCATGTCGGAGAGCTTGCGGTCGATGAGGTCGACGCGATCCACGCCGACGAAGCTCGCGAACTGGCTGTTGGCGTAGAGGATGACGTCGCGATGCACGAGCACCGCCTCGTGAATGCGTTCGCCGAGCTCGGTGAACAGCTTCGGCCCGGAATTTGACTGGTTCCTGTTGCGCGCGGTCCGCAGCAAGAGCTGGTTGACCGACACGCCGAGCGCCTGCACTTCGAGCTGCGATCCGTCATCGACTTCGATACGTTGCGGCAGGCGGTCACTGCTGATGGCACGCTGAATCGTGAGCGACAACTCGGAGATCGCCCGCAAATCGCGCCGCTGAAATAAGAACAGCACGAAGAGCAGCGTCGCAACCAGTGCGAGCAGCACGCAGATCAACCCAAGAATCGACATCCCGAAACGTAATCCTGTTGTTATTAGTGCATCTCGTTGTGCGAAGCATCCATGCCCGTGGCCAGAATAGCCCTATCCCGTCGAGCCCTCATTCAACATTAACCATAAAAATAGGCGATGTGCCGACTGGTTCCGCGACGAAACGAACGACCGGATGTCGTTGATTCGGGCAGAATAAGTAGCATTCAGATGTAAGGAGTTGCCCATGCAGACCGAGTTCGCGCGCACGCAGATGATCACGCAGCAGATACGCGCGTGGGACGTGCTCGACGATCGCGTTCTCGACGCCATGCGTCGCACGCCGCGCGAGTTCTTCGTGCCCGAGCGCTACGTCGATCTCGCATTTGCCGACACCGACATCCCGCTGCGCGCCGGCCAGCACATGCTCGCGCCAAAAATTGTGGGACGACTCCTGCAATCGCTGGCCGCCGAGCCGGGCATGCGCGCATTGGTGGTGGGTTCGGGTTCCGGTTTCGTGCCGGCGTGCCTCTCGGCGATGGGCGCGAGCGTCCGCGCGATCGAGATTCACGGCGAGCTGGCGGTCACGAGTCGCGCGAACCTCAAGCGCGCAGGGTTCGGGCAGGTCGACGTGGTGACGGGTGACACTTTCAACTTGGATATCGGCAAGGACTATGCGCTCATTGCCGTATGTGGCGCCCTGCCCTTGTACGACGATCGCTTTGCTCGCGCGTTAGCTGTTGGAGGCAGGCTGTTCGTCGTGGCCGGCGACCGGCTGCCACAGGAAGCCATGCTGGTCACGCGAACCACCGACAGTGCCTGGAGCAGCACCGCGTTGTTCGAGACTGCCGTGGACGCGCTGGACAATGCGCAACGCCCCGAACCTTTTGAGTTCTAGAACGTCATGATTCGCGAGATTTCGGCAGAAGAACTCAAGGCACGCCGCGATCGCGGAGAGAACCCGCTGGTGATCGACGTGCGCGAAGATTGGGAACTGCAACTTGCAAGCATTCCGGGCGTCGTACATGTGCCGATGAATCAGCTACCGGCCCGGCTTGGGGAGTTTCAGCGAGATATGGAAGTCATCGTGATGTGCCACGCAGGTGGCCGATCCATGCGCGTGGCGCATTTTCTTGCGAACCAAGGCTTTACGGACGTAGCCAACCTCTCCGGCGGAATATCTGCATGGAGCCAGGCTGTGGATGCAACCGTACCCCAGTACTGAAACGTCTAAGTTTTTCCTGCAAGTGCATTGCCTCCGCCCCGGTGGCAGGTGATATAGTGATCTACAACACTAACGAGGACTCTTATTAATGCGCCGTTTACTCGCTTTGGGGCTGGGATGCCTGGCCTCCTTCACCGCTTCGGGCGAAGACCTGCTCACGATCTTCGACCAGGCCGTGGTCAACGATCCCACCGTCCGCGAAGCCGAATACACGCGCAAGGCAACGCGCGAAGCGCGCCCGCAGGCCTGGGCGGCGTACCTGCCGCAGATCAACGGCAACTACAACCAGGGCGAAAGCGAAGGTAATCGGCTCACCACGCGTGGGGACATCATCGATGATCCCAACACTCCGGGCGGCTTCATCCTGCAGCCGGTCGGCGACAACAGTCAGCTCTCTCCAGAATTTTCCGGCTGGAGCGTCGAGCTGCGCCAGACCATCTTTTCATGGCAAGGGCTGGTCGGGCTCAAGCAATCGTCGCGAATTGCCGCCCAGGCGGATGCGGACTACGGCGTGGCGCAGCAGGACCTGGCTTTGCGCGTATCCACGCGCTACTTCGACGTGCTCGCGGCGCTCGACAACGTGCAGGCACAGCAGGCGTCGCTCGATGCCATTTCGCGCCAGCTCGAGCAAGCGGACAAGCGGTTCGAGGTGGGTCTCATCGCCATCACCGACGTGCAGGAAGCGCGTGCAGCGCGCGACACCGCCGCCGCGGACCTCATTGCCGCCAAGCGTCAGTACGCCACCGCGCAGGAGTTCCTGCGCGAAATCACCGACATGCAATACCTGGCGCTCTCCACGCCGCGCGGCACGATGCCGCTGGCGATTCCCGAACCTGCGGATCCGCAGAAATGGGTCGAAGCTTCGATGGAGCAGAACCTCGCGCTGACTTCGAGCCGGCTCGGTGCGGAAATTGCCCGCGATGATGTGCGCACGGCCTTCGGCGGCCACCTTCCCACCGTCGAGCTGGTGCTCGGCAAGTCGCATAGTGAAAGCGATGACATCGCCACATTCCCTCCCGCCCCCGGGTTCCCCGGTGGCACCGCTCCCAACAACACGGATAGCGACACCGATAATTCCATCACGCTGCAGGTGCAGGTGCCTATCTGGTCGAGCGGCGGCACGCACTCGCGCGTGAAGCAGCAGGAGTACCGCTGGCAGGCCGCCAAGCAGCGCGTGGAACGTGTCTCGCGTGAAACCGAGCGCACGGCGCGCGACGCCTACCTCGGCGTCATGTCGGAAATTTCGCGTGTGCAGGCGCTCAACCAGGCGCTGGAATCGAACCGCACCGCGCTCAAGGCCACCGAAGCGGGCTACGACGTGGGCACCCGGACCGCGATCGACGTGCTGGCCGCGCGCCAGGCGCTGGTCCAGGCCTATACGAACTACTCGCGCAGCCGCTACGACTACATGCTCAACGTGCTGCGACTGAAACAGTCCGCCGGGCTGCTCGATCGCAAGGCGCTCGAAGAAGTGAACACGTGGCTCGAAACCGCGCAGCCGCCGGCCAACCCTGCGGCCACGGCGCCGACGCCGCCTGCCGGGTAACTAGTTAGGGCAGCAGGGGCTCGAGGAACTGCATGAGGCGCGCGACGGCGCCCCGGTTCCCGTCCATCGCCTTCCTGCCACTCGCACCCATCACGGTGCGGGTGGCGGGGTCGGCGAATAATTCCACGACCACCGCCGCAAGCTGCGCGGCATCGTGGACGATGCGCACGGCGCCATGCTCCACGAGCATTTGCGCGATGTCGGCGGAATTGAAATTGTGCGGCCCCGCCACGATCGGCAGGCTCAGCGCCGCCGGCTCCAGCAGGTTGTGGCCCCCGATGGGCACCAGGCTGCCACCCACGAAGGCCACGTCACCCGCGGAATAGAACGCCGGCAATTCGCCGAGCGTATCCAGAAGGTAGACCTGGGTGCCGGGCAAGACGCCCTGCTTGCTGGTGCGCGAGACGAACGGCACGCCGCGATCGCGCAGCAGGCTCGCTACCTCGGCGAAACGTGGCGGATGGCGCGGCACCAGCACCATGAGCGCATCGGGGAAACGCTGGCGAATCTGCGCGTGCGCATCGATCAGCAGATCCTCTTCCTGGTCGTGCGTACTGCCCGCCACCCACACCGGTCGATTCGCGCCTAACAGGTTCCGCAGTTCCCTGCCCCGGGCTTCCATGTCGGGTGGATAGCCAAAGTCGAACTTGATGTTGCCCACGACGTGGGTGCGCGCCGGGTTGGCGCCGATGGACACGAATCGCTCCGCGTCTTCCGCGCTCTGCGCGGCGATGAAAATGCCGTGCGACAGCGTCTCGCGAAACAGGCCCACGAGCCGTCGATAGCTCGACACGGAGCGCGGCGAGATGCGCGCGCTCGCCAGCACCAGCGGCACTCCCAGGCGCCCGCAACGATGGTAGAGATTGGGCCAGATCTCCGTCTCGAGGATGATCGCGAGCTGCGGCTGCGCCCGTTGAAAGAAGCGCCGGACCGAACCAGGCAGGTCGATGGGCACGTAGCGCACGTCGGCCCGAGATCCGAACAGCGCTTCGGCGCGCGCGCGGCCGGTGGACGTGACCGTGGTCAGGATCAGCGGGATGTCGGGAAAGCGCTTGAGCAACGCTTCGACGAGCGGCACTCCCGCCTGCACTTCGCCGACCGACACCGCATGCACCCAGATGCTGCGTGAACGTACGGCCGGACCGAATCCGAATCGCTGCGAGAATCCCCGCCAATGCATCCGGTCGCGAAAGCCGCGCAATATCATTGCGCCGACGAACAGCGGCGCGATCAGGTAGGCGATGCAGATGTAGAGGAAACGCACGGTTTCGTCAGACGATGGACGCCTGCGGCAAACCCGCCGACTCGCGATAGCCGGCCAGCAGCGAGTGCCAGTCCTGGTCGGTGAAACTCTCCGGAGCCGCGACCAGGGTCACTTTCTCGAGCGAGCGATAGAGCCTGACCAGCGTCGTGTCCGCCCACCAGCCGCGCTTGCGCAGAGTTCCGCGATCGAAGTCGATGATGTAGACCTGCCCGGGCGTCAGCAGGATGTTGTGCGCGTTCAGGTCTGCGTGACACACGCCGGCGTCGTGGAAGCGCCGGATGCAGCGGCCCACGGCAATCCACTGCGTGAGCGGCAGCGGTCCCTTGAGCAGCCTTGCCGCCAGCGGCTCACTGTTCTCGATGCGCTGGGTGATGATGTCCGCGCGATAGAACAGGCCTTTGCGAACATAGCGCGCGGCGATGGGCGTGGGCACGGGCAGCCCCGCGCGATGCAGGTGATAGGTGAGATACCACTCGGCGAAAGCGCGCGTTTCCGACTCGCCGCGCCACCAGTACTTGTCCCTGGAAATTTTTGCCATCAGGCCGCCGCGGCGGTAGTGACGCAGGACGAAGCTGCTGTCGCCGGCGCGGATGAACCACGTGGTGCCGCGACCAAGAGCGCTGCCTTCGATGGCATCGTGCTTGCGCCAGTAATCCGGCTCGAAGAAATCCGCCGAGAAATTGCTCGTGCGTTTGGTGTCGTATAGCATCCGGCCGCCCTCGAAGGCGGCTTCGTTCACTTCCGCTCCCACCGGCCAGTGGCGCTTCATTCACTCACTTCCATGGATGCACCGGAAAAAGTCTGCTTGTTGCGGTTGTCGGCCATCGGCGATGCCTGCCACGTCGTGCCGCTGTTGCGCACGCTGCAAAGCGCCTGGCCGCGCACGCGCTTCACCTGGGTGATCGGCAAACTCGAAGCGAAATTGATGGGCCTCATTCCGGATGTGGAGCTTATCACCGTGGACAAGGGCGCCGGACTGTCCGCATACCAGCGGCTGCGGACCGAGATGAAGCGGCGTGGCGCATTCGATCTGCTGTTGCACCTGCAATTGTCGATCCGTGCCAGCGCCGCCGCCGCCTGCATCCCCGCACCTATCAAGCTCGGTTTCGACAAGGATCGCGCGCGCGAGCTGCAATGGCTGTTCACGAATCGACGGATCGCGCCGCGTTCGCGCGAGCACGTGCTCGACAGCTTCATGGGATTCTCCGACGCGTTGGGCATCCCTCGCCAGCCACCGCGCTGGCAGATTCCCCTGCCGGCGTCGGCGCTGGCCTATGCCGAACAACTGATTCCGGATGCGCAGCCGACGCTGGTCATCAGCGCCTGTTCCAGCCATCGCCTGCGGAACTGGATGCCGGAGCGTTATGCCGCCGTGGCCGACCATGCCGCGCGCAGACATGGCATGCGCGTGATCCTGTGTGGCGGTCCCGCGGGCGTGGAACGCGAAATGGCTGCCGCGATCGCCAAGCACGCTTCCGTGCCACTGATCGACCAGGTCGGCAAGGACACGCTGCCGCAACTGCTGGCGTTGTTGGCGCGCGCCTCCGTGCTGCTGACACCGGACTCGGGCCCCGCGCACATGGCTACCATGGTGGAGACGCCGGTGATCGGGCTATACGCCGCGACGAACCCCGAACGCAGCGGGCCCTATGAGTCGCGCCGCTGGTGCGTGAATGCGTACGATGCCGCGGCCCGAAAATTCCTCGGCAAGCCGGCCATCGAGCTGCCATGGACGAAGAAGATCGAGATGCCCGGCGTGATGGAGCTCATCGAGGTGCCGGCTGTCTGCGCGAAACTCGATGAGCTGCTAGCCTTGCTCAAATGAAATACCCATCCAACGTCGTCAGTATCCATCCGTACTTCAAAGTGCGGCCGGGACAGATGGACGCGTTCAAAGCGGCACTGCCCGAGTTCATCGCGAAGGCCCGGTCCGAGCCGAACAATCTCTTCTATGAATTCACCATCAACGGTGACGAGGTGTTTTGCCGGGAAGCGTACGCCGGGGCTGCCGGAGTGCTGACCCACCTGGCCAACATTTCCGCGCCGCTGCTGGAGCTGTTCAAGATCGCCACGCTCACGCGACTGGAAGTGCACGGTCCCGCTGCGGAGCTCGATCTGTTGCGTGCACCGATGGCACCGATGAATCCCGCATGGTTCATCCTCGAAACCGGCAAGTGAGGCTGAAATGAAAGACATCCTGGTTCCGGTCAGCCCGGGCGAAATGCTCGACAAGATCACCATCCTGCGCATCAAGGCCGCGCGCATGAGCGATGCGGCGAAGGTCGCCAACGTCAGGCACGAGCTCACGCTGCTGGAGAAGACCTGGAAGGATTCGGGCGCCGCCGCCGTGAATCTCGGCGACGAGGAAGCCAACCTGACGCGCGTCAACGAAGCGCTCTGGGTCATCGAAGACGACATCCGCGACGAAGAGCGTGCCGGGCGCTTCGGTGAAAAATTCATCGAGCTGGCGCGCGCCGTGTACATCACCAACGACGAACGCGCCGCCATCAAGAAGCGCATCAACACCTTGTCAGGCTCGAGCATCGTCGAAGAGAAGTCGTACAAGCCTTACAAACCGTAGCCGGCGCCGCATGGCTGGTGCCGGGCACCAAATACCGTAGTCGCTCGATGGAAACACCATGACTACCAGCCGCCGCGCCGTGTTGACGCTCGGAGCCCTCGGAGCGCTGGCCGGGCTCGCGCCCCGCCGGCTGTTCGCAGCGGATGCGGCGTCCGCCCTCACACCGATGACTGGCGATGTGAAGCCCATTGGCCGCGCCGAATACCTGGCGCGCATCGACAAGGCGCGCGCGCTCATGGGCCGGCTGGGCATCGGTGCGTTGCTCATCGAACCCGGCGCGTCGCTGGTCTACTTCACCGGCGTGCACTGGTGGCGCAGCGAGCGGCTCACGGCTGCCGTGCTTCCACGCGAGGGCGAGATCGCCATCGTCACCCCGCACTTCGAAGAACCCTCGGTGCGCGAGAGCCTGCAGGTTCCGGCCGAAGTGCGCGTCTGGAACGAGGACGAGGATCCGCTGCGCACGGTCGCCGGCGTCCTGCGCGATCGCAAGGTGACGGGCCCGGTCGCTGTCGAGGAAACCGTGCGTTTCTTCGCGGTGGACGGCCTGCGGCGCGCGATGCCCCGCGTGGATATCCGCAATGGCGCACCCGTGGTGCGCGGTTGCCGCATGGTGAAATCGCCCGCCGAGCTCGCGCTCATGCAGAAGGCATCGGACATCACCATCGCGGCCTATCGACACGTCGCGCCACGTATCTCACGCGGCATGCACCCTGGGGACATCGGCGCCATGATCGAAGCGGCCCACGTCGCGCTCGGCGCTTCGCACGAATTCGCGCTCATCCTGCTCGGCGAAGCCAGTGCCTATCCACACGGTTCCGGCAAGCCACAAGCCGTGCGCGATGGCGAAGTGGTGCTCATGGACTGTGGCTGCGCGGTCGAGGGTTATCAATCCGACATCTCGCGCACGTTCGTGTTCGGCGAAGCCAACGCCGAGCAACGCAAGGTCTGGCAGCAGATGCGCGACGGCCAGCAGATCGCCATCGAAACCGCGCGCGTGGGCACGCCCGCCGGCCAGGTCGATGACGCCGTGCGCGCGCAGTACGTGAAGTGGGGATACGGCCCCGGCTACAAACTACCCGGGCTCTCGCATCGTACCGGTCATGGCATCGGCCTCGATGGTCACGAGCCCGTCAACCTGGTGCATGGCGAGACGACACCGCTGGCGCCCGGCATGTGCTTCTCGGATGAACCCGGGATCTATCTACCCGGCAGATTCGGAATCCGGCTCGAGGATTGTTTCCACATGGGCCCGGAGAAGCCGATCTGGTTCTCGACGCCCCCGCCGTCGCTCGATAAGCCGTTCGACTGAAATGGGGACATTTCACTTCGTCAAGGTGTACTCGGCGCCGCAGTACGGGCACTTCGCCCACCCAGTCGCCTCGATCGCCAGATACACCCGCGGGTGCGAGTTCCAGAGATACATCTCCGGCATCGGGCACGCGAGCGGCAGGTCGCTGGCGTCCACCTTGTATTCGTTCTGCGCGTTCGGCTGGATCAGTGGTTTGGTGGCTGGCATGGGCGCGGATTATACGGGCGACACCGCGGCGGTTTCATCACTTGTCGTCGCCATGGTGGCATCCCAGATGGCCGTCACGGCAGCGCGATCCACCGCGAATTCTTCCACCGGGACAACGGCTTCGGCCTGTTCGAGCGACAGGTGGTGCGCACGCTCGCGATATTTTCTATAGGCGTGCGTGAGCACGTCCACGGTCTGCTGCGGCACGAGGTCCGCGGAAGCCACGGATTCGAGCTGGCGGATGGTGTCGGCGAACATGACCACCGGCGGATGCGTGCCCGCGTGCAACAGCGCCCAGTATTGCGCCAGGAATTCGATGTCGGCGGTGCCACCGGGATCCTGCTTGATGTCGAACTTGCCCGAACCGGGTCTCGCCTTCGACAGTTCCTTGCGCATGCGTTCGCGCATGTTCCGCACTTCGGTGCGCAAGGTGTCGCGCCGCACGCAGCGCATGAGCAGGTCGACACGCAGGCGCTCGAACTCGGCGCGCAGCGCGGCATCGCCGGCCACGGCGCGGGCGTGCAGCAGCGCCTGGTGTTCCCAGGTCCAGGCTTCCTTTTCCTGGTATTCGGCAAACGCACCCACGCGTGTGATCAGCATGCCGCCTTTGCCCGAGGGCCGCAGCCGCACGTCGACTTCGTAGAGCCTGCCTGCGGCCGAGTGCATCGTCAGCAGATGCAGCACGCGCTGCGCGAAGCGGATGAAGAACACCTGGTTGTCCACCGGCTTCGCCGCATCGGTCTCGGCATGTTCGCCGCGGGCGTCGTGCAGGAACACGAGGTCGAGGTCCGAGGCATAACCGAGCTCGTTGCCGCCTAACTTCCCGTAGCCGACGGCGCAGATGTTCACCGCGCGACGTCCCGGCCCGTCGCCGCGGTTGGTCTGCGGCACACCGAACTGCGCAGTGATCTGCGCCCACGCGAGCCGCATGGCCTGCTCGACGATGATTTCGGCGATTTCCGTGAGGTAGTCGCTGACCCGCATCAGCGGAATCGAGCCGCTGAGGTCGGCCATGGCCACGCGGAAGATTGCCGCGCGTTGAAACTGCCTCAGCCCCTCCATCTGCCGCTCCGGTTCGTCCTCGGCCAGGTGCGCGAGCCGCGAGCTCACTTCCGCTTCGAGTTCCGCGCGCGGCGTCGGCTGCGAACCGGCGCTCTCGTCCAGCAGCTCATCGAGCAACAGGGGGTGCGACGCAATCTGCGCGGCGAGGAATTCTCCATGCGCCGCCAGCGTCACGAGCTTGCGCCGCACCTGCGCGTTCTCGTTGAGCAGCGCGAAATACGCGGAACGCGAGCCGATGGCTTCGAGCACGCGCAGGATGCGTCGCAGGATGTCGACCTGCGATGACTGATCGGCAACTCGATCGACGATCGCCGCCAGCAACCGGGGCATCAACGTGTCGAGCCGTGCGCGGCCGGGCGCATCGAGCCGGCGCACGGTACCGCTCGCGCGAAACTCGGTGAGCATCGCGGCGGCCTGGGTGCCTTCGCTGAAACCACGCGCCTCGAGCGCCGCGGCGAGCTGCGCGCCCTCGGCGCCTCGCACCCACGCCTCGACGATGCCATTGACGCCCGGCAGTTCGGCAGGCTGCGCTTCGTTGTTCGCGAACAAGACTTCCTGGAAGGCCCGCGT
>Ga0190271_10003151_pt1 | contig 10265 bp, 9 predicted proteins | sample Popmic356T_FD_133747 | JGI IMG/M metagenome (GOLD analysis project Ga0190271, IMG submission 133747) | Populus adjacent soil microbial communities from riparian zone of Weber River, Utah, USA - 356 T | ecosystem: Environmental > Terrestrial > Soil > Riparian zone | place: USA: Utah | collected... | reverse complement strand
TTCATGAGGCTCATCGCCGCCTTCACGGGTGGGGGAGCCACACCCACCCCACCACCGGCGGTCGCGGTCTAGGTCCCCTCGATGAAGGCGGAGAGGCTCACCGACCCAATCTGTTATCACGCTGAAGGGCCGGTGTGGTCTGAGGCATGGGGCGGGTTGCGCTGGGTCGACATGCTCGACGGCGATGTGCTGTCTCTCGGTTCCGACGGTTCGATCGAACGGCGTCACGTCGATGACATCGCCGCAATCATCAGGCCTCGCCGAGCCGGAGGCGCCGTGCAGGGCATTGAACGTGGCTTTGCTCTCGAGGAACCGGATGGGACTATCACTCGCCTCGGTGACTTGTGGACGGGGGGTGACGTGCGAATGAACGAGGGGGGGTGTGATCCCGACGGGCGCTTCTATTGCGGCTCGATGGCGTATGACAAGCAGCCTGGGGCGGGGTCGCTGTACCGGCTCGACCCGGATGGGACGGTCACCGTCGTTCTGGACGGGGTAACGATCTCCAACGGCCTCGACTGGAGCCCTGACGACTCGCTGGCTTATTACGTCGACACGCCCACGCACGAGATCTCGGTGTTCGACTACGACTTCGAGGGGGGTCTGAGCGGCCGCCGGACATTTGTCGGGATCCCGGCCGAGCACGGTGGCCCCGACGGTCTCGCGGTCGACCACGAAGGCGGGGTCTGGGTGGCCCTGTTCGGAGGGAGCGCGGTTCATCGCTACTCAGCCGACGGCACGCTGGACGAGGTGATCGAGGTCGGCGCCAGACAGGTGACCGCATGCACGTTTGGCGGACCCGATCTCGACCGGCTCTACATCACCACGTCGCGAGAGAATCTGGAGCCCGACGACGATCCGATGGCCGGCTCGCTGTTCACCGCGTTGCCAGGTGTGACAGGTCTCCCGGTGCGGGCGTTCGCCGGCTAGGCCGCCTCCCCTTCCTCGGCCCACAGTGAGCGCATGAGCTCCGAACGCTTCAACAGGTCGGGTAGGGCTCCGCGATCCACGATCTTCCCGCCATCCATGAGCAGGATCTGATCCGCCCGCGACAGTGCGGCGCGGCGATGGGAGACGACCAGACAGGTCACGTCACGCTTGGTCAACAGCCGCTGCCACAGCTCTGTCTCGGTGTGCACGTCCAGTGCCGAAGACAGGTCGTCGAACACGAGCAACTCGGCTTCCGTCGCCAACATTCGGGCGGCCGCCGAACGCTGCACCTGGCCCCCGGACAGCTTGACGCCCCTGGCACCGACCATTGTCTGCTCACCCGCCTCGAGGCGTTCCAGATCGGGGTCGAGCACCGCGAGTTGCACCGCTTCGCGGAGCCTTTCGCGGCGACTCGCTGCCCCAGCGCGATGTTGTCGGCCAAGGACTCAGAGAAGAGGCGCGGGACCTGGGCGGTGTATGCGGACCGGGGAGGGACGAAGAACGATGCCGCGTCCTCGACGGGCTTCCCATTCCAGAACAAATCGCCGTCTGCCGGGACTAGACCGAGCAGAGCGCGAACCAGTGTGCTCTTGCCGGAACCGATCTTGCCGGTGACGACGGTGAAGGAGCCCCGCTCGACGTCGAAGTCGACGCCCTCGAGACCCTCGCCGCCGTCCGGGAACCAATGACTGAGGCCTCGAACCTCCAGCCTTTGCAGGGGATCGATACCGATGTCGGGGAGCTCGATGTCGGGGATCTCGCCTTCCAGGGACACCCGCTCACGATCGAGGAGCTCATCATCGGGCGCATCGACCGCAAGGGCGCGAATACGTTCGTAGGCGACCCCGGTCCTGCGGTGCTGGGCGATGATGTCTCCCACGAAAGCCATGTAGTCGGTGAGCCTGGGCAGGTAGGTGAGGAAGAGGGTCAGATCGAAGATGCTGAACGTCCCATCGCTGATCGAGCCGGCGGCGACGATGAGCACGATGGCGACAGTGATGGTCGACATGTTGCGATTTATCCCGCGCAGGATCTCGGTCAGGACCGTGTCGGACAGAGCCGCCTTGTGCCGGGTCTCGTTCAAAATGTGGAGGCGGTCCAGCACTGGACGCTCGGCAGCCCCCAGCTTGATGGCCTGGACACCGGAGAACGTCTCGCCGATGAAGCCGGTCACCTGGTCGGTTGCCTCGCGCATCGCCCTCCTCCGCTTCCGGATCTGGGGGCTGAGGGCCTGGGTGAGGATCATCGTGAGGAGCAGCGGGATGAGGAGGATCGCCGTGAGCCCGGCATCTATCGAAGCCATCACCGCAACAGCTCCGACGCCGAAGACGACGAGGCCTCCCATGTCCACCCAGTTCTCCATGTACTCGAGGACGTCGTCTACGTCGTCGCGGAAGGTGCTCACAGCCTGGCCCGGGGCCAGCGGGATGACCCGGGAGCCGGGCGCCTCCATCAGCCATCGGAGCAGGTTGCGCCGAAGCTGGAGAGACTGCTCGATCCAGTGGTTGATCCATTGCCGGTCGCCGAGCCAGATGATGAGGTTGCGGCCGATGGCAAGCACCGCGAAAGCGATGGCCGGTGCCCATGCGGTCTCGTCAACCGGGCTTCCTTGGGCCAGTCGGTCGAACACGAGGCCGATCAGGATCCCGAACAGCAATGGAAGCCCGTGGACGAAGGTCCACATGATGAAGCAGAAGAACCACCGCCCCGGCCGGTAGCGGATGACCTCCCAGACGAGACGCAATGTGCTCATGGCCTGGTGTCTCCGAGAATGTCGCCGCGCCCGGCGGCGAGGAGAGCGGCATATCGGGTGCTCGGGTCGGTGGCAAGTGTCTGTCGCGGGCCGTGCTCCACGATCCGGCCAGAATCGACGACCATTATCTCGTCCGCCGTGCGCACCGTCTCCAGACGATGGGCGATGATGACCACGGTCCGCCCGGCGTAGAGCCTCTCTGTGGCCGTGGCCAGAAGCATCTCGGTGACAGGGTCGAGACGCGACGAAGGCTCGTCGAGGATCACCACTCCGGGGTCCTGCAGGAACACACGAGCGAAGGCGAGGAGCTGTTGCTCACCAGCCGACAGACCCTGGCCCCCGGCGCCAAGCTCGGTGTCGAGCCCGAGCTGTCGGATCCATGGCCCGAGGCCGACCCTCTCGAGAACTTCGAGGATGTCCTCATCAGGCCGCTCGGCAAAGAATGTCAAGTTGTCCCTGACCGTTGCCTCGAAGAGTTGCACGTCCTGTGTGACGACTCCGACCGACCGACGCAATGATTCGGCGCGGAGGGTCCGCAGATCGTGGCCGCCCACCCGCACAACACCGCGATCGGGGTCATAGAGCCGGGCGATGAGACGGGTGATGGTGGTCTTGCCTCCGCCGGTCCGGCCCAAGAGACCGAGCGACTTTCCCGGAGCCAGGGTGAAGCTGATCTCCTCGAGGACACCCCGGTCCTCGTAGGCGAACGAGACGTGGTCGAACTCGATCGCCAGTGGCCCGGCGGGCATGACCTCAGAACCGTCGGCGATCGAGGAGCCGAGATGGCGGAGCTGATCGATGCGGACGATGCCACCTGCCGCTTTCTGAAGCTCTTGAAGCTCCTGAGTCATCTGCTCGATAGGTCGCCGCACCAGCTGCACGTACTGGAGCAGAAGGAACGCGGTGGAGACGGTGATCTCCCCGCTCACGGTGAGCCATACCCCAACCAGCAGGGCCAAGGCATCGCCGGCCCAGAAGGCTGTGTTGGCTGAGACCCAAACCAGAATTCGCTTCCGCCAGGCGTTGGTTGTGCGGGTATAGAAGTCGCGCGTCACCGGGATGAAACGAGTCATCGTGAATCTGCCGGCCCCAAGCGAGCGAATGTCGTCGACCCCGGCCAGCCGCTCTTCGATGAACCCGTAGAGACGGGCCGAGGTCTCCCGCTCCTCCTCGGCGGCAGCCACCGCCACTTTGCGGAGGCGGATGAGGAAGAGGATGACCGCTATGACGTAGAGGGTGATGGTCAGGCCCATGATCGGGGACTCGAACCAGCAGACGATGACCACCCCTGTGAGTAATACGCCGGCGGCGATCAATCGCACCAAGAATCGTGAGATGAACTCGGATATCGCGGTGACATCGCCGTCGACTCGCTCGATCATCTCCCCTGGGGTGGTGTCGTTGTGGAATCCCATGTCCAGGGAGAAGAGATGTGATGTCAACTCCTCGCGAAGACGGTTGGTGGCGCTCCACCCGATGTCTGCGCCCAGATATGAGGCGCCCGCATCGAGGAATTGGTTGAGGATCCCGGCGACGAGATAGGCGATGCCGGCTGTGGTGAGCCCCGCGACTGCCCCCCCGTTCAGAGCCAGGTCGATGAAGTCGGCGAGGATGAGGGGGATGACCAGCTGGAGCCCGATCGACCCGAGCAACAGCAGGCCGAGCACGACGACTCGGCCCCGGTGTGGCCCGAGGTAGGTCGACAGCGTGGCGCGATAGGACGGCGATTGCGTGGTCATGGGCAGGTCCAGACGGTATCTACCCCACCCCACTCAACCGGGTGGATTTTCGACGTCCCACCTTCAAGGTCGTTGCTTGACACCGGCCTTCAACAACTCCACGGTCTCGGCGATTCGGGCTGCCCTCATCTCGGGGCTGCGCTTGGTGGAGTCGATCCATCGCAGGTAGGCCTTGCGATAGAACTGGGCCAGCGCATCGAAGAACGCACCGGCCTCGGGCTCGGCCTCGAGGGCGGCTGCGAAGTCGGGGGCCAGATCGTCCCGTTGTAGCCCTTCGGGGGCAAGGGCTACTTCAACTTCGTCTCCAGCCGCTATCCCGCAGTCACGGCGCCAGGCCGGTCCGAGGAGGATGCCGTTTCCCTCGCCCAGCGGCTCGATCGAAGCCCGGACCCCCATTCCATTGACAGTGCCGGCGACACGGTGCTCCGGCTTCGGGCCCCAGATCTGATCGGGGTCGAATGGGACCGGCACCATCACCCGCGACCTGGAATCGGCCGTCACCACCGCCGTGTACCGCTGCGTCTTCATTGCCTGCCCGATTCTTCAACCTGACGCGGTCGGGTGCAAGATCGGGCTGTATCCGTTGGCCAGGGCGGCGACCGAAGTGCGGGGAGTCAGCACATCGACGCTGCCGGTTCGGGGCCTCGATAGTGGCACGGCCCATCCGGCAAACGTGAAACGGAGCAAGCGGTCCTCCATGACCAATCTCGGGACTTGGTCATCATCGACGATGACCGTGCCAACAGGCAGGCGATCGATGGTCTCTGTCCAAAGGATGCGATCTGAAGCACGATCGAGACCGCGGCCACGGTGAAGACGCTCCCGAGCCAACCGCCGGTTCAGATCGCCGGCAGTCAACGGGAGATCCGATCCATCGGCCGCGGTCACTGCATCCCGGTATTCCATGTAGCCGTGGCGCCGGCAGAGGCCACAAGGGCGGTGTCCCGCAGCCAACGCGACCGCCTCGTCGAGGAAGAAGAGAGGTGTCCACGTGCCCGCCCGATCGAGTGGGTGACTCGATCCCTGGTACTCGAGAAGACACGTGATCCAGAGCGCGCCACGATGATGACGGGCGAGATGGCCGCGATCATCGACCAGACAGCCCCGGTTACCGGTGAACAGCCCTCGCTCGGGGACGGCATGTAGGTTGCCCCAGGGGTCGACGCGGTTACGCCGCGGCATCGGAAGAGTCCCCCCTCCCCGGCTTCGCCGGTACTCCCCCCTGCGGGGGAAGAAAATCGATGACGGTCTTCACGTCGTCTGGCTGACGGGCATATGCCTCCTTCCAGTCGTCCAGCGAGACCCGCCGATTGACCAGCCGCCCCAACCAGGATCCGTCAGCTTGGGCCAGAACCCGGGCGGCTTCTTCGTAGTGCCTGCGGTTTGCGTTCACGGTCCCGAAGACGACTCGGTTCTCGAGCACCATGTCCCGGGCGATATCGCTGGTCACGGTGACCTGATGCCCCTCGTCCGTGACTCCGGCGAGACAGACCATCCCATTGGGTTTGGTCACGCCGGCCACGGCCACCATAAGGTCGGCATCCCCGGTGCATTCCACCACCACGTCGTACTCCTCTCCCACCGATTCCGGGCCGTCCTGGTGGTACACCGCCCCCAGCTGACGGACCAGATCCGGTTTGGGCCCATCGCGGGCCCGGTCGAGGACATGAACCTCTCCACCCAGCCGGGTGGCAAAGAAGGTGGCCAAGAGGCCGATCGGGCCGGCCCCCGTAACCAACACTCTCTCGGGTTCCCATTGCCCGCGGCTCCCGAGATGGATGATGTGCTCCCACGCCTTGGCCACCACGCTGGCCGGTTCCACCAGCACACCGAAGTGCCCGAGGTCCGAGCTCACCTTCACCGCGAACTCGACCGGAAGCGGCAGCTTTTCGGCGGTGTAGCCGTCCAGACCCCTGATCCCGGCCTCGGTGAAACGGCCGTTGCGGCACATGTCCCACTCCCCGACGGCGCAATTGGCGCAGGGGACGGGATCGGGCCGGCGAACGATCGGCGCCACGAGATCTCCCGGTGCGAAGCCGCTTCCCGGTGGGGCGGTCAACACCCGGCCCAGGGCTTCATGACCCAACACCAAACGGTCACGACCAGGGGCTGGGTAGCCGAGATCCCCTTCCAGGATCTCGTAGTCGGTACCGCAGATCCCCGCCACGACCATCTCGACCAGGAGCTCACCCGGTCCAGGCTCCGGGTCGGCCATCTCGTCGAGTTGGAGAGACTCGGGATCCCCCGGGACCACAGTGATCGCCTTCACGAATCGGAAGCCCGGTCCTGAGCAGGGCCGCCCTTGCCCTCAGCCCGGAGGTTGTAGGCGGAGTCGATCAACCCGAGATGGCTGTACGCCTGCGGGAAATTGCCCAGCATCCTCTGCGACATCGGGTCGTACTGCTCGGAGAGGAGACCGACGTCGTTCCGGAGGCCGAGCAGATGCTCGAACCTTCGACGAGCCTCGTCGTGACTCCCGGCCATGGCGAGCGCATCGACCATCCAGAACGAGCAGAGGAGGAACGCCCCTTCGCCCCCGGGGAGACCGTCGTCGGCCTCGTCAGTGTCATAACGGCGAATCAGTGTGTCGTCGATGGAAAGCTCGCGCTGGATGGCGTCGATCGTGCCCAGGACACGCTCGTCGGTGGCGGGAAGAAACCCGACCTGGGGTATGAGCAGCAGTGATGCATCCAGCGCCTTGGATCCGAAGGATTGCGTGAACGTGTTGCGGTCAGTGTCGAAGCCGCGCTGCTCGATCTCCGCTCTTATCTCCTGGCGGCGCTCACGCCAGCGATCCACCGGCCCATCGAAAGTCCATTGCTCGACACACTTGACTGCCCGGTCGAATGCGACCCAGGCCATGAGCCGGGAATGGGTGAAGTGCCTCGGGTCGCCCCGCACCTCCCAGAGCCCGTGATCGGGCTCAGACCATTTGCCCTCCAAGTGCTCGAGAAGCAACTGCTGGAGGTCCCAGATTGCCTCCTCGTGGTCCATGCCCATCCGCCGGGCCATGTAGATCGCATCCATCAGTTCCCCGTATACGTCGACCTGGATCTGCTGGTGGGCGGCGTTGCCGGTGCGAACTGGTCGGGAGTCTTGATATCCGGCGAGCCAATCCAGCTCGAGCTCGGGCATGCGGCGTTCGCCGGCCACCCCGTACATGATCTGGAGGTCCTCCGGATCTCCCGCTACTGCCCGCAGCAGCCAGTCCCTCCAGGCGAGGGCCTCACGGTTGTGCCCGGCCATCATCAGTGTCTGCAGGGTGAAAGTTGCGTCGCGCACCCAGACGTACCGGTAGTCCCAGTTGCGCACCCCGCCTAGATGCTCGGGGAGGGAGGTGGTTGGGGCAGCGACGATGCCGCCGGTAGGGGCATACGTGAGCGCCTTGAGGGTGATGAGTGACCGGTCGACTGCCTCCTCCCACTCTCCGTCGTAGGTGTTGGCGTCGGTCCAATCTCGCCACCATTTCTCGGTGTCCTCCAGCGCACTCTCGGCGTCGACGTCCGGTGGTGCGGGTCGGTGAGACGGGTGCCAGGTGAGCATGAAAGGGACTCGATCGCCATCCGAGACTGCGAACTCCGCCACCGTGCTCAGATGCTCGCCGTGGAATTCGACGGGCGTCGAAAGCCTGAGGGCATCCGGGCCGCCGACTGCTCCCAATGCTCCATCTGACGGGGTGACCCAGGGCACGAGATGGCCGTAGTCGAAGCGGATGGTCAGGTCCATCTGCATCGCCACACGACCCGAGATCCCTTCCACGATGCGGACCACATCGGCGTTGTTGCCACCGTCGCGGCCCCGGACCGGCATGAAGTCGATGAGCCGCACCCTCCCCCCGTCGGCCTCCATCTCGGTTTCCAGGATCAGCGTCCCGGGGCGGTAGTTCCGGCGCACTCGCTTGGGGCCACCCGCGGGAGAGACCCGCCATCGACCGTTTTCCTCGTCTCCGACCAGCGCACTCAGACATGCTCCCGAGTCGAAGCGGGGGAGACAGAGCCAGTCCATCGATCCGTCGCTGGACACCAGGGCCGCGGTCTCGGTGTCGCCGATGAGGGCGTAGTCCTCGATTGGCGTGCTCATCTCATTGGCCCGCTAGAGACCACCCCAATTGGCGGGCAGGTCGAGGAGGCCCTGGGCAAACTCGTAATACTCGTCGAGGCTCTGGCAACGCCCCTCGTCATCGAAGGTGAGAAGGAGACATCCGACCAGGGTGACCTCCTCTCCCGAATTCTCCATTGTGGTCCAGAACTCGACCGCGGCCCGGGAGCCGTCGACGATCGGCCGTCCCATCGTCACCTGGACCTCGGCCTGAGTGGCGGTCACCTCGCTCCAGTAGGCCCGAACTCCGTCCCGCCCGACGTGGGGCTCGTCGAAGATGAATGAGCGATAGGTAGCGCCCTCGGTGAAGAGATCGGCGGCTGCCTCTGCGTCCAGCTCCACCCAGGCTCGTGCATACCTCTCAGCCCATTGGGTGACGGGTGAAGGGTTGTGGGTGGTGGGTTCTGAATCGATGGTCATGTCCGCAACCTACCCACCACTCACCACTCACCACTCACCTCTCCGACATCTCGGTCAGATCGGCTTCCAGCAGATCCCGGTCCCCGGGGTCCTCGATCTCGAGCAGCTTCTCCTTGGCCGCCTCCAAGTGCTCGGTGAACATGTCGATGTCGTCGACATCGGCGGCAGCTCGGGCGATGGCCTCATGTGCGAACCCTGTGACGAAAGGGTCGAGGCCGTTGTCGAGGCAAAGGGCCAGCGAGCGCTCGCCGAAGCGGAGTGCCAGATCGGCGTAGCCAAGCACCGCGGCCACTCGCGAGATCTGCCAATCGGAAATCGCCTGGTGGCGAGGCGTCCCGACCTCGTACCAGTGATAGCGCTGAGCGAAGGTCGCAGCCAGCATCTCTTCTTCCTGTTCACGTGTGGGATCAGCGGTATCGAGGAGTGCCCACGCCTCGTTGAAGGCCAGTGGGGCAAAGGTGCGGTGCCACTCCTGGAGGTCGGCTGCATCGGGTATTTCGACAGGATCCGTCATCGTTTGATCTCCGCTGGGTTGGGGAACCATCGCAGAAGCTCACCGGCGGCGCCCAGATCGGGCGATGCACCACCGGACTCGGGCTCGTCGGCGAGGATCGCCTTCGCCCCGGCCAAATACTCGCCCAGATCCTCGATCGGCGCAGTCATCGGGGCCTCGAGACCCCCGCCGGCGAAGTCGAGGTCGCTGAGAGAGGTCGGGGGCCTGGGGAGCCCGTCGCGGTGCCGCCACAGGGCGGTGTCGGGCTCGTAGGTGTAGAGGGGGAGGAGCCGCCATCCCTGGTCGGCTATCAGATGCACCGCCTCGATGAGATAGGCGAACTCCTCCTCGGCTATGAAATAGTTGAAGTTGACCCGGAACCACCCCGGCTTGATCACCTCGCACCCGGTGGCGACTGCCTCCTCGATTCGGGAGCTGGTCTGGAGATCGATGCCGAGCAAACGATGACCGTAAGGCCCGGCGCAGGAGCACCCACCACGGGCCTGGATGCCAAAGAGGTCGTTGAGCAGTGCGACCACGAAGTTGTAATGAAGGGTCTGGTCGCCGTGGCGGATCACGAAGCTCACGATCGACAGACGCTCGGCATCCGGGTTCCCCAGGATCTCGATGTTCGGGTTGCGGGACCAGGACTCGATGGCGCGCCTGATGAACTCGTGTTCCAGCGCCCGAATCGTGGTTACCCCGACAGTCTCCTTTAGGCGGAAGGCGAGACCAGCCCTGATCGACTCGATGATCGCCGGGGTGCCTCCCTCCTCGCGGTGCTCCGGATCGCTGATGTAGCTGTGGTGGTCGGGCGACACATACAGAACCG
>Ga0190271_10003150_pt1 | contig 10267 bp, 12 predicted proteins | sample Popmic356T_FD_133747 | JGI IMG/M metagenome (GOLD analysis project Ga0190271, IMG submission 133747) | Populus adjacent soil microbial communities from riparian zone of Weber River, Utah, USA - 356 T | ecosystem: Environmental > Terrestrial > Soil > Riparian zone | place: USA: Utah | collected... | reverse complement strand
GGCGGTCGATATCCTTTGAAAGTCTCCTGTTCCGAAGGCCACTACGGTCAGTGTCACAGCCACGATAGGGCTTTTGGCTAACTTCGAGGATTCGCCGGTGATGCGGTTTGCGACGGCATCAGCGGACCCTAAGCCATCCGTGTGTCGCGGGTGTTCGACATCGTTCGACGTCGTTCGAACGGGCACGAAGACGGCCCCCGGGTTGATCTCCGGGGGCCGTTTCCGCAGTGAACGATCGTCCGCGGTTAGCGAACCGATTTCGAACCGCAGTTGGGCCGCTTGCCGTGGTTGGCCTTCGAGTGTTTGCGGTCACGCTTCTTACGGCCACGCTTGGCCATGGTGTACCTCCAAGTAGTCGGGTGGGGTGTCATCCCGCGCGCGGCGGGAGCGTTGGGCCCATTGTCGCATGCCTCGCGGACACTATTTTCGGGGTGGTGGAACGCCCGACATGCGCGATCGGCGTCTGCTCCGCAGTTTGGCCTCTCGTTGTGGTTCGATAGACGCGATAAGCACCGGCGCTGAAGTGAGTGGGGTCAAGATGGCCGAGGACGTTCGCGCGGAGATCGTGGCCAGTGTGCTCGAGGTCGTAGTTCACGAGGGCGATCAGATCGGTGAAGGCGACACCCTGGTGCTGCTCGAGTCGATGAAGATGGAGATCCCCGTGCTCGCCGAGGTGGCCGGGACCGTCAGCAACGTCAGCGTGTCCGTGGGTGACGTCATCCAGGCCGGCGATCTCATCGCGGTCATCAGCTGAGCGCCCGTTGACCCGGACTGACCCAGACGCTCTGAACGCAGTAGGCCATGTCCACCCTCGGTGACCTGCTCGCCGAGCACACCGTCCTGCCCGGCAGCGCGGTCGATCACCTGCACGCTGTGGTCGGTGAATGGCAGCTGCTGGCCGACCTTTCGTTCGCCGACTACCTGATGTGGGTGCGCCGCGACGACGAGAAGGTGGTGTGCGTGGCCCAGGTGCGGCCCAACACCGCGCCGACGGTGCTGCTGGCCGACGCCGTCGGAACACTCGCCAAAACCGAGGACCTCCCGATCGTGGCCTCGGCCTTCTGTTCCGGGGACATCGGCCGGGTCAAGGTGGCGGGACAGAACGGCTCGCCCGGACAGAATGTGGAGGCCGTCCCGGTGCGGCACGGGAGCAACGTCGTCGCCGTGCTCACCCATCAGACGTCGTTGGCGCCGCGGCAGACCAGCCCGCTGGAGACCGCATACGTGGACTGTGCGGGCGACCTGCTGCACATGTTGTCCGAAGGCACCTTCCCCAACGTCGGCGACCTTGCGATGTCCCGGTCAAGCCCGCGGGTCGGCGATGGCTTCATCCGATTGGACGACACCGGCGTGGTGTCGTTCGCCAGTCCGAACGCGATCTCGGCGTATCACCGGATGGGGCTGGCGGCCGAGCTCGGCGGCCACAACCTGGTCAGCGTGACCCGGCCGCTGATCTCCGATCCTTTCGAGGCGCAGGAACTGGCCAACCATGTCCGGGATTCGCTGGCCGGTGGATCCAGCATGCGGATGGAGGTCGACGCGGGCGGCGCGGCGGTCCTGCTGCGCACCCTGCCGCTGGTGGTGCACGGTGCCGCGGTGGGTGCGGCGGTGCTGATCCGCGATGTCACCGAGGTCAAGCGCCGCGATCGGGCGCTGCTGTCGAAGGACGCCACGATCCGCGAGATCCACCACCGCGTCAAGAACAACCTGCAGACCGTCGCGGCGCTGCTGCGTCTGCAGGCGCGGCGCACCAACAACGCGGAGGGCCGCGAGGCGCTGATCGAATCCGTGCGTCGGGTGTCGTCCATCGCGCTGGTCCACGATGCCCTGTCGATGTCGGTGGACGAGGAGGTCAATCTCGACGAAGTCATCGACCGGATCCTGCCGATCATGAACGACGTCGCGACTGTCGACGCCCCGATCCGGATCAACCGGGTGGGTGAGCTGGGCGTCCTGGACGCCGACCGCGCGACGGCGCTGATCATGGTGATCACCGAGCTCGTCCAGAACGCGATCGAGCATGCCTTCGACACCACCACCTCGCAGGGCTGCGTCACGATCCGTTCCGAACGTTCCGCTCGCTGGCTCGACGTCGTCGTCCACGACGACGGGCGCGGACTGCCGGACGGCTTCAGCCTGGAGAAGTCGGACCGCCTCGGACTGCAGATCGTGCGGACCCTGGTGTCCGCGGAACTCGACGGGTCGCTGGGCATGCATGACGTCGCTACTGGCGGCACCGATGTGATTCTGCGGGTGCCGATCGGCAGGCGCGGGCGCCCAAGCCAATACTGACGGGGCAGGAGAAATGGCGGCCAATGCCGGAATTAACCCGAATTGTTTTCACATAGTTACGGCCCCGACTTTCGTCGGGGCCGTGGCGCAGCGTGCCGGGCCGAGCTAGACCCCGCTACGCGCCTTGGTGCGAGCGTTGCGACGCTTGAGGGCGCGGCGTTCGTCCTCGCTCATCCCGCCCCACACGCCTGCGTCCTGCCCCGAGTCCAAAGCCCAGCTCAGGCACTCTGCGGTGACCGGGCAACGGTTGCAGACAAGCTTCGCATCAGCGATCTGGGCAAGGGCCGGTCCGCTGTTTCCCACCGGGAAGAACAGTTCCGGATCCTCGTCGCGACAGACCGCCTTGTGGCGCCAATCCATGGGTCCAACTCCTTTTCATGTGCGCAGCGGAGCGCACGAGGTCTACTGCGGCTGTTAACGCAAGCGCACCAAATGTTTCTGCGCTGTTGCATAAGATGCTTTCACAGGCTGAACAGATGTCAATAGAACTTCGTTAACAGGTGGGCAATCTCACTGCAGAGGTCCGTTACCGGATCCCTAACTCCGTTGTACTACACTTAACTTAGCTGCGCCCTGAATCGACGCTGTGAACTGTCCAGCGCTGCCGGTTCGCGCTGGTCAGAGCATTTGTCGAGTTGGAGTCACGGGCGGAGCTACCACGCCGAGAGCGTTGGGGACCGCAGTGAATTGCATGATTTCGCGCTGACCGATGTAATCGCCGTCGATCTGGCACGCGACGGGCGTGTCGCAGGTCACCTTGAGCCAGGCGAGGTCGTCATCGCGGATCAGGTGTTTGGCGTCGATGCGTGGCTTGCGCGACAGCATCTGCCGCACCAGGCCCAGATTGGCCCAGACGTTCATGCTCGTCGTCGCGAACACGCCGAGACCCGTCTCGAACGTGGTGTCGGGGTTCGTCCACACCGGGCGCGTGTTCGCGTAGGTCCACGGGCTCGAGTTCGAGACGAACGCGAAATGCACGCCGGAAATCGGCTCGCGGCCGGGGAGGTGCAGGGTCAGCGTCGGATCCCGGCGCGCGTTGGCCAGCATCTCGCGGACCGCGACGCGGATGTAGCGGGCCGCGGTGACCTTTCGTCCCTTCGCCCGTTGCGCCTCCACGGCGGCGACGACGTCGCCATCCACCCCCAGGCCCGCCGTGAACACCCCCCAGCGTTCCTGGCAGTCCATCAGGCCGATGCGCCGCCAGGACTTGCTGCGCCCGTACTCGTCGATCAGGTCCACGAGCTGGTTCGTCGCCTCGGTCGGGTCCGGACTGATCCCCAGCGCGCGAGCGAACACGTTGGCCGATCCGCCGGGCACCACGCCTACCGCCGGCCCGGCGTCGCCCGGTCCCGCCTCGCCGAGAATGCCGTTGGCGACCTCGTTCACGGTGCCGTCTCCGCCGTGCACGATCACCATGTCCACCCCGCCGCGGGTGGCCTCCTGTGCGATCTCGATGGCGTGGCCCCGGTGGTCGGTGTGGACGACGGACAGTTTCACCCGGCTCTCCAGGGCGTGGGCCAGGAGGTCGCGACCGGCGCGCGTCGTCGAGGTTGCATTCGGATTCACGATGAGCACGGCGCGCACGAGGGGTGAGCCTATCCGGACGGCAGGCACCTGCATGCACGTGACGTGGCCGGTAGGTGCCTGACCAGGGAGTGCCCGGCAGCGCCTCGCCGAATGCGACGCACTGCGCCGGTACCGTACAACGGTGACCGAACGCCGATTGCTGCTCGTCAACGGGCCGAACCTGAACCTGCTCGGCACCCGGCAACCCGAGGTGTACGGATCCACCACGCTGGCCGAGATCGAGGCGAAAGTGGCGGCGGTGGCTGCGGAGTCCGGTCTGCAGGTGCGGTCGGTGCAGAGCAATCACGAGGGTGAGCTGATCGATGCCATCCACGCCGCACGCGCCGACTGCGCAGGCATCGTGATCAACCCCGCCGCCTACAGCCACACCTCGGTGGCGATCGCCGACGCCCTGCGCTCGATCGGGCTGCCGGTCGCCGAGGTGCACCTGAGCAACATCCACGCCCGTGAAGAGTTCCGGCACCACTCCTATGTCTCCGCCGTCGCCGACATGGTGGTGGCGGGCGCGGGTCCGCTCGGCTACGAGACGGCCGTGCGATACCTGGCGGGCAGGCTGTCGCAGTGACGCCCCGTGCGGTGCGCGTGGCCGGCGCCATCACCGCGCTGCAGGGAGTCCTCGCGATCGTGGTGGCCGTTGCGCTCGCCGTGCGCGAACTCGGTGGCCATCACGAGGACGCGATCAGCGGGTACGGCACGGGGGCCTGGTTCGCGATCACGGGATCAGCGGTGTCGGCGGCGGGCTGGGCGTTGTGGACCGGGCGGCGATGGGGCCGCGGCATCGCGGTGTTCGCCAATCTCCTGCTGCTGGGCGTCGCGTGGTACGTCTACACCTCCGGTCAGTTGCGCTATGCGGTGCTGGTCGGTGTGGTGGCGGTGGCCGTGCTGACGCTGTTGTTCAGTCCGTCGGTGCTGCACTGGCTGACTCAGGCGCCGTCCGACGACGATCGTTGAGGAGTCGGGCAATCGGAGTCACGACTCGCCCGCCAGTTCCGACAGCTCCGGGCCGGACACCCGGTAGGTGATCCACTCGCTCTGCGGCCGTCCTCCGACGGTGTCGTAGAGGGCAATCGCGTTGACGTTCCAGTCCAGCACGGCCCAGCTCAGCCGCGTGTAGCCGTGATCGACGCATTCCCGGGCGAGCGTCGCGAGCAGCTTGCGCGCCAGGCCGCGCCGTCGGAACTGCGGGCGCACGAACAGGTCCTCGAGGTAGATACCGGCCACGCCGTCCCAGGTCGAGAAGTTGCGGAACCACAGCGCGCCGGCGGCCGCCCGGCCGTCCACCTCGGCAAGGTGGCCGTAGACCGTCGGATACGGGCCGAAAAGCGCGTCCCGCAACTGGGTTTCGGTCACCGTGCAGTCGGCTGCGGCGCGTTCGAACTCGGCGAGTTCGCGGATCATCGCGGTCAGCTCGACCTCGTCCCCGGGGCGCACGGTGCGGATGATGTCACTCAAGGCTCGACTCCCAACGCCGCCAGAATGGTCCTGAATTTGGTTGTGGTTTCGTCGACTTCGTCGTCGGGATCGGATTCGGCGACGATGCCGCCACCGGAGTGCACGTCGGCCGTGCGGCGGTCGGCGGACAGCTGCGCACACCGGATCGACACCACCCAGCGGCCGTCGCCGCGTTGGTCGCACCAGCCGACCGCCCCCGCGTAGAAGCCGCGGTCGCCCTCGATCTCCTCGATCAGCGCGGTGGCCTGGCTGGTGGGGGAGCCGCCGACCGCCGGAGTCGGATGCAATGCGATGGCCAAATCCATTGCAGTGGTGGAATTGTCACGCAGGAGCCCGGTAATGGGGGTGTACAGGTGCCAGACCGCCGCGGTCCTGGTGAGCTGGGGCTGCTCGGCGATGTGCAGGTCGGTGCACAGCGGGTCGAGTGTCTCGCGCAGAGCGTCGACAACCAGTTGATGCTCGTGACGGTCCTTGGCCGATTCGGCGAGTGCGGCACCGCTGGCCGCGTCGGCGTCGGGGTCGGGCAGCCGAGGGGCGGATCCGGCGAAGGGTCGGCACGTCACCTGCTTCCCGCGCCGGGCGACCAGGAGTTCGGGGCTGGCGCCGACGAGCGCCGCGCCGGAGTAACCATCGCCTGCCGCAGACAGGTCGACGAGGTACGAACTGGCTTGTGCGTCGTCGGCGACGAGCCGCTGCAGCACGGTCGTTGCGTCGAAGGGTCCGTCGGCGGTCACCCGCAGCGCGCGTGCCAGCACCACCTTGTGCAGGCCGTCTGCCGGGTCACGCAGTCGTGTGAGGGCCGCGGCGATGCGGCCGCGGTGTTCGTCGGCGGCCGGTATCGTCCCGGCGATCCGCGCGGTGGGAAGGTCACGTACCGGCCACCCGGGCAGTGCTTCGGTAACGGCCACCGATTGCGGCCGGATCAACGCTGCCGGTTTCGAGATGTCGAAAGGCAAGGCGCCCAAGATGATCGGCGCGCTGTGCGAGGCAAGGGCGGCCCGCGCGTCGGCGATCCGCGGGAAGGCGGTGTGCACACCGTCGGCGGTGATGACACCGTCGGGGCCGGTGAGGACGAATGTCGGCTCGCGGGTCACGCCGGTGCGGCCGGGTTGGGGTGGCCCGTCAGCCCCAACGCGCTGAGTTGACGCACGCCGTGCTCGAAGGCGCACACCGCGATGGACACGGCAGGCATCGCGAACCGGATGCCTTCGTAGACGGGTTGCTCGATCCAGCGGGTGATCACCGCGCGGGAGAAGTGACCGTGCCCGACGAACACGACGTCGCGGGACTCCATGTGGTGCAGCGCCAGGGCGATCGCCCGGTCGGCACGCTCACAGACCTGGGCGGAGGTCTCGCCGCCGGGACACCCGTGCGTCCACACCAGCCAGTTCGGCACCGTCTGGCGGATCTCCACGGTGGTGGTTCCCTCGTAGTCCCCGTAATCCCATTCGCTGATCAGCGGATTCACCTCGTCGACGGTGAGCCCGGCCAGGTCGGCGGTGGTCCTCGCGCGCTTGCGTGGGCTGCTGATGACGAACGGATCGTCCAGTCGCAGTTGTTGCAGCGTCTCCGCTGCCGCCTCGGCCTGCTCGCGACCGCGGGGGGTGAGCTCGAGCTCGGTGCGGCTGGTGTGCTTGCCCGACTTCGACCACTCCGTCTCGCCGTGTCGAAGCAGGATCAGCCGGTGCTGCAGGAGGGCCACAGTGTCCGATTGTGCCGCACGCCTCTTCACCACCGGCGTGCGCATGACAGGATGGTCGGTGTGACGCGGGTACTTGCGGTCGCCAATCAAAAGGGTGGGGTCGCCAAAACAACGACGGTGGCGTCGCTTGGTGCGGCGATGGTGGAATTAGGGAAGCGGGTGCTGCTCGTCGACCTGGACCCCCAGGGTTGTTTGACGTTCTCGCTGGGGCAGGACCCTGACAAGCTGGCCGTCTCGATCCACGAGGTGCTGCTCGGCGACGTCGAACCCGACGCGGCGCTGGTCGAGACGTCGGAGGGAATGACGTTGCTGCCCGCCAACATCGACCTCGCCGGCGCCGAGGCGATGCTGCTGATGCGGGCCGGTCGGGAGTACGCACTCAAACGTGCGCTGGCCAAGGTGTCCGAGGACTTCGACGTGGTGATCATCGACTGCCCGCCGTCGCTGGGGGTGCTCACGCTCAACGGCCTGACCGCCGCCGACGACGTGATCGTCCCGCTGCAGTGCGAGACGCTCGCCCATCGGGGTGTCGGTCAGTTCCTGCGCACCATCACCGACGTCCAGCAGATCACCAACGCCGACCTCGCTCTGCTGGGCGCGTTGCCCACGCTGTACGACTCGCGTACCACCCACAGCCGTGACGTGCTGCTCGACGTCGCCGACCGCTACAACCTTCCGGTGCTGGCGCCGCCGATCCCGCGCACCGTACGGTTCGCCGAGGCGAGCGCGTCGGGCTCGTCGGTGCTGGCCGGGCGCAAGAACAAGGGCGCGCTGGCGTACCGGGAACTTGCGGGTGCGCTGCTCAAGCACTGGAAGAGCGGCAAAGCGCTGGCGACCTTCACCCCCGAGATCTGAGCCGGCTCGTCAGCCGCTGGAATGGGCGGACTCCTCAACGCGGACTCGTCCCTCGCCGCTTGATCGTCGTCAGCCGAGCGCCACTAGCTCGTCGCCGCGCTGTTCCAACAGCAGGGAGCCCGCCACGGCGGGCACCACCGGGCCCGGCACGGGTGGCCGCCGCTGCAACGCGATGTGGCGCTCACCCGCGCCGGTCGCCGGATCGAAGACGTCGTAGCCGCTGCTGACGGGCACCATCAACCGGCCGGCCATGATCGTGGCCGGACCGACCGGGGCGTTGTCGCCCGCCGCCGCGACAGTGTATTTGTACTGAAGGTTGTTGGCGGAGAACACCATTACGCTGTCGCCGGTCCACCAGGTGATCAGGTCGCCGGCCCGTGACATCGTCGCGTCGGGAGAGGGTGGCGCGGTCACCACCGTGCTGGCGATCACCGCGCCCGTCTCGTCGACGATGTCGACCCTTGGCTTCGGGATGGGGATGTACACCGCGGTCGTCGTGTCCGTCACCGCCACCACCCGGGCACCGCTGCCGTCAGGCACTCCCTTCTGCGGCACGTACTTCAGCTCGGGGGTGTCCTCCTCGTCAGAAGGCCGCAGCAACGTCAGACGCAGATCGGTCTGGCTATCGCAGGCCTCCAGCACGGACACCGCGGCCGAACTCGCCGCGGTCGACACCAGGCGGCACAACGACGCGGCGGGCGTGCCGGGCTTGATGGGCGCATCGAGCGCGCCGTAGCTCAGCATCCGCACCATGTCGGAGCGCCACAGCTCCAACCGGGTGTCCCCGGCCGACAGCACCGTCGTGCCGTCGCCGGACAAGGTGACCTCACGGTCGGAGTAGCTGCTGCGGGCTGGACCGCGCAGCCCGGTCTTGGCGTCCACGGTGCTGACCTGCCCGCAGCCGCGCCCGTCGGGGTAGACCGCCACCGCGTAGCTGTAGACCCAGGTGACCCCGCAGAGATCGAGGTCACGGGCATAGCTCCAGAGCGTGTCGCCGGTGGTGGGATCACGGCCCTCGATACCCCGGCCGGAGCCGGTCACCACGGCGCCCGCGACCACCAGCGGCTGGCTGGTCTTGGCGCTGGGTGCGGTCCACAGCTGCCTCAGCGAGACCGGCACGTCCCTGGCCGGTTTCAGGGCGGCGACCGGGCTCGCGGCGGGCAGGCTGATGGTCGCTCTCGCGTCGCTCGTCCACCAGACGATTGCCGCGACGAGCGCGACGACTCCGGCGATCGCCGCGGCCGCCACCACGTCCGCCCGAGTCCTGCGTTCGGGTTTGACCATCGGGTGGGCGGGTTTCGGCTAGCTGGTGCCTGCGGTCGTGGCCTTGCTGGGGCGACGCCGACGACGCCTGCGTCCCGACCGTGCACCGTCCGACGGCTCGCCGCCGGTGCTGTCGGTCTCCGGGGCGGCCGGGCTGAGCTCGGCAGCGCCGGGGTGGCCTTCGATGTGGGCACTGCCGTTCTGGCCGCCGCGCGTGCGCTGCCGCGTCCGGTTGCTACGCCGGGGCTGCTTGTCGTCGCCGTTCTCGGAACGGCGGTTGGTCTCTTGCTTCGGCCCTCTCCTCGGGCCGTCCGCGCTGCGCGCCGGGCCGACCTTGCCGGTGGCGCCGGTCGGGATGTTCATCTCGTCGTACAGGTGCGGCGAGTTCGAGTAGGTCTCGGCCGGATCGGGCGTGTCCAGTCCCAGCGCCTTGTCGATCATCGTCCAGCGGGGCAACTCGTCCCAGTCGACGAGGGTGACGGCGATGCCGGTCTTGCCTGCCCGTCCGGTACGGCCGATGCGGTGCACGTAGGCCTGCTCGTCCTCGGGGATCTGGTAGTTGATCACGTGCGTGATGTCGTCGATGTCGATGCCGCGGGCGGCCACATCGGTGGCGACGAGCACGTCGACCTCGCCGGTGCGGAAGGCCTTCAGCGCCTTCTCACGAGCGGCCTGGCCCAGGTCGCCGTGCACGGCGCCGACGTGGAACCCGCGCTCGGCGAGTTCGTCGGCCACCTTCTGCGCGGTGCGCTTGGTACGGGTGAAGATCATCGTCGCGCCGCGGCCGGTGGCCTGCAGGATGCGCCCGACCATCTCGATCTTGTCGAGGGCGTGCGCGCGGTACGCGAACTGCTCGGTGGTGTCGTGGGTGGCCGAAGAATGCGGTGCCTCGGCGCGGATGTGCGTCGGCTGGTTCATGAACGTGCGGGCCAGCGTAATGATCGGATCCGGCATGGTCGCCGAGAACAGCATGGCCTGACGCTTGGCGGGGATCTGCTTGAGGATCCGCTCGATGTCGGGCAGGAAGCCCAGGTCGAGCATTTCGTCGGCCTCGTCGAGCACCAGCGTCGACAGACCGCCGAGCTGCAGATGGCCCTGCTGCGCCAGGTCGAGCAG
>Ga0190271_10003149_pt1 | contig 10267 bp, 7 predicted proteins | sample Popmic356T_FD_133747 | JGI IMG/M metagenome (GOLD analysis project Ga0190271, IMG submission 133747) | Populus adjacent soil microbial communities from riparian zone of Weber River, Utah, USA - 356 T | ecosystem: Environmental > Terrestrial > Soil > Riparian zone | place: USA: Utah | collected... | reverse complement strand
TCGTTGACGTGAAACGCCATGGCGAAAGCGGCCTCATTGAATCGGTTCGCCTTGAAAATGGCGCCACGATCGCCGGGGATTTCTATCTCGACTGCTCGGGATTCCAGGCGCTGCTCATCGAGCGAACGCTCGAGACGGGTTATGAGGACTGGTCACACTGGCTGCCCTGCGATCGCGCTCTCGCCGTTCCGTGTGAGAAGAACCTGGAGAATTTCTTCCCCTACACGCGCTCGACCGCCCATCAGGCCGGATGGCAATGGCGCATTCCGCTGCAACACCGCACCGGCAACGGACACGTCTATTGCTCGAACTACATCAGCGATGACGAAGCAGCGGCGACGCTGCTGCGAAACCTCGATGGCAAGCCCCTCGCCGATCCGCGACTGCTGCGCTTCAAAACCGGGCGGCGCAGGAAATTCTGGAATGGGAACTGTGTGGCGCTGGGTCTTGCGGGCGGATTCATGGAACCCCTGGAATCCACGAGCCTGCACCTGGTTCAGACGGCCATCTTCCGCTTTCTATCGATGATGCCCACGTCGGCTGGCCACGACCCTTCCGCGGAATCGGAATTCAACAGACTGAGCATTGTCGAATACGAGCAGTGCCGCGACTTCATCATCCTGCACTACGTCGCGAATGAACGCGCAGACGCGTTCTGGCGGGACTGTCGTGCGGTTCCGATGCCCGCGACCCTCGAACATCGTATCGAGCTCTTCAGAGCTCGCGGCAAGGTGGCCCGCCATGACGGCCAATTGTTTTCGGATCAAAGCTGGATTGCCGTGATGCTTGGTCAGGGAATCAATCCCAGGCAGTGGGACCCGCTGGCCGATACCCTGCCAATCGCCGAGTTGGAAGCGAAAGCCAACGATCTGCGAGGCAGCATGCACCGAGCCATCGCGCGAATGCCGAGCCATGCTCAATTCATCGAGAACAACTGCAAGGCGCCATGACTCGGGCTGCGGGAGCGAGCGTTTGCTCGCTCCCGCAGCGAATCAGGGGAAGACCTTCTAGAAAGACGCCCGCACGTAGATGCTGTAGCGACGGTCGGAATCCACCCAGTTGTGGTAGGTCAGCCCGGCACCGTTTCCGACGCCACCATCGACGTCGTTGTCGACCAGCACTTTGTACTTCGAACGCGTCAGGTTGACCGCTTCCACACCCAGCGACATCGTCTCCATGAACCTCCACTGCAGGGAGGCATCGAGCTGGCCGTAGTCATCGGCAAACGCCGGGATATTCAGATTCGCGGCCGCTGTAGTCAGCAGGTACCGTTCGCGCCAGTTGTAGGCAAGCCGAGCCTCGACCTTCGGCACCGAGTAGTACAGCTCGGCGTTGTAGGAAGTCTTGCTCAAGCCCTCCAGCGGATAGTCCTGCAACGTCGAGTTGGTCTGCTGGTTTGGATCGTACGGGTTGACGGCCGAGTTGCGCGCTCCGCCGCTATCTACATACGTGAAGGCAGCACGCGCTCCAAAGTTCTTGCCGAAGCCCGGCAGGAAGTCGAAGAACCCGTTCCATGCCAGCTCACCGCCACGCACGAAACCGTCGCCCTGGTTTTCAGGACGCAGCACGTCGACGTCCTTGGTCACACCGTTGTTGGTGTAAGGCACCACCACGCCCAGCGTCGTCTCGATGAACCCGGACACCTCTTTATCGAAGAGCGCCAAGGTCAGTGAGCTCGTGGAATTGATATACCACTCGGCGCTCAAGTCGTAGTTGGTGGCCTCCATCGGCTCGAGCTCCGCATTGCCCGAGAAACCGTTGTAGCCGGAGACGCAATTGCCCGGTGTGGAACTTCCACCTGGCAAGGGCACGCAGGTGCCGCCCGACACGATACCCACCTCCGGTGAAATCCGGATCGAGGGCAGAAGCTGCGAGAACTCGGGACGTGCGATTCCCTTGCCGACCGCAAATCTCAGGAAGAAGTTGTCGGTGGCCTTGTAGCGCAGGTTGAAGCTGGGCAACAAGTCGTCGTAATCGTGAGTGCCGGATGTTTCTACCGAAGCACCATTGGCAAACGCCAGATCGTCGGCGGGCGCTGCGGGGGACAAGGTGCCGGTCAGGAAGACCAGCGTGCCCGCTCCGGTAGCTTCGGTCTGGACGTAACGCACACCCACGTTGCCGTCCCACTTGTTGTGCTTGAAGGACAACTGCGCGTAGCCCGCGGTGGTCGTCTGGTTTTGCGGATTGACACCCAGGCCGTCGGCCGCGGGGAATCCCCCATCGTAGTCACCACTGAAGGGAGTCCAACCGCAGCAGCCGTTGTTCACACCCGGTGCGGTGGACACCGCGACGACTTGATTGGCCCACGCTTCGTAGTTGCGGAAAGTGCTCGTATCCGCAAACAGGAATCCATTCGGCCCCGAGCCTCCATGAAACCAGTTGGGATAGGACTGCTCGACGTAAGGCACGCTCTGTGCGTCGAATACCGCGGGTCCACCGGCCCAGTTCTGGCTGATCGATCCCCAGCGATATCCGGTCTCACGCGTGGTCGCGTTGTAGTCTTCGTAGCGCACGCCGAAACGGATCTTGTCCAGCCAGTCGCTGTTGTCGAACGTGTAGTCCGCATCGGCACGATACGCCCAGGCGTCGGCGTCATTGTCCTCGTGATGATCCATCGCGAAGTTGTGATACACCGTGTCCGGGTTGGTGAGGACGTTGTTAGCCGGAATGACGATCGTGGGCTCGTCGGAGCCGTTGAGCTGCACGGAGTACGGTCCCGCGTTTTCGAAGTTCGGTCCCGCCGAAGGCCCCATGGTCAGATCGATGATTTCCGTGCTGGCTTTCGAATACTGAACGTCGCCTTCGAACTGAAGCCGATCGCTCGCACGCCAATTGAGGTGCAGCGAGACATCATCGTTGCGGGCTTCGCGCTTGTTGTAGCGCGCCGATCCCGCGTAACCACCGTCGTTGAGCGTGCCGCCCGTCAAATGGTCTCCGTCGAAGGTCAGGCCCGTGCCCCGGAGGCCGGTACCCGGAAGATTCCATACGGCGTTTTCGTCTTGTTCAAAGGTCGCGTCGGCATAGAAATATTGCAGGCTGGCGTCGACGTTTTCGCTGGGCGAACGCCACTGCAGTGCCGCTGAAGCACCGGTCCTGTTGCGGTCGACCGTGAGACCACGCCAGCCAATGCCGCCCGGTGCAAAAGTGCGCTGGCCGGGCACGAGGGAAACGGCGTTGTTGCCGCCGTCGACTTCGTTGCCGGTGTCGACGTAATACTTGTCGATGTGCAGCGTGTCGGTTCTGGCGGTCTGGTCGGAGTAGCCGACGGACAGAAGCCCACCGATGTCGCCGAATGAGGTTTCAGTCCGGTCGCTGAACAACAGCGATGCCGACGGTTGCCACTCTTCAGCCAGGTCGCCCCAGGATCCCTGCACCGAGAGACTCAGCTTGCGATCTTCGGAATCGAACGGCAGCCAGCTGCGCAGGTTCACGGTTCCCGAAAGGCCGCCCTCGACCTGTTGGGCGGAAGGGTTCTTGTAAACGTCGACACCCGCCAGCAACTCGGGCGGAATGTCTTCGAACCCGAGCGTGCGGCTGTTCTTTGCGGAGAACGCCGTGTGCCCATTGAGCTCGCTGCGCACCCAGCTCAAGCCACGAATGGTGACGCCGGCGCCTTCGATGGCGATGCGGTCCGCATCGCGCGCAGACGGAACCCGACCGATGGCCACGCCCGGAATTCGCTGCAGCACTTCGGTGACGCTGCGATCTGGAAGCGCGCCGATGTCGTCTGCGGTGATCGCGTCGACGAGCTCCGAGGCGTCCTGCTTGCGAGCCTGCGCGGTCTCGAGCTGTCGGCGGATACCCGTGACGGTGATCTCAGTAAGTTCGGTCGTGTCGGAACTCGCTGTGGCTTGCCCGCCATCATTCGCCGTCTGCGCGAATGCGGAAGCGGACAAGACGATGCTCAAGCCGAGAGCGGACGCAGTGGCAGCTCCTCGCCGGCCCTGAAGTGCGGCCCGCACGCCAGCGGCTACGCTGCTGCGGCCCGATTCATTTTGTAATTCGATTGAAAAGTTCATTGTCAGCCTCCCCCGTTCTCAAGTCGCACCAATGAAATCGCTTTTATTAGCGTAAAGTACTCTGGTACGTTTGTTTCGTCTAGGCAAATAAGCAACAACAAACGCGGCGGTTGTTGGCCTCGAGGCGCTGCCATTCCCTCGCATTCAAGAAACTCGTCGGCAAAACACGCGCGCATGATCGGCGCGACCGTTGGAGGCGCACAAATCCGCGAAACGAGACCGACCGATATGCGATTGCTGATGGCGCACCGGCGCTGCGGAAAACGGCCCGAACGCGGGCCTTCAGCCTTGCTAAATGAAAACCAAAACCTTTATTCGGCGCAGCATCAGGGAGGTGCGCGGCCACGCTCGCATCGCTCACCAGGCTGGGCTGCGCGCGACACCCACCAGCAGCGCGCGCCTCATGCTTCGTGCGGACAAGACGCTCCATCAGTTGCCGAATTCATACAACGGGATCACCGTGGACTTGCCACGCGACGGGCGCATCGCTCGCGCAGGTTGCGTGCCTGGCGCAGCCGCGCAACCATCGAACCGCCGCGCGCAAGCGCCACCGTCATCAGCTTTGTTTGAGGGGGACTAATGAAGATTTCCATCTGGCGCGGCGCGTTGCGCGTGCTCGCGATCTCGTTATCCACCGCAGCGGTTGCTGCTGGTGCTGATGCGCCGGCACGCAAAGACGTACTCAAACTCGCCTCGCGAGTCGCCGACTGGCAGCTCGAACGAATGGGCGCGACGCATGGCGTCACGAAACATGCGGAGGAAACGGCAAATCCCCGCAGCTGGCAGCAAGGCGCGTTCTGGGTGGGAATGACACACCTGGCGGATGTCAGCGGCGAGAAGCGTTTCACCGCAGCCATCGTCAGCATGGGCAAGGCCAATCAATGGACGCCCGGCAAGCGCGCCTACCACGCCGACGATCACGTGATCGCGCAAAGTTATCTGTGGGCCGCACGCCGCGGCGCGGGCGTCGAAGCCATTGCCCCGTTGCGCGCCACGTTCGATTCCATCCTGGCAAATCCCGCAGTCGCACATCTGAGCTTCGTTCCCAAGACCGACTACGAGTCGACAGTGTGCTTGCGGCGCTGGTGCTGGTGCGACGCGCTGTTCATGTCGCCGCCGGCGTGGGTGGAGCTCGCACAACAAACCGGCGACCCGCGGTACACGGAATTTGCGATGGCGGAATTCTGGGCGACCACGGACTTCCTGTACGACCCGGCGGAAAGACTCTACTTCCGCGACAGCCGCTTCTTTGACCGGCGTGACGACCAGGGCCGCAAACAATTCTGGAGCCGTGGCAACGGTTGGGTGTTCGCCGGCATCGCCAACATCCTCGACGTTCTGCCGAAGGACAACCCGCACCGCCCGCGCATGGAACAGTTGTTCCGCGACATGGCGGTGAAACTGAAAGGTCTGCAGAAGCCCGATGGTTACTGGCCTCCGTCATTGTTGGCGCCGGAGAATTCCCCCGCCGAAACCAGCGGCACGGGCTTCTACGTCTACGGACTCGCCTGGGGCGTGAATCGCGGGTTGTTAGACGCCGGCGAATACCGGCCGGCCATCGACCGCGGCTGGGCGGCACTGACCCGCGCGGTAGCGAAGGACGGCCGTCTCGGCTGGGTTCAGCAGGTCAGCGACCGGCCCGAGAGCGTCGCGGAGGCCGACACGCAGTACTACGGTGTCGGTGCATTCCTGCTGGCCGCGAGCGAACTCGCGAAGTTATGACTCACCACGCTTCAACTGCTCGACGGCGTGGCTGGCGGCGCGTGCCGTCAGCGCCATGTAGGTGAGCGAGGGATTCTGCGTGGGCGAGGACACCATGCAGCTCCCATCGGTCACATACACATTGGGTGCTGCGTGAACCTGGTTGTGTGCGTTGAGCACTGAGGTTTTCGGATCGCGCCCCATGCGAGCCGTGCCCATCTCGTGAATCACGCTGCCAGGCGTCACCGGGTTATTGAAGCCGGTGACGTTCTCCAGCTTCGCCGCCTGCATCATCTCCACGGCATCTTCCATCATCTGCTGCGCCATGAGGCGCTCGTTGTCGCGATAACTCATCGACAAATGGATGATGGGTATGCCCCAGCTGTCAGTCTTGTCCGAAAGCCACATGCGGTTGTCGTGGTACGGCAGTGTCTCGCCGTAACCTTCCATGAACAGGTTCCATTGTCCTGGCCGCGTGATCTCGTTCTTGAAGTCGGCGCCGAAATCCGCGCTGCCGATGCCGCGCGTCCAGCTGCCGCGCGAGGTGTAAACCTCGTATCCGTACCCGCGCTTGAACTTGTCCTCACGTTTTTTCACGTTGCGGAAACGCGGAATGTACATGCTCGTCGCGCGGCGTCCGCGGTAATAGCGATCCGCAAGTCCCGCGTACGTCGCCGTGGCTCCGCCGCCATTGTGGTGATCCATGAGATTGTGCCCAAGCTCGCCGCTGTCGTTGCCCAGCCCCTCGGGAAAACGCGATGAGCGCGTGTTGAGGAGAATCGCGGTGGAATTCAACGCCGACGCGCACAGGAACACGACGCGAGCGGAGTATTCGGTCGTCTTGCGCGTGATGGCGTCGACGACGCGCACGCCGGTTACCTTGTTCCTGCCTTCATCGAACACCAGCGAGTGCACCACCGCGTCCGGCTGAAGTGTGAGATTTCCCGTGGCCGCCGCCGCCGGCAACGTGACGCCGTTCGACGAGAAATACGCGCTGTACGGACAGCCGCGCGCGCACTGGTTGCGTCCCTGGCAAGGCCCGCGGCCGTTGTGCTCGCGGGACAGCACCGCGGTCGCGCTGCAGATGAGCTTGCGTTCACCGCCGAATGCCGCCGCCATGTGCCCGCGGATGTGTTTCTCGAGCGCGTTCATCTCGAACGGCGGCTGCAGGATCTGTTCGGGCAATTGCGGCAGGCCGGAGTTCTCGCCGCTGGCGCCGATGAATCGTTCGACGTGCTCATACCACGGCTTGATGTCCGCGTAGCGGATAGGCCAGTCGATGCCGACTCCTTCTCGCAGGTTGGCTTCGAAGTCGAGATCGCTGTAGCGGAACACGTGGCGCGCCCACATCAACGACCGTCCGCCGACCTGGTAGCCGCGATACCAGTTGAAGGGCTGCGCCTGCACGTAGGCATGACGCGTGTCATCCACGAAATGTTGTTTGGTCGACTGGTCGTATAGATAGAGTGTCGACTGGATAGGCTGCGCCGCGCGGTCCGCATTGGTGGGACGATTGTGGTGCGGCAACTGCCACGGGTCCTTGAGGGCCGTGGCGTAGTCAGTCACGTGACGGATGTTGCGTCCGCGCTCGAGCACCAGGGTTTTCAATCCTTTCCCGGTGAGCTCTTTCGCGGCCCACCCACCCGACATCCCCGAGCCAACAACAATGGCGTCGAATTGATTGGAGGCGGCCATCAGATCGCCCACGCTTTCTGGTTGGCCGCAAGCGGCAGATCGCCCTGGTAGCCGCCCGGCACTCTTTCATAGGCCAGCGCCTGCGTGGCGCCTGCCTCGGAAAGGAAATATCCGGTGAGCGTGTAGTCCTTGAGAATTTTGAAGAACGACTGATCGTAGGCAAGCGGCATGTCTGCCGCGGCGCGCGACCTGAGCAGCGCCACCTGATCCGCCGGTGCGAGACTCGCGAACTTTTTCTGGCCGAGGACCTCGAGACCCGACCGAAAGGATTTCTGCGTCTCGGTATTGGCGCAGGCGGGTATCGCCAGATCGATGAAGTAATGAGTGTCGGCGGCGGACGCCGCCGGCGAGTCCGTGGCCGGGAGGATGACGTCCACCAGCGCGCGCAGCGTCTTCATCTCGGTGTCGGTGAAGAATGTCGCCTTGCGTGGCGTGGCAGCGAACGCCGTCATCACCTGGCCGAATGCGGCATGCCCCATGAGTACGGAAGCGCCGCGCAGGAACGAACGACGGTCAGACATGATCCCCCTCCCGGATCTGGTGAACGCGATGGGATCTTATCCGTTTTCCTCATTCATTTTTCAGGGCACCGCGTACGTTCATCGCAAACAACCCGACTTGCAGCGCGATGAGCGCCCAGGCCTGCACGTGCCACGCCCAGATGACCCAGAGGATGTTGCTCGCGATGAACCACCAGAAACCGTGCGCGCGCCGCGCCTTGGCCCGCGATGCCACCAGCCAGGCGGCGATCAGCGTCACCGCCATGGCTGGCCACTGGAGCGCGTCCAGCAATGCGTCGGGGGTCATCGTAGTTAGCCGTTGTAGGCGCGCTCGAGCGCCGCGATGTCCAGCTTGCCCATTTTCATCATCGCCGCAAATGCGCGCTGCGACTTCTCATCGGGCGTTGTGAACCATTCCACCATCTTGCGAGGCACGACCTGCCACGACAGTCCGAACTTGTCCTTGAGCCAGCCGCAGACCTGTGACTGCGGGTCGCCGCCGGGCGTGAGCTTGTTCCAGTAGTAGTCGAGTTCTTTCTGATCCTCGACGTAGATCTGCAGCGATACGGCCTCGTTGAACTTGAAGATCGGTCCGCCATTGAGCGCCGTGAACGGCACCCCTTCTATTTCGAAGATCACGGTCATGACCGAGCCCTCGGGCCTCTTGTGCGTCTCGAAGCCGACCTTGCCATAGCGCGCGACGTCGAGGATTTTCGAGTTCCTGAAGACACCCACGTAGAAATTGGCGGCCTCTTCCGCCTGGCTGTCGAACCACAGGCAGGGAGATATTTTCTGGCTGAACTGCATGAGAGATTCCCCTTGATGTTGAGGTGTTCACTGCATGGCCGAATGGGCTGCCGCCAGATCGACACCCGGCAACGCTAATTGCGCGCGGATGTCCCCGCTGTCGGACATCGCCGGCTCTAGGAGCGGTGCACCAGGGCCTCTTCGAGTTCTTCGAGGCTGCGCCCACGCGTTTCCGGGACCAGCCGCCAGATGAACGCGACGCCGGCCAGTGCGAGCACACCATAGATAAGGAAGGTCTTCGAGTTGCCCAGTGTTTCGAGCTCCCAGGGGAACACGAACTGAACGATCACACACACCGTCGAGTTGACGACACCGACGCAGGAGATCGCGAGCCCGCGAATCCGGTTCGGAAAGATTTCCGAGAACAGCACCCACATGCCGGGTCCCAGCGAGAAGGCAAAACTCGCGACGAAACCAAGCATGCCGATCAGCACCAGCATCGAGCTCTGCGCCTCGTCTTCTACCTGGAAGCCATAGGACGCGAGCAGCATGAACGCACCGATCCCGACGCAACCAAACATCAACAATGGACGGCGCCCGACGCGATCGATGAGCAGCAACGCGAGCACGGTGAACACCACGTTCACCAGCCCCACGAACACGGTCTGCATGAATGAGGAATTGGCGCCGGCACCGGCGCGCTCGAAGATGACGACGGCATAAGACAGCACGGAATTGATGCCGGTGATCTGCTGCAACACGCCGACCAGCAGGCCGACAACGAGTACGCGACGCAGTGCCGGGCTCAGGATTTCCGAAAGTGCCGGCTTCTGCCGCTGCGCTTCGTGCTCGAGCGAGATGACGACGGCTTCGAGCGCGGTTTCGGCGCGTTCCGTTCCGGCGAGACGGGCCAGCACCCGGCGGGCCGCGGGGAGCTGGCCATGCATCGCGAGCCATCGCGGGCTCTCCGGCACCAGCAACAACGCGAAGAAGTAGGGAATTGCGGGCGCTACGCCTATTCCCAACATCCATCGCCAGTTCCAATCGGCGGCTCCGCCGAACCTGACTATCAGGTAGTTGCTGACGAACGCCGCGAGCGTGCCGAGCACGATGAACAACTGGTTGAACGACACCATGCGTCCGCGCCATGCGGACGGAGAAATCTCCGCGATGTACATCGGCGCGGTGACGAGCACCGCTCCGACGCCGAAGCCGCTGAGCAGGCGCGCCACGATCAGCGTCGCGAAGTTCTCCGACAGCGCGGCGAGCAGCGCCGAGGCTGCGAACACGCAGGTGGCAAGCAGCAGTACCGTGCGCCGTCCATATCGATCGGCGAATGGCCCGGAGATGAAGATCGAAATCGTGGAAGCCACCGCCATCGATGTGACGGCCCAGCCGAGCTCGAACTCGTTCAGGGCGAACTCGATCTCGATCGAAGGTACGGCGCCGGTGAACAGCGAGCCGTCGAAGCCCATGAGAAAACCGCTGAGTGCGACGACCAGGATGGTCCCGATCGTGCGGTGGCGGTCAGCCAGCATCACGCAGGCCGGCCGACGGAATCTCGTTCGACGAGTTTGGGTTCGAAAGCCTGTTGCACGTCGAGGT
>Ga0190271_10003148_pt1 | contig 10268 bp, 9 predicted proteins | sample Popmic356T_FD_133747 | JGI IMG/M metagenome (GOLD analysis project Ga0190271, IMG submission 133747) | Populus adjacent soil microbial communities from riparian zone of Weber River, Utah, USA - 356 T | ecosystem: Environmental > Terrestrial > Soil > Riparian zone | place: USA: Utah | collected... | reverse complement strand
TTCGTGAACTGGCATTCCGACGTGTCCTGCGAACAGTTCGACGGCAAGTAGATCGGGCTGTCTGCAACCTTTCAGCGAACTCTTGCGTCTGAGGTAACGCAACTTTGAACTGAAGCCCGGGCTCTCATGTATTCACGCATCTTCGCGGCGGCGCTTGCCTTGTTTGCCGGCCTCGGTTCCACGTGGGGACAGGCCGGCAACTTTCGCGAGGCCGCCGAATCGATCAACGACACCATTCGTGACAATCATTACCGCCGCAGCGAACTCGATAGCACGGCGTACCGGCAGATCGAGAAAGACGCTCTAGCGCTCGGCGAGAAGGCGGCGTCGGCCGACGAGTTCATGAACGGTTTCAATGCGCTCTGGCGCAAGGGACCGTTCTCGCACGTCGGACTTCGAAAAGCCGAGGAACCTGCGGCGGATCGCATCGCAAGGCTCGACACGCAACTCGCCGGTGAAGGCGCGGTGTCGCTCGCATGGAATGCAGGCTGCGCCATCCTGACGGTCAACACCATGAACGGTCCGGACACCATCGAGGCAATCGACCAGGCCTATGCCGAGATCGTCGACCGCAAAGCGGAAAAGCTGATCATCGACCTGCGACGTAATGGCGGCGGTGCGTTTGCGGTGGTGCCGCTGATCGGCCATCTCATCGACAAACCCATCGATGCCGGCGTGTTCGTCATCGGGTCATGGTATGCCGATCTGCGCGAACCTCCCGGTCCCGTGGATTTTGCAGCCGCCAGCCCGTGGCGGGGATATTCGGTGAAAGCCTTCCAGGCCGAGGTGATGACGCGGCCGCTGACTAGCTACCGCATCGATCCCATGGAGCCCCTCTTTCGGGGGCCGGTCATCGTGCTCACCAGCAGCCGTTCGCTCAGCGCCGCGGAAATCGCGGCGGACGCGTTGAAGTCGAGCGGCCGCGCGACGATCGTCGGCGAAAAAACTCCCGGTGCCGTTCTGTCATCGAAGCTGTTCGACATCCCCGGCGGCTTTCACCTGCGCGTGCCCATTGCCGATTACTACTCCATCAAGGGCGGGCGCCTCGAAGGTATTGGCGTGACGCCGGATATCCCCGTCAGCGCCGATCAGGCGATGGATATCGCGCTTCGGCCGTAATCGCCTGCGCGTTCGCGCACCAGCTTTCCGCGTTCGCCGCCGACTCTTCCGCGCTGGTTCGAAAGCAATCGGCGGGGAGAAAACCGCGCTCTAAGGTGAGGTCCTCATCCACACCAGGGAGCGATCCATGCGTAAATCAATCAGTATCCTCACGCTCGCTTGTCTCGTGACCGCCGGCGCGCTCGCGTCATCCGGTCGAGAACACGAAGCTCTTGCCCGATACCGGCAGTCGCAAATGGAATTCCGCGAGGGAAACGTCCAGGTTCTCGGGCCCCTGGTCAAAGGCCTCGAATCTGCGGTGGCGCGATCTCCCGACAATGCGGATCTGTGGGAAGCACTCGGCAATGCCTACATGTCGAAGCTGGGCGTGTCGTACGATTCGCCGACAGGACCGGGCGCACTGATTGCGTTGGCCGAGCGAGCGCGGAGTGCCTATGCACGCGCCCTTTCCTTCGAAAAAGACAACGCCTTGCTACTGGCCAGTCTGGGCATGGCTGATATGGCGCTCTCCAGTCTCAGGCAGGATGGGCCGGGGTTGATGAAATCTGTCGAGGAAATGAACGCTGCGATCCTCCGGGCGCCAAACTCGACGGCCGTGAGGTTGACGCGAGGGTTCACGATCGTGAATCTTCCTGTGGGCATTCGCGATACGGCAGCCGTCAAGGAAGACCTGACATTCCTGCTGGGTGTGGCGCCCGGCGGACGCCCTGAGGATGTGATTCACGTGTTACTCGGAGACGTCTATGCGGAGACGGGTGCGCTCGATGACGCACGGCGCGAGTACGAGCAGGTGACCGGCGCCTCCCGCTTCGCATCGGAACAGGCACGTTCGAGACTTGCTGAACTGAAGAAAGGTGCCGTGTCACCCGCGTCCATCGGCGCGGTACGGGCCAATATCGGCCGGTGCGTGATGTGTCACGCGCCCGGCACCGACAACTGACATGCCGATCGAGTTCAACTACGACGCGCTTCATGCCATCGGGTTCGCAGCGAGTGCAGCGCTCTGCGCGCTGCTGTGGTTCATGCAGCGTCGTGTGGACCGTGTTTCCGGTGGCCCAGGTGGATTTCAAATCCTCTGGGCCGTCGGCTTCATCTGGACGCTGGGCAACTTCCTGAGATACATGCTGCTGCTCGCAGGAACGGGTGCGGACGCAATGAGCTTCCGCCTTGCCGGGATGCTGGCATGGAGCTGCACGATAGTGGGGCCGCTCGCGATCGGTCTTTTTCTGCAGGCAGGGATTGGAACCACGAGCCGTGTTTCGCGAGCTTTCCTCATCTTCACCGGCGCGTTATCGATAGTGAATCTCGGCCTGATAATCTGGGCCGGAGTCACGCACGCATTTGATCTCGATTCCAGCTGGTATCCGAAGGTGTCGTTCTACCTGGCTCTCACCCTGGAAGCCATTGCGCTGATCTTTTATTGGTTTTGTCGTCAATCCAGCGCCGGATCCAAGGCATCTGGGCCGCGCTGGTTCGGCCGCGGCGTGTTCCTGCTCGCCGCTATTCAAATCACGGCGACCTTGCTCACCATCCAGTATTCCTGGCTGCCTGCCGGACTGGGTTCTGCCCTGGGCCTGATCAGCAAACACTGGGCAATTCCCTGGTCGATACTCATCGCGGTTTCACTGGCGCAGATTCACCACGCCGATCTGGTTTTCAAACGCAGCCTCTGGTTGCTCGCCAGCGTGTCGATTGCCACATTGGCCAGCGCGCTCGTTTTCCAGCCGCCGTCAGGACTGGCCATGGTCGTGTCGACTCTCGTGTGTGCGGCGCTGGTGCTGAGTGCGCCGCTGCTCATCCGCGCACTGAATTTTCTCGTCGATCGGATATTCCTGGATCGCCCGGACTATGCCGTGGCGTCCAGGGCCTTCGAAGAATCCGTACGCCGCATATACGATGAGGCGCAGATCTTCGATGCCGCCTTGCATACGGTGCGCTCCACGCTGCGTCTCGAGGCCCGATTCGTGCCGGTGAGCGCCGACTCACCTTCTCCGACGCGCGCCCTTGCGTCGATCTCCATCGACAAAGCGAATCTTCCCTGCCATCGCCTCGAGGTCTCGGCCAGCCATCATGCGCGCACTTTGATGAGCGAGGAGTTTGGATTCCTGAATGCCATCGCCACACAGGTGAGTCGCCGACTGGATGCCATTCACTTCGAAAACGAGCAGCGCGCCCAGCACCTGCGCGAAGAACGACTCAAACGGCTGTTGACCGAGGCGGAGCTGAAGGCGCTGCGTACCCAGGTCGATCCTCACTTCCTGTTCAATACGCTGAACACCATCGCCGAGCTCGTCAGCTCCAACCCGGTTCAGGCGGAAGGGATGATCGAGCGACTTGCCGAATGTTTCCGCTACGCGCTGACCAGGCACTCTCGCGACCTGTCGACGCTGGACGACGAGCTCGAGTTTGCTCGCCACTATCTCGAGATCGAGCGGGTAAGATTTGGTGAGCGCTTGCGCGTCGAGCTTTCGCGCGGGGATGCTCGTGGAAGTGAATCCGTGCCATCGTTGCTGCTCCAGCCACTGCTGGAAAATGCCATCAGGCATGGGCTCTCGCCGATCCGGGAAGGCGGCTGCATCAGTGTGGTCGCGAAGCTCGAAGGCGATTTCCTGCGGCTTCAGGTCGATGACGATGGCGTGGGTCTGCGGCCGGACTTCGGCGAAAGACTGGGAGTCGGGTTGAATAATGTGAAGGAGCGGCTCCATACCCTGTATTCAAAGACTGCCAGCCTGGTGATCGGCAGTCGTCCCGGCCAACGCGGGACCTCCGTAACCATCCTGGTGCCGCTGCGTGGAAATTAAGGCGCTGATTGCCGACGACGAAACTTCAGCGCGGTCACGCCTGCGCAAACTTCTCGCGCTGCATCCCAGCATCGTGGTCGAAGCCGATGCTCACGACGGTGTTGCGACCCTGGAAGCAATCCAGAAATACCGGCCCGCCGTCGTGTTCCTCGACGTCCAGATGCCGGGCCTGAACGGTTTCGAGGTGGTCCAGGCATTGAAGCCGGAGGAATTGCCGCTGATCGTCTTCGTGACCGCCTACGACGAATACGCGTTGGCGGCTTTCGAAGCCAACGCCGTGGCGTACCTGCTCAAACCCGTCGAACGGTCGCGTCTGCAGGCGGTCGTGCAGCGCCTCGAACAAATCGCCCGCAGCCCGGGTGAATCAACGCAGGAACAAGGCCGCACGAATGCCGTTGCACGATCCCGGCCCCAGCCGCTGCACCACGTGCTGGCGCTGCAACGCGATCGCTACCTGCTGATTCCGTTGGCCGATGTATGCTTCTTTCGCGTCGAAGACGGAGTCACGAAGGTGAAAACTGCCAGCGCTCTCTATCGCACTAACTATGCAATCGGCGAACTCGAATCCCGGTTGCCGGCTCCGCCGTTCTTCCGGGCGCATCGGTCCATCATCGCCAACCTCGACATGGTTGCGGCGATCAGCCCGATGTTCAAAGGCTCGCTGCAGCTCACCATGAAAGATGCCGCGAGCAGTGAAATCCAGGTCAGCGAACGCCAGGCGAAGACCGTGCGCGAGATGTTGCAGCTCTGATGAGAATCCTGGCCGCGATCACCTCGCTGCTGTTGCTCAACGCGCCCGCCTCGAGCTGGACGGAGCTCGGGCACAAGCTCGTGGGCGAGCTGGCGCAGCGTCAGCTGACGCCCGAAGCAAACGCGCAGGTCCGCGAGATCTTGCGGAACGAACCGGCGCCGACGCTGGCGGGTGTGGCGATGTGGGCAGACCATCTGCGCTCATCCGACGCGGAGCGATACAAGACAACGTCTCCATGGCACTACGTGAACATGCGCGAGGGGTCCTGCCACTTCGTGGCGTCACGCGACTGTCCGGGAGGCGCCTGTATTATCGGGGCGATCGACGCGCAAACCCGGCTGTTGCGCGACACCACGCAGTCCTTCGAAGTCCGCCGCGACGCGCTCAAGTTCATCGTGCACTTCGTGGGCGACGTACACCAGCCATTACACTCGAGCAACCGCGCGGACAAGGGCGGCAACGACTTCCAGATTTTCCTGCGCACGGAGATTCCGCCCGGAGAATACGCGCGCGAGCGTTACAAAGAAGGCGTCATGGGCACGAACCTGCACGCGGTGTGGGACTACTACGTGCTGGCTTCGGCGAAGCTGACGCTGGAGGCATATGCCTCACGCCTGGCTGCTTCATCGCGTTCGCTCCAGCCCCCAGGCAGTCCGGTAGTTTGGGCTACCGAATCCTGCGAGCTCATCGACCAGCGTGCGCTCTATCCGCCATCCCACAAGCTCGATGCGGCCTACCTGACTGCGATGCGTCCGCTGGCGGAACAACGCATTGCGCAGGCGGCGAATCGCCTGGCGCAGCTGCTCAACGAAGTGTTCGCCGCGCAAACCGCTTCGCACTGACACAAGGTTTGGAGACTCGTGGTGATGCCGAAGAAAGAACCAGACTGGCGCGACGGCGGGCATTACGTCCGCCTGAGCGACGGGCTCACCTATTGGCGCCGCGAAGGCCCGCCCGAGGGTCTGGCTATCGTGCTGGTTCATGGCGCGACGGTGCCGAGCTGGGAGTTCGATGCGTTGGTGCCACCGCTGTTGCGTGCAGGTTTTCAAACGCTGCGCTTCGACCTGTATGGCCACGGAGCGTCCGACCGGCCCGCCGGGGCATACACCTTCGAAAGATTCACACGGCAGGTCGTGGAAATCATCGAGTCGACGAACTTCCCGCGTCCGGCGCTCCTGCTCGGGCATTCGTTCGGCGCCGCGCTGGTGGCGGCAGTTGCCGCTGCGCGCCCAGACCTGGCTTCGAGATTGGCGCTCGTCGCGCCCATGCTCGACTTCAACTCGAGTACCGGTTGGTCGAAAGTCTTTCGCTATCCTGTCATCGGCGAGTTCGCCATGCATTTCATTGGCGTACCGGCACTGATACGCCGCAGGCGAAGGCGCTACGCGGGCATAGGCCAGCCACATCTCACGCCGCGATTCATCGAGCAGGTTTCGTACGCCGGCTTCGGCCGGGGACTGTTATCGATGTTCCGTACCGCGGCGCTCGGCAATCAGGGCGCGCGCTATTCGGCGCTGCGCTCGGTCGAACGGCACGTGCTCGTCATCACCGGCGACCACGACACCATAATTCCTCCAGACCACCTGGCGCGCGTGCGCTCTTTGCTGCCGCCGCACTCGCACTGCCCGGTCGCCGGCGAACACAACCTGCTGCTGACGCATCCGGAAGTCGTGGTGAACGCGCTGGTCGAATGGATGAGTGTGACTGGATAGGCGCCCTTACTGCGCCTGTGCAGCGAGGCGCGTCGGCGCGAACCCGCTCGTGCCGATCCAGCGCCAGATATCACGCGAATCGCGCGGGCGGCCGAGAATGCGCAGCTGCTGCTGCTCCAATGCCTGACCCGGCAGGAGATCACCGCTCCAGATTTCGGTGAGCGCACGTACCGTCGATTCGACGATCACGGTGACTTCGTGGCCCGGGTCGTCCCGGCACAGATCGACCTCACCGTTTTCGACCACCAGCCACCATTCGCGTTCGCCACGGCGTGCATCCGTGAAGCGAAACTGAATGACGACGCGTTGCTGCGCCGGGAACAATTCGCGATGTGCAAACCGGCGGATATCCCACATGAGGAATCCGGCATCGAGTTGTTCGCGCTTGAGTCGACTGCCTATCCACCGCGCGCCCCAATGCCCGAGCGCCAGGACGAGCGGCCGCAGTTCTTCTCCCGCGGCGGTCAGACGGTACTCGGCACCGGCTTTGGTCTTGATGCGCTCGATCACACCAATTTCCTCGAGCTTGCGCAGCCGCTGCGCAAGCAAGGTCGCGGACATGCGTGGTACGCCGCGACGAATGTCGTTGAAGCGCGTGCTGCCGCACAGCAACTCGCGGACGACCAGCGGCGTCCAGCGCTCGCCGATGACTTCGGCGCCGCGTGCGACCGTACAAAATTGCCCATAACCGAGCATCTCTACACGCTACCGCTAATGGCTGATCGACACTAGTCCAGATTCTGTACCGGAAGAACCAGTGGCCGGTCCAGATTCGTGACTAGTCAGGAGCCGCGCGAGGCACAACAGTTAGCCGCACCAACGAACACGGAGGAAACGACAATGTTGTCGGGAAAAAACATGAACACTCTGGTCGCCTGCGGAATCCTCGGCGTTTTCGGCGCGGGGGCGCCCGCACATGCCGACGCGGTCACTGACTGGAATGCAATCACGCTCGACGCCGTCACGACCGGCCGCCCCGGCCCCATCGGCATGGTCGATATCGCACTGGTCCAGGTCGCGGTGCACGATGCCGTGCAGGCGCTCGACCGGCGATACGAGCCGTATCACGTGGAAATCCAGGGAGCGCGGGGTCGGCGCTCAGCCGCCGTGGCAGCAGCGGCCCACGATGTGCTGGTGGGTATGTACCCAAATCAGTCGATGAACCTCGACGCGTTGTATTTCAACTACCTGGCCGACAAAGGTCTCGGTGGCGATCCGGGGATTCTAGTCGGACAGGCGGTCGCAGCCCGCATGCTTCCGCTGCGGCGCGTGAATCCAAACCCGCTGCCGCCGCCGTTTGTCGGCGGTACGGAGGTCGGTGTCTGGCGTCCAACCAACTCATTCCTGGGAAGTCCTCCGGCACCTCCGCCGTTTTCGCCCATGGTGACACCTTGGATGGGTGCGCTCGATCCTTTTACTCTCACGAGCCCGATGCGCTTTCGAGCCCTACCGCCGCCCGCGCTGACCAGTGATCGCTACGCGAAGGATTACATCGAGGTCAAGGCACTCGGAGCCCTCACGGGCAGTACACGCACCGCAGAGCAGACCGACATCGCCTATTTCTACAGCGAGAATTTTCCCGCACAGTCGAATCGCACGTTGCGAGACATTGCAAACCGCCACCTGCGAAAAACCGGCGACAGTGCCAGGCTGTTCGCACTCGCGAACATGGCCGGCGCCGATGCGCTCATCACCAGCTGGGACAGCAAGAAGTTCTATGTCTTCTGGCGGCCGCTCACGGCGATCCAGGAAGGTGACCATGACGGAAATCCGCAGACCTTAGGTGACGTGGCCTGGCAACCGCTGATCAACAATCCTAACTATCCAGACTACACGTCAGGTGCGAACTGCCTGACCGGCGCCATGATGCGCACGCTGCAGTTGTTCTTCGGTACGGACAAGGTGACTTTCGAAGCCACCACGCTCGCTCCCCTGGCGGTCAGGAAGACGCGCATTTACCGCCGGTTTTCGCAAGCCATGCAGGACGTCGTGGACGCGCGCGTCTGGTTGGGGATTCACTTCCGCTTCACGGACCTCGAGGGGCGCACGCAGGGCCAGCGCGTGGCCGAATGGACCTCCAACCATTTTCTGCTGCCGCTCGACAACAAGACGACTGAGAAGTGAGCGCAACAGGACCGGCTGGCGATAGCGCCAGCCGGTCCGCTGCGGAGCGGAGATTGGATCAAGCCGCCGCAACCCGGGCGGTGACGATCCACGCGCGCGAGTCGAACAGCACCCCGTTCCCGGTGAGATGGTCCGTGAGCATCCTGCGCAGCCGATCGAGTGCGCGTTCTGCCGCGCCCGCATCGAGCCTGGCCAGGAAGTCCTTCGTATTCCTGAAGCTGCAGATGATGTGGTACGCCGTGTCCACATCCGGCCCGTAGTACACAGGCTCGTGCACGTCGCTGAAGGCAACTTCAGCGAAGCCTGACTTTTGAAGAATCGCTTCCACGACATCGGTTTCGGCAAGCGAAAACAGCGCCGGGCCCCAAGCGGCACGAACTCCATGATCATGGAGTGCCTCAGGTATCGCGGTCGCCCATTCATTCCGCACGCAGCGCTGCCACACCATCATCACCAGGCGCGCGCCACGTCTGGAGGCAGATGCGAGATTGGCGAATGCAGCATCAGGGTCTGCAAAGAACATCGTGCCAAACCGGCTGATGAGTACGTCGAAAGACGCCGGCTGAAATCGATGGACCTGCGCGTCCCCAAGCTCGTAGCTGATGTTTTGCAGACCGGGTTCCTGGGTCAGACGACGGGCGCGCTCGAGCATCTGTTCGGAGATGTCTACACCCAGGACACTCCCGGACGATGCGGCACGCGCCGCGTCACGCGTGGTCTGCCCTGCTCCACACCCGATGTCCAGCACTCGATCGGCCGGAGCGATATCGGTGGCCGCGCGCAAGTGTTCATGGTGGCGGCGAAGCTCGGCGTCGTAGTGATCGGCAATTGTGAGGACCGCCATGAGCAGGACAGTAAGCCGTCAGCGAAATCAGGGACAGCGTCAACACGTTGCCCCCGTTGTCAGATACGGTAACGTTCACCGCAATAACCCTTCATGCGAGACCAGCTTCCATGTCCACGAGAGTCACTTTCTTCGCCATGTTCCTGTGCGCCGCCACCGCGCACGCGCAGAACGTCGATGCCGGAAAGGCAGCGTTTCGCGCGATCTACCAGGAGATGGTCGAAATCGACTCATCGCCGACGACCGGGTCGTGCACGAAGGTCGTCCGCGCCGCGGAGGTGCGGCTGCTCGCAGCGGGATTCCCGGCTGACGAGGTGCAGGTGGTGATTCCCGAAGGCAAACCGGACGACGGCAACATCGTTGCCCGCATCCGGGCGCCCGGCGCAAAGAAGAAGGGGGTATTGCTGCTCGCGCACATCGACGTCGTCGATGCGAAGCGCGCCGACTGGGAACGCGATCCGTTCAAGCTCATCGAAGAAGGCGGCTTCTTTTATGGCCGCGGCGCCGCCGACGACAAGGCGATGGCCGCCGTGTTTCTCGACCTCATGCTGCGTCTGAAAAAGGAGCGCGGCTTCAAGCCGAAGCGCGATCTCATCCTGGCACTCACCTGCGGCGAGGAAACTTCCAATCGCGTGAACGGCGTGGATTATCTGCTGCAGAACAAGCGCGCGCTCATCGATGCGGCGTTCGCCGTCAACGAAGGCGCAGGCGGCCTGCTCTCATCCGACGGCATGAAACATCTCGTGTTGCAGGTGCAGGCCGGAGAAAAGATTCACCAGGTGTATTCGCTCGAAGTGACCAACAAGGGTGGGCATTCCTCGCGGCCCGAGCGCGACAACGCCATCTATCGCCTGGCTCGCGCGGTGCTGAAGGTTGAGGGACTGGCGTTTCCGCTCGAGCTCACGCCGGTGGTGCGC